>Ga0209274_10001486_pt1 | contig 12004 bp, 9 predicted proteins | sample HubBroMetageREF1_FD_188343 | JGI IMG/M metagenome (GOLD analysis project Ga0209274, IMG submission 188343) | Reference soil microbial communities from the Hubbard Brook experimental Forest, New Hampshire, USA - Hubbard Brook CCASE Soil... | ecosystem: Environmental > Terrestrial > Soil >...
AGAGGTTGGTTGCGGCGAGTGGCTTCATCGGCCGGACTAGTCCTCGGCTTTCTTTTCGCGCTGGCCCATCCGCTGCAGGCGCAGCCCACGTTGGTCGTGAGCAATTACGACAACCCGGGCGGATTTAGTTTCTTCCTCACCACCGCCGGCAACACCGCCGGTACTATACAAGCCGGCTCACCTGTGACTGGTTACGGTAGCGGCGAGGGAGAAGCTTGTCTCGAAGGCGGGGCCGCCCCGGAGATCTTCGTCTCCAACAACGCCAACAACATCGACATCTTCAACCTCAATAGCGCGATGACCGGAGTGCTCAGCGCTACCCCAACCCCGTTCGAAAACATCGCGGCAGCCGGGTTTACGGGCCTGAGCCTTAAATCGGACGGAACGACGCTTTACGCTGCCGGTCAGGACTATTACGTCTACGCATTCAACACTCAGACGAAAGCGGAGACAGCGGTCTCGCCGGCGCTGCCGAACGCAGATGTCCATGATGTCGCTTATGACCCTGTGGCCGGCACGGTATACGCCACGTATGACGGGGGCGGTGTCGTTTACGCGTTTACGAGCGCACTGGTTCCAATACCCGCAAAAAACATCACACTCCCATCAGGCCCCAGCTATATGCAGGAGGGGCTGGTGGTCGATTTGAGCGGCAATCTGTTTGTCTCTAACTTCGGCACTGAAACGGCCAACAACACGAGCCAGCCTGGGGTCTATGAGTACCTGTACTCCCCTTCCAGCCCAACGGGTTTCCAAGGCGGCCTCCAGGCGTGCAGCCCGCCGCCACTACCGGCTCCTGCCCTTCGGCATCTTTTTGCGGCAGCGACATGCGGGCGGCTTATTATGGCGGAGCTCTCGCCGGCAGCGGCCAGTCGCTCGGGTTGGTGGAGTTTTTCGGCGCCGATTTGACGGACCTGAACACGTACTTCACGAACGCGAGTCAGACGAACAGCGTCCCGATCACTCTCTTATCCGCGGGGGGCAACACGAGCTGCGTTTATCCCAGTTGCGACGACACGCAACAGACCATAGACATGACGCAGGCGATCGGCATGGCCCCCGGCCTCGCCAGCCTGGTGATGTACGTGGGAACCGACAATCCGGTCGGCGATGCCGCCGTTTTCAACGCGATGGCCACAGCTAATCCATTGAACGCGCAATTGAGCTGTTCGTGGACGTGGAGCCCGGCGGACCCCGCGACGGACGATCCCTACTTTAAAGAGTTTGCCGTACAGGGCCAGAATCTGTTTCAAGCGGCCGGGGACGGGGGCAAGTGGACGACGGGTTCCGAGATGTATCCGGAGGACGATGTGTATCTTTACATCGGTGGGCGGGACTGATTTGGAAACTACGGGTCCGGGCGGTTCCTGGAGTTCGGAAACCGCCTGGGTGGACGGCGGCGGAGGCATTTCGCCGGACCTGTTTGCGATTCCCTCATGGCAGGTAACCACGGCCGCAGGCTGCTCCAGTTTTTCCCAGACCTATCGCAACGGGCCGGACGTTTCGGCGAACGCGAATTTCACTTTTTACGTCTGCGCCGATCAAACCGCTTGCACCGCCAACGAGTATGGCGGAACCAATTTTGCGGCGCCCATGTGGGCCGGTTACCTGGCTTTGGCTAATGAACAGTCAGCCGCTAACGGCGCACCACCGCTGGGCTTCATCAATCCAACCCTTTACACGATTGGTTTGGGGCCGAGCTACACCACCGATTTCCACGACATCACCAGTGGCAGCAATGGGTATCCGGCAACCACCGGCTACGATTTGGCGACCGGCTGGGGCAGTCCGAACGAGAGCGGACTGATCAACGGTCTTACCGGTTTCAGCGTGGGTTACATCGAGGTTTGTAAGTTGTCGTCGACCACCAACCCGGTGCCGAGCGGGACTTACAGTTTCACGGTATCCGGCAGCACTTATAGCCACAGCAAAAAGCCGTTGAAGGTTGCCGTTGGCGGGTGCTCGGAACCCATCCCGGTGACGCCGTCAGGGTCCTCGACGACAGTGGTTACGGAACTGCCGATGGCAGGCGTGGGTGTCAGCGCGATCACGGCTGCCGGCGTTACGCCGACCTCCCAGAATCTACTGGAATCGTACGACTTGCAAATGCGAACGGCCACTGTACTTTTGGTGGCGCCGGCCGCCGTGGGCGGGGCCGAAGTTGTGACTTTTACAAATTACGAAGCCCCGCCAGCGCAGATCAAGGTCTGCAAGATCGCTGGTGCAGATGTTCATGTCAATCAACCCTTTAAATTCAAGATCGACGGCGGCGACTTTTTTACGGTAGACGCGGGCCCCCTGGACCAAGGAGGCTACTGCGTGGAAGTCCCTGGCACCTTCCAGGTTGGAACTCCAGTGACCGTCACAGAAAAGTCGGAAGGCACTAGCTATGCGGCGCCGGTAATCACGGTGAATGGCGTGAGCACGGCGAGCGCCGGGTGTACGCCGGTCCCGCGGTGTGTGGTTGCCGAGATCGGACCTGGCGTGAACGAAATGTCTTTTACGAATAGTTTGTCCGGCGGGGCAACCGTGGCCAACCCTTTCACCAGCCTCGACATTATCAATTACTCTCTGGTGAGGCAAACGGCCGTCACGGGCACACTGTCATACATGACATACCAAGCCGATCTGTTGAACACGGGGACGACGGGCATGGGTCCGATAACGGCCAGCGTGACGAGCCGCGATTCCGTCGGCATACAGGTAGTGGGGCAAGGCGCGCTGAAATTCGCGCCGGCGCCGGCCAGCGGTCAGATAGCCAGCAGCGGCACGTTCACGATCCTGGCCAATCCCGCCGTTCCGCCGGATTTCTCAAAGCTGAGATGGACATACCAGTCCACGCGGAGCATGGCGCCGCAGCGTTAAAGTCCGGCGCGCGACTCCGATCGCTATTTGAGTTACAAGGATGAGATCTCATGACCAGTCGAATCACTGCAACCGCAAAACGCCCGGGCCGCGAAGTTTCGCGGAATGAACGTTTCGGGTTCCATCTGGCATTCGCGGCAGCGCTGGCGTTGCTCTTGGGTGCGGGACTGCCATCCGGCGCATGGGCAAACCCAGTTCTTTACATTGTGACGCAAAACAATATTAATGGAGCTAACCCAACAAGCGACACAAACACACTGGTGTCCATCGATCTCGGCGCGCCTTTGATAGGCGGCGAATTTACCGCGACGACAATAGGGCTAACCACTCTCGTTGGCGGGGGAGGACAAACAGCCGAAATCCGCGGGCTGGCCTACGATAACCTGAACGGTTCGATGTATGGGATTACGGCGCAGGGCGTTCTGGTCACCGTGAATTTGAGCACAGGTGCAGCAACCCCTATACTTACGCTGCCTTACTACACCCAGGCTTCTGGGGAGAATGAATGGAGCGGCCTGGCTTTCGATGGAACGGAGAACCTCTATGCAGTGAATGCTTATGGGGCACAGGAGCTGGTTAAGATCTACCTTGGTTCGGGACCACCGACGCCGACTCTGGTGGGCAGCGTAACATATGCGGGCACTAGCTTTCAAATCCTGGGGCTGTATTATTCAGCAGGCGTTCTTTACGGGAGCGATCGCACCAACGATCAGATCGTGACGATCAGCACCACTAACGCGGCACTCACGTTCACTTATGGCAGTGCTACGGCAGGCGTGAACAACCTGCAGGAAATAAGCTTCGGCCCAACGGGTACGCCTTATGCCGTCTTCGACCACGTTTCCACAAGCAATAATGCCGGCCTCGCGACATACGATTTCTCGACTTTCATGGCTACGCAAATAGGAGAGCTTCCCTTTCAAATCGATTTCAACGGCTGCGGGGGTTGTGGGAATGGCACCTACGGCGCGGGCGGGTTAGCCTTCGGTCCGGAGGGCTATGTTGAAGTTTGTAAAGCGTCGTCGCCCGCCAATCCGGTCCCGCCTAACGGGGTCTATAGTTTCACGGTTAGTGGCAGCGCTTTCAGCAGCAGTACAAACCCGCTCACGGTTCCCGTGGACGAGTGCTCGGGACCCATCCCGGTTTCTCCCCCAACGGCCACAATTACCGAACTGCCGACGGCAGGCGTGAGTGTCAACGCGATCACGGCGGTCGGCTACAGTCCGCCGCCGAACTCGCAGGAGGAAAATCTCCTGGAATCCTCCAACCTGGCGGCGCAAACGGCGGTTGTACTGGTGATGCCGCCGCCCACGGCGGGCGACACTTCGACGGAGACCATCGCGACATTTACAAATGCCAGAAGCCCGGCGTTCAACGTTTCAGCCTCGCCCGCGGCGGTTTCGGTGGCACAGGGCAACGTGGGAACGAGCGTCGTCACGGTTAAGGCGACAGGCGGGTTCGATTCGCCGGTTACGTTGAGCGCGAGCGGCCAGCCAACGGGCGTGAGTGTCGGCTTCAGTCCAAACCCGGTTACGGGGGCTGGAACTTCGACCATGACGATTTCCGTAGGCTCATCGACGGTCCCCGGCAAGTATAAGATTACGGTGGAGGGGACATCCGGGGCCACCACCGAGAAGACCGAGGTCACGCTGACGGTGACCGCGGCGGGTGCCATTCGCGTGTCTTCTGGGCCGAATTAGGTTTGATTGGGGATAGTTCCGGACGGAGGGTCACGACGAGCGTTTTTTGGCGTGAAGGCCGCCGGCAACATTTTGAGCAGCGCGTTAGACGTCGATTTGCCGCGAATCGGTCTGTTACCGTCCACAAGCCATCGACCGCGGCGCCCTTCCCAGATTCCCGTTTGGAAGTAATCGGCAGGCGATGCATGATTTATACGCGAGTCGGGCGTACTCGTAGTGACATGGCCCCGAGGAGGGCGCAGAGCGGTAGGTAATGTCGGACGCCCGTGCAACAAACCTGCGCTCGATGTCCTGCTGGCAGCCGGGGGGCGGACCCCTTTCGAAAGAAAGCGCGGGTCCAGGGGGACCCGCGCGGACCAGGGGGGCCGCCCTGGGGTCCGCCCCACGATTTATGCAGATTCCCGATAATCGCAGAGTAAGCGGCTACCCGCTTTTGCGATTACTCTTGACATGCCCGGCAAACTGCTCGATACTAAACCATATGGTTAAGCATTTGGAGAGACACCTGGACGCCACCTTTGGCGCCCTCTCCGACGCCACCCGCCGCGGCATCCTGGCCCGGCTGGCCAAGGGCGAAACCTCCGTCAGCGAACTCGCCGCGCCGTATCGAATATCGCTGCCCGCGGTGTCAAAGCACCTGCGGGTTTTGGAAGACGCCCGTCTGATCGTACGGCGCAAAAACGGCCGCGTGCATCGCTGCCGCCTGGCGGCGCGCCCCATGCAGAAGGCTTCGGAATGGATCGCTCAGTACCGGCGATTTTGGGAGAGTCAGTTCGATTCCCTGTCGTGTTATCTCGAAAAAACTCAAAATCCGGAGAATCTAAAATGACGAGCCCACCAGCGGGTCCCAAGATGTCGCTTCAACTCCGCCGCGTGCTTCAAGCGCCGCGCGAAAGGGTCTGGGCGGCCTGGACCCAGCGCGAGCAACTGGAAGAATGGATGTGCAAGGACGTTCCCGCGCACCATCCCAAATATGTGGACCTGGACGTTCGGCCCGGCGGCCGTTACACTGTCGAGATCCCCCTGCCGGACGGCAAATACATCGGCACTGGCACATTCCGCGAAGTGCGGCCGCCGGAAAAATTGGTATTCACGTGGTCCTGGAAACGCTTCCCGGAGAAGCCCGGCGAGCAACTCGGCGGCGAATCTGTGGTTACCGTGGAACTGTTCGACCGGGGGGCCTCGACCGAGATGCTTCTCACCCACACGGACCTCGAGAGCGCCGAAAATCGCGAGGATACCCGGACCGGCTGGCTGGGCTGCTTCGAAGTGCTGGCACGCCTGCTGGAAGGATCGCGCGCGTGAGGCGCGGAAGGCGGTTTCGTTTGCCAGCGCTGGTCCTGGCGGCAATCGGCCTGGCGGCGTTCGCGGGAGGCGCGCGGCCCCAGGGCAACTCCACCGGTGCCTTCGACCGCTTGAAAGCGCTAGCCGGCACGTGGGAAGCGGACAGCCCAGCGGGCGGCAAGCTCACCAGCGCCATCCTGCTGGTCTCCAAAGGGACAGCCATAGAGGAAACCATCGGCACGCCGGAGGAGAGCGAGGTGTCGCTCTATACCCGGGATACCGGCCGGATCGTGATGACGCACTATTGCGCGCTGACCCCCAGCGGGAATCAGGTGCGCTTGGAGGCGCGGGTAACGCCGGACAAGCAGGACGAGTTCATATTCACGTTTGTCAGTGCGACAGGTATGGCGACTCCGGCGGATGCGCACATGCACCGCGTGGTGCTGCGGCTGAAGGACTCCACCCACTTGAGCGAAGTATGGACTAAGCGGGAGAATGGCAAGGACACCGTATTTACGCTCAATTTCGTGCGCAGATAGCTAAAACGGCACGGACGGAAGGTCCATCGGTCTCTCGCTCAGGACATTGCCGAAGCGCTTGAAGTGCAACTCGTGGATCCAATGCTTGACTGGCAGCTTCCATTTCTGTTTGGAACTGGGGATGGCGTGCATCAAGGCGTCCGGCCCGAACCCCAGGCGCTTCGCCATTTCGATATCCAGTTGGTTGAGGCGGCATAGCTTCTTCGCCTCCTGCCAAGTGTGGCGCTGTGGTTTCTTGCCCATGAGCGCGGGAGCTTTCAGCCGGCATTAGCCGGGTCCGGACGCTAAAACGGCACGTCGTCGTCGGTGATGCCTTGGTTGAAGGTCTGGTCCTCGGGTGGCGCAGGAGGCGCGGAGTGGCTGGGAACGGCGACTGGCCGGCCGGCGCTGCGCGGCATCGACACAGGCTGCTGGCTGTATTCGTCCGGAGGCGAGCCGCCACCGTCCTGTCGGCTGCCCAGGAGCACAAGATGCTCGCAGACGACCTCTGTGGTGTACACCTTCTTGCCATCCTTATCGTCGTAGCTCCTGGTTTCCAGGCGGCCCTCGACGTAAACCTGCTTGCCCTTAAGCAAGTAGTTGGCGACGTTCTCCGCCCGCCAGTATTTCACGCGGTGCCAGTCGGTTTGTTCTTTCCATTCTCCGGATGCCTGGTCCTTCCAACGACGGGTGGTGGCCAGGTTGAAGTTCGTGACGGAGGCGCCGGAGGGAGTGAATTTTGTCTCCGCATCCTTGCCCAGATTGCCGATTAAGATCACTTTGTTGACGGATCCCATATGGCTGCACTGTAACACTATTTTGCTCGCGGCAGCATTTCGCACGCCGCGGCGTACACCGGCAGGCCGGGAGGCCTGTCATACTTCAAACCAGGGGATGGATACCGCCGCCTTCGTCCAGCACCTCGCGGACTTTGGCTAGCAGAACGTCGGGCGTGAACGGCTTGTTCAGGAATGACTTGGGAGGCTCGCCCGGGACGCTGCTCATGGGACTGTCGCGGTAGCCGGACATGTACAGCACTTGCAAGCCGGGGTTTCTTTCGGCGAGTTGCAGGCCCAGCTCGAAGCCGTTCATCTGCGGCATCACGACGTCGGTCAGCACCAAGTCGATTTTGTGCGAGTTCTTCTCGTACACGGAGAGTGCGGCGCTGCCGTTGGCGGCTTCGATCACGGTATAGCCTCCATTGTTGAGCACCGCGGATACCAGCTTCCGGACGCCCTCTTCGTCGTCCACCAGCAGGATGGTCTCGGAGCCTTTGGATGCCGCCGGACGGCGCGCTGGGGCAACCGTCGCGGCCGGCTCCACGCGGGGCAGGTAAATCTCGAAAATCGTGCCGCAATTGATCTGGCTGTAAACCGTGATGTAACCCTCGTTCTGCTTGACGGTGCCGTAAACCATAGAGAGTCCCAACCCGCTGCCTTTGCCATGCTCCTTGGTGGTGAAAAAAGGCTCGAACAATCGCGAGCGGGTCTCGGCGTCCATGCCGGAACCCGTATCGCTCACGGCCAGCATCAGGTACGCGCCGGATTTCACGCCGGCTTTCTTTGCGGCAGCCTCGTCCAGTTCCAGGTTGGAGGTTTCGAGCACCAGCTTGCCGCCGTTTGGCATGGCCTCGCGCGCGTTGGTAGCCAGATTCATGATGGCCTGCTGCATCTGGTCGCGGTCGATTTGGACATGGCCCAGGGCCTGGCCGGGCAGCACAATCAACTCCACGGAGTCGCCCAGCAACCGGCGCAGCATCGGCTCCATGCCGGCGATGACGATGTTCAGATCGGTCACCTTAGGCTGCGCCGCTTGGCCGCTCGAAAACGTAAGCAACTGGCGCGTGAGAGCGGCGGCGCGCTCGCCCGCATAGAGGATCTCGTCGGCGAAGCGGCGCAGCGGGCTGGCGGCGGGGATCTGGGCGCGCAGCAGATCGCTATAGCCGGTGATAACGGTAAGAACGTTGTTGAAGTCGCCCGCCACCCCACCGGCCAGCCTCCCCACAGCGTCCATCTTGCGCGCGTGGCTGAGTTGTTCTTCAAGCTGCCGGCGGCCGGTAATGTCGCGAAATACGAGGATGGCGCCGCGCAGCCGTCCGCGCTCGTCGCACAGCGGCGCAGCGCTCTGTTCGATGGCGATTTCGGTCTTGTCGCGGGCGATCAGCAGGACCTGTCCCACATTATGCGCGGTGGCTCGCGCGCGTATGGCATCCCGCGCTGGGCTGCCCGCTGGTTCGCGGCTGCCTTCCTCGATGACCTTCAGGACGTCGCCCAAAGGCCGGCCCATGGCGTCGGCGCGCCGCCATCCAGTCAAGGCCTCGGCCACTGGATTGAGGAACGTGACGCGCTCCTCGCGGTCGGTGGCCACCACGCCATCCGCGATACTCGACAGCGTGGCGGACAGCATGCTCCGGCTACTGTGGAATCCGGAGACCAAAGCGGTGGCCGCCACCGAGATGGCGACAAAGGATAGTAGCGATGCCGCCAGATTCGGGCCGCCCGCGTACCAAGGCTCGCGCAGCTCGACCAGCAACGCGCCCAGCGCCACGGTGGAGAGTGCGGTGGCCGAAAATCCGCCAACGTGCCCGTAATACCAGGCGCTAGCGAATACCGCCACCAGAAAGGGGAGGAAAAAGTTCGGCTCCAGCAACGGGCGCAACAGGAGCGAAACCAGCACCGCTAGGGTGGTGAGCGCTAGCGCGAAGACGCTGCTGTGAACGGATGAGTCTTTGAGCTGGAACACGGTCGGTAAGTTACAGAATACTATACCGTGCCGGCAGGCGCGCTCTTGCGCGCCAAAAGGCGGGCGTAGCTCGCCACGGGAGTTTCTACATCTCCAGAAGCAGGACCTGGAGGGCGGGCAATCCTGCCCAATGCCACTTACTTTTCCGCAACCGAACACCTGCATTAATCGTGGGGCGGGCCTCCAGGCCTGCGGCGGGCGTCCACGCCCGCCTGTTCCGTTGCGCGAAGAGCGGGTCCTGGAGGACCCGCGCACAGTCGAAAACCCAGCGCAACCTGTTGGGGAACAGGCGGGTCTGGAGACCCGCCGCAGGCGTGGACGCCCGCCCCACATGGTTTTCATCACTATTCGTGGGCCGCAGGCCCATCCTGACAGACCTGGAGGTCCGCCCCACCACATTCCGCAGCATTTCCCGACATTGGGCGCCACGATGGCTTGGACAGGTTTCGTAATGCGTATGCGGCATCAGATTTCGGATCCCAGCGGGTTGGTTTCAGGCGGCGCTTTGTGGCGTACGCGATACCACCAGTGTTGCAGCCGGTCGAAGTAGAGATACACCACCGGCGTGGTATAGAGCGTCAGCATCTGGCTCACCAGCAGCCCGCCGATGATGGTAATGCCGAGCGGACGGCGGAGCTCCGATCCGGTGCCAGACCCTAACGCCAGCGGCAAAGCCCCCAGCATGGCCGCCATGGTGGTCATCAGGATGGGGCGGAAGCGCAACAGGCACGCTTCGAAAATCGAATCGCGGGAATTCTTGCCCTCAATCCGCTCCGCGGCCAGCGCGAAGTCGATCATCATGATGGCGTTCTTCTTCACGATGCCGATCAGTAGAATAATTCCGATCATCGCGATGATGCTCAGATCGGTGTGCGTCAGCAAGAGCGCCAGCAGCGCGCCCACGCCGGCCGAAGGCAGGGTGGAAAGAATCGTGACCGGATGGATATAACTCTCGTAGAGAATTCCGAGCACGATATACACCGCCGCCAGCGCGGCCGCGATCAGGATCGGTTCGTTGCCCAGCGAATCCTGGTATGCCTGGGCCGTTCCGGCGAACCGGGTCTGGATGCTGCGCGGCAAACCCACGCTGGCCGCCGCCCTGGTGATGGCTTCCACCGCGTCTCCCAGCGCCACGCCCGGTTGCAGGTTGAACGAGATGGTGGTCGCGGGGCCCAACCCCTGATGCGTGACCGCCAGCGGCGCGGTGGTCGGAGCGTAGCTGGCAATGGCGTCTAAAGGAACCTCCGTTCCATTCGGCGACATCACGAAGATGTCGCGCAACGACAGCGGATTCTGCCAGTACTGGGGGGCCGCCTCCATCACCACGTGATACTGATTCAGCGTTTGGTACATGGTGGATACCTGGCGCTGGCCGAAGGCGTCGTAGAGCACGTTGTCGATCAGTTGCGACGAGATTCCGAAACGCGCGGCAGTCTTGCGGTCGTACACCACCATGGACTGCAAGCCACGGTTCTGCTGGTCGCTGTTCACATCCGCGATGATCGGTATCGTTTTCAATTCAGCCAGCATGCGCGGCGCATACGTCGTCAGGTCCTGCAGATTGTCGCACAGCATGGTGTATTGATAGAGGGCGGCGCTGGAACGTCCGCCGATTCTCAGGTCTTGCGAAGCTTGCATGTAGAGCGTGGCGCCCGGTATGCGCGTCAGTTTGGGCCGCAGCCGCGCGATGATCTGGTCCACCGAGACTTTTCTCTCCTGCAATGGTTTCAGGGAGATGAACATGCGCGCCTGATTGGCCGTGCCGCCGCCTGGACCGCCTCCGCCCCCAGTGAATCCGTTGACCGTGTCGACGCCCTGGTCTTTATCCACGATGTCCACCATCTGGCGCACGATCCGGTCCATGGCTTGAAACGAAATGTCCTGGTCGCCCGTAATCTGGCCCATCAAACGCCCGTTGTCCTGCTGCGGGAAAAAGCCCTTCGGTACCCGCACAAACAGGTAACCGTTCAGGATAATCGTACCGATCAGGATAGCCAGTGTAATGGGCGCGTAGTCCAGCGCGGCGGAGAGCGTAGTCCCATACGTATTGATGATCCAGGTAAAGAAACGCTCGCTAGTCCGGTAGAGCCACCCGTGTTCCTGGTGCTCTCTCAACAGGTGCGCGCACATCATCGGCGTAGTCGTCAGCGAGACCACCAGCGACACGGCAATGGCCACCGACAGAGTAACCGCGAACTCGCGGAACAGGCGGCCCACGATGCCGCCCATCAGCAGCAACGGAATGAAAACCGCGATCAGCGACAAACTCATCGACAGAACCGTGAATCCGATCTCTTGGGCTCCCTTGAGAGCCGCTTGGAATGGGTGCATGCCCTGTTCCAGATAGCGCGTGATGTTCTCGATGACCACGATGGCGTCATCCACCACAAAGCCGGTGGAAATGGTCAGCGCCATCAAAGACAGGTTGTCGATGCTGAAGTGCAGCAGATACATCACGCCGAACGTTCCGATCAGCGATACCGGAACAGCCACGCTGGGAATGAACGTGGTGCGCACGTTGCGCAGGAAGAAGAAGACCACCAGCACCACCAGCAGCACCGAAATCAACAGTGTCCTTTCCACGTCGCTCACCGAAGCGCGGATCGTAACCGTCTGATCCATGGCTACCTGGATGTGAATGGATTGCGGTATGGAGGCTTGCAACAGCGGAATCATGGCGCGAATGCGGTCCACCGTATCGATGATGTTCGCGCCCGGCTGGCGGAAGATAACCACCAGAACCGACGGCAGACCGTTGGCATAACCCGAGTTCCGCAGGTCTTCCACGGAGTCCACCGCTTCGCCCACGTCCTTGATGCGCACCGCCGTTCCGTTGCGGTAGGCCACGATCAGCGGCGCATAGTCGATGGCCTTGAAGATTTGATCGTTCGCGCC
>Ga0209274_10001490_pt1 | contig 11987 bp, 13 predicted proteins | sample HubBroMetageREF1_FD_188343 | JGI IMG/M metagenome (GOLD analysis project Ga0209274, IMG submission 188343) | Reference soil microbial communities from the Hubbard Brook experimental Forest, New Hampshire, USA - Hubbard Brook CCASE Soil... | ecosystem: Environmental > Terrestrial > Soil >...
GCGAATGAGAAATCCACTTTCTTTGCAATGCCCAATTCGAAAAGCGTGAGATGTTCAGGCCGACTGATGCTCGAAATAATCAGGTGTAAATCGTGGAGCCTTTTTGGATCGACCTTGACGAGGGACCGGGAGAGGAAATCAGCCTGTTTCTGGTTGTCGCCCTCGAGCACGATCTTATCGCCGCTGACGATCAGGGTTTCAAGGCCCTCGATTATCTTGGCAGTTGGCAGCACCGGGCCTTTCATCCAGGGCTGGACTAATTGCATGCGCCGTCGCTTTTCGTCGCGCCGCGTTGCCCATGAACGCGTCACCTGGTCTAACGTTTGTTGTGCCATCGGCTCACTCCTGGCCAGCTTCGATGTCGCCGTCGGCGAAATGGTCGCGGGCTTCGCAGCTTACGTGAAAGAGCGCATTCTCAAAGCACGCGGCATAGCCATGGCGAAGAGTTGCTCCGGGTTGCTCGCATCGCCTTTACCTCCGAGCGTTTTGGGCAGGGCCAGATTAAGCTTAAGCAGGCCGTCATCGCTGCGGATCGACCCATGACGGCGTCCAATAGCTGTAACTTTCGCGAAATAGACAATGTCCGGCATCTGTTATGTCTTTTGACGGCGGGCGCCGACTGGACTCCCCCGGACAGGACCCAAAACAATCAGGATCTTACCGTCGGCCTGCGCTTGAATGAGCCGCTGCCTGTTTCCCTCCACAACACCATTGGCCTGGCCTTCGTTCGTAGCAGAATCAATCAGGCCTTTCCGGTTTCTTCGCCGCTTCTGTCCGTTCACGCAGCGGAGCATGGGTTTGAAGCGGACAGTCTTCTGGAGGTGCCCCGGGGCTTGATATTCCAGCCTGTGGTGCAGTACTACGTGAATTGCGGAGGCAGTTCTCAAAACGCCGTGATTCTGGGCTTTCACACAAGGATCGATTTTTGATCGGGAGATCTTATGCAAGAAGACGCTTCCACACTTCCGCAAGTTCAACGTCCTTCAAATCCGGGAGGCTCGAAAGCTTCTGTCAAGGAGCTCCAGGATATCTCTGGTCTCCTAGTGATTGCCTGTGTCTTCGCAATGGCTGGCGGATACATGGATGCGTACGCCTACCTGGCACACGGTCATGTCTTCGCAAATGCGCAGACTGGAAACGTGGTCCTCTTCTCGGTGTTTGCGTCTGGGGGCCAGTGGGCGCAAGCAGCGCGACATCTGCCGCCCATTGCGGCTTTCGCTCTCGGAGTAGGGGCTGCCAAGCTGCTTGGCGTGCGACTACAGAAGCGGGCCTTCCATGCCACGCTGATCTGCCAGGGGTTCGAGCTTGTGACCCTCGCCGTACTTGCGGTCGTCGGAGCTCGTTTGCCCGATGCGTGCGTCGTTCCGATGATCTCCTTCGTCGCCGCCATCCAATTCACCAGCTTTCGCAGCCTCGGCCCGTGGTCCTTCAACTCAGCAATGATCACCGCCAATCTCCGCCAGGCAATCTCAGGTTTGGTTCTATGGATGGCGGGTCGCGAGGCGACTGAGAACCGCGACAAGGCTATCGCTTTGAGCCTGATCAGCCTTTTCTTTCTTCTGGGTGCGCTGTGCGGCGGCTTCTACACTCGGCTGGAGGAAAAGCACGCCCTCGCCCCGTGTGTCGCTATCGTGGCCGCAGGATTTCTGCTCACCTGGAGAAAGCGCAGAATGCACATTCACCCACTGCCCACAACGGGGGCCGTGGTTGGGACTGGTTCCTCCGAAAATTAGCGAATGTGGTCGGAGCGGCTGTGAGCGCATTAATCACAACGGATCTGTACTATGCGGCACGGAAATGTGGCACCAGAAATAGGAAATCAATCAGGAGAAAGATCATGAGCAAGCTGGAAGGAAAAGTAGCAGTCATCACCGGAGGCAATAGCGGAATCGGTCTCGCTACAGCACAACGCTTCGTTGCGGAGGGCGCATACGTCTTCATCACCGGCCGTCGTCAAAGCGAACTCGACGCAGCGGCGAAGCAGATCGGCAGGAACGTTACCGCAGTGCAGGGAGATGTCTCAAATCTCGCCGATCTTGATCGCTTGTACACCACTGTGAAGCAGCAGAAGGGGCGCATCGACATTCTATTCGCCAACGCCGGCACTGGAGAATTCAGCCCGCTGGGCGCGATCACCGAAGAGCACTTCGACAAAACTTTCAACGCCAACGTCAAGGGCCTTCTATTCACCGTGCAAAAGGCGCTCCCACTCCTTAAGGATGGAAGCTCCGTCATACTGAATGCGTCGATCGTTGCGAGTACCGGAGCTCCCGCATTCAGTGTCTATAGCGCATCCAAAGCCGCCGTGCGTTCCTTCGCGCGCACTTTCACGTCGGATCTTAAAGACCGCAAAATTCGCGTGAACGCTATTAGTCCTGGCGTAATTCCCTCACCAGGCTATCGCACTTCGTTAGGGATGACGGAAGATCAAGTGAAGCAGTATGCGGACAGCGTCGTGGGCAATATACCCCTGGGTCGCACCGGAACCTTGGACGAAATTGCCAAAGCGGTGTCGTTTCTCGCGTCCGACGAAAGTAGCTATATCACCGGCATCGAACTGGTTGTCGACGGCGGCATGACCCAGATCTAACCAGCTTGACCACTGGCACTTGGCCGCGCCAATGCCGCTTGCCCCAAGTGATATGCAAGGTGCGCGGTTCTTCCGAGCAGCACCGCGAATCGATTCCGATGCGGTTCTCGCTCGAAATCTTGTTCCGACACCGCCGTGTGCCGCTGCGCCCAATCAGAATCCGAGAACTTCGAGAAGCCTTCCCAGAGCTTCTGGTTGATTTCTTGCCATGCGGCTTTGAGCGATTGTTCGGAGACCGTCAGCGGAACGGATCTGTCCGGATTCGAGATGAACATGCCGTCGAATTCGGGATGAAGCCGTTCTCCAATCCCGAGGAGCGGTAAAAGCCGATCGTTCACGGCCGCAAGGTGGCCCCAGAGATAGATTAGTCGGTTTCTACCTGGCGCAACTTCTTGCGCCAGTTCTGCCGGCGACAGATCCCCAAACAATTTCTCCGCTCGTTCCACATTGAATTTCCACGCGCGGAGCGCGGAGTTGATGAGCGACTTCTCGGTAGTCATCCTTCACCTTCCTTCCGTTTGGACGAATCGCATTTCCTCAGCCGCGTTGTTGGCGCCCTTTCGATTAGACCTGGGCTCTACCGCCGTCAACGAACAGTTCAATGCCCGTGATGAAACTGGAGTCATCCGACGCTAGAAACAACGCGGCCTTGGCAACTTCCTCGGGTTCCCCCATGCGTCCCATCGGAATTGTGGAAACAATCCGCGCGATCACTTCGGGAGATACGCGATTCGCGAGCGGGGTATTGATCGGACCCGGACTCACGACGTTGGAGCGGATGCGACGGTCCTTCAGATCTGTGGTCCATGTTCGCACGAAGGAGCGGATCGCAGCCTTACTCGCCGCGTAAACGCCGAAGGCGGCCGTACCCTTAACACTTGCGACGGAGCCGTTGAGGATGATCGAGCCGCCATCATTGAGTAACGGCAGGGCCTTTTGCACTGTGAAAAGCGTTCCCCTCACATTGATATTGAACACTTTGTCGAAATGCTCTTCGGTGACGGCCCCAAAGGGAACAAATTCGCCAACGCCGGCGTTGGCGAAAACAATATCGATTCGCTCCTTCACCTTGGAGACGGTCTCGTAAAGACGATCGAGGTCAGCCAATTGGGCAATGTCCCCCTGAACTCCAGAAACGTTGCTGCCGATTGCCTTCACGGCCTCGTCTAGTTCCGTCTGGCGCCGGCCCGTGATGAAGACATATGCGCCCTCCTCGACGAAAAGTTTGGCCGTAGCAAATCCAATCCCTTCTGTGCCGCCGGTAATGACGGCGATCTTGCCTCCGAGCCTTTTTGTCATTGTTTTTCTCTGGCTCCATTCAGAAAAAAGAGCATCGTGGCGGGATTGGTTCCTTTGTTTCGCCACGCGTGGCGCGTACCGTTTTGCACGATCACGTCGCCGCGCTTCAAATGCACGGTCTCGCCGTCGTCTAACTCCAGCCAGATCTCTCCGTCGTACACGACCGCATAGTCCACGGTGTTCGTTTTGTGCATCGCGGGATCTTCCTTCTCGAAGTGATCGGCCAATCCTCGCAGACGAACCAACGCTTCTTCTTGCGCCGCCTTGGCATCAAAGCAGGGATCCGCGAAGACCGAGCTGGGCGGCAACGTCACGAAGTGTAGGCTCGTGCCTCCTGGCCCTGGAACGACCGAGCCGGGATGGCTGTCAAACCTTTGCTCCCTACTGAGATCCGGGGTCACCGGGTTGACCCAGATGAGCGTGTGCTCGTAGCCGGGAACAGTCTTGAACTCGTAGGCCGCCAACGCTTCGTCGCTTTGAACGACGGACTTCCCATTTACAGTGCCCGTGACAATGCGACGGTAAGCACTCGGTTTGTTTTCGCTCTTGGACAACTCTTTTTTCTTAGAGGCCGTTCCATTCATGACTAGATCTCCACAACGGCAATTGTCAGAAGCTGCTTACAGAAATTCTCGCCGACAAACAGGTACGACAAGCGCCGTTGAGCTTAGAGGGCGGAAGCCTTTAGGTCATAGGCAGGCACAAAGACATCCTGCACGAATTTTTCAAACGAAGTCGGTGTGCTGTTCTCTGGGGAACGCGGTTCCAGCGCAGCGAGGACTCCTGCGTTGATGGCCTGGAACATCTCGATGTACACCGCGGCTTTCTTCGGCGAAAAACCCGCTTGCGTCAACGCCTGCCGCATCTGGTCATACGGAGACTGCTCGTAACGCAGATCCGGTTTCCCAATGCCGCGCGCGATCACGGCGGTAGCTTCCGTCATTGACAGATCGCGCTCGCCCAGCAGCTCGCGCGTTTGCTTGCCGGAAAAATCCAGGTCGAGAAGGCGTTGTGCGGCGTAGTCGCCGATGTCGCGCGTCGCGATCATCGGTATCTTCAGGTCGGGCAGCAGAGCATGCCCGAAGATTCCCATCCCATGAATCATGCCGATCGCCGCCAAATTGTTCTCCATGAAATACCCGGCGCGTAGGTGCAAAACATTTAAACCGCCGATCGCGTTCAGTTTTTGCTCCGAGGAATACAGCCCCGTGACTGGCCCGGTGCCTTCCGGAACCTGCGCGCCGTAGCTGCTCAAGTGCACCGCGTAGCGCAGGCCCGACTCTTTCACCGCTTTTGCGATCGCATCGCTCTCTCGCTCCTGGTCCTCGCGAGAGGTTATCGGCGGCAGCATCAAGTACGCCGCGCGCGCACCTCTAAGGGCTTTGGTGAGCGCGGCCGCATCGCTCACTTCGGCCGTGAACGCTTCCGCACCTTTGCGCACGAAGCGCTGCAATCGCCCCGCATCGCGCCCCACGACGCGCACCTTCTTTCCGTTCGACAGCAGGAAATCCGCGATGATCGAGCCGGTGTTACCGCTCGCACCCAAAATCACATACATGGTATTCGAACCAACGGTTGAGCTCATAGCCACGACCTCCTGGATCTGGTGAATTGTTCTTTTTATTTGCACAATTAAAAACAAAAAAAGTCAGCGCCCCTTTGCTCGAATCTGCCTAATCAGGTCCGCCAGCGTTATTTTGTGGAGCGACCTCTCAAAACTCTCCTGAGCTTCAGAGAGAACCGCTGACATGCATTCCTTGAGGTTGCGACTGACCGGACACCTGTTTTCCACCGGATACGAATGAACGGCAAACGCCGGCGGCGCTCCGCTGGCACGGTAAATATCCAACAGTGTGATCCGTTTGGGAGGATGCGCAAGCACGCTTGCTCCGCTTTTTCCACGCGTTGTTACCACCAAGCCCGCCTTGGAGAGTTTGGACAGGGACTTCCGAACGAAGGTGGGATTTGCCTTTACGCTGTCAGCCAGAGTCGCCGAGCCGATCTCCCCGCCAGGGTAAATCCCTAGAGCAGCCATGATGTGCGTGGCGACGGCAAATTGGACACTCTTCACTGACATCAGGCGCCTCCTCCAATATGTGATGTTAAGAGTCACATTTGGTTGCAGGCTTTCTTGCAAGAAACTGAAGTGGGTGCCGGACGGGAAACCGTAGCAATCATCGGACACTCGCATAGGTCGCAAACGTGCTGCCGAACATCGGCTGACCACTCTTTGATTGTTCTCGTGTGGCTTCGTCTTGGATCACATCCCAATGCTCCACCAGAACGCCGTCCTCGATGCGAACGATGTCCGCTGCGATCCAGTTCACGGGAAGGCCGAAGCCTGAAAATCGCCCATGCACGATCACGAAATCTCCTTCGGCCACGATCGTTCCGGGCTCGTATTTGAGTGTTGGCGAAAGGCCCTTGATGAGATTGAACAGACCCTCACGACCAGGCGCGATATGAGCGCTGTGTTGAATGTAGTCAGGCGACCAGAAGCGCTCGGCCTTTGCATAGTCCCGCCTGTTAAAGAGAGTGTCAAAAGCCTGGAGAACGAGCGCCTTGTTCTTTTCTTGCTCAGTCCGGTTCATTGAATTTCTCCTTACAGGTAAAACCATACCCTTGGTTCTCTCAGAGTCTCGACCCGCCGTGCACCGCCCGCAGGGAGGCAGCTGGAATTAGTGAGCCAGCTTCCCTCCATCCACCGGGATAGAAGAGCCAGTCATGTACGACGCCTTTGCCGACCCCACAAACACGATCACCTGAGCAATCTCCTCCGGCGTTGCCAGACGTTTAAGGGGTACGGTCGAGACGAGCGCCGCCTTATTCTCATCGGTGTTGGTGAAGCGCGTGAGCATGCCTGTGTCGGTAGCGCCCACAGCGATTACGTTCACCCGAACTCCCGTCCCCGCGACTTCCAACGCAGCGGATTTTGTCAGCCCCTCCACCGCATGTTTGCTGGCCACATAAACGGACGCGCCGGCAGCGCCGACATGCCCGTAAGTCGACGAGATGTTAACGATGCTTCCGCCGCCTTGTGGCAGCATCACCCGCAGTTCGTGTTTCATGCTTAACAGCACACCCAGGACGTTGGTATCAAACGTAGCCGCGTAGCTCTCTGCGGTCTGATCGGTTACCAGGCCCCGCAATCCTTCCGTGCCGGCATTATTGACCGCAATATCCAGGCGACCAAAACGTGCGACAGTCTTGTCAATGAGCGCTCGGACATCATCGTCGTGTCGAACGTCGGTTTTCACGAATTCCACTTCTGCACCGAGCTCGCGTAATTCTTTCTCGAGTTTTTTGCCTTCTTGCTCGCGACGGCCGGAGACAACGACGCGCGCGCCCTCTCGAGCGAATGCGAACGCGGTGGCGCGACCGATCCCTGTCAGTGCGCCGGTAATCAAGACGACTGGTGAACTCATGGCACTCGCTCCCTTGATCCCGACCCATGCAGCTTGAGCATGACTGAGGGGTCCATCAAGCCAGCTCTGGGTAGCTTGGATCACTTCGTTAGATGGGGAAGACCGCTTGCGGTAGCGCCCTGGGAGCATACTTTGTTAAGCTGGCATCGATGCCTCACAAGCATGGGAGTGAGAATGGAATTACGACATCTTCGGTATTTCGTTGCCGTGGCGGAAGCAGGGAGCTTGACCGTGGCGGCGCTACGCAAGCTGCACACGTCGCAGCCGTCGTTGAGCCGGCAGATTCGAGATCTGGAGAGCGAGGTGGGCGCCCAACTCCTGACGCGAAGAGCTCGCGGCATCGAACTGACTCCGGCGGGTCGAGCCTTCCTCGATCACGCCCGCTCGGTGCTGTCGCAGGTGGCAGCGGCAGGCGAAGCTGCACGCCGGGTCGCTGATCCCGCCAAGCCGTGCTTCACCATGGGGTTTCTGACCGGACACGAATTGACGTGGATGCCCGAAGCGATGCGGATCTTGCGCGATGAACTGCCTAACATCGACGTGATGATATCGAGTCAATACTCGCCGCGGCTCGCGGACGGCCTTGCGCAAGGAAAAATCGATGCAGCGTTTCTGCGGCGGGAAAAAGGTGTGCCGGGGCTGGCATTCCGGCTTCTCGTGAAGGAACCCCTGATGGTGATCTTAGCGAGTGACCACCGCCTCGCTGCGCTTAAGGCCATCAGTCCGAGGGATCTAGTCGGCGAACCATTCGTGACCGTGTCGGACACGGCTCCTGTACTGCGTGCGGTCATCGATAATTATTTGAAGCGGCCCGGAATCAAAATCACACCTGCGCACGAGGCGGACCACGTCACCATGGGTATCTCCTTAATAATGTCGACGCGCGGCGTAGGGCTGTTACCGGCCTACGCACAGAACTTTCTCCCTGCATCTGTAACGAGTCGTCCGCTTAAGGGAGAGGCGCCAACGATCGAGCTGGTCCTGGGCCACAGGAAGTCGAACCGGTCTCCCATCCTCAAGCTTTTGCTTTCGAAATTGGACGAGTTGGTCTCGCGTGTCTCGAATAAGGCGGACTAGTCCTTCCTGTATAGCATCTGCCTCGACGATGTTGACGACCTGCTGCTCGCAACGTGAACTGAGCTCGAAATCCCGTACGGTCCTCTGACACGAATCACTCCGAAGACCAACTCCGCAAATAGCAGCGATTAACATGGGTCGGTAGTGATTGTTTTCAATGGGTTGCATCGATATCTAAATATTTGGGTAGCGATTAGGTTGGGCTCGCCCGCCGCGGCGGGTAAACCTGCCACGGCAGGCAGGCGCTGCGTGGACGTGGAGACGATGACTTCGGATTTGTTGGTGGGATCGACCGAGCGGCCGTCTCCGTTGATGTGGGCGAGGACGCGGATTGCGTGGAGGATGTCCCTCGCGCTGCAGCCCTGCGTGTCGGTATGCTCGATGATGTTGCCGAGGGCGAGCTGGAGGTTGCGATTGCGCAGAGCGAAAAGATTGAAGGCGTGGATGTGGTGGCAGATCGCGGTTCTGCTCGGGATGTTCCAGCAGCGCGTGATGGTATCGGGGCTGCGCCATTGCAGGAAGGCTTCTTCGATATATTCGCGGTAAGGACTGTTGCAGATGGAACATTTGCGGGCGTGGCGTTCGAGCGGGGTGGGTTCGGGGAGATCGTCTGGCGCGAGCTCTTGATATTCGGCGGGAGGCGCGGGAGAGCGGCGCGCTTTGGATTTGCGATGTGATTTTGTTTTTGGTTTGCGGCGGGATTTTGGGGTGGTGTGCGTCGTAGCTTGGTCGTCGCGCGAGGAGAGCGACGGGAGCGAGGCGCCGGCGGTGATGACGTCAGCGACGAGAGAGTCGAGGAGTTGTTGCGCGTCGTCGTTTGGAGAGTCGGGGTTTGGGGAATCGGGGTTTTCAGAATTGGGGATTGCGTAATCGAGGCTCGCAGAATCGAGAGGCGCGAGGTGGGCGGGAAGCGGGGCCGCGCCTGTGGGTTCTTGGGTTGCGGGGATTTGCGCGGCGGGAACGGGTTCCGGAGAGGCCGGTGCTTGCGGTGCGGGGATTGGGGCGGCACCGAGCTGGTTTTCGCGCTCACGTTGCGCGGCCTGGACGAGTTCGGCGCAGGTGCGGACTTCCATGAGGGGATTTTGCAGGGTGGCGAGGGCGAAGCGTGGGTCGCGAAATCTTCCGAATCGTTTCATATTTTCTCTCCTGGCCCAAGGTAGCACTCGAGAAACGAAAAAACAGCTGTACGCGAGGATGGGCGCGTGCAAAAACGGGTGGCCGTTAGGACAGGTGACGGACAGTTTTAGTACTTACTGGCTAAGATGATTTGGGGGTTAAGTTTCGCTGGATGGGTCGATCGTGAGGCGTCTAAGCCCGCACGCTTCAAAAACCGAAGTGCGCGGCACCTGCAAAATCGAATGGCTACTTTGGGGTGGAGTGGAAGGGTGCGCCACCCGCCAGTTCAGAAAACCGTAGAGGACGAAGGCTACGAACTGGACCCCACGTCCGTTAGTATTCGTCGTTAGCGCGCCTTCGATGTGACAACGCTGAAATGTTTTGTTTCAAACCGCAGTCGTTTGGTGCGGGCGACTCTCTCTCTGTTCAATTCTTGTACGACGAGGATCGCCTCAGGCCTGGGAACCATCGCCGATCGCAAATCCCGCAGCTAGTCTGGGAGCCGAAATACGAGCCTGACATCGTCATGGACTTGAATGCGATGTCCATCGAAAAGAGTTGGACCATAGCGCCACTCACGAACGGCAATTACGGCAGCTTCGACCAGCAAAGGCGGCCCACTCACCGGTTCGAGGCTCAGGACTTTCCCATCGTCGCCGATTACCGCATGTAGCTGAACCGTGCCTTCAATCCGTTGCTGAATGGCTTCCAGGGGGTAGGAGGGATCGACGCGTTTGAGCAGCCGACCGGCTCGTAAATTCTTTGAAGATTGTGTTTCCGGGCTGAAGCCGGAAGGCATCGGGACCGAACGGCGAGAGCTGACCGCGATTGAGGAAGAACTGCTCACCGCCTCTTCCGGCAAAGTTAGCAAGGAAGGCGGGGGCGCTTCCGGTGCCGGGCGGTCCGACAGCTCTGCTTGGGGCTGGTGCAAAACCTCGGTCTCCGCGGAAATTCGAGGGTCTAAACGCGCCGCAGGCACTTTGCCAACAGGCTCCTGGACGGAAGTCGCTTGCTGAGCACCGGGAGCAATGGCGTCGGCGGTTGTTGGGGGAGCTGCTGCGTCTTTGGCTGGTTCGCGTTCTTGTTTCATGTCCTCGGTATTCGGCACGGGCTTCGGATGAGGTGGCGATTCCACGATGCTCTGGACGCGAATGGTACCAGTGAGCCCGTCGAACGTGCCGGTAACCAAGACATCTTTCCCGAGGAGCTTTCCGGCTTTCTCTTGGTCGTCTAAGTGGTACCAGACATTATTGTCGTCGTCTCTCAACACAAACCGCACGCCGTTTTGGGAGACGACTTTCCCGCTGAAGGTCTGTGCCTTGGCCTGCTCCTGCGTTGACGAGTCTTGCGAGACTTTGGATTGTGTTGTATGGCGAGTCAAAAGCGCCCCGCAGAGCAGGAGCGACATCGCCGCCTCGACAGTGGCCGTTCTTCTCATGCGTCACCTCGAGATCAAGTAGGAGTTGAAGCAGCCCACGCGGGACGGATCTCAAGCCCTGTCAAGGCTGCATTTGCGCAGATGAATGGCCGGGGACAACACGCTAACGAAGAAATTTGTAAAAGTAAATGGAGCGGCTATCTCCGCCGGAATTCAGTGGCTCGCGGCCGCCACAAATTGGAAAGCGTCCTCGACAGCCTTGATTCCGGCCCTGGAACCCAGCGAGTTTGTTTCCATCTTCGAGTACTGATATTTCCGGCGCGGGGAAAAACTTGCAGGATCGAAAGCGCCTTTCGCGAATTGGAATATCCAAACATATTGACGGTGCGCTTTGTCAGCATCGGATTCAGACATGAGCGCAGAGTCGATCATCGTTATGGGTGTAAAATCCGAAAACCCATTGATCTTGTGAACCGGCTCGGGCATCGTCGCGCTAAAAAAATCGACGTCATGCGTAAAGATAATCACGAAATCCACTTTTGAAGGATCGGGGGCCGGACAGACATTCGAGAACAGTTTTTTCCTGTTTTGGGCGATCCATTTCGTCTGGTTGGGCGTCAGGCCGTATGCAGAAAAGTAGTTCTGGCAGGCGAAGTCCGCGCTTAGATTCTCCGGCTGTGAATCGGAAATTTCGTTGGAATCGCTGGCTGGCGCCGTCAAATCAGCAGAAATTGCCCTTGCTGAGGTATCGTCGGCAGACGGAGAAACGCGTGGAAGATTCATTTCGCCGAACGCGGCGACGGGTGGCATGGAACCGCCTACAGGTAACTTTTTGTCGCTGGCGTTTTTCGCTGGGGCTTCGTTCGCCGAACCAGCTGACGGCGGAGCTGCGAACCGCGCCGAATCCGGTGGAATGATAGCCGCCGCGTCCGCAGCCGCTTTGGCCGTTGCGTTTGCGATCTCCTTGGCCTCGGCTTGCTTCGCGACCAGACCAACGTCAAGAGCCGGGTCTTGGCGAACTTCAAGCGGTGGAAGATCGGCGACGGAGGTCTCGGGGATGTAGCCCTCCACTCCATTTTGAGCACGAATCTTTACGTAGTCC
>Ga0209274_10001491_pt1 | contig 11987 bp, 8 predicted proteins | sample HubBroMetageREF1_FD_188343 | JGI IMG/M metagenome (GOLD analysis project Ga0209274, IMG submission 188343) | Reference soil microbial communities from the Hubbard Brook experimental Forest, New Hampshire, USA - Hubbard Brook CCASE Soil... | ecosystem: Environmental > Terrestrial > Soil >...
CCTTCGCGTCGGACGTGAAAGTCGCCGAAGCGCTGCGCGAAGTTAATCCCCATCTCAAGATCGGCTTCGTCGGCGCCCGCGTCGCGGTTCAGCCGGAGCAGAGCCTCGCCGCCTCGTCGGCGATCGATTTCGTCGCGCGCAACGAGTTCGATTTCACCGTGAAAGAGGTCGCCGAGGGCCGGTCCTTCGACCGCATCGACGGCCTGAGCTTCCGCACCGCCGGCGGCGCCCTCGTCCACAATGGCGAGCGCGCGATCCTCGAGAACATGGATCAGCTCCCCTTCGTCACCGACGTCTACAAGCGCGACCTCAAGATCGAGAACTACTTCATCGGCTACCTGAAGCATCCCTATCTCTCGCTCTATACCGGGCGCGGCTGCAAGTCGCGCTGCACCTTCTGCCTCTGGCCGCAGACGGTGGGCGGACATCGCTACCGCGTGCGCAGCGTCGGCCATGTGGTCGAGGAGATCCGCCTCGCTCAGCAATATTTCCCGCAGGTGAAGGAGTTCTTCTTCGACGACGACACCTTCACCGACAACCTGCCGCGCGCCGAAGCGATCGCGCGCGAGCTGGGCAAGCTCGGCGTCACCTGGTCCTGTAACGCCAAGGCGAATGTGCCGCGCGACACGCTGAAGGTGATGCGCGACAACGGCTTGAGGCTGCTGCTCGTCGGCTACGAATCCGGCAACCAGCAGATCCTGCACAACATCAAGAAGGGCATGCTGATCGATGTGGCGCGCCGCTTCACCAAGGATTGCCACGAGCTCGGCGTGACCATCCACGGCACTTTCATCCTCGGCCTCCCCGGCGAGACCAAGGAGACGATCGAGGAGACGATCCGCTTCGCCGCCGACATCAACCCGCACACCATCCAGGTCTCGCTCGCTGCGCCTTATCCCGGCACTTTCCTCCACCGCCAGGCGGTCGAAAACGGCTGGTTCGATTCCGACCATGCGGAACTGGTGGACGAGCACGGGATCCAGATCGCGCCGCTCCACTATCCCCATCTCTCGCATCAGGAGATCTTCGATTCGGTCGAGACCTTCTACAAGCGCTTCTACTTCCGCGCCGGCAAGATCGCCTCGATCGTCAGCGAGATGGTGCGCAGCCCCGAGATGATGGTGCGCCGCCTGCGCGAAGGCGTCGAGTTCTTCCATTTCCTGCGCGAGCGGGGGATGGCGCACTGACGCTTGCGGCGGCTGATCGTCTGCGCCGACGACTTCGGACTGGATGACGCCGTCAATGCCGCGGTCGAGGCCGCGAGCCGCGACGGCATCCTCACTTGCGCGAGCCTGATGGTCGGCGCGCCGGCCGCGGCCGACGCCGTGGCGCGGGCGCGTCGCCTGCCGCGGCTCAAGGTGGGGCTGCATCTCGTCCTGGTGGACGGCCGTCCGGTGCTGCCGCCCGCAGCGGTGCCGGCGCTGGTGCGCGCCGGCGGCGCCTTCGATGACGACATGCTGCGCGCCGGCGTTCGTTTCTTCTTCAGCATTGCCGCGCGGCGCCAGCTCGCCGCCGAGATCCGCGCGCAGTTCGCGGCGTTCCGCGCGACCGGCCTCGACCTCGACCACGTCAACACGCACAAGCATTTTCACATCCACCCGACGGTGGCGGGACTCATTCTCGCCATCGGCCGCGAGTTCGGCGTCAAGGCGATGCGCGTGCCGGCCGAGCCGATGGCGCCGCTGCGCCGCGCCGCCGCGGCCGAAGGCACGCGCGTCGCAGCACCGCTCTACGCGCCCTGGATCGCGCTGCTGCGCCGCCGCTTGCGGCGCGCCGGCCTCGTCGTCAACGATCATCTCCTCGGCCTCGCCTGGAGCGGCCACATGACGGAGGCGCGCGTGCTCCGCCTCCTCGAGGCGCTGCCGGCGGGGACGACCGAGCTCTATTGCCACCCCGCTATGGCGCAGACACCGGCGCTCGCCCGCACGATGCCCGACTACCGTCCGGCCGAGGAGCTGGCGGCGCTGCTCAGCCCGCGGGTGCGCCGCCTGATCGAGAGCGCGGGCATCGCCCTCGTCAGCTACGGCGATCTTGCGGCCGCGTCTTCGTGATTCGCTGGGTGACGCTCATCGGCCTTGCCGGCCTCGCGCTCGCGACCGCGCTCTTCGTCTGGCAGGGCATCGCGCCGGTGCTCGCCGCTTTCGCCGCGGCCGGCTTCGGCATTCTCTGGGCGAGCCTCTTCCACCTCGTGCCGATGGCGCTCAACGCGCGCGCCTGGCAGATCCTCTTGCCGCCGAGACGACGGGCCGGGCTCGCGTTCTTCGTCTGGTCGGTGTGGTTGCGCGAAGCGGTGAACGGGCTCTTGCCGGTGGCGCGCATCGGCGGCGAGGTCGCATCGGCACAGCTTCTCATCCGGCACGGCCTGAGCCCGCCCAAGGCGGTGGCGAGCCTCGTCGTCGACATGACGCTGTCGCTGTTCTCGCAATTCGCCTTCACGCTGCTCGGCCTGGCATTGCTGCTGGGCCATGACAGCAGCGGCGGCGTCGTGCGCGACGTGGCCATCGGCCTCATCGTCACCGTCCCGGTGGCGGGCGCGTTTCTCGCCGCGCAGCGCTTCGGCGTCTTCAGCGTCATGGCGAAGCTCTTCCGCAATATCTTCGGCGATCGCTTCGACGCGCTGGTGGGCGGCGCGGCCGCGCTCGACCGTGCCGTGCGGCGCCTCTATCGCCGCCGCCGCGCCGTGCTCTTCTGCTTCTTCTGGCAGGTCGCGGGATGGAGCGCCGGCGCCGGCGAGATCTGGCTCGCCTTGCGCTTTCTCGGCCACTCCGCGTCCGTCGCCGATGCGTTCGTCGTCGAGGCCATCATCCAGGCGCTGAGCAGCAGCGCCTTCATCGTGCCGGGCGCGCTTGGCGTCCAGGAGGGCGGCTTCCTCGCGCTCGGCGGCATCCTCGGCCTCGCCCCCGACGTCGCCCTCGCGCTGGCGCTGATGCGCCGCGCCCGCGACCTCATCATTTTCCTGCCGGCGCTGGTGGTTTGGCAGGCCACCGCGGGACGCCGCGCGCTTTCTCGCCTCGCTACGCGGTGAGCGCTATAAGCTTTGCCACAGCACAGAAACACAGAGAAAGAAGACTCACCAGTGAGGCGATGAGACAGTGAGATGCCGGCGCGCGTAGCGCGCCATCGTTTTTCCTTCTCACTGTTTCACCGCCTCACTGGTGAATCTTCTTTCTTCTCTGTGCCTCTGTGGTCAACCTTATTGGTGACGGGCCCGAGCAGCGCCGGCAACACGAAAAACGTGCAGAGCAGCGTGTAGAACAGCGCGAGCGTCAGCAGCTTTCCCATCTCCGACGTGCCCGGATGGTTCGAGAGCGCGAGGCTGCCGAAGGCCGTCCCGGTGGTCAGTGCGCTGAACAGGATGGCGCGCGCCGTGCTCGATTGCAGCAGATCGCCGTGGCCCGCGCGCCAGCGCATCACGAAGTAGATGTCGAAGGCGACGCCGATGCCGAGCAGCAGCGGCAACGCGATGATGTTGGCATAGTTGAGCGGCAATCCGAGGACCACGCTCGTGCCCAGCGTGAGGAGCCCGGCGAGCAGCAGCGGCGCCACGACGAGTGCCACATCGCGCGCGCTCCGCAGCACCACCGCCAGCAGCGCGGCGATCGCCGCGATCGCGATCATTCCGGCGATGATGAAGGCGCGCGTGACGGTGCGCGCCGATTCTTGAATCGTGATGGGCGTGCCCGTGGCATCGGGAGCGACGGCCTTGACCGCGGCGGCAAAAAGGCGAAGCGACGCGTTGTCGCTCGTGTCGCCCTTGGGGAAGACCTCGATGCGTGCTTCTCCGTCGGCGGCGATCCACTCGCCCTTGATCTCATCGGGGAGTGTCGCGAGGCTGACCGGCCGCGCCTCGAGCGACCGGCGGAGCGCATCGAGCCGCTGCGCGATCCCTGTCGTGATATTGGCTGCGAGCGGCGGCAGCACGGACGCCCCTTTGGCCTGGACGTCGTCGAGCCCGCGGGCGAGGCGCGCGGCGCCGCGATCGCCCTGCTGCGCCGCCTTCTTGAGATCGCCGTCGCAGCGCGCGATCGCTTCCATGACCTGGTCGGGGCTGGGCGGTGGTTTCACCTGCGCCGGCGACAGCGTCGGCCCCACCAGTTGCGCCGTGTCCTGGAGAAGGGCGAGCTTCGGCTCCTGGTCCGTCGGCACGTAGCTCGCAGCGGTCACGGCTTGCGCGACGTCGGGCAATTTCTCCAGCCGTTCGGCGAGTGCCACCGCCTCGGGCAGCGACGGCTCGAGGACGGCGATGGTGTAGGGCGTCGTGTTCGGGTTCGTCATCAGGTCGAACAACGTCGACACCGCTTCCTCTTGCGGGTTCTGAAGATGCAGCGGATTGAAGTCGAACTTCAGCCACCACAGCGAGGCGATGCCGGCAAGCGCGACGAGCGCGGCGACGGCCAGCACGGCGCCGCGCCGGCGCAGCAGAAAGCGGTCGATGACCGCGGCGCGGGCAAAGCCGACGGGGCGCCGCTCGCCGGCCGGGCGCAGCAGGCTCAGCAGCGCCGGCAGCAGCGTCAGATTGAGCAAGAGCGCGAGGATCATGCCGACGCCGGCGATGCGGCCCAGATCCGAGACGCCGACATAATCGGTCGGCACGAAGGCGAAGAAACCGACGGCCGTCGCCGCTGCCGCGACCGCGAGCGGGCCGCCGATGCCGCGGGCCGTGCGGCGGAGCGCCTCGGCCAGATCGCCGACCTGGAAACGCTCGTCGCGATAGCGCACGCTGAACTGGATGCCGAAATCGACGGCGAGGCCGACAAAGAGCACCGCGAAGGCAACCGAGATCGGGTTCAACGGGCCGACGACGCCGACGGCGAAGACGCCACAACCGACGAGCCCGACGACGAGGGTGGTGACGATCGCGACCAGGAGGCGAAGCGAGCGCAGCGCCAGCAGCAGCCACAAGCAGAGGAGGCTCAGCGACAGTGTCGTCGAGAGGGCTGCGCCCTTGGACAAGGTCGAGAATTCGGCGTCCGACAGGGCGACCGAGCCGGTCACGCGCACGCGGATGCCGCGGTCCGGCGTGAGCCCGAGCGCGAGCGCGGCGTCATGGATGGCGCCGGTGGCGCTTGCTCCGGGTTGGAGCTCGCGGTAGTCGAGGATGGGTTGCGCAAGGACGATGCGGCGCAGCTCTTCGGGCTCCTGCTTCTGGCCGGTCAGCAGGCTGGCCCAGGAAAGCGGGTCGTAGCGCCCCTCGAGCGCCGCCTCGGTCGCCGCCGCGGCCGTGTTGAAGGCAGCTTCGAGCTGAGGCGGTGGGTCGCTTTCACGGACCGCGCCTTGCGCGGCGAGGTCGAGCGCGTCGAACACGCCGCGCAAGCTCGGGTCTGCGGCGAGCGTGCCGATTAGCGGCTGCGCCGCGACGATCTGATCGGCAAAAATCTGCACGTCGGCTTGCGACAGGAAGAGGAGGCCGTTCTGCTCGAAGAAGCGGCCGCCATCGGGTTGCCGCACGCTCTTGAAGAGCGTCTTCTGCTCCGCGAGCCGCGCGGCCAGCGCCGCGCTCGCGTCCTGGGCCTCATCGACGGTTCGAGCATCGATCACGACGGCGAGCAGGTCCGCATTCTGCGGGAATGCCTGATTGAGCTTCCGCTCCTGCTGACGCCATGGCAGGTTCGGATTGATCAGCTTGTCGATATTGGTATCGAGGCTGATGTTTCGCGCGACGAAGTAGCCGCCGATGACCGACAGCAGCAGCAGCGCGGCGACCAGCGGCGCGGCATGACGGCGGCTCGTCTCGACCAGGCCTGCGATCAGCGCCAGCATCCGCTCACGCCTCGCGATAGCTCAAGAGAATGAGACCGACGAGCACGAAGGCCACGGGCCACACCCAGGCAGCGATCCGGCTGCCGCGCCCGTCGAGCCTGAGCTCGAGCCAGCGCGACCAGCCGGCCGTGATCCCGCACAGCGCCAGCGGCACATGGCTGATCTCGATGAGCAGCTGGTCCTTGAGGTTGGCGAGCGCATGGGAGTGGGTGAGGAGCAACGTGCCGCCCAGCGCGGTTGTCAGCGGAAAGACGAGCGCCGCGCCGGGCCGGCGCAATCGGCCGGTGCGGACGCGCCATTCGAAAAGAGCGAAGGCGACGGTGAGGAGCACGAAGATGCGGTGCTGCACCACCTCGGGATCGCGCAAGCTGGCGATGAATCCGACCGGGCCGAGCGGCCACACTTCGGGATCGGAGCGCAGGAAGAGAAAAGCGGCCAGACCCAGGAACACGAGCGGCCAGTGCCGCGCCCAGGGCGCCCGACCCGTGCGCTCGAGCAAGGCCAGCAGGCCGATCGCCAGCACGAAGAGCCCGGCCCAATGGTGGTTGTATTCGGACCAGGCGATATCCTCGGCGTTGCGCGGTGGAGCGATGCCTTCGCCGGGGACGTAAGCTTCCGGCCGCGGCGCGTCCGTGCGGACTGTGCCACGGAGCTGTGCATCGAGTTCCGAGAGAGCGAGGCTTGCATAGTCGGGGCTTTCGAACCGCGGCCAGTGCGGCGTCAGCCGCTCGACGATATCGTGGAGGCTGGCGCGGTCCGTCGTGAGGTCGACAGCGGGCGGTTGCGAGGTGAGCGAAGCGGCGGCGAAGAGTACGGCCAAGCCGACGCCGATCTCGACTTCGGCAAACCGCCTCAGGCGCAGGATGGGCGTCCTCGGATCGCGCCGCAACCGCTCGACGACGCGATAATTCATCGCACCGAGGAACAAGAGGCCGACGAGAAGCAGCACCTTGGTGCCGACCATCACGCCATAGGCGGTGCCGTAGAACGCCTCGAGCGAGCCGATATATGTGAACGCCATGACGATTCCGGCGCCGACGAGGATCGCGACGGCTCCCATGGCGATCAACGAGAAGCGCCGGCCGATGCGCGCCTCGTCGGTGGGGTTGCGCATTTGCTGCAAGGTGAGCAGCAAGTAAGGAATCCCGCCGATCCAGGCGGCGGCGCCCGCCATATGCGCGAAGTCGGCGATCAGCAGCGGCGTGCGGCCGTCCAACTGCGCGGCGGCGTGGCTGCTCGCCACCTGCGCCACCAGGATGGTGATCCCGAGCAGCGGCAAGGGCGAAAAGCGACCGGTCGCAATCGGCCGTCCCGTCAGCGCAGCCGCGGCCAATGACGCCGCCATGGCGACAATGCCGAGGCGCGCAAAATCGGCGCCCAACGCATCGGCGAGCGAGATGTCGATCGTTCCGGCAAGGACACTCGCTTCGGTGAGCACGAAGACCAGCTCGACGCCGGCGAGGACCACGGCGGACCAGCGCAGCAACGCATGACAGCGCCGGCGCGCCGCCGCACCGTCGCTCCCGAGGCGCGGCGTCAGCGGATCCAGGAGCAGGGACAGGAACACGATGCCGCCGATCGTCAGCGACTGTGCCGTCAGCACGACTCCGCGCAGGATGACACTGAGAAAGCCGAAGATGTCGAGCAGCAGCGCCATCGATCGGTCAGGGAGCGACGGTGAAGGGGATGTCGCCGCGCGTAATGTGGCCATCGACCGCGAGGACTTGCCAGCGCAGGCGGTAAGCGCCGGAGCCGAGCCCATCCATCGTCGCGGCGAGCGTATCGGGACCGTCGCTGGGCGCGAGCGCCAGCGGCCGCGTCTCGCCGTCCGGCGATATTAGCGTCAGCCGCGAGCGCTCGACGTCGATGCGGCTGTTGAAACGCAGCAGCACCTGCGCTTTCGACCCGTGGAGGACAGCACCGGCCGCAGGCTCGGCGGCGACGATGATGGCATGGGCGAGAGCCGACACCGGCGCGGCGAGCAGCAAGGCAGCGAGGCCGGGGGCAAAAGCGAGCCGCATAGGCGCCCTTTATTGAGGACCGACCGCCCGGGCGCAAGCTGAAATCGCGGACAGGGCCGGGTCCGTGACTCAGAACTTGTAGCCGGTGCGCAACCCCAAATTCGTCATGCCGGCATTGTGCGTGGCGAGATCGGCATTCGACATGTGGTCGAGGAAGGCCGAGAGGCTGAAGCGGCGGCTGATGCGCCAGCCGCCCTCGACGCTCTCGTGAAAGAGGATGCGCGAACCCAGCTCCTTGCGATCGGGGATATCCTTGTCGAGATCGCCGTCATGCACCGCGCCGCCGAGGCCGAGGCCGAAAAACAGCGGTCCGTCCCAGGGCGCCAGCGTCCAGGTCAGCCCGAAATAGCCGTAACTCGTGGCCCCCGCCGTATTGAGGGAGCCGCCGAGATGGGGCCGGGGCGCGCCGATCGCCTGCAGGAAGTCAGGCGACGCGAATAGCAGTTCGCCGTTGATATCCGGCCCGGGCTCCCGGTGATCGCCGCCGATGGGGATGTCGTGATACATGAGGCCGAGCTTTCCTTCGTCGAGCCATCCCTCTGCCTGCGCCGGTCGAGACAAGGCAAGGATCGCGGCCAGGGGCAGCATCGCCGCTGCCTGGCGCCAATTGACACCGGCCGGAGCCCTCTGCTGCTGTCGATGGATGAGCCCTTCGCCGCGCGCGGCGCGATGACGCGCGAGCAGATGAACATGGAATTGCAGCGGGGCCGGCTCGAGCGCCGCAAGCCCGTCGTCCTTGTCACGCATTCGACCTCCGATGCGGTGTTCCTGGCCGATCGTGTGCCGGTAGTGGCCTCACGGCCGGGTCGCATCGCGGAAGTCGTCTCGATCAACAACCCACGGCTACGCGCGCCCGGAGTTTTGAACGCTGGCGCATTCGGCGAGTTTCTTCCAGCCTATCCAGACGGATGTCGAGGCGACACGAAAGGATAGGATGCGAGCCATGTCGATGGCGTGGCCTTCGGCCGGGGCGGTGGCTTAATCCGAGCCGGCCGGAGCCGTTGCGGAGGAGGGGGCGCGACGCACCGTCTCGCGATAGAGGATGTAGAGTCCGCTTGCGGCGACCACGAGGGCGCCGCCGATAAGGCCGGCGGTCGGCACATCGCCCCAGATCAGGTAGCCGAGGAGCAACGACCATGCCATCGAGAGATAGCTGAAGGGCGCCAAGACCGCAGCCGGAGCGAAACGGAACGCCTGAGTCCACCAGAACTGACCGATCCCCGAGCAGAGCCCGATCCCCGCCATGATCAAGAGGTCGCCCCAGCCCGGCGTCTCCCAGGCGAAAGGCAGCAGGGCCGCGCTTAGAATCGTCGTGAAGAGCGCCTGGTAAGTAACGAGGGCAGGGCTCGCCTCCGTCAGCGTCATACGGCGAACCGCGATCGTCACGGAGGCGCCGATCGCCGCGCTCATCAGCGCCAGGAGCGCGCCGGTCGAGGCAAGGCCCCCGGCGAAGCCGCCGCCGCCGCGGACCATGAGAAGGACGCCGACGAAACCGATCAGCACCGCCGCCCAACGATGCCGGCCGACTCGCTCGCCGAGCAGCGGGATCGACAACAGCGTGAGGAAAAGCGGGGAGGAGAAGGAGATGGCCACCGCGTCGGCAAGCGGCATCATGGCGAAGGCGGCGAAGATGCTCAGGATCGAGATGAACTGCATGACGGCGCGGCCGATATGCTCGCGCAGCCGCCGCGTCCGCATGAGCCGGAAGCCGCCATGCGCGGCGATTAGCGCCATGCACGGCAATAGCGAAAAGACGCAGCGCAGGAAGACGACCTCGTCGAGCGGGTAGCGCGCCGCCTCCCATTTCACGCCGGCATTGATGGCGGAGAACACCAGGACGGCGCCCATCATGTAGAGAATGCCTGCCCGGACCTCCTCGCGGCTCGGCACCGGCATGGCAAAGCGTCGCGGCGTCGCCTTCGCCGCCACGTCCTCTCCCTGCCATTCGATCGTCCGCGTCATCGAGGTCGTCGCCTCCAAGCGCTTCGTCATAACGTGAAGTGCTTTACGGCCGAGTTAACTGGCCCCCTAATTGGCCGACGAAGATGGCGGGTCTTGGGCGAAATTGGGATGAAACTCGTGCAACCTTCGGTTCCCTCGCACGTTAACGCCAGCGGTTGCCCGCCCGTCGGGCCGCCGCGGAGAAGACGATCGCGGAGAAGACGATCATGGCGCCGCGAACGACCTGGCGAGGGCATCTCGTGCTCGCCCGCCTGAGCTGCCCGGTGCGGGTCCATCTCGCGGTGGTGCGCAGCGATCGCCTCGGTCTCCAGGGGCTCAATCGCGCGACGCTGAACCGGCTGCAGATGCGCCCGCATGATCCCGAGACCGGCAAGGAAGTGGCCCGCGACTTCATCGTGCGTGGCTACGAGGTCGAGCCTGGTCAATTCGTCCTGCTCGAGGATCGCGAGCTTGCCGGGCTGCAGATCGAGTCGTCGCGCACACTCGTGCTCGAGCGGTTCGTCGAACGGTCCTCGCTCGACACGGCATATTTCGATACGCCTCATTTCCTGGTTCCCGAAGGGCGCGGCGCCGACGCGGCGTTCGGGATCATTCGCGACGCGATGCTGCGTCAGAATCTGGTCGCCATCAGCCGGATCGTCCTTGGCAGCCGCGAAAGGGCCGTCGTCATCGAGACGCGCGGTAAAGGCATGCTGCTCACCACCTTGCGGGCGGCTCATGAGGTCCGCAGCGACGAATCCTATGTCGCCGAGATCGACCAGAGTGTCGCCGACGAGTCGGCGACGGGCCTGGCCGAACGCGTGATCAGCCGGCTTGTCGGCTCTTTCGATCCCCGGCGCGACGTCCGCGACCGCTATCAGGAGGCGCTCTTCCACTTCCTGCAGGCGAAGCGCAAGGGGGAGAAGCCCGTCCGTCCGGCACCATCGGTCCCGGTCGCCGCCGTCGATCCGCGCGAAGCGCTCGAGGCGAGCGTCGCCGCCATGGAGCAAGCGATGGCGGCGCCGCCGGGAAGCGGTGCGACATCGCGCCGCGCCAGTCGAAGGACCGTGCGATCGCGCTGACACCGGGGGCCAAGAGGCGCGGAGTCGCAGCCGCGTATTTGCCGCGTTAAAGTGATCCTCCTCCGCGTCAGGAGGATCGCCGATGTCCGCCCAGGTCTTTCACCGACGACCGACACTTATGCAGCTCGCCGCCGACCTCGGTGCCGGGCGCACCAGCAGTGCCGCCCTGGTCGAGGAGGCCCTGGCGCGGATCTCCGATCCCGCAGGCGAGGGCCGGCGCTGCTTCATCGCCGTCTACGCCGACCAGGCGCGCAAGGCCGCAGCGGCTCAAGACGCGCTTCGCCAGGCGGGATATGCCGCATCGCCGCTGGCAGGGCTCCCCGTCTCCATCAAGGATCTGTTCGACGTGGCGGGCGAGCCCACGCTGGCCGGCTCGCGGGCGCTCGATGATGCGCCGCCGGCTTTGCACGATGCGCCCGTCGTCGCGCGCCTGCGGGCTGCCGGGGCCGTCCTGATCGGCCGTACCAACATGACCGAATTCGCCTTCTCGGCCGTTGGCATCAACCCGCATTTCGGCACGCCGGGCAATCCCTATGACCGGCGTTGCATCCCGGGCGGCTCATCCTCGGGCGCCGGCGTTTCGGTGGCGGACGGCTTTGCCGCTGTGGCCATCGGCTCGGACACTGGCGGCTCGGTCCGGATACCTGCGGCGCTCTGTGGCGTCGTCGGCTTCAAGCCGACGCAGCTTCGCATCACCCGGGAGGGTGCCGTTCCGCTCTCGACGACTCTCGACTCGATCGGGCCCCTCGCCAACAGCGTCGCCTGTTGCGCCCTGACGGACGCGGTGCTTGCGGGCGAGGCGCCGGTCCTGCCGCCCGAGATCCCGGTCGACGCCGTGCGCCTCGGGGTACCGCGCATGCTGGTGCTCGACGACCTCGACGCCCCGACTGCCGGCGCCTTCGAGCGCGCCTGCACCCTGCTGGCGCGCGCCGGCGCGCGCCTCGTCGATCTGCCGCTCGGCGAGTTCTCCGAATACATGGCGATCAATGCCAAGGGCGGCTTCGCGCCGCCCGAGGCCTATGCCTGGCATGCCGGGCTGATCGCCCGCCGCGGCAGCGACTACGATCCCCGCGTCCGCCAGAGGATCGAGCGCGGCGGCAAGATGAGCGCTGCGGAATACGTCGCGCTGTCATGGCAGCGCCGCGACTTCATCGCCCGGGTCGAGAGGAGCACGGCCGCCGTC
>Ga0209274_10001492_pt1 | contig 11984 bp, 7 predicted proteins | sample HubBroMetageREF1_FD_188343 | JGI IMG/M metagenome (GOLD analysis project Ga0209274, IMG submission 188343) | Reference soil microbial communities from the Hubbard Brook experimental Forest, New Hampshire, USA - Hubbard Brook CCASE Soil... | ecosystem: Environmental > Terrestrial > Soil >...
CGAGCCGCCGTTTTCATACACGTAGTACCCGGTCACCGTCCCCGACGGCGCCGTCCACGACAGCGACACAGAACTGGACGTGGTCCCGGTGACGGTCAGCCCGGTCGGCGCGGCAGGCTTGCTCGTCGACGATGTCGTGGCCGACACCGTGGCGGAGTAGGACCCGGTGCCGCCGGCGTTCCACGCGGCAACGTCGAATATGTAACTGGTCTTCGCGCTCAGCCCGCTGACGGTCGCGGTGGTCCCGGTGACGCTGCCGACTTGCGTTTGGGAGATGATGACCCCGAACTCCTCGGTCACCTCGTAGACGTAGTAGCCGCTGACCGTGCCGGACGGGGCGGTCCACGACAGCGAGACAGAACTGGACGTGGGCCCGGTGACGGTCAGCCCGGTCGGCGCGGCCGGCGGCGCCGGTGCCGTTGTCGCTGGTACGGACGAAGACTGGGTCCCCGTGCCGCCGGAGTTGTAGGCGGCGACGGTGAACGTGTAGTTCGTGGACGCGGACAGGCCGGTTACCGTCGCGCTGGTGGACGTCGACGTCGCGACCGAGGTCGAGCCGCCGTTTTCGTACACGTAGTACCCGGTCACCGTCCCCGACGGCGCCGTCCACGACAGCGACACGCTGCTGTCGGTGGTGCTGGTGACGGTCAGCCCGGTCGGCGCGCCGGGCGGGAGCGTGCCGGTGGTCGCCTGCACTGACGAGGACTGCGGGCCCGGGGAGCCGCCGGAGCCGATCGCGGCGACGGTGATCGTGTACGTGGTGGAGGGGGTCAGGCCGGTGACGGTCGCGGTCGTGCCGGTGCCGCTCGTGGTGACGGCCGGTGTGGTTCCGCCGTTCACGTACACCGCGTACCCGGTCACCGTCCCGGTCGAGGCGGTCCACGACAGGGACACGCTGCTGGAGGTGACGCCGGTCACGGTCAGCCCGGAGGGAATCGTGGCCGAGGCTCCGGCCACGACGTAGATGTCGCCTGCCGTCATCTGGGATGTGGTCGTGGCGGGCACCTCGAGGACCTGGTTGTTGCCCGAGTCGGCGATGAACACGTCGCCCGCGCTGTCCACGGCGAGCGCCGACGGGGTGCCGAGCACGGCGCTGGTAGCGGCTGTCCCGTTCCCGGTGAACTCGTTGCTCTCGCCGTAGGTGCCGGCGAACACGGTCAGGTTCCCGGCCGGGTCGAGCATGTCGACGGTGTAGGTGCCGCTGTCCGCGATGTACACGTTGCCGGAGGAACTCACGGCCAGGCCGACCGGGTCGGCCAGTTCGGCCGCCGGGTTGGTGTCGGCGGCCCCGCCGGTGCTGCTCGCGATCGTGTAGGTGTCGCCGGCCTGCATGGTGATGCCGAACTGGGTATGGCCGTAGGCGGCGATCTCCTGCACGCGGTCATTGCCGGCGTCGGCGATGTACACGTCGCCGTGGCTGTCGGTTGTCGTCGCGGTCGGCGCGCGCAGGCTGGCGTTCACCGCCGCACCGGAGTCTCCTGCGTCGGTCAGCGTCAGGTAGTTGACACCGGGGCCATTCTGGCCGGTGGCGCCGCCGGCCAGCATGGTGCCGGATTCGGGGTTGGCGGGCGTCAGTTCCCAGACGGAATTCCACGCCGCGACGGCCACGTAGATGTCTCCGCTGCTGTCCACCCACAGGTCGCTCAGGTTGGATGGCCCCGCCCAGCCGTTGATCGAGTACAGGTCGTTGGCGGTCATGCTGATGCCCCACTCGGAATGGCTGCCCCCGGCGACCTCGACGATGTCGTTGTTTCCGGCGTCGGTGATGTACAGGTTCCCGTTCGGGTCTCGGACCGCGGTCGGGTCGGACAGATGGTTGCCGATCGCCTTGGCGCCGTTGCTGTCCGTCCCGCAGCTGCCGCCGGCCACCGTGTACAGGTCACCCTCGGTCATGCTGGTACCGACACCCCATTGCCCGGAGTTCGACGCCCCGGGGAGTTCCTCGATCCGGCAGTTCTGCGTGTCGGCGATGTACATGTTGCTGCCGCTGATCGTCACGCCCTGAGGGTCGGACAGGCACGCGCCGGTCGCGGCCTTCCCGTTGCCGCAGTCGCCGGCCGCGCCGTCGCCTGCTACCTGGTACAGGTATCCGTTGGTCCACGACCCGGACTGGCCCCACTCGGCGGACTCGTTCTCACCGGGCATCACCAGGATCCGGTTACCGAACCCGTCCGCGATGTACAGGTCGTTGACCCCGCTGCCCGCTCCCATGTGCACGCTGGTCGGATCTTCCAGCTCCGCGCTGGTCGCCGGGCCGCCCAGACCCGACAGCCCGCCCTGGCCGAGCTGACCCGCGATGACGTACGCGTCGCCGGCGGTCATCGAGATCCCCCACTGGGTGTGGCTGGTCGCCGCGATCTCCACGACGTCCTGGAACCCGCTGTCGGCGATGATCAGGTCGCCTTCAGGGTCCATCGTGATGCCGCGCGGGTTGTTCAGCACGATGCTCGTCGCGGGCAGCCCGTTGCCGTGACCCCCTTCTAGCGGCAGTTCCTCCTGCCCGTCGGCCTGCCCCGCGACTGTGTACACATCGCCGCCGACCATGTTGCTGATGCCCCACTTCGACTCGCTGAAAGCGGGGATCTCCTGGATCCTGTTGTCGACGGTGTCGGCGAAGTACACATCGCCTGTGCTGCTGTCCCAGTACACGCCCTCCGGGCTGTCCGCCAGCGAGTTAACGGCCAGGCCACCATCGCCGCTGTCCAGCCGCAGCCCGTCCGCGGCGTAGATGTCGCCGGGCGTGGGACGGGCCGTGGACAGGGATGTCGTCCAGTTGTCGGTCCAGCCGTACCCCAGCGGTCCGGGCACTCCGGTCTGGGTTTGCAGTTGCGCCTGCTGAGCGTCATAGGTGCGTGTGAACGACAACTGCGGCCCGAACCCGGGCAGCGAAAGGTCGGTGCTGGACTGGGCGAAGTCGCCGTTCTCGGTGTTCACCGGGTCGCCTGCCGCGGCCTGGTTGACACCGGGCGCGGCCGGGTTCGACGTGCCGCCGCTGGTGGTGCCGCCCAGCACCTCGCCGCCCTCGGACGGGGCCAGCGCGGCCGTCGCGCTGCTGATCGGCGTGCCGAGCAGGACGTATGGCTGCCCGGCGGTACCGTCGGACGCGGTGAAGTTGGCCGTCGCATCCGAAGCCGCATCGTAGGCCACGGGGGTGAACATGGCCGGCCAGGACCCGAACGCCTCCTGGACCGGGCACGCTGTACCCCACGCCGATGGTGCCAGGTCGCTGCTGCTGAACCCGGTGAACGTGCCGGCCTTAGCGGCCTCCCAGGTGTTCACCGTGCCCGGATCGCTGCACGCCAGCTTGCCCTGCACAGTCAGGCCGCCGTCCGTGCCGATCCCCTCAACACCGTCCAGCAGCGACACGTCAGTGCCCGCCGCCGCGGTCGCATACTCGCAGTTCAGCGACACGTACAGGCCGGTACCCGAGGTGTTGCCGCCTGAATTCGCCGAGTTCCACCCCGCCGCCGCGTAGCCGGCCGAGTCGGTGATCAGCGAGTTGGCCGCCGTCGTCCCGGGCAGGGCGGGGGCCGTGCCGAGCACCGCGACGTTCCCGTTCACCGCCGCCTGCCACGCGGTGCCCAGCGCGTCGCTGCCGCTGGTGCCCGTCGTCGGCAGCAGCGACGAGCACGAACCGCCCGCGGACGGATCACCGATGACCAGCGCCGCGTACCCCTCGAACTGCGCGGTGCTCAGGCCTGCCCACGCCGACGGGGTCGCCTGCGTCACCGAATAGCCCGCCGCCTGCAGCAGCGCGGTCTCGGGAGCGTTCGTCTCCCCGTTCTGCACCAGCACTAGCACCGGCTGACCGGACTGCGCGTGCGCCGGCGCCGCCGTCGCCACGCTCGCTGCTGTCGCCGCCGCCGTAACTCCGGCGGCGACAGCCACCGCTGGCACGGCCGGCAGCACGGCACCGGACGCGGCCAGCACCGGTCCCAGGGCGACGGCCACCACCGCCCGCGCCCGCCGCACGCTCATCACTCGTCGCAGTGTCGCTAGCAGCGTCATCCCCGCCGCCTTTCCTCTGCCGAGCCAAACAAGAAACATGAATGTCGCCGGTAACAGCCGTTACAGGTTGACGAGGGGCTGCCGAGTTGCCTTCAGGAGCTGGTTCAACGGGCCTAGGTCGAACAGGCCTGCCATCGCACGCAGGCTCGGAACCGGCCGGACCATCGCCGCCGCGGCAGCGTGCTGCGCTTCCGCGAACATGGTCCCGGCCAGCGGATCGACGGTGAACTGCAGCTGCGTGAACCCGGCGGCCAGTACCGTCGCGGGCAGCTCCGTACGCACCACCTCGGTCAGTTGCTTCGCAGCGGCCGCATGCGCCGGGGACGGGTCGGTGTCCAGGTACCGGACGGCCTCCATGTCGCCCTGCAGCAGGCCGGTCACCTGCGTGGGGTGAGCAGCCAGGAACTTGCTCGTCACGGCGAGGACGGCCGTCGCGAACTCGCCGCCGGGCCACAGGCTCGCCTCGTTTACCAGCACCTGCCCCCCGGCCGCCGCCATCTGCGCGTCCAGCGGCGCCGGTTCCCAGGCCGCGGCCAGTTGCCCGTGACTGATCGCATGCGCCAGGTACGTGCCCGTCATCGTCGCGTCCCCGGGCGAGTCGGCCCCGATACCGTTCTGCCGCAACCACCAGTCAAGCGCCGCCTCACCGGCAGTGCCCGCCGGCGCCGCCACCCGCTGCCCGGCAAGCTGCGCCGCGCTCGTGATTCCTTTCTTGGCCACCAGTTCCGTACCGCCTGACGCCGACCCAGCGATCACCTTGATCCCGCCGTCGCCCGCCGACTCCCACACGGCAACCGCCAGCACCGGGTCGATGTACGCCGCGTCCAGCCTGCCCTGGGCCAGAGCCCGCGCCTCCGCCACCGGCGAGGTGAATGGCACCGCGTCCACGTTCACATCGCCCGCGCCGGATCCGATGAATCCCATTTCCAGCCCGGCCAGCGCGGGAGCATCGGCGAGCTCGCTCAGGTACCCCAGCCGCAGCGTCACTGGTTCCGGCGGGCGAACCTTGGGCGACGGCGACGAGCAGCCGGCCGCAGCGAGCACCGCGGCGAGCGCGGCCAGCGCCAAGCACGGACGCCATCGGCGATGACACCACCGAGAAGACACAGAACCTGTCATCCGCGGATCACGCTCCAGCAAGGTCGAGCAGTACGCCTCAACCTCAATCATCCGGACAGCCTGTGTGCTAGCCGTTTACCCCGTGTGTCATCCCAGTGCACTGGGCCGCAAACGATGCGCTATGTCACATAAATAACTCTTCGCGCGCATCTAGACGGGAAACGCGCGGTGACGTTACTTTCTCTCAGGGGGATCAGAGCATGTAAGGGAGGCCTGATGATCACCCTGGGACTGCTGGGCAATTTCAGACTCGCGCACGACAACAAACCGATCATGCTTCAACTGATGCAGATCAAATTGCTCGTGGCGCTGTTTTGCCTAGGCGGTTTCATCAATAGGGACAGGCTCGTCACACTGCTCTGGGATCGCCCGACTCCGGGCTCCGGCGAGACGCTCCGCACCCACGTCTCGCGCATCCGGAAGCGGATCACGACCGCCGGTGGCGACCCGGACGGGCTCATCGTCACCGCGATGCGCGGCAATGACCGGACCAGCTACGGGCTAGCCGAAGGCGTCCGGTGCGATGCCGACGTGTTCCTCGCCCGCGCTCGAGAAGGTGCTGACGCGTACGCGGACGGCCAGTACCGGCTGGCCTCCGATCTGCTGGACGGAGCGCTCGGCATGTGGGGCCGGGTCACCAGATTCGATCAGCTTCTCGCCGAAGTCGCCGATTGTTCCTTCGTCGTGCAGACGAGGAACAGGCTCTGGGAAGCCCGCCGAGATGCCATGATCGACACGGCAAAGGCGGACATGGCGCTCGGGCTGCACCGGCGAGCGGCCGCCAGCCTTCCCGGCCTGGCTGCCGAGTTTCCCGACGATGGCGAGATCACCAAGCTGCTCGCCATGGCGCTCTATAACAGCGACAAGCCCGTTCAGGCTGCCGAGGTCTGCAAGAGCGCGGCCGCAAAAGCACGCGCCATGGGCCTAGATGACCAGCCTTTCCTGGATCTTCACCAAGCCATCTTGAACGGCACCCTCCCGCTACGGAGGCTGATTCCCGCCTGATCATCCATATGCCGTGCCTAATTCGCCCGTAGTCGCTGATCTGGTATTTCGTGCTGGCTAGGCGGCTTTGCGCTACTCGTTAGGCAGGCCGGCCCGCTCCCGGGGCCTACGACCGGGCCGGCTAGGACCCGAACGATCCATGGCGACCCGCGCCGGCCGCGAAACGGGCCGCGCCTAGGCCCGCCTCCGCTCGCAGCGCGGCCTGCCCGTGAGCGAACTCCCCGGCCAGTTGGGCCGCGAGTTCCCGGGCCGCTACCAGCGCTCCTCGATTCTCTGCTGGCGGGGACGCTACCGCGCGTCGGCCGGCGTGTCGCAATTCGCGTGGACTACATAAAATGCTACGTTTCTTTTTAAGTACTACAAAGCAGGTAGATGCGGCCCGTGTGAACCCGCAGGAAGGCAGGAACCGTGACCGGAGATCCCCCCGTGCGGCGCCGTCTGGTCGGCGGTGCGCTGCGCCGGTACCGGGAGAATGTGGGCTACGCGCTCGAAGATGCGGCGCGAGTCCTGGAGTGCGACCGTTCCAAGATCAGCCGGATCGAGACCGGCCAGCGCGGCATCCGGCCCAAGGAGCTGCGCGAGCTGCTGACCGAATACGGCGTGTCCGCGACCGAGCAGCTCGCCCTGGTGTCGATCGCCAGCCGCGGCGGCCAGCACAGCTGGTGGCATCCCTACGCGGACACCATGTCCGACGCCTACCTGGACTACGTGATCATGGAGTCGGCCGCCTCCGAGATCATGACCTACGAGGCGCAGCTCATCCCCGATCTGCTGCAGACCGATGAGTACGCCCGCGCCATCGCCGCCGCCGAGCCGGGCTACATGACCGACCAGCAGCGGGAGGACGCCGTCGCGGCCAAGGCGGTACGCAGGCAAGCGGTGCTGAGCGGGAGCCGTCGGCTCAGCGTGATCCTCGGCGAGGGCGCGCTGCACCAGGCGGTCGGCGGGGCTGCTGTCCTGGCCGGGCAGCTCGGCCATCTGGCCCGGTTGAACGACGATGCGCCTGCCATCACCCTTCAGGTGCTACCGTTCTCGGCCGGCGCGCACGCCGGCGCGGGCAGCGGATCCCTGGCCATCCTGAGGTTTCCCGATGCACCGAGCCTGGGCGTGGTGTACCTGGAGGCCCTATCCGGCGGCGTCTACCTGGAGAACCAAGCCGATGTGGCCCGCTATATCCGCGCCTTCGCGCTACTGCGCGCGGCGGCTCTCAGTCCCGCCGAGAGCGCCCGCCTACTTCAGAGCCTCGCGGCCTAGCCCGACTGGCTCCGGCGCGGCATCGGGCCGGCGGCCCGGGTGGCGCAGCTGCTGGGTGACCGCCGCGAGCTTGTCGACGAGATCCTGGATGTCCTGGACGGGTTTCTGCGTTCTCAGCGACCGCGCCTGGTGGCTATGGCCGTCACCGCCGACGGCGCCTGGCCCGGGGCCGTCCTCTGGACCTGGTCGGCTGGCGTCCGGCACGCTGTCGCCGAAGTTCATGCGCGGTGTCTCCTGGAGATGATTCAAGTTAGCGGGAAAGCGGCCGGCGGCTAGTGGGGGTCGGTGTATTTCCGTCGGCTGCGGCGCTTTAAGCGCAGGCCACTATGTTAAAGGTTTTTCGGCGGCGTGTCACGCATCTGGCGGCGTGGCGCGGTGTGTTCATCTGCTTAGTCACGCGGTGGTTCCACAGGCGCCGGGCCGGCCTCCCGTCCCCGTACCCGTGGCACGGTGAGCATGGCCTCCTAGCTGCCGCAATCGGTTGCTGCCCGACCCGGCCACGCGATGGCGCAGTCGCCCTGCCGCGATCGCAGCTTTAGATTCATTAACGCTTTGTATACGCACTTGCATATGCAATTGACGGGATCGGTAGCCCCGGTTCCAGAACATGAGAAACGTCAGTGATGCCCCGGGGCGTTCTGGCGAACGGTCATCTCGAACTCGGCTGGGAGCATCGCCGGCACGGGCAACGGGGTAACGTCCGCTCGTTCTGGCCGCAGACCATCCAGGACCAGGGTCAGGTACCGCCGCCAGATCTCCGGGCTGACCGGACTCGCGAGCTGCGCGGCCTCGGTGAGCACGAACAAGATGAACGGGATGTCGGTCGGCCTGAGGTCGGACCTTAGCTGGCCGGCCGCCTGAGCTCGTTCGACCAGCCGCGTCACCAGCGGCTGGTTCCGTTCCCGGGCGTACCGGACCTTATCCCCGCCGTAGGTGGCGAACATCATCATCTGCCGCAGGCCAAGATCCCTGGCCAGCATGGTCGCCGCTTCCTCCATGAAGCCCGCCAGGCCGGACCACGGATCGGACGCGTGGGTGGCCTTCTCGGCCAGAGCGGCCACCTCCTCGATACGGTCCACGAACAGCGCCTCGACCAGATCTTCCTTAGTCCGGAACCGCCGGTAGACGGTCCCTACCCCCACCCCGGCGTGCCGCGCCACCTCGTCCAGGCTGACGTCCAGGCCACGCTCGGTGAAGACCTCCGAGGCGGCCTTGAGGATGCGCTCCCGGTTCCGCTCGGCGTCACGCCGCAGCGGGCGCACCGGCTGGATGCGCTCCTCGGGGCGCTGTGCCACGTCAACCTCCAAGAAAAGTGGAGACAACATCTCCGCTTCATGTTACTGTGTCCGAAAACGGAGAAGCAACCTCCAGATTGGTGAAGCTAATGTCTGATGCCAGCACCATCAGCGGGGGCGCGGACCGGCGCCGCTGGCTCGTCCTGGGCGTCATCGGCATCGCGCAACTCATGGTCATCCTCGACCTGACGGTGATGAACATCGCGCTGCCGTCCGCGCAGCGCGCCCTGCACTTCACCACGGTGGACCGGCAGTGGGTAGTCACCGCCTATTCACTGGCGTTCGGGAGCCTGCTGCTGCTGGGCGGCAGGCTGGCTGATCTGCTCGGCCGCAAGGTAACGTTCCTGATCGGTCTGGCTGGCTTCGCGGGCGTGTCGGCCATCGGCGGCGCCTCGGTCAACTTCACCATGCTCGTGACCGCGCGGGCTTGCCAGGGCGTATTCGCCGCGATCCTGGTGCCGTCGGCGCTTTCGCTCCTGACCACTACGTTCACCGACCCGAAGGACCGCGGCAAAGCATTCGGCATCTACGGCGCGATCGCCGCGGGCGGCAGCGCGGTGGGCCTGCTGCTCGGCGGCGCCCTGACCGAGTACTTGTCCTGGCGCTGGACGCTTTATATCAACCTGGTCTTCGCCGGCGTGGCCTTCGTCGGGGGAGTGCTGCTGCTGCCGCGGCAGTCCTCCCGAGGCAAGGCGAAGCTGGACATCCCGGGCGTGGTGATGGTGTCCGGTGCCTTGTTCTGCCTGGTCTACGGATTCTCGAACGCGGCCACGCATGACTGGAGCACGCCGTCCACCTGGGGCTTCGTGGCCGCCGGCGTGGTGCTCCTGATCATGTTCGCGTTCTGGCAGGGCCGCGCCCCGAACCCGCTGCTGCCCCCCCGCGTGGTGCTCGACCGCAACCGCGGTGGCGCCTACCTATCGATGCTCATCGCCGCGTCCGGCATGTTCGGGACCTTCTTGTTCCTGACCTACTACCTGCAGCAGACCCTCGACTACTCGCCGGTCGTGACCGGGTTCGCCTTCCTGCCCTTCGCTGGCGGCATCGCGCTCGCGGCCAACATATCCACCATCGTGCTCATGCCCCGGGTCGGGCCCAAGCCCCTGGTCGCGACCGGGATGCTGGTCGCAGCAGGCGCGGCGGTCTGGTTTGCCCAGCTGGGACCGCATACCGGCTACGCCTCGGGCGTGGTCGGCCCGCTCATCCTGACCGGCGTCGGCCTCGGCATGGTGATCGCGCCGTCCATCAACACCGGCACCTACGGCGTGGCCCCGCAGGACGCGGGAGTCGCCTCGGCCAGCGTCACCGTGGGCCAGCAACTGGGCGCCTCCATCGGCACCTCGCTGCTCAACACCATCTTCGCCAGCGCCGTGGCCTCATACGCCGCCACCCACCTCGCGTCAGCCAGGCTCATCGGCCGCCAAGCGCTGACCGGGCTGGCGCTCGCGCACGGCTACGACACCGCGTTCTGGTGGGCGGCGGGCATCTTGGCCGGCGGTTCAATCGTGGGCGGGATCCTGTTCCGCCCCGGGCCGCTGTTCGGCCGCGGCACCCCGGGCGGTCAGGTCAGCCGGGCCGCGGAGCCGCAAACAGAGGCAGGCCCGGCCATCTCGGCCTGATCAGGCCGGGCAGGTCCGGTGCCGGGTGTATCCGCCACCAGGCGGCCGGGTAAGCATGTGTCATGTCCCAGCCGTCCGTGTTGCTGACCCCGGAGGCCGTCCAACTCATCGACGGCCAGTACGCCGACCGCCCGCACCTGCGGCCCGTCCTGGACGCCGTGCTGGCCGCGCTCCCCGTGCTGGGGGAGGTTGCGGTCGAGGCCCGCCGGACCCTGGTGTCCCTGGTCACGCCGCGCCGGACCTTCGCCATTCTGCAGGCGACGACCAAGAACCGGATTGATCTCGGCCTGCGGCTGGAAGGACCAGAGGTTCTAACGCAGGGTGGCCGGCTGCTGCCCGCCAAGAACCTCGGCGCCGCCACGGTGCGCCTCGCGCTGACCGAACCCGCCGAGTTCGATGAAGAAGCCCTGGGCTGGCTGCGGCTGGCCTACGAACAGAACATCGCGCCGCCTGCGCCCCGGCGCAAGCCCGCCCCGCGGCCCAAACCCGAGCCCGCGCCGCTGACGGTCGTGATCGAGGCCTTCGGCCTGCTCGGCCGCTCCTTCTGCACGGGACCGGACGCGCCGACCTTCCGGAACGTTCACCTGGGGCTGCGCAGCACCAGCAAGGACCGGCCGCGGCTGGTTACGCCCGGACACCCGTGGCAACTGACCGAGCCCGTGCCCGGCGACGCTCAATCCGCGCGATGGGAGGTCGAGATCACGGTCAGGCGCGGTGATGATGGCCTCGATTTCGGCGGCCCGTTCGTGCGGGGCGATCGCACCGACCGCCACCTGGGCCTCGTCTGGGGCGACGTCTCGGCCGACGGTACCTTCCGGCTCATCCGCGGCTCCAAGCTCAAGCTGGCCGACGTGGCCCCTGCCCTCATCGCCGAGGCCATGCGTCCCGGCTCCCGGCTGGTCGCCCGGATCCGCTTCACCGATGCGCGCGGGCAGCTCATCCATCCCGCGGACCTAGTTTGGTCGGTCGGAGACCCGCCGTGAGCCCGGCCGCCGGCTAGCGGGCGGCCGGCTGCGCCTCGACGACGTCGGCGACCACGCAGGCGATGTTGTCCGGTCCGCCTGCGTCGTTGGCCAGGTCGATCAGCCGGCCGACGGTTTGCTCCGGGTCGCCGGGCTCGCTCAGCGTGTCCCGGATCACCTGTGCGGAAACCACGGCGGTCAGCCCGTCCGAGCACAGCAGGTAGCGGTCGTCGGCCCGAGCGTCATGCAGCGAGACGTCGGGCTCGGCCCCCGCGCCGCCGTCGATGGCCTGCAGCAGCAGCGACCGCTGCGGGTGGGACTCGGCCTCCTCGGGCGTGATCCGGCCCTCGTCGAGCAGGCCCTGTACCACCGAGTGGTCGTGGGTGATCTGGAACAACTCGCCCGCGCGCAGCAGGTAGGCCCGCGTGTCACCGACATGGACCAGTGCGAGCTGGGAACCGGACCAGAGCATGGCGGTCAGTGTGCTGCCGGTCCCGGGGTCGGAGGCGGCCAGGTCTCGCACGGCCGCGCCGGCCTGCTGGACGGCGTCCTCCATCGCGTTCAGCAGGTTGCCCGCGGGTAGCGCGCCTTCCAGCGGCTTGAGCGCCTCGATGACGGCCGCGCTGGCCTGGTCGCCGCCTGTTCCCATCCCGTCGGCCACGGCCAGCAGGCGCCGCCCCGCGTAGGCCGTGTCCTGATTCCGCTCGCGGCGACGGCCGATG
>Ga0209274_10001496_pt1 | contig 11967 bp, 10 predicted proteins | sample HubBroMetageREF1_FD_188343 | JGI IMG/M metagenome (GOLD analysis project Ga0209274, IMG submission 188343) | Reference soil microbial communities from the Hubbard Brook experimental Forest, New Hampshire, USA - Hubbard Brook CCASE Soil... | ecosystem: Environmental > Terrestrial > Soil >...
GGGGCGCGAGGCTCCAGAATGTTTGCATCCTTCGCTTGAGCCCGTGCTGAAGCGCACGCTGGGAGTGCCGCTTTTTCAGGAGCAGTTGCTGCGCATCGCCATGATTGCCGCAGGTTTCACGGGAGGAGAAGCGGAGGAACTGCGCAGGGCATTCGGATTCAAGCGCTCCGAACGGCGAATGAAGGATATCGAGAAAAAACTGCGCGCGGGCATGGAGCGAAATGGGATCGAACGGGAGACGCAAGAGAAGATCGTGCAATCGATCACGTCGTTCGCACTCTATGGATTTCCCGAATCGCATGCCGCGAGTTTTGCGTTGCTCGCCTACGCGAGCGCCTACCTGAAGTGCCATTACCTGGCGGCTTTTACCGCGGCGATGTTGAACAACCAGCCGATGGGATTCTACCGGGCCACCACGCTCGTTCAGGACGCGCAGCGGCACGGGCTGAAAATCAAGCCGATCGATGTGACGTGCTCGGAATGGCTGTGCAAGATCGAGAAGCGCAAAGAAGGGTTTGCGGTGCGGTTGGGTATGCGTTACGTGAAAGGCTTGCGCGAAGAAATCGCGCGGGAAATTGTGGGCCAGCGCGGGATGCGGCCGTTCGCTTCGATCGAAGATTTGAAGCTTCGCGTTTCGGCAATTCAAAAATCCGAGTTGGCCGTTCTTGCCGAGGTGGGAGCTCTGAATTTCATCGCGGGGAAAAAGCACGGGATTCATCGGCGGGATGCGCTGTGGCAGGTGGAGCGCGCAGCGCGACGAGCGGGGCCGCTGTTTGAGGCGGAAGCACTCTCTCCGCAATCGGAGGATAATCTCAACTCAGATGCGGATGTTCGCTCGCCTCTGTTGCAGATGAATTCGGAGGAAAGGCTCGTAGCTGATTTTCGCGGCACGGGAATGACGGTGGGGCCTCATCCGATGGCCTACCATCGCGGAGAAATGAAGCGGCGAGGCATCTGCTCCGCGATTGAACTGCGGGACCTTCCCGACGGAGCAAACGTGCGAGTGGGAGGCGCCGTGATTGCGCGGCAGCGTCCGGGAACCGCGAAGGGCTTCGTCTTTCTGAGCCTCGAAGACGAAACCGGGATTGCCAACGCGATCATCACTCCGCAACTTTTTGAGGAAGATCACTTGGTCGTGGTGAAGCACCCATTCCTGCTCATCGAAGGCAAACTGCAAAACCAGGAAGGCGTGGTTTCGGTGAAAGCGGAACGAGTTCGGCCTCTATCGATCTCACGCGCTGAAACCACTTCCCATGATTTTCACTGACCCGTCGCGGGTTCGGTGTGAAGTCAGAAGAGAACGGGGACGCGGGCTGCATAAAGATTGGCGGCTAGCATTTATAATAAATTATAGATAATATCTCAGGTAATGCCGAACACCATTTCGAACCCGAACGTCAGCGATAAATTTGGCCCGCTCCGCTGGGTAGCCGTTTTCATCTACTTTGCGGGCTTGCTGTTTATCTTTGCTACTGGAAATTCGCCCAAAATCTTGACTTTGTTCAACCTTGTAGCAGGCGTCCTAGCTTGCCTCGATTGCTATGTTGTGGCGCCCCGGCCCGTAATGTCATTGTTGAATCCAGGCAGCGACGTGAGAACGAAATTCCGGCCCGGTCCGCTAATGTGGGCGGGTTTCGCAGTTGGTCTCGTTTCACTGATATGGATCTCTCACGTTCGGATATCTGCGCTACTGATGATGTCGGTATTCTGTTTGTTGGTTCTCGACCGATTTATGAGGACCCGCCCTAGGCCTATCAGCTAGGTTTCTTGCCTCCTCACCGGAGCCGAGTTGTCACGTGCCAATTTCTTCAGGAAGACGCTGGCGGGACGCCGGCGCTACGAAAAACGCCGCTCGAATGAGGCGAACGCTATAATCTGGCCGTGAGTTCCTCGGTTTCTAGGCAAGAGCAGGCTAGGCAAGAGCAGGGAAGTCTCGGCGCTTCGGAGCAGGCAACCGGCTGGCGCACTGACTCAGCTCGTTCGGTGCGGAATCATCTGATCGCGTTTTTGATTTGCATTCTACTCGGCGTGATCTTCACGCTGCCGGGGTCGCTCACGTCGCGCTCGGCGCTGCTGGGGTACGCCGGCGACAATTACCAGCACGCATGGTTTCTGTGGCACTTCGCGCACGCGGTTTCGCACGCGGAGAATCCCTTCTACACCCACCTGATCTACTACCCGAACCGAGTGAATCTGGCGTGGAGCACGACGGACCCGTTGGCGGGGACCTTGGCGCTGCCCGTGAGTCTTGTGGCGGGCCCGGCGCTTGCTTACAATTTGTCGCTGATTCTGCAATTGGCGCTGGCCGCGTTCTTTGCGCGCTTGCTTTGCCTGCGGATTTGCCGCAACGAAACCGCGGCTCTGATCGGCGGCGTGATTTTCGGATTCAGCCCTTTTCTACTGGCGCAGGCGCTGGGGCATCTGAGCCTCGTGACGGCGTTTCCGATTCCTTTGTTCGTGCTGGCACTCGATGCCGTGCTGAGCCGGCCGAACCCTTCGTGGAAACTCGGAATCGGGCTCGGCTTCGCTCTGCTACTCACCGCGTTTGCTCACTACAACTACACGGTTCTGTGCGTGTTGTTCGGATTCTTCGTGGTGGCGATTGAAATTGCTTTGGCTGGCATCGCACTGCTCAAAAGAACTTGGAAGGCTTTTTTCGTAGCGGCGGTCACTTTTCTTGTCGGCTTTCTGCCACTACTGAGGATGCTCCTGTGGGATCCGTCAGGAATGCCGGTTTCGCGAGGAACCGGTCACTTCGAGCAGTTTTCGGCTGACGCGCTCGGTTTTCTGATCCCGAGCTGGAATCACATTCTGCTTGGCCGCTTCGCCCGGGGATGGAATCCCAAGCTGTTCTTAGCGGGATTCGAGGGGACCGTGTATGTCGGTCCGGTGGTCCTCGCGCTTGCGGCGCTGGGAGTTTGGAAGGGAAGAAAGGAGCACAAAAAGTGGGTGCTTCGGGCTTGCATCCTGGGCTTTCTTTTCTACCTGCTTTCGCTGGGGCCACAAATACGAGTGCTCGGCAATTCCCTCGGTATTGCCGGGCCCGTTGCGCTCCTTTACCGTATCCGCTTTGCGGAGTTTATTTCGGCGCCGGCCCGGTTTCACGTGCTGGTGGCTTTGTGCGCTGCGATTCTCAGCTCGCTGGGAGTCGCGTTTCTGATTGAGAATTTCGGAGGTGCGCGGCGATACGGACTGGTGTCGCTGGTGACTGTTTTGCTGCTGCTCGACTATCTGACCGTTCCGTTTCCGAGGTCGTCGATTGTCGATCCCGCCGCGGCTGGCGATACTCCCACAGCGCAGAGTTGTATTCTGCCCGCGAACGTTCGTGGCGGGACCGTTCTCACGTTCCCCCTCGTGGTTGCGCCGTACTGCATGAAGAGCATGTGGATGCAGGCGACGGATCGAGGGCAGTACGCGTTGGTCGACGGATATTTGTCGTACACGCCGGAACGCATTTGGGATGAGTTTTGGAATCTTCCGGTTTTGCGTTCGATGCTCGCGCTCGAGGGAATATTGAAGGTTCCGGTGGACGAAGCCTCGGACCGGCAGAGTGCGGCGGCAACGATTCGCGGCCTGAACTTGCGGGCCATCGTCGTATTCGATTCGCCGCAGCGCGATGCGGGCGCCCAGTATGCAGAGTCGGTGTTCGGCGTGGCCGGAAAACGAGCAGGCAGTTGCACGGTGTTTGAAATTGAGCCGAAGCAAACGGCCGATGCCAAGTAGAAGTACCTTAGAAACGCTTAAGCGCGATCCATGATGGTGGCTTCAGGGGCTAAAGCCCTATCTATAGCAAGGCTCACGGCGGGGCTGAAGCCCCGCCCTTCCGAGTCGATCATTTTTGAAATGGCTTCCAGTCTGCGGCATCCAAATCGCCCGCGCGGGTTGTACATGCTTCCGGGGATTGCCGATAGCACTTACCAGGAGTAGCCTAGACATCGTTGGCGTCAGGGAATTCCGATCGCAGAGGAGGAATCATGGGACGAAATGACAGTGCGAGTGCGATTGGCGCGTTTGCCGTGGGTTTGGGCGTGGGCATCGCGCTGAGCTTCTTGTTGGCGCCGAAATCCGGCGAGGAAACGCGCGAGCTGATAGCCAAGAGCGCCCGACGCAGCAGAGATTTTGTCACCGACACGGTGGATGACGTTAAGTCGCAGGTGGAAGATTCAGTGAACGATGCCAAAGGCAGAATTCGCGGCGCCGTGCGGGCAGGCAAAGAAGCGTATCGAGACGATCTGGCCCAGAAGCGCGACGCCTAGCCACCACCTTCTCATTTCTGTTTCCGAATACCTGCCTAAGCTATGTCCACCGCTTTTACTGATCTCGATGGCGAGCCAGGAGTTCGCGGTTTTTTGCACTTGCCATCGCGAGCCAATGGCGACGGAATTCTTCTCACGCACGGTGCGGGTTCAAACTGCCGGTCAGAACTGTTGGTTCACATGGCGGATGCTCTGGTCACATGTGGCTTCAGCGTGTTGCGGTTCGATCTGCCGTTCCGGCAAGCGCGCCCGCACGGGCCGCCTTTCCCGGGCGGCGCAAAGGGAGACCGCGACGGTCTGCTACGGGCGCTGGCGGTTCTGCAGACGAAGGTGAGCGGGCGCGTTTTCCTGGGCGGACATTCGTATGGTGGGCGCCAGTCGACGATTCTGATTTCCGAGGAACAACTGGCGGCGGAGGGTCTGCTGCTGCTTTCCTACCCGCTTCACCCGCCGCGAAAACCGGACCAGCTTCGCACGGCGCACTTTCCGAAAATCACGAAGCCCGCATTCTTCGTTCACGGCACGCGCGACCCATTTGGTTCCATCACGGAAATGAAAGCCGCGCTGGAGCTGATTCCGGCGCGGCACGAGCTTATGGAAGTGGATGGCGCGGGGCACGAGCTGCTGCCGAAGAAGTCTCCCGCAAATTTTGCCAGCCGAATCGCGGACGCGTTTCAAGCGTTCATCGGATCGCGCCGCAGCGCCTAAAGTTCAATCTCCGGCGAGAGCGAGGTCCGTGCCGCGGTCGGCGCAACGAATGCAGAGCCGCGCCCACGGCAGAGCCTGAAGGCGAACCTCGCGGATGGGATTTTCGCATGTCTCGCACACACCGTACTCGCCGGACTTAATGCGGGCGAGCGCCGCTTCGATCTCGGCCAATTCCTGGCGCTCGCGCTCGATCGTCGCGATGGCCAAGTCCTTCGCGAAGTTGCTCGTTGCCAACGCGCCTTCGTCATCCGGCTCGCGGTCGACCGTGACGTCGCCGAAGCGGTGATTCAGCTTGCGGCGCAGCTCGTCTCTCTTGCCTTTCAGAAGCTTTTCCACGTTTGCGTACTGCTTGCTGCCAGCCTTTGTCGTGGCTATCGTAAGAGTTGCCATGTTTCGTTCACCTCAGTTTTGATTCGCCGGCTCGGAATTCCGCTTCATCGAGCGTCCAAAGCTACTCCGGCCGGAATATCCAAACCTATCCGTACCTTTCCTTAGCGTCCGGGATTAGATGCTGTACGCGCGTTTAAGGTTCTCTTGTGGGCTTCGGCGGAGTTTATAATGCGGCCATGGCGCCGCTCGGGGAATACCGGCGAAAGCGGAAATTTGAGGAGACCTCCGAACCGCGCGGAAAGGGACGCGCTCGCGGCGGGAACCGGTTTGTCGTCCAGGAACATCACGCCCGGCGGCTGCACTACGATTTTCGTCTCGAGATCGACGGGGTCCTGAAATCGTGGGCCGTTCCGAAAGGGCCATCGCTCAATCCTGCCGACAAGCGACTCGCGGTGCAGACCGAAGATCATCCTCTCGAGTACGGGAGCTTTCACGGCACGATTCCCGCCGGAAACTACGGAGCGGGCGAAGTGCGAATCTGGGACGAAGGCACGTACGAAATGGAAGGCCACGCTTCGGCGAGCGAGCAGCTCCGGCGCGGCGAATTGAAATTCATCCTGCATGGCCAGAAATTGCACGGAAGTTTTGTGCTGGTGAAGCTGCGAAGAAGTGAGTCAGGCAGGGAATGGCTGCTGATCAAGCACCGCGACTCGGCGGCGGTTGGCAGCTCGAGAAATGCGGCGCCGCGAGTGATCGTCCCCGAGAAAGCGAACGCTGAGGAAGCAGATCCACCTCCGGCGAAGAAACACACGAAGCGCAAAATGCCGGCGGGTGCACGCAAAGCCCCCATGCCGCAAAATATTCGCGTGGCGCTGGCGAGTCTCGCCGACGCTCCCTTCTCCGGCGCGGACTGGCTCTTCGAGATCAAATGGGATGGCGGGCGGACGCTCGCGGCGGTGCGAGACGGTAAAGTGCAGTTGTGGTCGCGCTCGGACCGGGACGTCACGCGAGAATATCCGGAGCTGTCGCAGCTCGCGGCGAACGTCGACGCCGACCAAGCATGGCTGGACGGGGAAGTGGTGGCGCTCGACAGCGAAGGGCGAAGCGATTTTGAGAAGCTGCAGATGCGTTTTTCCGTACAGAAACCGTCGGCGCAGCTTTTGCAGCAGGTTCCCATCGTGTATTACGTGTTCGATCTTCTGTATCTCGATGGCTACGATCTTCGAGGCGTGCCGCTGATCGAGCGAAAAGCTTTGCTTCAGGAAGTTTTGCGGCCGGATGCAAGGGTTCGCTATTCGGACCACGTGCTCGAAAAGGGCAAAGAGCTTTTCGAGGTCGCCGTGGAGAAGCGCCTCGAGGGCATCGTCGCGAAGAAAATCTCATCGCCGTATCCGGCGGGCCGAACTTCGGCGTGGCTCAAGATCAAGCTGGATCAAGATATCGACGCGGTCGTCGGCGGGTGGACTGATCCTCGAGGTACACGCGAATATTTCGGCGCGTTGCTTCTCGGGCTTTACGAGGGTGACAAACTCGAGTACATCGGCAATGTCGGGAGCGGGTTCTCTACCGAGGTCCAGCAGAAGCTATGGCCACAACTACAAAACCTGCGCGAGAGCGAATGCCCCTTTGCCGCCGAGCCTTCCACGCGAGAGGAATCTTATTGGGTGAAGCCAGAGCTCGTTGCGCGCGCGCGATTCACGGACTGGACGGATGGACGCCATCTGCGCGCTCCGCGGTTCCTCGGGCTGCAAGAGGATCGCGACCCTAAGGATTGCACTTTTGAGGAGCAAATGAAAACGCCCGCAGCGAAGAAAGGGACCGCGAAGGAAAGTGCGAAGGGATCGGTGAAGAAAAAAGCCACGCGGAAGAAGGACGCTGGTTCTGAGGAAGGCTCTTCCGATCCGCCGTCGCGCGCAGCGGCTTCCGAAGATGCTTTGAATACAGACAAGCGAATCCAGAACGAACTTGAGGAAGGCGCGTCTGAAAGCGTCTTCATCGACGTGGATGGGCGCCGCCTTCATTTGACGAACCTGAACAAGGTCTACTTCCCGCAGGATGGATTCAGGAAACGCGATCTGCTCGCCCACTATTTCTGGGCTGCGCCGATGATCCTTCCGTTCCTGAAGGACCGGCCGCTCGTCCTGCGGCGCTATCCGAACGGCATCGAGGGAGAATCGTTTTTCCAGAAGGACGCGGGCAAAGATACTCCCGACTGGGTGAAGACGGTTTCGATCGTGTCGGAAGATCGCGGCCGAACCGTCCGATACATCATCGCAAACGACCGCGCGACGCTGATTTATCTGTCGAATCTGGGATGCATCGATCACAACCCGTGGTCGAGCCGGTACAACGATCAAGAACATCCGGATTATATTTTCTTCGACCTCGATCCCACGGAAGGCACACCGTTCTCGACGGTGGTCAAGTTCGGCAAGCTGTTTCTGGAGGCTCTCGGCAAGCTGAAAATTACCGCTTTCGCGAAGACGTCGGGCGCGACGGGCTTTCACATTTTCGTGCCCATCGAACCGCGGTACACGTTTGAGCAGGCGCGGCTGTTCGTGCAGGCGGTGTCTTCCATCGTGAGTAAGAAAAACCCCGGCGTGCTTACTTCGGAGCGTACGGTGAGGAAGCGCGCGCGCGGCTCGATCTACGTGGACGCGCATCAGAATTCGCGCGGGCAGTCACTGGCGTGCGCCTATTCGGTGAGAGCGTTTCCGCACGCGCCGGTATCAACGCCCGTACGGATGAGCGACTTGCGGAGCGATCTGGAGCCCGAAAAGTGGAACGTCAAATCGATTCGACGCCGCGTGGAGGCGGTGGGCGATTTGTGGGCTAACTTCTGGAAATCGCGCCAGAAACTCGAATCGTTCCTCGAGAATGCCGACACTGAATAGCCAGCGCCAGCTTCAGCAAGTGCGCTTGCGCTTCCTGGAGCCTCACGCGCGTCGAACGAGGCCGCCCAAAAGGGCAATCAAGAAAAGAACCACAAAGATGAAGAACAGGATCTTCGCGATTCCTGCTGCCGCGACCGCAATTCCCGCAAAGCCGAACACCGCCGCGATCAGCGCGATAATGAAAAAGGCCAGGGCCCAACGTAGCATTGCTTCCTCCTTGGCTTTAGGTTAGTTGCCAAGAGCTGCAGTTCGCCTTCAATGTTACGCGGCCAGCGCGGGGAGTCCCATACAGCGTTCCTCGTATTTTTCGTTTGGCGCGCCCCGGCGGGAAGACGGGCCAAGACTGGAGCGTGATCGCGGTTCGCGGGAAAACTTCGCGGATGTCGGCCGTTTCAGTAGGCCGAGATCCGTCTCGGAAGAGATTCTTGAGGAAAGCAAATCGCTCAGGCCGGCTTGCCGCGTCGAAAGCGCGTGAAGGCGATCAGCAAAAGCGCCGAGAGAACGGAAATCGCGTCGCCGGCGGAGCGGTCCGGCGTGCGGCGAAGAGACAAATCAATCTTATGCGCACCGGCAGGAATCGCGAGAACCATCTGTGCGGTTTCCGGACGCGAGCCGATGGTGGTCTGCTGACCGTCGATGTGCGCGTCCCAGGCCGGATAGTTCACCAGGCGCAGCGCCAGGTCCACCGGGGCCGCGCTCTTCGTGGAGAAGGCTCGCTGCTCAGGCGCCCAGCGGTCGATGTGCACGCGCATTCCCGCGGCGGGAACAATCTCATCGGAATCCGGATCCACTTTCGAAAATTGCGGAATCGGCTGTGAAGGCGGGTCGTCTGAATTCGGGGTCACTCCCGGCAACTCATAACGGTCGCAACCACTCGGTGCGTATTCATCCGTTCCTTCGTACCCGAACCCGGAATGAATCCAATCTGCGAGCGTAGGCGCGTCGGCGCTGTCCCACCATGTGTCGTGCGCAATGGCGGTGGCAGTAGCGCCTAGCACGGCGAGAATCGCGAACCATGATATCCACTGCTTTCGGGACCGGCCCAGGGCGGCCGCCGCAAGAAACGCGAACGCGACGCTGAGCGCGTCCAGCCATCGCCACGGAAATTGCACGAATCGCAATTTCGGCAGGAGGCGCCAGAGAACCTGGCTCGGCGCAAACATGAGGAAACTTGAGACGGCCGCGATCGCGAGAAGCATCCACCACAGCGCGGGAAACTCGCGCCGTCGCCGCGCCACGAAGACCGCAAAAATGCCGGTAATCAACATCATTCCGAGCGCGAGAGTGGAAACCTTCCAATTGAAAAGGATGAACTCAGGGTCGCCGCCGTGAGCGAAGACGAAATTGTGCTCGGGACGCAGATTCTGCGACACCACCTGCGCGATTTGCACCCAGCGTTGTTCGGCTGTAGCGGGCAGAATGTAGAAGGCCGCGAGTCCGAAGCCCATTGCGATTGCCGCCGTTCCGGCGATCAAAGGCCGGACGTTGCGCGTGAAAGTTGAGCCCACTATCAACAGTAGCGCGAGGGAATACGTTGCGATCACCGCGGCCGGGGCGTTGCACAGCCAGACGGCCGCCAAAACAAATCCAAGGAAGGGGACTCCGCGCCAGCGGTTGCGCGTCACGCGCAGGGCGCCCAGGATCAACAGCGGGAACAAGGCTTCGGCAAGCAGCTCCGCAAAATCGCTGCGGTAGTAGACGACTAAGAGATTGTACGGATTCACGGCGAAGAAAACGGCCGCCGCGATGGCCTCGCGCGGCGAAAGCCACTCGCGCGCAAGCCTCCACATCGCCATCCCGCCAGCTATCAGCGTCAGCCAGATGTATGTGCCAGGCGCGGCTCGCCATCCGACGATCGAACCGAGGGCTGCGCCCAGCGTCCAGGATGCCGGCGGATAAAAAACAAAGCGCGGCTCGCCATAACCCCAGTTCGCCCACGCGGCCCAACGCGGATAGAGAATCCCCTGCCGCCACTGGCTGGCCACGTCCAGCCACGAAGCCAGATGAAACTGGAAGTCATGGCCGGAAGCGTTGCCCAGAAAAAACATCGGCGTGATCACTGCCGTAGCCGCGAGTGCAACGAAGAGAAGAGGTGCGCACCACGACGGAGAGGGTGAGTCTGGTTCAGTTTGTGGCGAAAACTTTGCTATGAGTTCGTCGGAAATGAGTTTGTCTCCAGATCCGAATCGTCAGCAACCCGTCGAGAATACAGAATCGCGCCGCCTTTGCGCCACTCACAAACCCGGTTGGGTGGAACCGATTTCGGAAGGTGTGCTGAATGGGACTGTATTGCTTCTGCTCCGCGTGACACCATCCGCGTATGCCAAACAAAGAAGACAAGAAGCAGTCCTACCGAACGGTGCTCGCCAGCGTGAGGATAGAAATGGCAGAGCCCCGGGTCGCCGAATCCGTCCAGGTAGAAATCGAGAAAGAGCGCGGAGCAAGGGTCAAGGAAGGCGCCAAGACATGACGCTCCTATTCGTTCTGGCGGTCGTTGTTATCGTAGCGCTTGTGGGGAGTCTTCCGATCTGGCCACACAGCAAGAACTGGGGCTATTACCCCATCGGCGTGAGCGCCCTCATCCTGATTATTGTGATCCTGTTCTTTCTTGGCCGCTTCCGCGGACACTAGCCGGAGCAGTTTTCAGCAGGGCAACGAGTTGAGTTCCACCGCAGAGCCCCAAAGTTCCACGAATGAATGCAAGGCACACTGGCGCGGTTAAGGACAGAGATGGCTGGAAAAAACTTTCGAGTGGCACAGACCGCCGAACGGACCAACATCGACGGAAAGCAAGTAAAGAACAAAGTACTTTTGGCGACGCCGGACAATGAATACGAGATGATGCGTCCTGAGTTGATGTATATCGACCTGCCGAGTCACCTCAGTCTTCACGAACCGACCCAGAATATCGAGTTCGCCTATTTTCCGAATCGGGGGATGGTTTCTCAAGTTGTCGTCACCAAGGACGGTCGAACCGTGGAAGTGGGCGTAGTGGGCAAGGAGGGCTACGTTGGCGCGGGATTAGCAGTGGGCCTGAGCAGAAGTCCCGTGCGCGAAATAATCCAGATCGCCGGAGATGGCTTCCGAGTGACGGGGAGCGCGCTGGAGCGCATTCTGCGGTCGGCCCTACAGTTACAGGTGCTACTGAACAGGCATACCGGGCTTCAAGGAATGCAAGTCGCACAGACGGCGGCGTGCAATCGGCTGCACGATATAGAGCAGCGTCTCTCGCGGTGGTTGCTGATGACTCAGGACAGGGCGGATTCCGGATTGCTCCCGATTACCCACGATTTCATTGCGACCATGATGGGTACCGACCGATCCACCGTGAGCTTGACAGCGTCGGTACTGCAAAAAAAAGGGGTAATAGACTACGTGCGAGGCGCGGTGAAGATCGTGAACCGCAGGAAACTCGAAAAAACGGCGTGCGAATGCTACAGCGTCATTCGGCAGTTCGAAGATGACCTCGGATTGAGATAAATACTTTTCTCCAGCGTTGGATACCCCACAGACAGAAGTCCTTTGCTATCGGTAATCTCCAGGACCTTATTGCATTCAGTTCAGTTTTGACTTGGGTTCGAAGAGGGGCGACTTGTGCAGAACTTTGCGCAGGGCAACGAACGAGGTGCTTTCTCGCCGCAGTTGCAGTTGAGAACAAAGGCCACACCGTCCTTTACAAGCGCATAACCGCACCAAATCGCGAGATGTGCGAGGGAGGCCATGCGCCGCAAACTAGTATGGATCGCCGAACGGCCTTTCGGGAGATGGGGTTGCTCCGA
>Ga0209274_10001498_pt1 | contig 11963 bp, 9 predicted proteins | sample HubBroMetageREF1_FD_188343 | JGI IMG/M metagenome (GOLD analysis project Ga0209274, IMG submission 188343) | Reference soil microbial communities from the Hubbard Brook experimental Forest, New Hampshire, USA - Hubbard Brook CCASE Soil... | ecosystem: Environmental > Terrestrial > Soil >...
AGCAAGGAAGAAATATCTTTTATGGCACTACAAATGAAATCCAAAAACAAACCCCAGCATTTCCGCCATTTTCTGCCAAAATCTCACCGAAAACCTGGAAAATCGAGAGGATTTTGGCGAAGATGGGTTAAGACCTGTCGCGAAGATACTTCGGCTCCCTGCGATATTGGTGGGGGAACCGCCCACGCCGAACATTGGAGGCATCTGCCACATGCCTATATTAATTCCGCCGCCCTTTCTGGATGTCCCTGCGGTCGCACGGACCGCCGCCGCACCCGGGTCGAAAAACTCAGCGATGGCACGCGGGCAGAGAGAGAGACCGGCACCCCGACCCGAGCCGCAACCGTTAGGGGGTGTTCAAAACCCCGAGATCGTCACGCCCCCTTCTCCTCCTCCTCCTCCTCCTCCCCCGCCGCCCTCGACCACGACACCGTCCACGGCGGCCCGCCGACCCGGATGATTTGCGCGAAACGTACAGCGATCACCCGCACTCGAAAGGGAGGCATGAACCTTATGCCTGTAATCGCTCCACCCCCGTCGTTTGATGTCCCCGGTATTGTTTGGACCGCCGCGCCCTCGGCGGGAGGCTCCGGCGCTGCTCGCGCGTCGATGAAACCAACGAACCCGCGACCCGGCCCGCGGTCGCTCGGTGGCGGTCAACAGCCTGAGACGGGTACACGCGTTGCGGGTAACCCGGTCGCTCCGCATGCGCCGTTGCCTCGCCCGGCCGGTTCTGGCCAAAACCCCGAGATCGTCACGCCACCTTCCCCCCCACCGCCCCCGCCACCCTCAACCACGACTCCCGGCGTCGCGCCGCAGACGGGAACGGACGGGCACAAGAGGAGCTGATGCCCGGGCACCAAGCTCGACACGCTCGCCTAACCGGGGAGCCGAGAAAAAACTCTGGCCAACCTCGTTTCTCCCGGTGGGATTGGTCACGCCCTGCATTGGAGGCATGAACCTTATGCCGATACTGATTCCACCACCCTCCTTCGAGGTTCCCGGTATCGTCAGGGCGGCCGCGCCTGCGGCGAGAGACACTGCCGCCGCCGGTGTTACCCCGAAAGTGCAGACGGCCCGTGCCGCCTGCGGCGGCATCGCGGGCGGGGACGCCCGCGCCACGGAGAGTCGGTCGAGGGTTGGTCAGGCAGAAAATCCGATACATTTTCAGACTCTCAGTCGCACTGTCTTCTCGGGTGCCGATCGACTCGGCGGCTTCGATCATTCAGCCCGTCTGCCCGCCGGCCGGCCGCGGCTCGGCCGAGGCGGCCGGCAGCACGATGTCGAACCGGGTCCCCCGCCCCGGCGCGCTGTCGATTTCGATGTGGCCGCCATGATCCTTGACGATGCCATGGACGACGGCGAGGCCGAGGCCGGTGCCCTTGCCGACTTCCTTGGTCGTGAAGAACGGCTCGAAAATCCGGATCCGCGTCGCCTCGCTCATGCCGCAGCCACTATCGGCGACCGAGAGCCGCAGCGAGGTGCCATCGGGATCGGGATGAAGGCCGATGGTGATCGTGCCATGCTTGCCGTCGATCGCATCGGCGGCGTTGGTGACGAGGTTGACGATGATCTGCTGCATCTGTCCGGAGTCACCGGCGAGCAAGGGTGCCGGCAGCACCATCTCCTCTAGGGTGAGGGTCGCGGGCATCGACGCCCGCAGCATGCCGAGCGTATCGCGGATGACGGTGCCGAGATCGAAGGTCTCCCGGCGATGCTCCTGCTTGCGCGCGAAGGCGAGGATCTGCTTCACGAGGTCGCGGGCGCGGCCGCTCGCCTGGACGACGGTGGCGAGATTGCGCCGCTCGCGACTCTCTTCGGGGAGTTTTTTCATGACCAGCTGGCTGAGGGCGATGACGGGGACGAGGGCATTGTTGAGCTCGTGCGCGACCCCGCCGGCGAGCGTGCCCAGCGCCTCGAGCCGCTGCGAGTGGTGCAGCTGCTCTTCCAGCCTCAGCCGATCCGCCTCGGCCCGCTTCATCGCCGTGACATCGGTCCACAAGCAGACCTTGCCGCCGCCGGGCAGGCGACGATAGACCAGCAGCATCCAGCGCCCGTCCCGCAGATTATAGGTATGCTCTTCTTCGGTCTGGTGGTGACCGAGCAGGGTCTCGAGATCGATCGGCGGCTCGCCCGGCCGGTCGGCGAAGAAATTCGTCGCCACCTGCCACTCTCCGAGACTGCGGAGCGAGACGCCGTCATGGACACGGGTGTTGATATCGGCGGTCCGGAAAAGATTGGTGAAGGCCTGATTGTAGGCGACGGCACGATCTTCGGCATCGAAGACGGCAAAGGGCTGGGTGACATAACTGACGGCGTCGTGGACTTGGCTCTGCGCCAGTCGCGATCTGGTCTCGGACTCGATCCGCTTGGTGATGTCGGCGCCGATGCCGCGATAGCCCAGAAACGTCCCGTCCTCGGTGAACATCGGCATCGCGCTGAGCGAGACCCAGCGTAGCCGGCCGTCGGCATGCCTCACCGAGAAGAGGAAATCCCGGTAGGGAAGCTTCGCCTTGTAGGCGGCGAGAGCCATCCGGCCCATTTCCGGCGTCAGGGAGATGTTGAGGGATTCGCTGAGCCGAGTGCCGAGGCGCTGGGCCAGCGGTTCGCCATAGATGTCGCTATAGACCGCCTCCGGTGACGCACGGATCAGCCGATGCTGGGTGTCGATCTCCCAGTAATAGTCGGACGCCATCTCGATCATTTCCCGGAAGCGCTTCTCGTTCTCGCGCAGCGCCGCGTCGGCCTCGACCTCGGCGGTGATATCCTTGGCGGCCCCCCGATAGCCGCCGAATTTGCCGGCCGCGTCGAAGACCGGGATATTGTTCGATCGCACCCACTGCTTGCGCCCGGTTTCCGGCATGACCCGGGAATAGACGAAATCGTTGAAGGGTTTGCGCGCCTTGATCGCGGTCAGCGCCTTTTCGATCATCTCCGGCGGGATGGTGATGTTACCCGATTGTTCGAGGCGCTTGCCCATCATCTCGCTGACCGAGAGGCCGTAATGCGCCTCGACGTTCGACGAGACATATGTGAGATACCCTTTCGCGTCGCGCTCCCAATACCAGTCGGAGCCCGATTCGAAAAATTGCGTGAACCGGTACTCGCTCACCCGTGTCGCTTCGATCTCCTCGGTGATCCCGATCCCCACCTGCAGCCAGGCCGGACGGTCGGTGAAGCCGATCCGCCGGCTCGCCACTTTCGCCGCGACGACGCCGCCGGCGGCGGTGCGATATCGGCCGACGCCCGACAGCACCGGCTCCGTCGCTTCACCCAGGGCGGTGATGCTCATCGCCAGGAACTGCTCTCGACCGTAGCCGTACAGCTCGAGCGCCGGCGCGTTCGCCGCGACGATCTGGTGCGTGGCCTCGTCATAGACCCAACTCGGCGCCGGATTGAGCTCGAGCAGCGCCTCGACGGCTCCGTTCGACGCGCCGTTTCCGGGCTCCCACCCGGAAACCGCCGCGATCGTCGGGATGAGTGTGTGCATCGACAGGCCTTTGAGGCAAACCTTCGATGACTCTAGCAGAGGAACGTTGCCTGGAATTTAAACAAAGAGCCCGATTGCCCGGACCCGGCCGCTCGATGTCTCGCGGCGTCAGGGCCGGATCGGGCGATCGGCGTCCAGCCCGAATTTGCGCCGAAAGGCGGCGGCCTCCTCGGGCCTTGGCAGATTGGCGGCCAGCCGATCGTAGAAATCGGGACCAGAGGAGGCCCGCCCGGCCGCCTGCCGGACCAGAACCTTGGCGATCGGACCCAGATAGTGAGCCAGCGCCGTCTGCGCCGCTTGCAGCACTTCGGGGGAGAGTTCCAGCTTCGGCTTCGCGATCGAGTTCGGGACGGCGCTCTCGACTGCCGCCACCGCCGATGGCGGCGGCCCGGCGAGGAGCGGGCGGAGCCATTCCACCCGGCGCTCGAACTCGGCCCGGCCTGCCGGCTTGGTGACGGCAGCGGCCAGGGTTTTGTAGAGCTGATCGGGCTGGGTCGTGCGGATCGCGGCGTTGCGGACGAGAACGCCGGCAATCGGACCGAGCTGGATCGCGAGAATGTTTTCCAGTTGCTTCAGGAAATCGGCGCCCCAATAGGCGGCGGCACCGGCACTCGCCGAACTTGCCGGCGGCGGCGCTGTCTCGGCTGCAGCACCGGGGAGTTCGGCGGCGGCAACCTCGGCGGCGACCGGGGTCACGGCCCGCAGCAAGGCCTCGGCGAACTCGCCGGCGGTCTGGAACCGGGCTTCCGGCGGCTTGGCCAGCGCCCGCTGGAGCGCCGCCGCCAGCTCCGGGGGAATTGGTCCCATCGCCGCCGGCATCGGGCTCAGCAGCCGGGCGAGCGTCTCGGTCGGCGTCTTGCCTTGGAAGGGCGGCTTGCCGGCGAGCATTTCATAGAGGACGGTGCCGACCGCGAAGAGATCGGCACGATGATCGACCGGCTGGCCGCAGACCTGTTCGGGCGCCATATAGCCGGGCGTCCCGGTCATGGCCCCATATTGCGTCAGCATCACTTGATTGATCCGGGAGATCCCGAAATCGGCAATCTTCACCTGGCCGTCGCGGGTCAACAGAATATTCGCCGGCTTGATGTCGCGATGGATGAATTGCAGGCGATGGGCGCTGTCGAGCGCGTCGAGGATCTGCAGCGTGATCCCGACCGGATCCAGCGCCGGGCGGGCGGTCCCATCGTCGAGCACCTGGCGGAGCGTCGGGCCCTCGACATACTCGATGACGACGAACGGGGTCCCGCCATCTTCGGCATAGTCGTGGATGGCGAGAATGCCGGGGTGACGGCAGCGCCGGGCGGCCTTGGCCTCGAGCCTGAGCCGCTTCAGGTCCTCGGCGCGGGTCGCAGCGTCGAGTCCGGCGGTGAGGATGACCTTGATCGTGACCAGGCGGTCGAGCATCCGATCGAGGGCGAGGTAGACGATACCGGCAGCGCCCTCGCCGAGGATGCGGATCGGCCGGAATCGGCCGAGACTGTGTGGGGCGGTATCGATGTTCATGCCGATCCGAGCGGGTCAGGCCGGCGGATCGAGCAATTTGAGGGCGCTCTCCAAACTCCGCCGCATCCGGTTGAAGGAGGTTGCCAGCGAAGAGATCTCGTCATTTCCAGGCCTTTCATAGTCCTTCACGTCGAGATTTCCCAAGCTCACCTCGTTGGCGACGGCAGCGACCCTCACGACCGGCCGGATGATGACATAATGGAGCAGCGCATTGAGGATGAGGACGATGGCGAGGAACACGCCGAGCAGAATACCCATGAAGGTGAGAAAGGTCGTCCGCGCCTTGGCCAGCGGCAGAGCCAGCGGCAGCGAGACGAACTGGGCGGCGACGGTTTCGTCCAATTGCCAGCCGAAGCCGTTGGCCGTGCCATAGACCTTGGTCATCGCCGCCGAGGCCCGATCCGGCGTGCTGTGACAGGCCAGGCAATTGGCGTCGTGGATCGTTATCGGCCGGGCGAGCGTCAGCGACGGGCCGCTCGGCGTATCGTGCTCGCCCACCATCTCCTTCAGACCCGGCTCGCGGCGGAAGGTATTGACGAAATCGGCCTCCCACTCGGTGACGCGATCGAGCGGGTTGGTCGGGTTCAGCGCCGCTTCCTTGTAGACATAGTCCGGGAAGCCGGACTGAACGTCGTGAAAATTGGTCTGGGCGGCGTAAGACGGCACGGAAATGGCGAGGAACCGGCCCTCGACTTCCCGTCCGACGACCGGTAAGATTTCATGGGCAGTGTAATTGCGGATGGCGTTGGCGGCACTCATCATAATGCGGGCATTTTGCAAGACTTGTTCGCGCGCGTCCTCGACGAAGAGATGCTGCAGGAACACCCCGGCTCCGATGAAGCCGACGATGAAAGCGGCAAAGATCGCGAGGTTGAATTTCGCACGAAGTTTCATCTCCGACCCCGAACCGTGGCTAGCAGCCATATGTTAGACTGGATTCCGACCGAGTTCGATGGGAAATTTCAATCGATTCTAAAGTAGGCCGCGACTTCGTTCCCATCAGCCGACACTCTACGTCGGGGATCCATTCCGAGCCGGCGCTCGCGGCATAATGTCGCGGACAGTACCGGCGCACGCGATTGTAACCGGCGACGGATCGCGCCGAGCCCCGGCCCGGCGGGAGGCTCCGGAAATACGGGTCGGCGGCGCGCCGACGGGGAAACGAGAGCAGCACGGCGCTGCCCGGTCGAGGACGAGCCGTCGGCGCCGCCGGAATGGACATCCCGAGCAAGTCTGCTGCCACTCTTCGGATTCCTCCTCCCCGCAGGACAACCGCTCCCGACAACTCTTCTTCCCTACTGTCGACCCTTATAGCTTACTGCCTTGATTTTCAATGGGTCAGGACGGCCGAATTGACCAGGTGAGACTAACGCTCGGCTTGTAGCCGATGGATATTGGCGACGATCAGCGCGGCCAGCGCCGCCACGGGCGTGCTCGCCGCACCGCCGGCGCCGAGCATGGTGAACTCGATTTCGCCGAGGTCCGGCAATCCGAGTTCGGCGGGCAATTCGCTGAGGCCGGGCGAGATCAGGCTGCGGGCCTGGGCGGTGATCCCGAGCCCCGCCTGGGATGCTGCGACCAACCCGGCCAGGCTGCCGCTGGTACAGACGATCCGCCAGTGCCGCCCGCTGCGGGCCAAGGCGACGAGCACGGCTTCCCGGCTGATGCTCGGCTCCGGGAACAAGATCAGCCTCAGAGGTTCGCCCGGATCCGGCCGAGCGGGCCCGTTGCCGACCCAGACCAGCGTATCACGCCGGACCAGCCGGCCGCGATCATCGCCCAGCCGGCGTTTGCCCAGCACCAGATCGAGCCGTCCGGAATCGTAGAGCTCGACCAGCCGGCCGCTGAGCGCGACCACCAATTCGAGATCGACGGCCGGGTGCCGCCGGGTGAAATCCCGCAACAGGGCGGGAAGGCGGCTGGAGACGAAATCTTCCGACGTGCCGAGCCGGACGCGGCCGCGCAGTTCGGTGGCGGCGAAATGGCGCCGGGCCCGGTCATGCGCCTCGAGAATGATCTCGGCATGGGCCAGGAGCGCATCGCCATCGGCGGTGAGCACGACCGAGTGCGTGTCGCGGACGAACAGCCGCCGTCCGAGGCTCCGCTCCAGCCGGCCGATATGCTGGCTGACGGTCGGCTGGCGCAGGTTCAGCCGGCGCGCCGCCTCGCTGAAGCTCCCCGTCTCGGCGACGAGCTTGAAGCTGGCGAGGAGCGAGGGATCGAACATCGAATTTCGCTCATCATGATTCATGATGACAGTAACAGTATTCATCGGCCTACACAATGGACGGGTCGACCGCCACATCCCGAGCTTCCTTCCCCGGCGGATGACGACCATGTTTCGCCCGACGCAAATCCTGCCCGATCGCTTCACCTTGGCCCTCCTCGGCACAGTCGCGCTCGCCACATTTCTGCCCGGCCGCGGCATCGTCGCCAGTGCCGTCGAAACCCTGGCCAAAGTGGCGATCTGCCTACTCTTCTTCCTGCACGGCGCCAGGCTCGACCGGGGCGACGCCCTGCGCGGTCTGGCGCATTGGCGCCTGCATCTGGCCGTCTTCGGCCTCAGCTTCGGCGTGTTCCCGCTGCTGGGATCGGTCTTGCGCGCGGCACTGGCGCCGGTGCTGGGACCAGTACCGGCCCTCGGTATTCTGTTCCTGTCGACCTTGCCTTCGACGGTCCAGGCGTCGATCGCGTTTACCGCACTCGCGCGGGGCAATGTCGCCGCGGCGATCTGCGGTGCGGCCGCCTCGAACCTGATCGGGATCGTCATCACGCCGGCGCTGATCGCGGTGCTGGCCGGGGCCTCGGGCGAGACCTGGTCGGCCGGCACGGCGGCGGCACTCGCCTGGCAGCTCGTCCTGCCGTTCGTCGCCGGGCAGTGGCTCCACCCGAGGCTGGGGCCGTGGTTGGCCCGGCATGCCGCACCGCTGGCGATCGTCGATCGCGGTTCGGTCCTGCTCGTGGTCTATGCCGCCTTCAGCGCCGCGATCCTGGGCGGGCTCTGGCAGCTCCTGCCGGCGGCGAAGCTGGCTCTGCTGCTCGGGGTCGACCTCGGCTTGCTGGCGGCAGTCATGGGCATCGCCGTCCTGGGCAGCCGGCTCTTCGGCTTCTCGCGCGAAGATGAAATCGCCATCCTCTTCTGCGGATCGAAGAAGAGCCTGGTCAGCGGCCTGCCGCTCGCCGGCATTCTGTTTCCGGCGGCCAGTGTCGGAGTGCTGGTCGTACCGCTGATGCTGTTCCATCAGATCCAGCTCATCGCCTGTGCGATACTCGCACGCCGTTATGCCGCCGCACCCTTGCTCGCCGGTTCAGGCTGAAATACGTTGCCTCTGTCCTGCTGAAGGCCGGGCTCGCTTGGTTATTCGACCCGCGTTGCCGATATTTCCAGTATTTCTCTACCTGCCGGCGTATCGGCCGATCCGGACCGTCGCACATTAGAAAAAATCCAATCTGCGCTCTCATGCCTATGGACGTGGCCGAGGCTAGTGCCGATGATAGTGGCCCTGTGCGGAGGCATACGATGTTGGAGACCACCGAGAAGTTCGAACGTATTACCGCGATTCCGGCCTACCAGCTGGTCGCGGACGCGATCGAGCGAGAAATCATCGCCGGCCGCATCCGCCCGGGCGAGCCGATCGGCAGCGAAGTGGAATTGGCCAAGCAGTTTCAGCTGAACCGGGCGACGGTACGCGAAGGGATTCGCCTGCTGGAGCAGGGCGGTCTGATCCAGCGCGATTCGAGACGGCGCCTCTTCGCCGGATTTCCCCACTACAACCGGCTCGCGACAAGGATAAGCCGCGCGCTCGTCTTGCACGAGGTGACCTTCCGCGAGCTGTTCGATGCCGCACTCGCGATCGAGACGGCGATCATCGAGCTGGCCGTGGCCCAGGTGACGCCGCAGGACATTGCCGCTCTGGAAGCCAATCTCGCCCATACCGAACGAGTCGCCGACGATCCGGCCGCGATCGCCAATCTGGACACGGAATTCCACGACCTCGTCGCCAAATCGGCGAAGAACCGCGTCCTGCTCCTCGCGGCCGAACCTTTGAACCTGCTGATCTTTCCCACGACCGAGCTGATCTTGCGCAGAGACCTTGAGGCGGCCGGCCGGCGGATGCTCCAGGCCCACCACATGTATGTCGAAGCCCTCCGCCGGCGCGACGCGGTCTCCGGCCGGGAATGGGTGCTGCGGCATCTGCGCGATTGGCGCAAGGGCTTCGAGCGCGCCGGCAAGGAGCTCGACCAGCCGGTCGATGTCGTCTACAGCAAACACCGTCGGCAGAGCAGCGACGGCGCTTAGGCCCGAATTCGCGCGGGCGAGAAGGCCGCCGCGCGCACCGAGCCCCGGCGCCTCCGGCGGTCCGGGTCGAGAAAAACGACTCGCCGGAGAATCCGATCCGAACCGATGGCCGCCGTCACCAGGACGCCGTTGCGACCCTATACGACCGAGGCCATGGCCGACCTCGATCGCCCCATCCACTGACCGAACAGGGCCCTCGCGGCGGGCCATGATGTGAAGCGGAGCCCCGACACCCGGGTTCAGGCCGATCGGCCTGAACCAATCGGCAGGAGAGCGCACCAGTATGGCCGATCAGGCAGGATTGGCCGATTCTCGACAGCGGACATCATGTCGGCTGGGTGCGGCGAGTGTGATGGGTGGGAGGCGGACGGTCGGACTCGGAGCGTGGTTCTTGGATGTCGGTCATCCGTTGCGAGGGCCGATAGGGCTGAAATCGCAACCGTAGATTTCAGATATCAGCAAGTGAAGAGCCAGCATTACCCGGCCTCGTCCAATAACAGAAGCCGAGCCGAGCCGACCGTCGTACCACCGCGCATCGGTTAGGCGGGCACGTTTTGCTTTCGTTCTTATCCGTAAGGCCCCTCAAAAGCCGCCAAAACCCCTGACTGCTCGGTGTCTGGGTAAGCGAGAAGTCCGAGAACACGCGGCAGAGCGGCCAACTCCGGCTCCACCGTCGCGGCGCGCAACACCGCGTCGAGCTCGAGGCGCCTGGCGAGCGCCGCGCGCTCCAGCGGCTTTGCGTAGCCGGGCCATTCCCGCTCCAGGGCGTGTATTGCCCTGGGCGTGTCGGGCGGTCGATGTGTCGCTCGATCGGGCAAGTGCCTCGGTAGCACGGCCTCGAAGCAGGGGCGCTGCCAGATGATTACGATGCGGTTTTCCAGCGCGAGACGGCGAGCGCGATCGGCGCGTTGCGGATCGCGCACTGCCTGGTCCTCATCCAGGAAGGCGAAGCTCGCCGAAGGGGTTGTCCGCATTCCACGCTGTAAGTCGATCCGCCGCACCACCATCTCTAGCCGCGCCAGCGGATCGCCGGCGCCAGGCGCCAATTCCTCGATCTCGAGATACACCGGCAGGCTGGCCGCATTGGCGAGATCTTGCAGGACGGCCGCATAGCCGACTTCGGATGCGCCCTCGCAGCCGATGTAGATCTGCCGGCGAACCGGGATATGGGGCCGCCAGCGACGCGTCATCCGATGAGCGGCACGCCGCCACACGCTCCGCCTAGGTACTTCCAGTAGTAATTTTCGTCCCGGCGAACTTCGACGTGCATGAGGCTGAAGAACCGCGTCCGGCCCTGCCGGTCCTTCTCGCAAATCACGATCTCCTCTTTCTGGAGTTCGTCGAGCAGCGCGGCCGAATGGCACGATAGCCAGAGCTGGGCGTCGAACTTGTTCCGTGTCTTCTTGTCGTAGAACCACCGAAGAAGCTCCGGCAGCGAGAGCGGATGAATCGCCGCGTCCATTTCGTCGATGGCGACGGGCTTGCCACTATCGAGCGCCGCGACAATTTAGGGGAACATCTTGATGAACGCCCGCGTCCCGTGACTCTCGAGGGACCAGGGCATATCGAGCGCCAGCCCGGAATGCCTGAACATGAGCTCCGGCCCATCGATGCCGTCCCGCCAGCTCAGCCCCTCGACACCGACATCGATGCGGCTCAGGTCCGAATTGAGCCTCTGCACAATCTGAGGCTGAGTTTTCAAATAGTCGAGAACAGCCTTGTCGGGATAGGAATGGGTGAAAGTCGCGCCTGGGAAGCTTGCATTCCGCGTATTCTCGACGAGCTTTCGCGCCGTCGGATGCTGAAACTTGGCGAAGGACGAGAGCACCGAATGGTTGCTCGCCAGCGTCTTCACGAGATGCTGAAAACCGGAAAGGCTGAAGGTCTTCGAGTCCATCACCCGACCATCGGCATCACGCTCGAAGACGCGTTGCCATTTGCCTCGGCCATTGGGCTTTTGGCGCAGCGCCTCGGTCAGAATGCGGGTAGCAACACCGTTCTTGACCTCGATTTCCAACTCGTAGCGATGGACGCCGTGGGCGGCGGGCTCGCCGGCCTGGACCCGCTGCCGGCCTTCCGGCGTCAAATTGACCTCACCGCCTTCCTCGATCGCCAAGCGCGTCGGCCGGTCGGCGGCCCGGGTCTCGCATGACCGCCATCGGGTCGAATTCGGCCGATTGGTATGACGTAACGAGCAGCGGATTTCCCGTCCAGCTGTCTCCAAACGTGCCCGATCGTTTGTGGCCCCTGGCGCCGATAGGGATGGTGGTGTGAGATCCCTGTATTTTCCTATTGACAGCGAGAAAAATTTCCTACATACCTCCTACAGAACATCACAGCCGAGGAAGCTCAGCCCGGACCGAACACCGTCTCGCAACATCCGCCCCGCCAAACACTCATCCCGTTCCCCCTGATCGAGGTCCGATTTCCCTTCATGAGCACCGTTCACGTCACCTCCGCATCGGCCGACTCGGCCGCTCACGATCCCTCACCGGATCGGGCGGAGGGCTGTGTTCGCGCCGAAGGCGACGAGGCCGGGCTGCGGCACGAGCGGCACATGGCGATCCTGCAGGAACTGACCGCGATCGGGATGAACATCGCGCGGGCGATCGAGCGCCAGGCGATCGAAGCAGCGAAGCCGGCGGTGGATGGCTGGGTCGCACCGCC
>Ga0209274_10001499_pt1 | contig 11957 bp, 9 predicted proteins | sample HubBroMetageREF1_FD_188343 | JGI IMG/M metagenome (GOLD analysis project Ga0209274, IMG submission 188343) | Reference soil microbial communities from the Hubbard Brook experimental Forest, New Hampshire, USA - Hubbard Brook CCASE Soil... | ecosystem: Environmental > Terrestrial > Soil >...
TTATTGCACGATCACCAGAACCGTCGTGGACTGCACGATGTTGCCGCTGGTGCCTGTGACCGTGACGGTGTAGGGGCCCGCCGCCGTACCGCCGGTGGTGGTTGTGCTTGACCCTCCGCCACAGGCGATGCCCATCGCCGTAACGGCGAGCAACAGTGTGAGCGCGAGTGTGGCGCGCCGCCGCTTGCGCGCCGGAACCATCAGCAGGAAGACGCAGGCCACGAAGATGCTGCCGACGCCTCTCGCTGGCCCATCCAGGCCAAGCGGGCGGTTCGCGGGCCGGAGCGCAGCGGTTTCGCCACCCGTCGTATTGACCATCACTGTGGACTGGCCTGTGGTGGTGGCGTTCGTGAGAGTGGCCGAGGCCGGGTTCAGCGAGCAGGTGGGCGGATCGGTAAGGTTCAACGGGCTGACGGTGCAAGTGAAATTTACTGTTCCCTTGAAGCCCTTGCCTCCCGTGACCGTAACCGGCGCCATACCCGGCTGGCCCGCGGAAGGGATGTCGACCGGGGTGGTGCTCGCCGGAGAGGACAAAACAAAACTCGCACCGGTGCCAGTCAATTGGATCACTTGTGGATTGTTGACGGCATTGTCCGAGAGAGTGATCGTGGCGTTGAACGGTCCGGTACTGGAAGGCGTAAAGGTAACCATGATGGTGCATTTCGAGCTACCGCCCAGGGCGCCGACGCAATTGTCCTGCTCTTGGAAATTGACGGGATCGCTGAGCAGCACGCCGGTGACATCGAGAGCGGCATCGCCCTGATTGGTGAGTGTGACGGGTTGCGGGGCACTCGCGATGCCGACGGGTTGCGCGGCGAAAGCGAGAGCAGCGGAAGAGAGCGCTGCGGCGGGAAACAACTGGACCTCGCGGATGCGATTGTCACCGTGGTCACCGAGGAACAGGTGGCCGGAGTTGTCAACGACAACTGACAAGTGAAAGGTGAAATCCGCGCTGGTGGCTAGCAAGCCATCGCCCAACCCGTCGGGCGGGCTGCCGCCGCCGGCGACGGTAGTGATGATCCCTGTGACGGCGTCGACGCGCCGCACGCGATTGGCCGGGGACACTCCGATAGACCCTTGGACACCGATGAAAAGATTGCCCGAGGCGTCCACCGCAAGGCTTTCAAAGGGACTGAAGCTGATAGCGGCGCTGGTGGCTGGGCCATCGTCCCCGGAGAGACCAGAAACGCCATTGCCGGCCACAGTGGTGATGATGCCGGTCTTGGCATCGACGCGCCGGACACGCGCATTCCCAAAATCGGCGATGAAGAGGTTGCCAGAAGCGTCAATGGCTAAGGCGCATGGGGAATTCAACTCTGCGCTGGTGGCCGGCCCGCCGTCGCCACTGAAGCCAGCAGTGCCGTTGCCAACCACAGTGCTGATATCACCAGCTGCAAGTCCAGCCGGAGGTGTGCAGGGGATCGCACTGTTTGTGCAAGACACTTCGCGGATACGCTGGTTAGAGCTATCGGCTATGAGGAGATTGCCGGAGCCATCCACTGCCGCGCCAGAGGAGTTGGCCAGGCCGGTGGGCAAATTCAACTCAGCACTGGTGGCCGGCCCGGCGTCGCCACTGAAGCCGGCGTTGCCATTGCCAGCTACGGAGCTGATGTCGCCGGCTGCAAGGCCAACCGGAGGTGCGCAGGGGATCGCACTGTTTGTGCAAAACACTTCGCGGATAAGCTCGTTAGCGTTATCGACTATGAAGAGGTTGCCCGAGGCGTCGAGGGTTACCGAGGAAGGAATAATACCGATCTCGGCGCTGGTAGCCGGTCCGTTATCCCCGCTGTAGCCAGGGATACCATTGCCGGCGACAGTGGTAATGATGCCGGTGGAGGCGTCGACGCGCCGCACACGTGAATCGTTCTCGTCGAAGAAGATGTTGCCTAAGGTGTCTTCGGCCAAGCCACGAGGGAAATCAAGTGTGGCGCTGGTCGCGGCGCCGCCGTCGCCGCCGGTACCGCCGCCGGCCCGGGTGGTGATGTCACCGGGATTGAAGCCGGTGGGAGGAGTGCAAGCGATGGCGCTATTGGTGCAGAACACTTCGCGTAGGCGGGCGTTGTAAGAATCGCCGATGAAGATGTTACCGAAACCATCGACGGCCACTCCTCCGGCGGATTGGAGATCGAGAGCGGCGCTGGTGGCGGGGCCGCCGTCGCCGGAGAAACCAAAAGTGCCATTGCCGACGACGCTGATAATCTCGCCAGCGGAAAAACCCGAAGGAGGCGTGCACGGGATGGCGGCGTCGGCGCAGAAGATTTTGCGAATGTTGAAAAAATCCGCGATGAAGAGATTTCCAGCGGCGTCCACAGCTACGTTACTCGGAATCACCTGGGCGCTGGTGGCCGGTCCGCCGTCGCCGCTGAAATTGCAGTTGGCCCCCGTGCCTGCACCAGCTGTGGTTCCAGCCAGCACCGAAATGTTGCCGCCGCTGACGGCCCAGATAACGCAATCGCCCTGATCGGCGATGAAGAGGGTGCCCGCGCTGTCCACGGCTAAACCATAGGGACTCATCTCCACGCTGGTGGCGGGTCCGCTACTGCCGGTGAAGCCGCAGTTCGAGCCGGTGCCCGCACCCGCCGTGGTGCCAGCGACGGTGGTAATGATTTTGGTGACGGCATCCACACGGCGGATCAGGCAGTTGTTAGCATCTACGATGAAATAATTGCCGGAGCGATCCAAGGCGACACCAAGGGGAAGGTTCAACTCACCGCTGGTTGCGGGCACGTTGTCGACGAAGCCCAGAGTGCCGTTGCCGGCCACCGTGTTGATGAGGCCCGTGGCGGCGGTGACCTGGCGGACAACGTTATTGATCCCGTCAGCAAAAAGAGCGTTGCCGGAGGTGTCAACCGCCAGTCCGCCCGGGAAACCATCAGAGAAAAGCGCAGCGCTGGTGGCGGGGCCGCCATCGCCGAGATAAGCGCCGACGCCCGTACCGGCGACCACTTTCAATTGACCCGCCGGGTTGATTTCCACGACGCAGGTAAAGTCTGTGGCAAAAACATTCCCATTCTTATCCACAGTTACTCCGCTGACGATGTTAAGCAGGGCAGAAGTCGCGGCGCCGTTCAGCGACTGGCAGCCAGTGCCCGCCACGGTCTGGATAAACCCCGGTGGCGGCGGAGCAGGGGTGGCGTTGTCGTGGAGCTTCGCAGATTGCGGGCGGTTCTGGGCGTTGACCAAGAAAAGAGCGCAGATGGAAACCAGCAAACACAGGGATCTTTTCATGACGTCTCCAGCCAGTCTGTACTCGTTCCCTCATCAGCACGGTCACAGCGGCGCGTGCATAGCTCCGCGCCTCGGGCCGCGTCCCGGTTTGATTGGCGGGGAGCCTGCGCTAACTTGGAAAACCTCGCAATGCAAGGAAGGTCAAAACGAGGTCATTTCGGGGTCATCAAGACATCTTTTCTGCTATCGACGGATTACGTGGATCTCAGACTTTGGCCCGGTTGCTCGTTTTTCGAATTTCAAGCTGGCTTCGATATCCCCACGACGTGCCTGATGCATCCTCGGATGTGGTAGAATCCGGCAAATTTCGAGGCCGTGCGTGGTAAAGATCGAAACCTCCTACCGAGTGGCCCGTTTCGAAGGCTTCGAGTTTGACCTTCGTGCCGGTGAACTCTGCCGAAATGGAGACAAACCAGCCAGTCTTGCCGAGCAGCCCTTCCGCATCCTCGCCATGCTGATCGAACACCCCGGGGACCTCGTCACGCGGGAGGAGATTCGAAACGCCCTGTGGCCTAACGGGACCATCGTCGAATTCGAGCACAGCATTAGTGCGGCCATAAACCGCTTGCGCCAAGTGCTGGGCGATTCCGCCGAGGAATCCCGTTACATCGAGACACTCGCCCGCCGGGGCTACCGCTGGAGAGTGGGCGTGGAATGGGTGGAGAAACCTCGGGCCTCCGGCATGGAGGCCCGGACGGCATCTCACGAAGGCAGACCAACCCACCAACCTCAGGCCGAAACACCACCGATGCAGACTCCACGCGCGAAGATCGTTGTAGTGGCGCGCCGTTTGCTGATCGTTCTTGCGAGTTGCGTAGTACTGATGCTTGTCGTTGCTCTGGCGCGTCCCGTCGTTCCTCCCCCGCGAGTGAAGGGAGTCCATCAGATCACCCACGTTGGCACGATAGCCTTCAACCAGAGCCTTCTGGTGAGCGGTTCGCGGATCTACTTCCTGGACGGTGAGAACGGCGAGAGTCAGCTTCGATATGCTTCCCTCGACGATGGTTCGATCTTTCCCGTGGAAAAGCCGTTCGCGAAAGCAGAGCTCCATGACATCTCCCCCTCTGGAAACGAATTGCTGATTGGAGAAATCACTCCAGGCGTTCCGCTGACGATTTGGGAGCGCACCCTGTGGAGATTGCCGGTGCCGTCTGGCACTCCGCGGCGCGTCGGAAGCGTATTCGCCGATGACGCTGCTTGGTCTCCGGATGGCCGCACAATCGTTTACACCAACGAGTCCGAGCAGAGTCTTAACCTTGTGGATGCCGACGGCAGCAATCCAAGAAAGCTCGTAAGCCTTCCCGGGAGACCCCTGAAGCCGCGCTGGTCACCCGATGGCAGGCTCATTCGCGCTTCAGTGATTGATCCAAAGGGAGGTGGAATCTCGCTCTGGCAAGTGGATGCATCCGGCCACAACGTTACGCGGACACTTCCCGGCTGGAGCAGCCCGAGCCGCGCCTGGCCGGGGCGCTGGACTCGCGACGGCGGATATTTCCTCTTCACCGGATCACAAGGAGGCACAAGAAACATTTGGGCGCTGCGAGACAGGAGGGACGTTCTTCGAAGAAGCCGTACCGAGCCGGTGCAACTCACCGACGGGCCTCTCAATTTTTATCTACCCGTACCGAGCAGCGATGGCAAGACAATCTATGCCCTGGGAATCCAGCGGCGTGGCCAGCTAATGCGCTATGACGCGCGCTCGCGTCAATTCGAGCCGTACGCTAACGGCCTCTCCGCGGATCACGTGGCATTTTCGCCCGATGGCACGTGGATGGCCTACGTGACTTATCCTGAAGGCGCGCTGGAGAGGAGCCGTCTGGACGGCTCCGAGCGGATGCAGCTCACGTTCGCCCCGATGCGCGCTTCCCTTCCCCAGTGGTCGCCTGACGGATCTCAAATCGCCTTCGGGGCCACCCTCAATCCCGGTGCGGCTTCGAAAATTTATTTGGTTTCGGCAAATGGCGGCTCTCCCCGGCTGGTGCTATCTCGCGCCAGCGAGGAACAATCGCTACCCAATTGGTCGCCGGATGGGCAATCACTCCTGTTCGCGAGTGCTGACGACTCGGGCTCCGGATGGGCGGTGCACTCCCTGAACCTGAAAACGGGAAAGGACGCAGTGCTGCCGGGCACGGTGGGTATTAGAGACGGTAGCGCGTCCCCGGATGGCCGGTATTTAGCAGTTATATCCGCCTCGACGCACAGTCTGGCCTTGCACGACATGATCTCCGGTACCAACAGGCAACTGGCCCAAATGGCCGACTTCCCGCATTGGTCGCCCGACGGCAAGTACGTCTACTATTCCACACTGATGCAGAATTTTGTTCTTCCTCCTGAGCAAATTGGCGTCTATCGGGTCAAAATTGCCGATGGCAAGATCGACCGTCTCGTTCCGGCACCGAGCTTTCCCGTAACCGGCAATTTCGGATTCTGGACGGGCTTGGCTCCGGACGGTTCCACGCTGGTGCTTCGCGAGTTGGGAACGAGTGACATCTACGCCCTGGACGCCGATCTTCCCTGATTGACTCTCAGATTCCGGTGAGACTCTTCGCGAAGTCGCGGCGTCGACGGTCAGAGGATTTTGAGGATGGTGGCGCAGGTCCAGTGGTTGATCATGCCGTTTTCGATGGCCCACTCGGCCATGCGGATGGCGTCGGCGCGGTTGTCGGGGTCGCCGGTGATGCCGGAAACTTGCTCCCATTCGCCCCAATCCTGAAACTGCAAAATGCCGTAGGACATTTTTCCGTTGGTGTCGATGCGATTGATGGGCTTGCCCATGCTCTCGCAGGGGATCAGGTGCTCGATGGCGAGGTCGGCCGTGGCGCGCGTGGTGGGTGCGCCAATTTCGAGCTTCGGATATTTCCAGTAGGGGCGGCTGTCGTAATTGCGGGCCAGAAACATTGCGCGGGCGTAGATGAGATTGGGCGAAGGAGACGCGGCGTCGTATCTGGTGGGCGCGGAAAGGGCGCGCGCGTGAAACGGAGACTCTATGGCGGCTGGAACAGCGGCGGGCCACTGCTCGTGGAGCTGGGCCGCGGCGCCGGCTTGGGCGGGAGAGTTCGTGTGGACGCTGTCGACGGCCTTTCGCGACATGAAAAAGATCAAGGCGGGAGTGAGGACGAAGACGAGAAATGCGCGGGAGGCGCGAAACTCAACTGCGCCATTCGGGATCCCGAAGGTTCGGGAGGCGGCCCCAGGTGAGTGGTCAGCGGTGCGCTTACGGGACATCGTGGGCGGCAACTCCTTCGGAAAGTGCGAAATTCAGAATACGCCATTCAGGAGAATGGCGTTCCCAGGAACGGCAACGATTATAGGCGAACAAAAGGCGAAATGTCAACAGAGAAATGACTTTACGCAGCCGGCTGCGCTCCGTCGCTTTCCCGCACGGCGACACTTCGACCGATGAAAGCAAAAAGCAGGAGGACCGCCGCGGTCAGCCAGGCGCCCAGGCTGGAGAAAGGGTGCATGTAGATGCCGATGGTTACGCCGGCGGCAATCAGGAACGCCGCCAAAAAACCGAATTGCGGCATCCCGTACAAGAAGATGAAAGGCAAATAGTGCGTGCCAAGCGCAATCATGAACGCGGGATAGAACCAGTCAAGGCGATACAGAGTCGCAGCGGCCACGAGCGGGAGATTGAGCGGAAGGGTGAACGCAATCTGCATCCCAAGCGCGTTCATGGGATGACCTTTCGGCAGCGAAGCGGGCCGGCCCATAGCTTTCAAAAGCATTTGCGTCAGGGGAAAGATGAACACGCCGCCTGCCACCAATGAGATGATCGCTGCTTTCGGCGAACGCCAGGTGGCCAAGACAGCCGACAGAAGCCAAATCAGACTTGACACCAATTGACCGGGAAAGCCGCCCAGGAAAACGGTTCGTACTTGCCGTTGAGCATCGCTGATGTTCACTATGAGTTCCTTTCCGAAATCACGGAAGTGTATATCAAAGTCCCGCGAAGACGGGCACGCCCCCCAGAGGCGGGTCTGCAACATGCCGTGCCCCTAGGGAATAGCGCCGGGCCTGTTGGCCGGAGTCTTGCCCTACCGCAAAAGGGTTACCTCATGCCCTTCCTTCCGTGGTAACAAAAAAGCACCGCATGTCGTGATGTGTTCGGGTCTGCGATTGGGCAGAGTGTCACCGAAAGGTGACACCCCGGCAGGCCAAAAAAGGAGATTCGCTGTGAAGGACGCCGGCTGTTTGCGCCGTCCGTCCATGTGAAACCTGGCGACAGCGATTTGAATCCAATGGGAAACAAATGAGCACCAATCCGAAAGCGCAGAAGACAACCGGCGAAGGCTCTCGGCCGGTTGGCGCTGAGCAGCGGCTAAAGGAACTTGGGATCAAGCTCGCGGCGCCGCCTCAGCCTTTCGGCACGTATGTCGAGGCGGTGCAGACGGGCAGCCTGCTCTTTCTGACCGGGATGCTTCCGACGGAAGGCCGCGAGGCGAAATTCGTTGGGCGCGTGGGAGCGGAGCTCGACGTGGAGGCGGGGCGCAAGGCGGCTCGCCTGGCGGCGCTCAACGTTCTCGCTGTGGCGCGGGAGCATTTGGGATCGCTCGACAAAGTGACGCGCGTCGTGCGGCTCGGTGTGTCGGTAGCCACTTCGGGAGATTTCCGCGAACAGCCGAAAGTCGCTGACGGTGCTTCGGAGTTGCTGCAGGACGTTTTCGGAAAAGACAAGAATCCTTGCCGCTCGGTGTACGGAGTGGCAAGCCTGCCGCTCGGTGTTCCCGTCGAGCTGGAAGTGATTTTCGAGGTGGCGGGTTAGAAACGCTCCTGATGGCGGGAGCTATACAGCGCAACGCCCAACGTGGACGAGGATGCTTCTCGGCAAAGGCAAGAACATCCGCGAAAAATCAGTGGCTGACCACGCGGAATATCCAGAACAAAGGAGGAAATAATTATGTCGCACCATTATTCCGGTCCTAACTTTGGCTTTCCCCATGGGGACGCCCGTCTGGACTTTACTGACTTGTTCGCCTTCCCGAAGCCTGGGGATGCCAGCAAGTCGATCCTGATTTTTGACGTGCATCCGTCCGTCGGCGTGAACCCGCCCGGGCCGACCACCAGCGTCGCCTTCGCGCCCGAGGCGATTTATGAACTTAGGATTGATACGAACGGCGATAACGTCGCTGATATCGCGTACCGCGTGCGCTTCACGTCCTCCGAGGGCGGGGCGCAGACCGCGACGGTTCGCCGCGCCGAGGGCGCGCAGGCCGCTGGGACAGGCGACGACGGGACGGTCATCATCGAGGGGGCGCCGGTCTCGACGGGAACGGAGACACGGGTAACGGAGGCCGGTGGCTACCGCTTCTTCGCCGGCTGGCGCAGCGATCCCTTTTTCTTCGACGTGCAGGGCGCCCTGAACAACTTGCAATTCACTGGTGACGACTACTTCGCTGACAAAGACGTGTGCAGCATCGCGCTGGAAGTGCCCAACTCTGCCCTCGGTTCTAAGAAGGTGAGTCTATGGGTTCGCACGCTGGACGGCGCGAGCGGGAAATGGGTCCCGGCGGATCGCGGTGCGAGGTCAAATCAAACTCCCTTCCTTGCCGGCGAGCAGAACGCCGCCTATCTCGCTGCGGAGCCGGCGGACGATGCCCGTTTCGTCCCTGTCTTCGCGCACGCGCTAGAGCACGCCGGTGGATACACGCCAGCGGAAGCCACGCGGGTAGCCGGGACCCTGCTGCCGGACGTCCTCCACTATGATCCCACGCGGCCGGCGTCTTACCCGGACAATGGCCGGGCACTCACCGACGACGTCGTAGATTTCTTCCTGCCTCTCCTCACAAATGGAAAGGTGACGCAAGATAAGGTAGGGCCCCACAAGGACCTGCTCGCCTCGTTTCCTTACGTCGGCGCGCCGCACGGAGCCCGATCGGCGAAGCCTGCGGCCGCCAAAGCGTAGGCGGTCGCCTTCCACACAACGGCGCAGGACTTCTAACGCGGAGGCACAACGATGCGTCTTTTGAGCTCGCCCCGTGGGACCCGATGCTTGCGGGTCTCACGCATGGCCTTGGTGACTTCTGTGGTGCTCGCGTCATTTCTATTGCCAGCTCGATTGCCTGCTCAGGCCCAACGAAAGGAAAGTTCCATGGAACATCCAACTTTTTATCGCACGGTACAGATCGATGGGCTCTCGATTTTTTATAGAGAGGCCGGCGCGAAAGACGCTCCGACGCTTCTGCTGCTACACGGACTGCCCTCCTCCTCGCGGATGTTCGAGCCTCTGTTCGCGCGGCTTTCCGATCGCTATCACCTCGTGGCGCCCGATTATCCGGGCTTCGGGCACAGCGACTGGCCGGATCCGAAAAAATTCGCATATACATTCGATCACTACGCCGAGATCATGAACCACTTCGCCGAAACGCTGGGGCTCTCGCACTACACGCTTTACATGCAGGATTACGGCGGGCCGGTGGGTTTTCGCATGATCTTGGCGCATCCAGAGCGAGTGGAATCGCTGATCGTCCAGGACGCAGTGGCGCACAACGAAGGTCTGGGGGCGAACTGGAAGACGCGGCGCGCTTTTTGGGCCGATCGCGCACCCAACGAAAGCGCGCTGCGCACAAATCTCTTGTCCCTGGCGACGACGCGGACGCGCCACGTGGGGAACGATCCGAACGTGGAACGCTATAATCCCGATCTGTGGACCGATGAATTTTACTTTCTGAACCAGCCTGGCCAGGCCGAGATTCAAAGCGACCTCTTCTACGACTACCGCACGAATGTCGATGCTTATCCAAAGTGGCAGGCGTGGATGCGCGAGAAGCAGCCTCGCCTGCTCGTGATCTGGGGCAAGTATGAGCTTTCGTTCGATCCATCGGAGCCGGAAGCCTATCGCCGCGACGTGCCGAAGGCCGAAGTGCACATCGTCGATGGAGGGCATTTCGCGCTCGATACCGCCGCCGATCAGATTGCGCAGCTCGTTCGAGATTTCATGAAGTAGAGGTTCTCTGCCATGCCTATCCCCGATTTCCTTACCGCGAAAGGGATACGTCGATGCCCTTCCTTTCTTGGTAACAAAAAGACACTGCATGTCGTGATGTGTTCGGGGTTCGCAATTCGGAAGAGTGTTCGCCGGAGCGCGACTCCGTCTGCGAGTGCCCGTAAAACTTGGTTTCAACCGCTGAGTATCGTTTCTTTACATTCATTACAGCCACCTGCAGAGATGCAGGAAGATTTGAGAGGGAATCCATGGGAAGTCCGGAAATGGACGTGCTTTTGGTGGGACCAGATTTTAAGTTCGGGCAGAGCTTACCCGACCGGCTGCATCAGTGGGGATTCCGATGCCAGTTCGCTTGTACCGCGCGAATGGCTTACGAGCTGACGTGCTCGCAGCAGATCGATGTGGTGTTGGCGACGACGCACTTGCCCGACGGGAGCGGCTTCGGCCTTGTCGAGTCTTTATCGGGGCTCGCTGTCACCGCGTTCCTCTGCCTGCCAGTCGAAGATAGTTGCTTTTGGCTCCCGGCAATCGATCGCGGGCGAGTTTGTTTGGGATCACCGGCTCTGCGGCCCGCCGAGTTCGCTCGGGTGATCAAGGCACTGTCCCGGCAAGAATCTTATGTCGCTGAAAGGGCCGCAGCGAATGGAGTTTAACCGAGCACTGAAACACGCATTTCGCAGCCCGCAGGCGGAATTGCTGGTGGAACTCCATCGCGAACTCGAGGTTACCCATTGCCGGCTCGTCACAATTAGCACCGACAACATCACGGAGACGATCCATCGGAGCCGGAAGCCTGTCGCCGCGACGTGCCGAAGGCCGAAGTGCACATCGTCGATGGAGGGCATTTCGCGCTCGATACCGCAGTGGATCAGATCGCGCAGCTCGTCCGGGACTTCATGAAGTAGCGGCGGCCTGGCGTACCTGCCGGCCTCTGACTTCGCCTACCGCAAAAGAAGTACTTCGATGCTCCTCCCTCCGTGGTAACAAAAAAACACTGAATGTCGTGATGTTTTCGGGTTTGCAATTTGGCAGAGTGTCTCCCGAAAGACGGGCCGATTCTCTTACTCAAGGATTAGAAAGGAGCATTATGAATCGTCGAAATTTTCTCTCTCTAGGATCAGCCAGCGCGGCGTTCGCTCTTCTACCCGCTGCGAAAGTTGCGGCTGCCCTTGCGTATACACCTTGCGCGCAGCTATCAGAGTTGCCTGCACCACCGTCGCCTGAGACCACTAAAAAGCTCTTCCCTGGGTTCGTTGCCGAGACCGTCAAAACCAGCGGCGCCACCATTAACGTTCTCAAAGGCGGCGGCGGCCCGCCATTATTGCTGATTCATGGTCATCCGGAGACGCATGTTACTTGGCACAAGATCGCCGCGGATCTTGCACGCAATTACTCGGTCATCGTCCCCGACCTGAGAGGCTACGGCGATTCCAGCAAGCCCGAAGGTGGCGAGCGCCAGGTCAACTACTCGTTTCGAGCGATGGCTCAGGATCAGGTGGAGACGATGCGGCACTTCGGCTATGAGCGGTTCTTTGTAGCGGGTCACGACCGCGGCGCGCGCGTTTCGCATCGCCTTTGTCTCGATCACCCCGACAGCGTGCTCAAGGTCTGCCTTATGGACATCGCCCCGACCCTCACGATGTACCGTGACACAAACAAAGAGTTTGCCACCCGGTACGTGTGGTGGTTTCTTCAGATCCAGCCTTTTCCGATGCCAGAGCACATCATCGGCAACGATCCTGAGTATTACTTGAACGAGCATCTGACGGTGCAGAACAAGACT
>Ga0209274_10001500_pt1 | contig 11955 bp, 14 predicted proteins | sample HubBroMetageREF1_FD_188343 | JGI IMG/M metagenome (GOLD analysis project Ga0209274, IMG submission 188343) | Reference soil microbial communities from the Hubbard Brook experimental Forest, New Hampshire, USA - Hubbard Brook CCASE Soil... | ecosystem: Environmental > Terrestrial > Soil >...
GACCTTCGGCGGCGATGGGCGGATCCCTAAGCGGGTCGAACGCGGGCCGGCCCTCGAAAAGGTAGGGAAGCGCCAGGTAACCGTTCGAGGCGCACCAGCGGAGTAACTCACGGATCCAGGAATCGCCCGTCGCCTCCACGACGACCGTACCGTAGGAAAACGAGCGGGACTCCAGCCGGCTCGCAGCGCAGCATCGAGTCGGGTGGTCGGTCGCTACCCCCGGTGGTTAAACACGCGGGGGCAGGGAGTCTCCAAACCCACGTTCGCCGCAGCGCCTCGGAAATCACCTTCAGCGGAGCCCGTAGCATCTCACTTTCCGGGTCGAATAGAACCACGTAATCTGACATCGTTGCTGAGGACAAATTCCGGCTCAAATAGTGGTCATGCCTCGCCCCCCTCGCCGTGAGCGAGAGTCCCTCGTCCCTCGAGCGCGCCGCCGCCCGCAATCTGGTCGAGAATTACCTCCGCGTCACGCCCGGCGAGAACGTCATTGTCGAATCCTGGACTCATACGCTCTCCATGTCGTCGGCGATGGTCGACGAGGTCCGCCGGGTCGGCGCGAGGGCGTTCCTGGCTTACGAGAATGACGACGCCTGGTGGCGCGCCCTGGAACGCAAGCAGGCCAAGCTTCTAGGTCGTTTGTCCGAACCGGAGTGGGCCGCGCTCAAGGCGGCGGACGTCTACGTGCAGTTCTGGGGCCCTGCGGACTCGGCCCGGGTGGAGAAGACTCCCGAAAAGAAATTGGACGAGTGGGCCACGGGCTGGATCGAGCGATGGTACAAGATGGCCCGGTCGACCGGGTTGCGGGGGGGACGGATGGCCGTGGGGTGGGTAACCGACACCCGTGCCCGTCACTGGGGGGTCAGCAAGGAGCGCTGGATGAACGGGCTCTTAGGGGCCTGCCTTGCCGATCCGAAGGAGATGGCCGCGAGCGGCAAGCGCCTCGCCCGAGCCCTCTCGGGGACGACGAAGGTCCGGATCACCCACCCCAATGGGACCGACCTCGAGGTGGCCCCGGCCGGGGCGCCCCCTGCGATCTACGACGGTTACCCTCACCCCAAGGATAGGGCCTACATGGAATCCGATATGATGGCAAACTTCCCCGACGGGAGGCTGCGGATCTCGCTGGACGCCCAGACCGCCGAGGGAAGGATTGTTTCGAATTGCCGTAGTTACGACGAGACATGGTTCCCCTGGGCGACGTACTCGGGCGGCTCGTTCGATTTCGCCGACGGGAAATTGACCTCGTTCTCGTTCGAGGAGGGGGAAGCCGCATTCGCAAAGCGCTATGCCCAGGGCACGCCGGGGAAGGACCGCACGGGCTCCCTCTCTATTGGACTGAACCCCAAGATCCGGAACACGCCGTACCTTGAACGCATGGAGCGCGGCTGCGTCCAATTGATCGTGGGCGCCAACAACGTCCATGGGGGAAGCAAATCCCCGAACGACACAGTTTCGGTCATCCTTGCGGGGTCGGAGATCAGCGTCGACGGGACTCCGATCGTCCGCGCGGGGAAGGTCCTGTAGGTCCAGCGGGTTCATCCTCGAGGGGGAGGGGGTCCTCCTGCCTCCCCGAGATCGCAGGAGCCGGCCTCCGTGGTAGGGGCGAGAGCTCCATCACGCGAGCGGGGTCCAGCTCGTAGCGTACGATCGGGGTCTCGGCGGAATGGTTTGGCCTTCGGGCGTTGGAGTTCGAGGAAGAGTTTTCGGTTCTGGACGGTCGAACACCACGAATGGACGCGAATCGAGGGGCTGTCTGGGTGCACCAAGACCGCTGGCCTTTGCCGTCGGATGCCCTTTGCAGGGTTTGGAGACGCCTTGCCCCCGCTCGTTAAACAGAATATACACAATTTATTAATATACGTTATATTCTGTTAAACAGCGTGCGAACTGCTCGGGCCGACGCTCCCGCGACTCGATTTCTCGGAGTGCGCCTCACCGAGGAAGAAGAGTCGCTCCTTGAACAGTTCCGGTCGACGAACGAGATCCCCAACCGCTCCGAAGCGGTCCGGGCACTGGTGCGCGGGGCGACGGATGCTCGCCCGGCGGATGTCGCGGTGCCGGCCACGCTTCGGAACGAATTGGAGGAGCTCGTGGAGGACGGCTACGTGCGAGACCTGGACAGCGCGGTGACGCTCGTCCTTACGCTCGGACTCGGGGAGCTCGGACGGATCCACGCGGAACGACTGGCGGCGCTGCGCGAACACGCGCGCACGTCGGCCGGACGCCGCGAGGGCCGGAGACGAGCGGACCGCGAGGGTCGGGGGCTCCTCGGGCGCTAGGCTTCCACTACGGGGGGTTGCAACATGGAGACATTGGGGAAGGCGTGGAGCGCGCGGAGCGGGTTTATTTGCCGACTGTGCCGACAGGACGCCAAGCATAATGAGGTGTTGCACATCTCGTACTGTCCCGTCCACGGATTGAGCTCGCCGCTCGATGCGCTCCCGTGGCGACCGGAGATGAGAGTATCCCGCGGCTCTATACCCGCACCGGCGACCGAGGCACGACGGGTCTTGCCGGCGGTGCGCGGGTAGACAAGGACTCGGCGCGCATCCGGGCCTACGGAACCTTCGACGAGCTGGGCTCCCAGCTCGGGCTCGTCGAAGCGGACCTCCCGGAGGCCCTGACCGATGCCCGGACCGTGATCCGACGACTGCAGCACGAGCTCTACGTCGCCCAGTCGGAGCTCGCGGTCGCGCCCGGTGCGAAGCCGGCGGCCCACCGGATCGAGGCACGGCACGTGACCCGGCTCGAGTCCGACATCGACCGATTCGACGCCGCCCACCCGGAGTTGCGGTCGTTCGTGCTCCCGCTCGGGGCCCGAGCGACCGCCCAGCTCCACGTGGCCCGCACCGTCGCCCGCCGGGCGGAACGCGAGCTTTGGACGCTGAATCGGACCGAACCCCAGCGTCCGGAACTCCTCGAGTGGACGAATCGCCTCAGCGACCTCCTCTTTGCAATGGCCCTGGCGACGAACCATGCGCTCGGAGTTGCGGAAGTCGCCCCCGACTACACCACCTGATCAACGGAAGGAGGATTCGTCGTGGAGGTAGGTATCGTCGGGAAGCCGAACGTCGGCAAGTCGACGTTCTTCAACGCGCTCACTCTGCTCGACGCCGCCATGGCGCCGTACCCGTTCACGACCACGGTCCCCAACCGCGGCGTCGCGGCGATCCGTGCGCCCTGCCCGCATGTCGACAAGGGAACGCCGTGCACGCCCGGGAACGCAAAGTGCGTGAACGGGGTCCGCTGGATCCCGGTCAACCTCGTCGACGTTCCGGGACTCGTACCGGGGGCGCATACGGGCAAGGGACTCGGGCACCAGTTTCTCGACGACCTCCGGGCCGCAGACGGTTTCCTCCAGGTCGTCGATCTCTCGGGAGCCACGGACGCCGAGGGCCGCCCCGTCCCCCCGGGGAGCCACGATCCCGCCGAGGAAGTGACCTGGCTGGAGGAAGAATTGATCGCGTGGGTCGCCGAGATCCTCTCCCGGGACTTTCTGCGGCACGCGCGGTCCACGGAGTTGGACGGGAAGAAGGTCGAAGAGTTTCTTACCCAACGGCTCACGGGCCTCTCGATCTCCCCCTTTGCGATCTCCGCGGCGCTCCGGAACGTTCCCGTCGACCGCGCCCATCCGGCGCGCTGGTCGGAAGCGGACCGGGTCGCGCTGGCGCAGGAGCTCCTTCGTGCGGCCAAGCCACGCCTCGTGGTGGCGAACAAGTGTGACCGGTCCTCGAAGGCCACCGCGGAAACCCTGACGGAGAAGGTGGCGCCGATCCCGTCCGTGCCGGCGTCCGCCGAGGCCGAACTCACCCTTCGACGCGCGACGCGCGCGGGGCTCGTCGACTACGCGCCCGGCGATCCCTCGTTCACCGTACGCGATCCCGGGCGCCTGTCCGTCGGCCAGCAAAAGGCGCTGGACGATATCCGAACGATCCTCGGGCAATGGGGCTCCACGGGGGTGCAGGCGGCGATCGAGGCGATGGTCTACGAACGACTGCACCAGGTCGTCGTCTATCCGGTCGAGGACGAGACGCACTGGACCGATAGCCGCGGTCGTGTACTTCCGGACGCACTGCTCGTGCCGGCCGGCACGCCCGCGAGCGAGGTCGCCTACCGGGTGCACACCGACCTGGGGAAGAACTTCATCCGCGCGATCGACGGTCGCACGCATCGAGCGCTCGCGGCCGACCACCCCGTCGAGGCGAACGCCGTGATCCGGATCGTCGCTCGGAAGTGAGCCGGTCCTCGGAGCTCACTCCGTCGCCGGCCCCTCGATGAGCCCCGCGCCCTCGGGGGCCGGTCGGACGACGAAGGGGAGACCGCCCGCCCGCGCGAGCCGACGGACGAGTTCGGTCTCTTTTCCCGGGACGGGCAGCACGACGATCGAACCGCCGGCCCCCGCCCCCGTCAGCTTCGCCCCTTCCGCGGCCGGGGCGGCCGCTCGCATCAGCTCCTCGAGACGGGGATGCGAGACCCCGACCTCCCGCAAGAGCTCCTGGTTCCGGGTCAGAAGCTCGGCGACCGCGACGCGGTCCGCACGTTCGATCGCTCGGATCCCATCCTCTGCGACCTTCCGGAACTGGGCCAGCAGCGAAGCGCCGTCCGGGCGGGCCAGTCGCTCCCCGACGGCCCGGACCGCGTCCGCCGTCGATCGGGGGATCCCCGAGTGGGCGACGACCCAGACCCACCCCGGGTCGGTGACGCGTCGGACCTCCCATCGTCGCCCGTCCTCCTCGACCGTCCACAACGGAGCCCCCGAACCGCCGTTGATCGAGAGGAACCCACCCCCGACCACGGCGGTGGTGTCCCCGGGACTACCGACGCCCTGGGCGCTGCGTTCGATCTCGAAACTTCGATGGGCCAGGGTGGGCCGGTCGATCCCCCCGGTCGCGGCTCCGAGGGCGCTGGCGAGGGCCGCCACGAACGCGGCCGACGAACCCAGTCCCGCCGCGCGCGGGATGCGCGACACCGCCCGTACGTCGATCGGCGCTCCGTCCGGCCAGAGGGACGTCATCGCTCGCGCGAAGTACGGATTGTGCTCCACCGCGTGCGGATCCCCGTTGAGCTGAGTGACCGGCGACGAACGCACGAACACCTGGGTCTCGAGGTCGATGGCGAAGACGAGTTCGGGGGCTCCGTGGACGACGGCATGCTCTCCAAAGACGATGCACTTGCCCGGGGCCTTCGCCGCGATCGGGAGACCGCGGGAGGGCACGGGCGGGAGCAGCTCGTCCATCAGGCTCCCCCTCGGACCACGACCTTCTTTCCCCGGGCTCGGGGAATCACGGTTCGGTGCCCCCCCGGCCAGCGGCCCGGGCCCGGGACTCCGAGCAGCCGCTCGAGCACGATCGCGACCGCCGCCACTTCGCTGTGGGGCTGATGACCGACGGCGACGTTCACCGTGGAGAGCCGGTAGAGGTCCGGCGGCACTTTCGCCCCCCCGACCACGAGGAGGAGTCGCCGCGCGCGATGCAGACGGGGGAGCACCCGCTCGAGCGGCTGCCCGTACATCGTCAGGTGGACCACCGTTCCGGGGAAGGAGCGGACCGCCTTCTTCCAGTCGTCGACCCCCACCACTTCGAACGAGCCGCCCCATCCGCGACCGAGTGCCGCCACGCGCTGCGCCAGGTCCGGGTCCGGGGGCTCGAGGTACATACGATCCGCGCCGAAGGCCCGCGCGGTGAGCGCCAGGTGAGTGGTCAGTCGGGGGTCCCTCCCGACGCGGTGCCCGACGCGGAGGACGGAGACCTCGGGGCGCGGACTACGGGGTCGCTTCCGCTTGGAACCGCTCGATGCGGTGGCCACGGTACTCCAGCTTGTCCGACCGCTTGACCAAACCCTTGAGGCGCGTCGGCGACATGCCGAGCTCTTCGGCGACGTCCGAGAAGAACCGTCCCTCCGCGCCGACCGCGTCGTGGATCTTCTGTTCGAGCTTCGCGTACTCCTTGGGGCTCATCATCGCGATGGCCAGGATCTCGGAGACCTCGGCGAGGGGCGACGTCGTGTTGATGTTGATCGTCGAGTAGTAGAAGTGGTAGCTCTTGTCGGGTTGTTTCCGGCCCTCCCGCGCGACCCACCGGGTGTCGATGAGCCGGAGCTTTTCGAAGAAGATGAGGGCCTTGATCCCCTCCTTGCCGAACTCGCGTTCGACATCCTCGCCGGTCAGCCAGTTTTCGCCGAGACGCTGCACGAGCTTCAATCGCATCGGCGAGTCGACGGCGCGCAGGATCGAGACGAGGTCGCTCACGTCGTTGACGACCTTGATACGGTGCATAGAGGCCGACATACTCATCAAGTTCCTGTCCCCGAGGCGGGACCTGCGGCGCCCGTAAGCATCCGCCGGTACTTCCCGTACCGGTCTCCCGGGTCGAACCGCGCCGGATGCGGGGTGCGCGTCGCCCCACCGCATTCGGGACACTTCGTCCGGAGGCTGTATCGGTCGCACGCCCGGCACACGTGGAGCAGAGATTCCGTCATGCGCGCGTGAACGTCCCTTCGCCGCCGGCGCCCTTAATCGACTTCAGCGCGGCGTCGGTGGCGCGCTTCAGGGTCTCCTCGGCCTGTTTGTACTGGCTGGCGATGACGCGAAGACGGTACTTCGGGGCTCCCACGTAGTGGACCTCGACCGCCTCGGGGTCGACCTCCTCCGCGGCCAGCAACGCCGCACGGACATGGTCGAGCCCATCGGGCGTCGGGTCGGACACTTCGAGGGTCCCGAGGATCGTCACCTGAGGGGGGACGATGTTCTCGCGGGCGACCTTGAGGAACGCGGTCGACCAGGGGGACTTTTCGTTCTCCTTCTGGAATCGCTTCGCGTCCGCGGAGGCGACCTCGAACGCCTGGAAGAGCGAACCGTACTTTTCGACGAGCGTCGCACCGAACAGGTCGCTCGCCTCCTCCGGAGTGATCTTCAGCGCGAGGGCGACCTGCTCGACCAGGCGCATCGCACGGCCCTCGTTCTTCCACTGCTGCGTCTTCTCGCGCCGCTGGTGGTCGTTGATCCGTTTGAGGGAGAGGTCGATCTGGCTCTTCGCGGGGTCGACCCGCAGGACCCGCGCGACGATCTTCTGTCCTTCACGGATGTGGTCGCGAATGTACTTGACCCACCCCGTCGCCACCTCGGAGAGATGGATGAACGCCTCGCGGTCGGCGTATTCGTCGAGCTTGACGAACGCACCGAAATTACGGATCGAAGTGACCGTCCCGACGACGAGGTCTCCCTCCTCGGGATACTCTGCGCGTAGGGGCATCCGAGTCCGCGTCCCTCGCCTAGGCCGTGACCGGGCGAACGAGTTCCCCGCGCAGCTTGGCTTGACCGCCGGTCGGCGTCGCGAGGGTCGCACCGCAGACGCCGCAGTTCACGATCGTCGCCGGTCGGCTGAAGATCGTCTGCTCCGTGGAGCAGTCGGGACACTTGACGATCCAGAAGGGAGACGGTCCCCGCATCGGAGCGCTCATCCTAGTGGTGCTCCACGAGCTCGAGGCTGCTCGCTCGCCAACTGGCGGGCTGGACGATGTACTTGCACTTCTTGCAACGATACTTCAGGTTCACCCGGCGGACCGCCTTCGCTCGGCCCTCCGGCTTGGGTCGGGGAAAACCCCCATACCCGCCGGTCGCGCGACGGAACCGGCGTTGCCCCCACTTCATTTCGGAAGCGGGCCGCTTCTTGCCTTTCTCCACTTCGTGCTCCGTGTGCACCTTGCACTTCGGGCAATACGTGGACACGACCTTTGGATAGTGCATCGGGGGGCCGCGAGTCTCGTTTGATATAAAGCGTTAAGGGCGAGGCGGGGCGCTCGCGCTCTCGTGGAATCCGCTCGTATATCCCTCAAGCCCCGGATTCGGCCCCGACGACTCGTCGGTCTCGGGGTACGACCCAATTCGGCGATGTACCGAGAGGGCCGACCACGAAGGCTCATATAGCAAAGCCTGCTCGGCCGCCGCGCTCCCAGAGGAGAAAATGCCCGACCGTCCGTCTCTTGAAGTCGTTACCGAACTGCTCGGGAAGGCCCCCGAACGCAAGTTCTCCGAGACCGTGGAGGTCTCGGTCAACCTCAAGGACCTCGACCTTTCGATCCCCAAGAACCGTCTCGAGGATGAGGTCCAGCTCCCGAACGGCCGGGGAAAAACGGTCAAAGTGGCGGTCTTCGGTTCTCCGGAACTGTGCCAGAAGATGCGGGGCGTGGCCGACCTCGTCGTTCCTGCGAACGAGCTCGATGACTTCGCGAAGGACAAGCGGGCTGCCAAGAAGGTGGTCACGGACATCGACTTCTTCCTTGCCGAGGCCCCGCTGATGCCGACGATCGGTAAGCGGCTCGGCATCGTCCTCGGTCCCCGCGGTAAGATGCCTCGCCCGGTGCCCCCCGGGAGCGACCCCACGAACCTCGTCAACGCCCTGAAGCGGTCGATCCGGATCCGGTCCAAGGGGAACCGGACCTTCCACGCCCCGGTCGGCACCCGCGCCATGGGGGCCGAGCAGATCGCGCAGAACGTGGACGCCGTTCTCAACCGCATCATGGGAAAGCTCGAGCGCGGTCGGACGAACATCGAGTCGGTCTATCTCAAGACGACCATGGGCCCGGCCGTCCAGATGTGGTGAGGGGACGATGCCCGGTCGCGGTTCGGTCCCTCCGGCACGGCTCGCATCGGTCGACGCCCTCGAAGCCGTACTCCTCTCCCAGCCGATGACCGCCATCGTCGGGGTGCGCGGCGTTCCCGCGGCCGCCCTGCAGTCGATGCGCCGCGAACTTCGTCAACGCGGCCACCCGATCCAGGTCGCCACCAACACCTCCATCCGGCACGCGATCGAGAAGGCCACGAAGAAGCGCGCCGCGCTCCAGCCGCTCCTCGAGCAGGTGGAGGACCAGACGGCCATTCTCGCCGCCGACGGAAATCCGTTCACGCTCTACAGCGAATTCACCCGAACCCGGTCGCCGACTCCGGCGCGCGGCGGAGAGGTCGCCCCGCACGACATCCTGGTTCCCGCGGGCACGACGAGCTTCAAGCCCGGTCCGATCGTCGGCGAACTCCAGCACGCGGGATTCCCGGCCGCGATCGAGAAGGGCAAGGTCGTGCTGAAGAAGGACACCGTCATCGTGAAGGAAGGCGCCACGATCTCACGGGAGGTCGCCGGTCTGCTAACGCGCCTCGAGATCTTCCCGATGGAGGTCGGGCTCACGCTCCGCGCGGTCGTCGACGGAGAGACGTTCTACCCCCCGTCCGTTCTGGCGGTCGACCTCGATGCCCGGCGGGCCGACCTCGCCCGAGCGGCGCGCGGGGCGCTCGGTCTCGCGGTCGAGATCGGATACGCCTCCCCGCAGACGATCCCCCTCCTCGTCACCAAGGCCCACCGGCGAGCCCTCGGGCTCGCCCTGGCGGCCGGATACATCACCAAGGAGACGATCGAGCCGCTGTTCGCGAAGGCGATGCGCGAGGCCGCAGCGGTCGACAAACTGATAGGTCACTGAGGGTCCCCCCGAAGTCCACGGAGTGAGAACAATGGAGTACGTGTATGGTGCGCTGCTGCTCAACGCGGCCGGAAAGCCGATCGACGAAAAGGCCCTCACGGGCGTCCTGACGGCGGCGGGCATATCGCCCGACGCGGCCCGGGTGAAGGCCCTGATCGCCTCGCTCGAGGGGGTCAACCTCGCCGAGGTCCTCGCGAAGGCCGAGACCTTCGCCGCGCCCGCCCCGGCCGCTGCGGCGCCGGCGGACAAGAAGGGCGAGAAGAAGGAAGAGGAAAAGAAGGAAGAGAAGGGCGTCACCGAGGAAGAGGCCGCCGAGGGTCTCTCCGCGCTCTTCGGCTGAAGTTCCGGTAACGAACCCCGCTCGCCTTAAGAAGCGCGGCCGGGTGGCTCCGGCGGGAGGCCCACTCTCGCCCTCGGAAAGCCATGCCGGCGCGCGACCACTGCGGCGTCGTAGGGGTCTCGCTGCAGGGGAAGGGCGCCGCGCCGTTCCTCTTTCGGGGTCTCCGCGCCCTCCAGCATCGAGGCCAGGAGTCGTCTGGGATCGCGACGACGAGCCACGGCGTGCTCCATCACCGCAAAGGGATGGGCCTCGTGCATGAGATCTTCACGCAGGAGATGCTGGACGGGCTCCGTGGGTCGACCGGGATCGGGCACGTGCGCTACCCGACGACCGGCTCCACCGACCTCGAGAACGCCCAGCCGATCGTCTTCAAACTACGGGACGAAGACGCTGCGCTCGCGGCAAACGGCGACCTCGTGAATTACGAACGGATCCGCCGACGGATCCAGATCCAGGGCGTCGAACTGCTCGGCAACGCCGACACGGAGACGATCGCTCAGGCGATCGCCCTCGAGTTCAACAACACGCGCGACCTGGACGCAGCGATCCGTCGGGCGTGCCCCGAACTGATCGGCGGGTACGCGGTCGTCCTGATCGTGGGGAACCGGATCTTCGCCTTCCGCGACCCGCTCGGGATCCGCCCCCTCGTCTATGGGACCGTGGAGGGCGGCGTCGCGGTGGCGAGCGAGTCGGTCGCCCTCGAGCTGATGGGCGGCAAGGCGATCCGCGACGTGTTCCCGGGCGAGGTGGTCGTCCTGGAGAAGGGCCAGCTCGCCCGGACCTCCCGCATCGCGAGCTCGGGGGAACGGGCCCATTGCATGTTCGAGTGGGTGTACTTCTCCCGACCGGATTCGATCGCCGAGAACGTCCCGATCTACGACGTGCGCCACCGCATCGGCATGCGACTCGCCAAGGAGAGCCCGGTCGAGGCCGACCTGGTCGTGCCCGTGCCCGACTCCGCCCGTCCCCAGGCGCTCGGGTTCTCCGAAGGCTCCGGCATCCCGTACGCGGAGGCACTGATCAAGAACCGGTTCGTCGAGCGGACGTTCATCCTCCCGGACCAGAAGCGACGCGAGTCCGAGGTCCGGGTGAAGCTCCACCCGGTTCCCGGGCTGCTCAAGGGAAAGCGCGTGGTCCTGCTGGATGACTCGATCGTCCGGGGAACGACGCTGCGCGAGATCGTGCAGATGGTCCGCGGCGCCGGCGCGTCGCGGGTCGACGTACGGATCGGTTGCCCTCCGATCCGAGCTCCCTGCTACTTCGGCGTCGACATGAAGGACCGCCAGCAGCTGGTCGCCCACGACCGGACGGAGGAGCAGGTCGCCGAGGTCATCGGCGCCGACAGCGTCCACTACCTTTCGATCCAAGGGCTCGTCGAGTCGATCACGATCCCCGCCGAGAGTCTCTGCCTCGGGTGCCTGACCGGGAAGTATCCCGTGGATGTTCCCGAGGAACACCACCGCTTCCAAAAGTCGCTCGAAGAATTCTGAGCGTGCGGGTCGACGCTCCACAGTCCCTGACGGGACCCCCGGGCCGAGGCGGCCGATGATGGGGGCGCGTTCAACCCGCAGGCCGGCCCGAGGGTGGCGATGCTGCGCCCGGGGCCACCCCCTTTACAGAATCGCTCTGGGGCCGGGGTCCGAGCAGCCGAGTGAGAGGCGTCCCGTGGCGGAAGGAGCCGCGTGTCACATGGCAACGGCACTACGCAAATGAGCGAGAATGCCGCCGAGTGGCGCTGTCGTTATCGATCCTAGATTCCAAGGCATCCCTCAGATCGCTCTTGGAGGCTACGTCGGGGGGCTCCGGGCGGGCGGACTCACGGGGGCGGAGGCGGTCTTTCGTCGACCGGTTCCTCTGGGGCGTCGTCTGCGGGTTGAGGAGCTGGACGGTGAGGAGACCCCGCTCCTGGATGGTCCGGACCTGTTGGTCAAGGTGCGACCTTCCCGAGTGGACGTTCGGGTCCCCCCCACGGTGACGTTTGACGAGAGCGAAGCGGCGAGGCGCGCGTACCCTGGATTCAGTCGGCACCTCTTTCCGAATTGCTTCACGTGTGGACCGGAGCGGGGGGAGAGTGACGGACTGCGTATTTTTGCGGGACCCGTCGCTGGGCGCGAAATCGTGGCGAGTCCGTGGACTCCGAACCA
>Ga0209274_10001502_pt1 | contig 11953 bp, 9 predicted proteins | sample HubBroMetageREF1_FD_188343 | JGI IMG/M metagenome (GOLD analysis project Ga0209274, IMG submission 188343) | Reference soil microbial communities from the Hubbard Brook experimental Forest, New Hampshire, USA - Hubbard Brook CCASE Soil... | ecosystem: Environmental > Terrestrial > Soil >...
CCTCGGCGAACTGGAACGACTTATTAGCCGACGACCCGTGCAGGTACAGCGTTTCGCCAATCCGCCCGTACCCGGTGGGCAGCACCACCGGCGTGCCGTCGATGATCACGCCGAAGTGGCAGATCAGCCCCGCGTCGAGCACGGCGTGCAACGCGGATCTATCCGTCGCGCCGCGCTCGCGCAGCCGGTGCAGGGTGGTCCGCTCCGTGGTCGAGAGCGCTGTCGTCGAAGGCGCGGTCGTCGAGAGTGCGCGAAAGGGGTCCATAATGCCCTACGGTAGCTGGGTGGATACTGTTCCAGGAATCGCGGATCCAGCTAAGCTCGACGCCTGGATCAGCGATCATGTAGCTGGCGGGGACCGGCTCACCGCAATATCGCTGATTTCCGGCGGCCGGTCGAACCTCACCTACCGCCTCGATCTCGGCTCCCGGGCTTTGGTGCTGCGGCGGCCGCCGCTCGGTCACGTGCTGCCGACAGCGCACGATATGGGCCGGGAGTACCGGGTGCTCTCCGCGCTGACCGGAACTGACATCCCGGTGCCCGTGCCGGTCGCGTTCTGCGAGGACACGGAGATCGTCGGCGCGCCGTTCTACCTCATGGGGTACGTCTCCGGCGAGGTGCTGCGAACCAGGGAACACGGTGCGCGGGTAACCCCCGAGCAGGCCAGAGAGCTCTCCGAGCTGGTGGTAGACACGCTGGCGGCGATTCACGCGATCGACATAGAGGCCGTCGGGCTCACCGGCTTCGGCCGCCCAGAGGGTTACCTGGCCAGGCAGCTGGCTCGCTGGCAACGGCAGTGGGAGCTTTCAGCTACCCGGCCGGTCAGCGGCTACGACGAGCTGGTCAAGCGCCTGGAGGCGGCCCTGCCGCAGTCGCTCGAAGGCACGCTCGTGCATGGCGACCTGCGGCTGGACAACATGCTCGTGACCCTGACCCCGGTGACCGCGGTGGCCGCCGTCGTGGACTGGGAGATGTCGACGCTCGGCGATCCGCTCGCCGACCTCGGCCTCACGTTGATGTACTGGACCGACCCTGGTGATGAGGACTGGCTCAGGGTGTCAGAAGGCGGCTCGGTCACCACGATCCCCGGGTTCATGCGCCGAGCCGAGGCGGCGGCCAGGTACGCCGAGCTGACCGGCCGCGACATTACCTCGATTGGCTACTACATGGCATTCGGCTGCTTCAAGCTCGCTGTCGTGCTCGAAGGCATAAACGCAAGATTTCTGCAAAAAAAGACCGTAGGCGAAGGCTTCGAGCGCGAAGGGCCGGCCGTGCCCAAGCTGATCGAGCGAGCGCACGCCTTGCTGGATGCCAGTTCGGCCGGCGAGTGAGGGCTGGCGAGTAGCTGGCGAGTAGCTGGCGAGTAAGGGGGCTAGCTAAGGCGCGAGGCAGGTCGTATTGCACAGCCGCTGCGCGAGAGCCTGGAAGAATACCCCAGCCACCTGGGATGGCGACGTGATCTGGTAGGCCTCACCGCCGGTAGCCTGGGCGATCTCCTGCAGTTCGGGGAAATTCGGAGGATCGCCGAAGATGACCATGATGATGGCGACCTTGCGGGACGGATTATTGAGCTGGCCGAGTTCATGGACCAGCTCAGGTCCTGTGATATCGCCGGGCGCGTTTTCAATCCCCGACCCGAGCACGATCTCGGCATTGAAATAATCCGGCTGGTAGGTATTCAGCAGGTACTTGTAGCCGGCCAGGATGGTGCCGTATGAAGCGACATCAGGGTTTGTGGTCGGGGTGAGGGTAGCGTTGATGTGCTCAAGCACTTCGCGCCTGCTGGTCACTCCGATGTCGGAGGGCAGCGGGCCGATCGACACCAGCGGCCGGTAGGGCTGCTGGCCCTTCAGGTCGGAAGCGTATTCCCACAAGCCCAGGTCGGTGTCATCAGCGAAGAGCCCGAGGCCGATGTTCGCGGCCTGAGTCAGCTGCTGCTCGTAACTGGGGCCGCCGAGCGTTACCGACCTCGCCATGTTGGACGAAACGTCGATCATGACCAGGTCTCTTGACCCAAGCGAGATCTTGTTCCATGACTGCAAGGCGATCGGCTCCTCGACGGCAGTCGCGGACGGCGCGACCTGGAGCAACTGGCTGTCAAGGCCGTACGAAGCGGGAAAGCGATCGGGCAGGCCAGCCAGCTGGCCCCCGGACCGGAATCCGGAGAACCTGATCACGCTGGCCGCGTACCGGCTTCGCAGCATCTGGCCGAACGCTGTAGCGGCGGCTAGCTGTGCCGGGTCTGACGTAGCGAGCAAAACATACGGGTAATCGAATTCAGGGCTGCCAAGCGCGGGGCTCTTACCCGACGGGTACATCGCCGCCAGCGGCTGGCGCGGGTTGGCGGCGTCGTAGGCGAGCACAGCCTGCTCAGTCGTCACGGTCACCGGGTCGCTGTTCAGTGGCGGCTGAGCCAGGCTCACGAGCGAGCTCAGCGATGCCGGGTCGTCGAAGTACGAAGTCACGGCAACGTAGTGGGCGAACTTGGTGAACCTCACCCTGGCCGCCTGACCAGAACCAAGCAGCCTGCTCACCTCGATCAAGGTGTCTAGGCCGGCCGCTGTCTGAGTCGGATCGGGCAAGTCGACGCGCAGATCAGCGGGCTCCGCCGGGCCGCCTGCGCCGGGCGGCAGCAGCAGCTGCCAGCCGGCCTTGTAAAAGCCAGGCGTCCTCGCCGCCGCGGCCTGCGGCATGACGATCATCAGCGGCGAGCGGGCCACGCTGAAACCGGCTGGATAGACCGTCGAGGCGCCTACAGGGAATCTTTGCACCTCGTCGACCCACAGGCTTGAGTCGGGGATCCAGGCATTGATCGGAAAGCCGGTGGCGTTCGGATGCTGGCCATCGAGCTGCGCCGCCGCGGTCGCCGGCGAACCAGGATTGATCTGCACCGCGATGCAATGTCCGTCGGCCTGGCGCTGCTCACGGTTGAATACATCGGCTATCTGGCTGATGGCAGGGAAGATGTCCGAACTGACCGCGATATTGATGTTCACCGGGCTGTTTTCACACGACAGCCGGTTCATCACCTGCCCTGTGCCACGGCCGATCACCAGCAGCACGCAGCCAGTCACAGCCGCGAAGACCAACGTCCTCGTGCGCAGATGTCGCTTGCGTCGCCTGGCGGCCTTGGTCCGGCCGGGTAGCAGCGGGGTACTCACGGCACCAAACTCTACCTAATCGTGCTTCTAGCGCCCTCGTTATCAGGCAGTCTCGGTTCGAGCGGCGCTGGCAGGCCGGCCCGGCGGTTCCCGGGCGGGCCAACCTACCCTCCCAGGCCGGTGTTTCGACCCGAACGGGTGACAAGTCGAGGGCACTGGTTGTCTTGTCATCCATTCGTATCGAAATTTGTCGGGATTATCGCTTTCGTGCGGTCTGGAAACCATGCAAACGGATGACAAGTGGCTGCGCGGGCTCAACTTTGCATCCGTTTGGCCGATAACCCGGAAGGCTAGCTTCCGTCCCGCAGGTCCGACGGGGCGCCTGCCCGCAGCTGGATCTCGTCAAAGGTCGCGGTGCAGCCGTTGCCCGCGGGCGACTGCGCGAGGAAGCCGACCATGACCGGGTGGCCAGCGTCGGCCCCGCCTTCGCGCTCGCCGAGTGAGAAATAGCGCAGCAACCGCCACCACTGCCCGTCGGTGCAGGCGTGAAAGGCCCACGCGCGTCCGGTGCGCGTGACCCTCAGCCACAAGGTTCTCGCGGCCACGTCGAAGGAGTTGCAGTCGTCCGACGTCTGCCTGGTGACGACGGTGACGGCGGTCGGCTGGCTCTGCGGTGAGAACTCGAAGCAGAGCTTGGCCCAGCGGCGCTCGCCGGCGTGCAGCAGCAGGACACCAGCGTCGTAGGTGCTGCGAAAATCAACGGTGATCCGGGATGCCAGGGTGAAATCGCCGTCCGGAGGCGTGCCGACCAGCCGGCCAGCGTCGGGGACAGGCCCGTCGCCGGACGGGTCCACGAACAAGTCAGTCCCGGCGCCACCGGTTAGTATGAGCGCGCCGTCCTTGAGCTGGTACTCGCAGGGCGGACTGCCCTCGGCGGTGAGGGGGAATGGAAGTCCTGGGATCGTCACCGTGGTCACTGCGCAAGTGTCAGCGTCTGCCCGGGCTGTGTCAAGGTATCTCAGATCGGCGATACGCCCATTTTAGACCTTTCCCTGTGCCTCTTGTCGGTTTACCATTGGCTCGAACGCTTGCACCGACGCCTTACGCCGACCGCGAATGCGACACGGCGAGAGTCGGTCAGCACCGATCTGTTGGGATCTTCGCGTCCGGTCAGCACGCGCAAGGCCAGCCACGCGAAAGGTCCGCCCGAGGAGGGCGCTGGTGGCCGGATCGACTGACCTTCCGATCTATGACATCGCACGGCCAGCTAACCGCGAGGGCCTGCCGGTCGTCGCGCTCGACGAGGCGCATGCGCCGAACAAGGTGCTGGCTCATCCCGAACTGGTACGCAAATTCGCGGCCGGCGAGGAGTTCCGTCCGATTCATATGCGGATCGGAATCATGGGCGCCTGCAATATGCGATGCCATTTCTGTAATTTCCATTCACCAAACGAGGACAATTTCTACGATCTCTTCTCCTTCAAGGATGCCATCCCCACCGATAAGGCGATCCGGCTGATGAGGGAATTCGCCGCCACCGGCGGGCGGGCTGTCACCTTCTGCGGCAGCGGTGAATGCACCATTCACCCCGGCTACACCAAGATCTGTGAGGCGGCCCACGCCGCCGGCTTGCGGATCGGGCTCATCACCAACGGCTCGCGGCTCAGCAATCCGGGGATAGCCGACTGCATTGCCGCCACGCATACTTGGGTGCGGATCGGGCTGAACGCCGGAACGGAGGAGAACTTCACTCGCATTACCCGCGATCGAGACGGCACGTTCGCGACGTTCGAGCACACGCCAAGGGCGCTGCGGGCGGCCGCGACTGACCCCGACTTCCGCATCGGCTTTAACTACGTGATCACCGCGCAGAATTACAGCGAGATCCGGCTGGCGGCCGCGCTGGCGGGGCGGTCAGGCGCGCACTATGTCAGGTTCGAGCCGGAATTCTATTCGGCGCTCGGCCACCAGACCATCTCCGAAGTGATAGCTGAGGTCTCCGCCGCCCTGGCGGACGTCGCCGCGCTGGCGACCGGGGACTTCGAGGTCTCCATCCCGAAGCTCGACCGAGGCCCGATGGATCAGGTGCAGGAGGTCGAGGGAGACTTCGAGCAGTGTCACTACAGCCGGTTCGTCACCGCGGTAGGTGCTGACGGCAACCTCTACCCGTGCCCCCAGGTGCACCTCAACAGCCGCTACCTGATCGGCAACGTGCTCGATGACGGGTACCTCCAGGTGCTCGAAGGCGGTAAGCGGGCAGAGTGGGAGGCCTCGAATCCGCGCCGGACTGACCTGTGCAAGTCCTGCTTCTACCGGCCGCAGAACGAGCTGCTCGAGTGGCTGCGGCGCGGCAACGTGCAGCTCGACCAGGCTCTCGACGCCTACCTGACCGAGGTGCCGCGGACCTTGCATGCAGACTTCGTCTGAACTGCTCGCCGCGAGGTCGGTGCCGAACCGATGGCTCAGGCTCGCCGGCATCGAGCCCTGTCTGCGCCCGCTGCCGCGGGATCGGCCGGAGTTCGACGCCTGGCGCGCCGAGCTGCTCAAGGCCGTCAGGCAGCTCGCCGGGTCCGGGCCTGACGACGTGATGACGGCGTGGTGCGGGCCTGTTCCTGGCACCAGCACCGGGGCCAATGACTGCGAAGGGCTGATCCGCGAGGAGCATCTCATCAGTGGCGATGGCGGTGCGGGCGCGTTCCGCGCCGTGGTCACCTATCCAGCGGGCGGGCGCGGCAGTTTCCCGGCCGTCGTGGTCTGTCCCGGGCGGAACGCCGTCGTTGACCAGGTGACCGGGGCGCGAGCGCCCGATTACCCGGACCGCAACGTAGCCGAGCACTTCGCCCGGGCTGGCTTCCTCACCCTCACCGTGGACTACGGCCTGGACGGGCTTGTCGATCCAGCCTCGCTGGCGGGCAGGGACGAGGCGGCGCTCATCGCTCAGCTGCTCGCGCTCAACGGCGTGCCGCTGCTCGGGATGCTGGCCGGGGAGACGCTGCGATCGGTGTCCTTCCTCGCCGCTCATCCCGCGGCGATGCCAGGCCGCATCGCGCTCTTCGGGCACAGCCTGGGCGGAGCCGTGGCCCTGCACGCGGCGCTGCTTGCTGGCCGGCCGATGCCGTTGTGCGTGGCGAGCCATCTCGGTAGCTACCGCGTCGTCGGCCGCGGCCACGCGGCGTCCGCGCTGCCCGGCATCGCGCGCTACGCCGACCTGCCCGATCTGTTCGCGGCGCACGCCCCGGCACCGCTGCAACTGCAATTCGGCACGCGGGACACCATGCTGTCACCTGACGACGCCGCTGCCGCCGGAGAGCAGGTGAGGCACCTGTACCGCGTCGCCGGCGCGGCCGGGCTGGCCGAGGTGCTCGCCCTGCCGATGGGCCACGGGACAGGCGTCGCCGCGGCGACCGGATTCCTGCGCCGGGCGCTCGACGGTGCCGATGCCGTAGGCGCGACGTCCGCGCCACCCATCTCGCCCATCCCGCCGGCCCGCGAGGAACTATGCTGACCGATCCTGGCGACGTCCTCGCGGACTTGAGTGCCGAACCGGCGGCCACAGCGCCCGGCGTGATTCCCCTGCTGCGGCGGGGAGCGTGGTACGCCTCGCTCGACCTCAGCCAGTCAGCCGAGCCCGGTCTGCCCGCGCTGTCGCTGGCACCGCGGATCCTGATCCGCGCTGACGCGCGGTACCTGCGCGGCCAGTCCAAGCCGCGGGTGCCTGACCGCGCCGCTCGGACCCGGATACTGGCCGGCGCCTGGGAGCGGTTCAGGTCGGGACAAGTCTGCTGCGCCGGCCTCGGCTCGCAGAGCTATGCGGCCTTCAGCGAGCTGCTCTGGCGGACCGCCGGGCTGCCTGCCGTCCTGGTCGATCGCTGGTGCCGCCTGCTCGGCGAGCAGCTGGATGTGCTGTTCGCCGACGCGGGCGCCGCCGGGCCCGCGGGCGAGTACGATCAGGAACTTAGCCTGATCGCCTTGCCTGGCAACACCTTTACCTGCCTTTACTCGGTCTTCCAGGCCGCGCTGGCGGGAATGGCGGTGTGGATAAGGCCGAGCACGCGAGAGCCGTTCTCGGCGCTGCGGCTCGTCTGCGCCCTGCTTGAGCAGGGCTGGCCCCGTGAGCTGATCGGCTACTACCCCAGCGGCCGGGAGAGCCTGCGGGCCATGGTCGAGGTAACCGACCGGCAGATCGTCTACGGCGGACGCGACGTCGTGGCCGCTATGGGCGGCACGCCGACCGCGCAGGTACACGGCCCGCTGCGGGTCTGCGCGATCGTGCCAGCCGACGCCGATCCTGATCTCGCCGCGGCCCGGCTGCTTGACCTGGTCGCCGCTGACGCGGGCCGGTTCTGCACAACGGTCCGTGCCATCTTGTGCCTCGGCGACCCGGCACCGGTCGCGGTCAGGCTCGGAGCCATGCTCGACTCGATCCCGCTGGCACCGCCCGATCCGCGCCTGCCCATGGCGGCGAGCCCGGATCGGGGTCGAGCGGCCGCGATCGCCGCGTTCATCCAGGCGCACCTGTCTGGCGCTGGCCGGCTGACCACCCGGCCAGTGCTCGGGACCGCTGCCGGTGCGACCTATCTGGCCCCGACCCTGGTGGGGCTGCCTGCTGCCCTAGCCAAGGAAGTCAGCTGGGCGGGGTCGCATCCGCTGTTCGGGTTCGAGGCGCCTTTCCCGTTCGCCACGATCATGGGAACCGACGCGGATCAAGGCGGCCGGCTGGCTGGTCACGCCGACATTACGCACCACGTAGGACCTGACGCCGGCGACGGGAGCCCGCGATGACCGCACAGGTGCTGGCCGGTCCGGTGCTGGCCGGTCCGGTGCTGGCTGACCCGGGTCAGATGCTCGGCGCGATGAAGCGCGACCTGCCGCTGCTCGACATTGACCTGGACGAGTGGACTCGCCGCATGATGCGGTGGCATTTCTCCGAGGCGACCGGGGCCGCGTTCTGGCTCGGCCAGCGGGACACGCTCGGGTTCGACCCGCTGCGCGACATCGGCACCTATGAGGATTTGCGAGCCTTCGGAGTCTTCGATGTCGGCCGGCTGCGCCGGGCGAGCGTACGCGACCTGCTGCCGCGCGGGTTCGGCGGCCGGCCGTTCCGTGTCTTCGAGACCGGAGGCACGACCGGCGGGCCGGTCAGGATCGTCAATGTCACGCGCCTGCACAACGACGTGATCATGTACGCGGCGATGCTGCGGGCCCGCGGCGTCGCCGGCGGGGACATCGTGGCGATGACGCCGAGCGGGCCGCACGCCTACGGCCACTTCGTCGAGGGACTCGCCGACAGCTGGAACGGTGCGGTCGGGACCATCGACTTCGACCCGCGCTGGGTCAAGGCGGAGATCAGGGCGGGCGGCCGGGCCAGTGGTTATCTGGCTCACCTGGTATCCCAGACGGTCACGCTGCTGGAACACCGGGCGGCGACCCTGCTGTTCACCACCACGAAGCTGCTGCTCGAGCTGGCGGCTGCCGTGGACGAGCCGCTCGCCGCGTTCGGAATCCAGGCCGCGTGCACGGGCGGAACCTCGGGAACCGCGGAGGAGGCACGCTTCTTGCGGGAGGAGTTCCTCGGCGAGGTGCAATGGATCGACACCTACGGCAACACCCTGGTCGGCCATGCGCTGCAAGCCGACCCGCTGCTGCCAGGCGCCCGGCGCGCGAACCATCTCGTCCCGCCCTTCGGCGTGCTGAGAGTCGCGGAACCGCAGGACTGGACCGTCGACGTGAGTCTGCACGAACGGGGCCGGGTCGTGACCACTACCCTCCTTGAGGATCTCTTCATTCCGAACCTGATCGAGCGTGACAGCGCCGTGCGCACGCCACCGCACCCTTGGTTCCCGTGCGACGGCGTCGCTGACGTCCAGCCATTCGTCCTGCCGGACTCCGGCGAGCTGACGGAAGGGGTCTACTGAGTCGTGTCCGAGGAAACCGTCGTCATGCGCAGCTCGAACGGTGTGCCCTTAGAATTCGACGACCTCCATTTCGCTCCGATGCGGGACAGCACAGGGCTGCGGTACGACCCTGGCCGGCTGCGGGAACGCTATCGCCAGGACGGCTATCTGCTGCTCCGAGGTGTGCTCCCCGAGTCCAGGGTCTGGCGGCTGCGGGCCGAATACTTCGCCACGTTCCCTGCGGCTTATTTCAAGCAGGGAACCGAGCGGTCCGCTGGCGTGTACTCGGGACACCCGCCCGTCGGCCTGCCGCCCTACGGCGTGCCTGGTCACCCGGCACATGACTTCGTGCGCGGCCGCGTTTTCGCCGAATTCACCGCCCAGCCCGGGCTGGAAGGGCTTGCGCGCGCCTTGCTTGGCGCTCCGGTCGCGCTTGTTCCCCGCAAAGTACTGCGGCACTTCGACGCGAGTTCCAAGGAGGCAACCAGGGCGCACGTGGACCGTGCCTATCCGAGCGGAGCGGATTCCGATCTGGTGACGATGTGGATACCGCTCGGCGATTGCCCGGTCGAGACCGGCGGCCTGGTCTATCTGGAAGGCTCGCACCGGCTGGCCCCCGGAGCGGTCGACCGGCCAAGAACCGTGACTGACCGCCCGCACGACCGGCGGCCATTCAGCCATGATCTGGCCTGGACCGCCAGGACGCTCGGCGGGCGCTGGCTGTGGACCGACTTCCGGGCCGGTGATGTCGCCCTGCACTGCCCTGACCTCGTCCACGCCTCCCTGGACACGGTCACGGAAACAATGCGGCTGTCGACCGATATCAGGTTCCAGCGCGCTGGACTGCCGATCCGTCAGGAGTGGACCAGGCCGTGGTCTGCTGACGACGGCGCGTAGCGCCAGTCCTCCCGAGGAGCATGTCATGACATCACCCGCCGTATCGGGCAACGAGCGGGAAATCCCGGTACTCGCCCAGCGCCTCGCTGACTACGTGGTGCTCGCCGTGGCGCCTGAGGTTCCGCTGATCGCGGCGGACTACTGGCAGCTCAGCGCCGAGTTCTACCGTCGCGTGCACGCGTTCGCCAAGGTCTGTGCGGACAACGGCGCCGGGAGCGAGTACCGGGGATTGCTCGGATGCCCAGCCGACCCGGCGGCCTACCGTGCCTTCCGTGCCGCGGCCCAGCGATCGCTCAGCGGCCGCGGCGATCTCAGGCTCAAGGCGGCGGCGCTGATCGCTGAGGCTGACTCGCAGATCTGGATCGATCACTGGCTCGGCGAGCGGTACCAGGCCGATTGCGACGAATTCGGGCTCGACCGGCTCGGCCAGCTGCCGGACCCGGTGCGCCCGGCCGGCGCCAGCGCCAGTGTCAGCGCCAGTGTCAGCGTCATCGTGCCAGTGCGCGACCGTGACCGCGGCCAGCGGTTGCGTAATCTCCTCGCCTGCCTGCATGCGCTGGCCGATCAGGACTTCGCGCCTGGTCAGGCGCGAATTACCGTAGTCGAGACTGACACGCATCCGCGCTGCCGGGACTTGATCGAGCCGCTGGCCGACCGGTATCTGTTTGCCTATAAAGACGGCCTGTTCAACAAGTCATGGGCGGTAAATCTCGGATTGCGGGCCGCCGGTGCGGCCGGAGAGAGCGGAACGCCGAAGCTCACCTGTGTGCTTGACGCTGACATCCTGGTCGACCGCTCCTTTCTCGCCCGCAATGCCGGCCGGTTCGACGACCCCGCCCACCACGCGCACCTGCCGTTCCGCTGGTCGCTCTCGATGGACGGGCCGGCCACCGACCGCGCCATCTGGCACCGGATCGGCGCCCGCGCGCCCGAGGTCGCCAGCGACGCCCTCCGCGGGCTGCTGCTCAGGGAGACACCGGGCGCGTGCTTGTGGGTTCGGACCGAGGTCCTGCACCGCATCGGCGGATTCGACGAGCGATATGAAGGCTGGGGCGGCGAAGACGACGACGTGGCCGGCCGGCTCGGTCAGGTAGTCAGCTTGACCCGCTTCGATGACCCGCTGCTGCACATGGATCATCCGCGACCTCAGATGGCCCATCCGGATGGCCGCCCGATGAACGAGCACCTGAGCGGCAGCCACCTGACCGCGGACTGCTGGACCGCCCGAGACGGGTTCGGTGACCCTGGGCGGTTCCTGCCAGTTACCAGCGGTGAGCCGGCCAGGGGAAGCCAGGCGGCGCGGGCATGACCGACGCTGCCGGTCCCGGCGCAGCCCGCCCAGCGCAGGCCAGCCCAGCGCAGGCCAGCCCAGCGCAGGCCAGCCCAGCGCAGGCCCGATGGGCGGTCGCCGCGATCTTCTTCCTGGTAGGCCTGATGCTGTCGGCCTGGTTCACCCAGATACCGCAGTTCAAGTCGGCACTGGCGCTGAGTGACGGCGAGCTCGGTGTCGCGCTGCTCTTCCCGGCCGCCGGGGCCTTGGTCTCGATGCAGGTCGCGGGCAGGTTGGCGCGGAGGTTTGGCAGCGCCCCCGTGCTCCGGGTGGCCGGCCTGGCGATCGCGGTCACGATGCCGGTGCTCGGATCCGCAGCTAATTTCGGGTGGTTCTGCGCCGCGCTGGCAGCGTTCGGCCTTGCCGACGGAATGCTCGACGTAGGGATGAACGCGCACGCGGTAGCGGTCGAGCGGGCTCTGCGCCGGCCGGTTCTGCAGAGCATGCACGCGGCTTTCAGCCTCGGCACGATCGTCGGCGCGATCAGCGGCGGCGCGGCGATCTATGCGCGGGTGACGCCGTTTGCCTATCTCTGCGGCACGGCGATACTCGCCGTTGTACTCGTGCTGGCCGCGGGGGTGAGGCTGCTGCCAGCGCAGACCGACAGTGACCCGGCGGCCGGGCTCCTTGGCCGTGGCCGCGGCCCTGACTCAAGCCGGGGCTGGTCAGGCTGGAGCGGGTTTGTCGTGGTGCTCGGGCTGCTCGGCGCCGGCTGCCTGCTGGCTGAAGGC
>Ga0209274_10001503_pt1 | contig 11947 bp, 22 predicted proteins | sample HubBroMetageREF1_FD_188343 | JGI IMG/M metagenome (GOLD analysis project Ga0209274, IMG submission 188343) | Reference soil microbial communities from the Hubbard Brook experimental Forest, New Hampshire, USA - Hubbard Brook CCASE Soil... | ecosystem: Environmental > Terrestrial > Soil >...
GTAAAATGCGAGGGGGCGACTTAACGCTGCGGGTTTTTCGCCCACTCGCCGGCTCTCCCCATCGCCCGCTCAGCTCGTTTGACGCTGCAGTGTAGGAATTAGAAAATGAGTCCAGGAATCCTTGGCAGAAAAATTGGAATGACGCAGGTGTTCCGGCCGGACGGGCAGGTGGTTCCGGTCACCCTCCTCAAGGCGGGACCCTGCATGGTGGTGCAGCGCAAGACGCCCACTACCGACGGCTACGATGCGGTGCAGCTCGGGTTGATGGAGTTTATCAAGCCGGCGCGGATCAACAAGCCGCAGGCCGGGCACCTGAAGAAGGCCGGCGTGGAGGGCGCGAAATTTATGCGCGAGTTCCACCTGCGCCCCGGCGATGACGATTTCAAGGCCGGCGACAAAGTGTTGGTCGATCAGTTCAAGCCCAAGGAAAAGGTGGATGTCATCGGGGTCAGCAAGGGCCGCGGTTTCGCAGGTGTGGTCAAACGGCATCATTTCCGCGGGGGCGAAGGTTCGCATGGCTCCATGTTCCACCGCGCGCCCGGGTCGATCGGCGCATCCAGTTTCCCGTCTCGCGTTTTGCCGGGCATGCGCATGGGCGGACACATGGGATCGGAACAGGTCACGGTGCGCAACCTGGAAATCATCGAAGTGGACACCGAGGACAACGTGCTGATGGTGAAAGGCGCGGTGCCCGGCCCCAACGGCGGCTACGTCGTAGTCCGGAGGGCCAAAAGGTAACGCCATGCCTACAGTGGACGTAGTGGACTTAAATAATCAAAAGGTCGGCGAGCTGGAGCTGGCCGACGAAGTTTTCGGAACCGAAGTCAACGAGCATCTCCTATACGAAGCCGTGCGGCACTATCAAGCCGGGCAGCGGGCGGGCACGCACAAAACCAAAGTGCGTGGCGATGTGGCGGGTTCCGGCAAGAAATTGTGGAAGCAGAAAGGCACCGGCCGCGCGCGCATCGGCTCGGTTCGTTCGCCCATCTGGCGGCATGGCGGCACCTCGCACGGTCCGCAGCCGCGGGACTACAGCTATAAACTGCCGCGCAAGATGCTGCTGGGCGCATTGCGCTCGGCGTTATCGGCCAAGCTGCGCGACGGCCAATTGAAAATCGTGCATGAGTTCAATCTGGGCGGGGTGAAGACCAAGGAAGCCAAGGCTGCGCTGACGCGGCTGGAGGCTACGCGTAAGGTTCTGTTGATCGAGAACGCGGAGAACCACAACCTGACGCTGGGTGTGCGCAACATACCGGGTGTGACCTTGATGCCCACTCGCGAAGTGAACGCATATCATCTGCTGGGCCACGACCGCGTGCTGCTTTCCGAAGCTGCCGCCCGCAAATTCTCGGAGGCGCTAGCAAAATGACCGTACATGAAGTGATCAGGCGGCCGGTAGTCACCGAAAAAGGCGTGGCCGCCAAGGATGAACATGCCACGTTGTGCTTCGAGGTGGCGGTGGGCGCCAACAAAACCCAGGTGAAACAGGCTGTCGAGAAGCTGTTCAAAGTGAAGGTGGCCGGTGTGCGGACCTCCAACCTGGAGGGCAAGATGCGCCGCCGCGGCCGATTCGTGGGATATAAGCCGGATTGGAAGAAGGCTTACGTGAAGTTGAAGGACGGGGAGAAGGTACCGGACTTTGCCCAGATTTAGTATGAGACACGGAGATACGGAGACACGGAGACGCGGAGAAGCTGGACTCGCCGCGTCCCCGCGTCGCCGCGTCCCCGCGTCAGCCGGAGCGATGGAAAATGCCCATTAAAAGCTACAGGCCGACAACCGCCACACGCCGCTTCCAGACGGTCGTATCGCGCGAGGATATTACCAAGGAACACCCGGAGAAGTCGCTGCTGGAGGTGAAGAAGGGCACGGGTGGCCGCAATTCCACGGGCCGCGTGACATCGCGCTTCATCGGCGGCGGACACAAGCAGGCCTATCGGTTAGTGGATTTCAAGCGCGACAAGCAAGGAGTTCCGGCAGTGGTGGCGGCCATCGAATACGACCCCAACCGCTCGGCACGCTTGGCGCTGCTGCATTACAAGGATGGCGAGAAGCGTTACATTATTCAGCCGGATGGCCTGAAGGTCGGCATGACGGTGTCGTCGGGCCCGGCGGCCGATATTCTGGTGGGCAACGCGCTACCGCTCAAGAATATGCCGGCCGGCACGGTGGTCCACAACATCGAGCTGAAGCCCGGCAAAGGCGCGCAGATGGCGCGGTCGGCGGGCACGCAGGCGCAATTGGTCAACAAGGAAGGCGAGATCGCGTTGCTGAAGCTGCCCTCCGGCGAAATCCGGCGTGTGCCGCTCGCCTGCATGGCGACCGTAGGCCAGGTAGGCAACGTGGACCACGAGAACGTATCGCTGGGCAAGGCCGGGCGGAAACGGTGGATGGGCAAAATGCCCCACAACCGCGGCGTCTCCATGAATCCGGTGGATCATCCGCATGGCGGCGGCGAGGGCAAGACTTCCGGCGGACGGCATCCCGTGACGCCCTGGGGCCAGCCCACCCGCGGTTTCAAGACCCGCAATAACAAGCGGACCAATAAGTGGATCGTCACCAGGAAGAGTAAGAAGAGATAACTATGGGGCGTTCAGTCAAAAAAGGGCCGTTCACCGATGGCCACCTGGAAGTGAAAATCGCGGCTCTCACGGCGAAGAGCGAGAAGCGCGTGGTGCGCACGTGGTCGCGGCGCTCGACCATCCTACCGGAGTTCGTGGGCCACACCATCGCGGTGCATAACGGCAAGAAATTCATTCCGGTGTATGTCACCGAGAATATGGTGGGTCATAAGCTGGGCGAGTTCTCCCCCACCCGGCATTTCAAGGGGCACTCGGTGAAGGCCGCCACGGAGAAGACCGCGAAACCGGCCTAAGAAGCTGGCTTTAAGAGAGCAAACATGGAAGCCAAGGCAGAAGCGAGATATATCAGGGTATCGCCGCAGAAAGCGCGGCTGGTGGTGGATTTGATCCGCGGCCAAAGCGCCGACCAGGCGCGCACCACGTTGCGCGCCACCAATAAGCGCATCGCGCCGACGGTCCGGAAGGTTTTGGATTCGGCGATCGCCAATGCGAAGGAACGTTTCGAAAACGTGGACGTGGATCGGCTGGTAGTGTCGTCGGCATACGTGAATGAGGGGCCGCGCGTGAAACGGGTCCGCCCGGCGCCTATGGGCCGCGCCTACCGGATACAGAAGCGCATGGCGCACATCGTGATTAAAGTGTCGGCGAAGGCGGAGAAAGAGTAAATGGAACCGCCGATGTACGCCGATGCACGCAGATGCAGACGCAGGCTTGGCCGCGTTTGGTTTGATCTGCGTTCATCTGCGTGTATCGGCGGCTAAAAGGGTTTTTTGTATGGGACAGAAAGTACATCCTTACGGTTTCCGGCTGGGCTTTAACAAGCCGTGGCGTTCCCGCTGGTTCGCCAAGCAGGACTACGCGAAGCTGCTGCAGGAAGATGTGGAACTGCGCGAGACGCTGCGCGAGCGGCTGAAGTCGGCCGGTGTCAGCTCCATCGAAGTGGATCGCCCCGGCAACAAGCTGCGGGTCACCATTCGCACCTCCCGGCCCGGCATCATCATCGGACGCAAAGGCGCGGAGATCGAAAAGCTGAAAGTGGATCTTGCCAAGCGCACCAAGCGGGACGTCTTCATCGATATCCAGGAAGTCCATAAGCCGGAGCTGGACGCGCAACTGGTGTCGGAATCCATAGCGCTGCAGCTCGAGAAGCGCGTGGCCTTCCGCCGGGCGATGCGTAAAGCTGTAGATTCAGCTCTGCGCTTCGGCTGCAAGGGCATCAAGGTGCGCGTATCGGGCCGCTTGAACGGCGCTGAAATCGCGCGCAGCGAATGGTATCTGCAAGGCCAGCTTCCGCTGCACACGTTACGCGCGGATATCGATTACGGTGTTACGGAAGCCCATACGACGTATGGCGTGATCGGCGTGAAAGCCTGGCTCTACAAAGGCGAGATTCTGGATGCGGGCAACCGCATGCGGTCGCTCTCGTCGGAACCGGAACCCCGGCGCGACCGCGGAGAGCGGGGCGACCGGCGCGATCGCGGTGGCGACCGTGGCGATCGCGGCGATCGTCGCCCGCCGGCGGCGCGCCACCACGAACCACCGCCGCCTGCGGCCGAACCCAGCGCATCTGCCCGTCAGGCGCCGCCGCCCGAGATGGCGCATCCGGCGCGCAGCGGCGGACCGATCCTGCCGCCCCTCATGGCCCCTCAGCCCCATTGGAAACAGGAAACGCGTCCGGATATCGAGCCGCCAGCCGAGCCCGCACCGGCAGCGGAGATTACTCCAGAGCCCCCGCAGGAGACAAATAAGCCATGATGATGCCGAAGAAGGTCAAATACCGCAAACAGCAGCGCGGCCGCATGACAGGCAAGGCGTGGCGGGGGTCTTCCATCGCTTTCGGCGAGTATGGCCTCAAAGCCATGAGCTGCGCCTGGATCACCGACCGGCAGATCGAAGCCGCCCGTATCGCCATGACGCGCTCCATCAAACGCGGCGGCAAAGTGTGGATTCGTTTATTCCCCGACAAGCCCATCACCAAGAAGCCCGCCGAAACCCGTATGGGAAAGGGTAAAGGCGCGCCCGAGCAATGGGTAGCGGTGGTGCGGCCGGGTAAGATTCTGTTTGAGATGGAAGGCGTGCCGCTGAATGTGGCGACCGATGCCATGCGGCTGGCGGCGCACAAGCTGCCCATCCGCACCAAATTCGTAACGCGGGAGCAGGCGGAGTAACCTATGAAGTCGCAAAAGGTTAGGGACCTAGACGAGATCGAGCTGCAGCATCAATTGCGCATCATCGAGGAGCAGCTTTTCCGGCTGAATTTCCAAATGTCGATGGGCACCATGGAAGGCCTGAAAAAGGCGCGCGCCATGAAGAAAGACCGCGCCCGTATCTACACCATCATGAAAGAACGGGAACTCGCGGGAGCGAAGAAGTAAATATGGCCGAACAGACGCAGAAGCCGTTAAAGAACGAGAAGATCGGCCAGGTGGTTTCCACCAAGACGGCCAAGACCATCATCGTGGAAGTCAGTCGGCGCGTGCCGCATCCGCTGTACAAGCGGATTGTGAAGAAGCGCAAGAGATTCCACGCGCACGACGAAGAAGGCCGCGCCAAAATGGGCGACATCGTGAAGATTATCGAGTGCCGGCCGCTGAGCCGCACCAAGCGCTGGCGGCTGGCCGAAGTGGTCCGGCGCGCCCCGCAGGTGGGCGTGCAGCCGGAGGAGTTGGACGTAAAAGTATAGTGGGCGGTGGCTAGTGCCAAGCACCAGCCACGGGAGCGAAGCGACCTATGATAGGCATGCGAACAATTCTGGAGGTGGCCGACAACAGCGGCGCGCGCCGTCTGGCGTGCATTTTGCCGCGCGGCGGCGACCTTGGCTTGCGGGCCGGCCTGGGCGATGTAGTGACCGCCAGCGTGAAAGAGGCGGCTCCGGATTCCGCGATCAAGAAGGGTAAAGTGGTGCGTTGTGTGATCGTCAGGATGCGGAAGGAGACCCGGCGCAAGGATGGCACCTACATCCGCTTCGATTCCAATGCCGCGGTGTTGATTACCGAGCTGGGCGAGCCTGTGGGCACGCGCGTGTTCGGGCCCGTGGCCAGAGAGTTGCGCGAAAAGAGATTCATGAAGATCGTGTCCCTGGCGCCCGAGGTGATTTGAGATGGCGAAAAAGAAACTGGCAGAGCCGGTACGAATTTTATTGAAGAAGAACGACCAGGTGAAGGTCATCGCCGGGCGCGACAAAGGCAAGACTGGCCGCGTACTGGACGTGAATCCCGCCAACGGCAAGATCCTGGTGGAACATGTGTCGATGATCAAGCGGCACACCCGTCCGAATCCGGCCAAGCAGATCAAGGGCGGTATTGCCGAGAGGGAGAGCCCCATCGCGGTTTCAAACGTGAAGATCGTGTGTTCGCAATGCGGTCCGGTGCGCATCGCGCACCATGTGGAGACTTTGCCGGGCGGGAAACAGCGGCGGACGCGGGTTTGCCGCAAATGCGGGCAGACTTTGGACAGGAAATAGGAAATGGCAGCACGACTCAGGCAGCATTACACAATAACGGTTGTCCCGGCCCTCACCAAGGAGTTCGGGTACAAGAATGTGATGGCGGTGCCGAAGCTCGACAAGATTTCGGTCAACATCGGCTTGGGCGAAGCCACCCAGAACGCCAAACTGATGGATGGCGCGGTCACCGAATTGGGCCAGATCGCCGGCCAAAAGCCGGTGGTGACCAAGGCGCGCAAATCCATCGCGGCGTTCAAGCTGCGCGAAAACATGGCCATCGGCTGCATGGTGACGCTGCGTGGCGACCGCATGTACGAGTTCTTCGACCGGCTGGTGAACGTGGCGCTGCCCCGCGTAAGGGATTTCCGCGGCGTCTCCAGCAAGTCGTTCGACGGCCGCGGCAATTACACGCTGGGCATTCGCGAACAGTTGATTTTTCCGGAAATCGATTACGCCAAGGTGGAAAAGACCAAGGGGATGAATATCTCCATCACCACCTCGGCGCGCACCGACGCGGAAGGTATGGCCCTGTTGAAACAGATGGGCATGCCATTCCGGCAGTAAGGGAGATAAGAAAGAGAACCATGGCCACCACCGCCAAGAGAGCCAAAGATCTGAAACTGGAAAAGGCCCGCGCCGCCAAAACGCCAGGGCTGCATTACTGCAAGCACCGCAACCGCTGCTGGCGCTGCGGAAGGCCGCGCGCTTTTTTGCGCAAGTTCGGCATTTGCCGGCTGTGCTTCCGCCAACTGGCGTTGAACGGGGAAATCCCCGGCGTCACGAAGGCGAGCTGGTGAGAGCCAAAGGAATAGTTGGAGGGCAGGAATGACAAGTGACCCTATCGCCGACATGCTTACGCGGGTACGCAACGCCATCCGCGCGCGCCATCCCAAAGTGGATGTGCCGGCTTCCAAGCTGAAGACGGAAATCGCCCGCATTCTCAAGGAAGAGGGCTATATCCAGAACTTCAAGGTCGCCGAAGAAGGCCCCAAGAAGACCATCAAGATCTACTTGAAATACTCGACCGGCAACGCGCCGGTGATTTCGAATATCGAGCGCATCTCGCGGCCGGGGTGCCGCGTTTATGTCGGGCAGCAGGATATTCCGCGCGTGTTGGGCGGTCTGGGAATCAACATCCTGACCACGCCGCGCGGCGTGATGACCGGGCGCGATGCGCACAAAGAGAAGATCGGCGGAGAGTTGCTCTGCCGGGTTTGGTAAGGATTTCGACTTATGTCTCGAATAGGTAAGAAGCCGATTCCCCTGCCGAAAGGGGTTAAGATCCAGATCGGCGATCAACTCGAAGTGACCGGACCCAAAGGTACCCTGACGGTGCCGATTCCGGGCGGCGTCCACTTTAAGCAGGCCGATGGCCGGCTGGATGTCGCGCGCGACGGCGATAAGTACAGCGCGCTGCACGGGCTCACGCGCGCGCTGGCCGCCAACGCCGTGCAGGGCGTCTCCACCGGGTTCACCAGGGAACTGGACATTGTGGGCATCGGCTATCGCGCCGAGGTCAAGGGCAGGGTCGCGACATTCACGCTGGGCTACTCGCATCCCATCGAAGTTCTGTTGCCCGACGGCGTGGATATGAGAGTCGATAAGGTGGCGGGCAGCCCGATCCAAAATTTACAGGCGCGCCTGGTGCTGAGCGGCCACGACAAGCAGTTGGTGGGCCAGGTGGCGGCGAACATTCGCGCGCTGCGCAAGCCGGATCCCTACAAGAACAAGGGTGTCCGCTATACCGGCGAGCAGTTGCGCAAGAAGGTGGGCAAGACCGGGGCGAGTGCCAAATGATCCATAAAACTCAGAAGAACGAAATTCGGCATCGAATTCACGAGCGCATCCGGCACAAGGTGCACGGCACGGCCGAGCGGCCGCGGCTGGCTGTATTCCGCAGCCTGAGTAACATCTACGTGCAGGTGATCGACGATTCCCAAGGCGCCACGCTGGTGTCGGCTTCGACCATCGAAAAGGGCAAGCGCAGCAAAGGCGGCAATCTGGCGGCGGCCAAGACGGTCGGCAAGCTGGTCGCCGAGCGGGCCAAGGAAAAGGGAATTCAGAAGGTAGTGTTCGATCGTGGCGGCTATATTTATCACGGCCGGGTAAAAGCCTTGGCGGATGCCGCGCGGGAAGCCGGACTGGAGTTTTGATGGCAGCAAAAATCGTAAAACGCATCGATCCGCAGTCGCTCAACCTGAAGGAGCAGGTGGTATCGATCAATCGCGTGACCAAGGTGGTCAAAGGCGGCAAGAACCTGAGCTTCTCCGCGCTGGTGGTGATCGGAGATCCGGCCGCCAAGGTGGTGGGCTTCGGCGTAGGCAAAGCCAAGGAAGTGCCGTCCGCCATTCGCAAGGGTATCGAAGCTGCCAAGAAGAATCTGCGCAGGATCCACATGCTGGGGACCACTATTCCGCATCAGTCGCTGGGCCGTTTCGGCAGCGGCCTGGTGCTGTTGAAACCGGCTCCGGAAGGGACGGGCGTGATCGCCGGCGGGCCGGTGCGCGCCGTGATCACCTCGGTGGGCATCCCCAACGTGCTGACGAAGTCCATCGGCACGCACAACCCGCACAACGTGGTAAAGGCCACTATTGTGGCGCTGGAGCAACTGCGGGACAAGGCCGAAGTGGCGGACATGCGGGGCCTGGCAATCGAAAAGCTATAGGAACCGCCGATGCACGCAGATACACGCCGATGGTCTGATCGTTCTTGGTTTTATCGGCGGGAATCGGCGTGCATCGGCGGTTAAAAGGGTTTGTTTTATGGATGGCATGATTAAGATCAAGCTGTATCGCAGTCCCATCTGCACGCCCCAGAAGCACAAGCGCGTGGTGCTTGGGTTGGGGCTGCGCAAGGTCAATCAAATCGTGGTGCGGCCGGATTCACCCGTCTTTCACGGCATGGTCAACAAAGTCCCGCATCTGCTGAAGATAGTGGAATAGGAGCCAGCGTAATGAATCTTAGCGGATTGAAACCCCCCGCCGGACAGAAACACGTGCGCAAGCGTATCGGGCGCGGCATGGGCTCGGGTCACGGCAAAACCGCCACCCGGGGCAGCAAAGGACAGCGCGCCGGCACCGGCTTCGGCCAGAAGCGCGGCTTCGAGGGCGGCCAGATGCCGCTGCACCGCCGCTTGCCCAAACGCGGCTTTACGAATATCTTTAAGAAGCAGTACGCGATTATCAATTTGGAGAAACTGGAGAAACTGGAAGGGGACACGTTCACCCCCGACCACCTCCTCGAGCACGGCGTCATCAAGAAACTGCACGAGGGCTTGAAGGTCCTGGGTACCGGGCAGTTGACGCGGAAACTTCGGGTCGAAGCGCACTTGTTTTCGAAATCCGCGGTCGACAAGATTCAGGCGGCCGGCGGTGAAGCCTTAGTAATTGGCGCCGAGGCTAAGTAAGGGGCGCCGGGAAGCGAAGGAACCATGAAGTTTTTCGAAGCGTTTGGCAACGTATTTCGCATCCCCGATCTGCGCAAGCGAGTCCTGTTCACCCTCGCTATGCTGGCGGTCTATCGCCTGGGCGGCCACATCCCTATGCCCGGCATTAACACCGGCAAGTGGGAAGACTTCCTCACCCGCAATTCCGGCGGCATCTTCGGCTTCTTCGACCTGTTCGCGGGCGGCAACATCCGGCGGTTCACCATCTTCGCCTTGGGCATCATGCCCTACATCACCGCCTCCATCATCCTGCAGCTTCTCACGGTGGTGGTGCCTACGCTCGAAAAGCTCCAGAAAGAAGGCGAACTGGGCCGCCGCAAGATCACCCAGTGGACCCGCTATCTGACCATTGTCCTTTCCGTCATCCAATCGTTCGGCACCGCGAAATTGGTGCAGGGCAGCGGCGGGGGTTTCGTCATCGATCCCGGTTGGCGATTCGTTTTCATGACCATTATTTCGCTGACCACCGGGACGGCTTTTATCATGTGGCTCGGCGAGCAGATCAGCGACCGTGGTATCGGCAACGGCATGTCGCTCATTATCTTTGCCGGCATCGTGGTGAACCTGCCCAACGCAATGTCCAACATTTACAGGAATACGTTCATCACGCGCGAATGGAACGTGCTGCAGATGCTGGTCATTCTGATCTTCATGGTCCTGGTGGTAGCTTTCATCGTGCTGGTGGAGCGCGGCGAGCGGCGTATTCCGGTGCAGTATGCCAAGCGCGTGGTCGGCCGCCGCGTGATGGGCGGCCAATCCACCCACATGCCGCTCAAAGTCAACGCCGGCGGCGTCATTCCGGTGATTTTCGCTTCTTCGATCCTGGCCTTTCCGCAGACGCTGGCCAACGTGCCGCTGGTCAAGAGCATGACCTGGCTGAGCGCCACTCTGGCGTCCATCCGGCACGGCGAACCGCTCTACTACGTGCTGTTCGTGGCGGGCATCATTTTCTTCTGTTTCTTCTACGTTTCCATCATCTTCAACCCCAATGAAGCCGCCGACAACATGCGCAAATACGGGGGATTTATCCCAGGCATCCGGCCGGGGCGCAACACGGCGGAATATATGAACGCCATCCTGACCAAGATCACGGTGGTGGGCGGCATCTATCTGGCAATTCTCTGCTTGATTCCCGATATCATGATTTCCGGCATCAAGCTGCAGCACCTGCCCTTGCTTGGCAATTTTATGGACGCTTACGCGCCCCGCTTCCTGCTGGAAGGCTTGAACGTGAACTTTTACTTTGGCGGCACATCATTGCTGATCGTGGTGGGCGTGGCCATGGATACCATCAACCAGGTGGAAGCGCAATTGATCATGCGCCATTACGAGGGCTTCACGCCCCGGGCGGGGAGGATTCGCGGGCGCCGTAGCACATTTTGACGCGACGCAGCTTTCCATGACGCAAGCTGTGGTTTTATTTGGTTCCCCAGGTTCGGGAAAAGGCACGCAGGCCAGCCTTTTGAAGAAGTGTCTGAAGGTGCCGCACATATCCACCGGGGACATGCTTCGGGAGCATATTCGGGATGGCAACGCCCTAGGTGTCCGGGTAGCCGCCACCATGCACGCGGGAACTTTGGTGCGGGATGAGGTGGTCGATTGCCTCGTCGAGGAGCGGCTGGCCAAGCCGGACGCCCAGGCCGGATTTATTCTGGACGGCTATCCGCGGACCCGGGAGCAGGCCGAGCATCTTTTGGGCTGGCTGGATGCCCGGAATATTCGCGAGTTGGTGATTCACCTTATTGTCGATTATAATGTTATTGTTACCCGTTTGACTGGACGGCGGCAGTGCCCCCGCTGCGGTACCCTCTACAACACCGTTTCCAACCCTCCGCGGGTGGAGGGGGTATGCGACCTGGATGGCCAGGCGCTGGTGATTCGCGACGACGACCGGGAATTGGTGATCCGCCAAAGGCTGGCAGAGTATGAATCGCAGAGCCGGCCGCTGATTGAATTTTTCCGGGAGAAGGGCCGCCGCCTCTTCGAGATCGATGCTAGCCATCAGACTCCGGAGGCGCTGTTGTTTCAGGTCTGCCGGACGATTAAAAATCCGGCTGTAGAAGGATGATTATCAGAAAGACCGCCGCGGAACTCCAGAAAATGCGGCGCAGTGGTTTACTGGTCTGGCAGATCTTAAACGAGTTGGAGAAGATGGCTGGCGAGGGCGTCAGCACGCTGGATCTGGAAGTAGCCGCCGAACGCATGATGAAGGACGCCGGCGCGCGTCCGGCTTTTAAGGGCTATTACGTGCCGGCCGCCGGGGACACGTTCCGGTTCGTGCTGTGCACCTCGGTGAACGAAGAGATCGTGCATGGCATGCCATCGGCCAAGCGGATTTTGAAAAAGGGCGATATCGTTTCGATCGATACGGGCGTGCAGCTCGACGGATATTTTGGGGATTCGGCCACCACCGTGGCGATCGGCGAAGTCGGCGAGCAGATCCGCAAGTTGATGCGGGTCACCCAGGAGTCGCTG
>Ga0209274_10001505_pt1 | contig 11944 bp, 10 predicted proteins | sample HubBroMetageREF1_FD_188343 | JGI IMG/M metagenome (GOLD analysis project Ga0209274, IMG submission 188343) | Reference soil microbial communities from the Hubbard Brook experimental Forest, New Hampshire, USA - Hubbard Brook CCASE Soil... | ecosystem: Environmental > Terrestrial > Soil >...
CGTCGCTGTCATCGAGGAGGAGCACGACTGGGCGCTCCTTGGACGCGTCCGAGAGAAAGCGCAGCACGGCCGAGTCCGCCGGGTCGAGAACACCGAGCGCGCCGGTCAAGCGGCCCAGCGGGCCGAGAGAGAAGACCAACCCCGTCGCGCCCGCGCGGCGAGCTCGATAGAGCTGGTCGCTCAGTGACGCGTCGGGACTGCCTAGGGGGGCGATGCCCGGTCCGCCGGCGCCGCCGGCGCCCAGCGCGCGCTCCGCCGCCGCGTCGAGCGCCTCGCCAAGTCGACCCCGAACGGGCGACCCGATGTCGTCGAGGCGTACGACGACAAGGCCCGCCCCTTCGAGATCGAGGCATAGCTGCTTGCGCCGCTCTGCGGTCACGAAGCAGACTTCGCCCGCGTCGCGGATTCGTGAGCCCGATGAGCGCGTCCCGTCCCCCAGCGCAGCACGCGAGGTGTCCGGTCCCAACTCGAGCGATGAGAGGATATTGTCGGTCATGGGGGCGCGCCGCCACGGGAGATGTAGGCACAGGCCCGCGCACTTGGCCCACTTTGTGTCGGCCTATTTGCTGCGGCTGAGCGTTGACCGACAAGCGCGCGATGTTATCTTGAGAGGGTCTTCCCTCTGCCCGGTTCGCGATTGTCGGCATCGCATGGATCCCGAACAACCACGAACCCGGGGTGCCATGACTGCTCGGTGCGCAAGCCGGGCCGCCTGCCAAGGCGGATAAGCTCGGAAGCCTAAAGCGCGGTCAACGCACCCCACCTAGCCGTCGGCTAGGGGTTCATGTTGTCCGACACACGGCCGGGCGGTAAGGAACGACCTCGTGCGGGCGGGCTCCATCAGGGGCTCCGCCCGCATGTTTTTTCGTGGATGCGTGGGATGACCTGAGCCTCACTCCGCCACACCTTTGGGCGTGGCTTCGTTCCGGCATACGGGATGCTTGCGATGAGCCTGGGTTCCGGCATACGGGATGCCAGCGGCGGGCCCCCAGCCGGAATATGATCGTCGCGTGGCTGGTCAGACTCGCGAGCGGCTCCTGGCGATCATGGACCGGAAGCACCATTGGGCTTACCCGACCCTGACGCGACCGGGTCTATCGCGCGACCAGCTGAGGGTGCATTTTCGGCACGAGTACCTCGTCTACGTACGCGATTTTCCGATGCTGCTGGCGCGGGCGCTCGGCGTCACCCCACCCATCGAGGACGTTCGAGCCATGCTTGCGGCCAATCTGTACGAAGAGCAGACGGGCGGGCTGTCGAAGACGAAGCCGCATCCCCGCCTTTTTCTTCAGATGATGGCCGGCCTCGGATTCCGTGAGAGTGAGTTCAACGAGGATGGCCCCGCCATCCACGAAGCCGCGCAACGCTATCGAGAGTTGCTGCGCGAGCGGTCGAGTCAGATCCCGTGGCAAGCGGCTGTGGCTCTCTTGACGATATTCGTCGAAGGCAGCGTCAATGAACGTGCGGAGCTGGCCGGCACTTTCGTTCGCGCGCGCGGGCCGCGAGCGGTCCTGTCTCACCCCCTCGTCGTGCACTACGGGTGTCCACCGGAAGCCATGGGCCTCACGCGCGCCCACGCCGAAGTGGAGGGCGGGCACCGCGGAGATGCCTGGGCCATGGTGCTGTCGCACGCGCCTGACGAGAGTCGCGTCGCAGGGGCCGTCGTCGACACGTGCACGTTGGCGCTGGAGCTCTGGCAGAGGTATCGCGATGGCGTTGCCGCGATCATGGGGTTGGCCGATCCAGGGAGAAACCAGGACGGCTAGGGTTGCCCGGAGCATGCATGCCTGCGGCGGCGCATGCCGTTCACTCGATCCACTCGCGTCGGGCGCAAGCGTCAATCACGCCAAGGACCTTTCTCAGGCGGCTCTCGACGGCGGCGATCACGGGGTCCGAAAGAAGCGGCGTTCCAGGCGCTTCGTCCCCGAACGCCGCGCGAAGCTTTGCGTCGTCAAGCCCTTGAAGGGCGGAGACGAAGCTCTGCGAAAACCGTGCGACCCGACGAATGCGCGCGAGCTGCGCCGCGAGGGGCTCCTGCGCGGGGTGCTCGTAGAAGGCGCCGTCATTGTCGACGAAAAGTAGAACGCCGTCCGCCCCGGCGCGGGCGACGTTTCCACCGCTCCATCGGTCCCAATTGGCCGTGATGTAGTCGAAGACGAGCATCGTCGAGATGGACGCGGCCAGGCTCGATTGCCCATCGGGGATCCGAGCTTCGGGGTGCATCAGCCAGCCCTCCCAGCGGGCTCTCCACGATGGCTCTTCGAGCGGCAGAACACGATAGTCCGGGATCCACGGCATGAGGGCTCCATGCACCAGGCCCCCGGAATCGACGATGGCCTTGCGGTCGAAATCCGCGGCGCCCTGGGGCGTCGGGAAAACGTCATGGAGCGCGGTCGCCGAGAACGTGCGAGGGATCGCCCGGGGAACGTTTTCCAATCCCAGCGCACGGGCCAGGCGATAGGCCGCGATCTCGCCCTTGTAGCGGTGTTTACCGAAGGGAAGGGTCGAGCCGGGCTTGTAGGCAGCGGCGAGCCCGCCTTCGAGCGTGACCTTCAGCACGTACGAGGTATGGCCGATGCTCTTGGCGGATATCGGCGCGGCAGTGACGTAAGGATCCGGCGAAACGGTCGGCTCGCTCGGCGGCGTTCGCCTGGGGGACGCGCCCGACGTCGCAGTCGCCGCCGGTTCCGGGGCAACCGGCGCACTTGCTTGTGGCACCGTCGACGTCGCCTCCGCGGTCGCGTGTGCACACGCGACCAAGGAGGCCGACGCGCTAAAGAACGCGGCTACGAAGAAACGTTTCGATTCTCGCATCGACGACATCCGGTTGCTCGATGGGCGTGACGTGCGTCCCGCCCTTGACGATCAATATCTCTCCCGTGGGGATGGCGTCCGCCATGGCCTTGGCCAAGAACGCCGGCGTAAACGTGTCGCGCTCTCCGGCGATGACGAGAACGGGCACTTCGATGTGACCCAGCAAGTCGGCGGCGGTGTGCTGCCCCGCGGCCCTCAGCATCCGAAGGAACATCGGGAAGTCGACGTGCGTCATGTGGAGGAGGTACGGGAGCATGTCCTCCGCGTGCACGCGCGAGGGATCGATCTCGCCCGCCTTGAGCGCCACCTTGAGCAAGAGGCGCGGGGGCAGCCGACTCCAAACGGCCCGCACGATATCCGGCGCCTTTTGCGAGAGATCCATCAGCTTCGGCAAGATGACGTCGAGCAGAGGGATCCCGTGAAACGTGCTCGTCGCGTTCCCGAATGTGCCGCAGAGAAGGACCATGCCGCGGATCCCCTCGGGCCTTTGGCGATAGGCTTCGAGGGCCACCTGACAGCCCATCGAGTGCCCGATGAGAACGCAGGGCGGATCCCCGACGTGACGCCTGACGGCTCCGAGATCCGCGGCGTGTGCCGGGATATCGATGCGGTCGGGGTCTGCCGGAGCCGCGCTACGTCCGTGCCCCCGATAGTGCCAGTGCACCAGTGGAAGAGTTTCCGAGAGCGCCTCCCAGAGGTACTTCCAGATGAAGCCGTCGCAAAGGATGCCGTCGCTAAGAATGGCGTGCACGTCGGAAGAACCGTACCCGGCGGTTCGAGTACGAACGTAGAGTCTGGTGCCGTCGGGTCCCCGTGCGAACGACTCTCGATCACCACCCCGTGTTGAGGCGAGAAGCGCGTCGTTCTTGGACGTCAGCCGGCCTCCTCGTCGTCGCCGCCGTCGACGTCGTTCACGCTGGGCAGCTTCTTGATCTCGGTTCGTGAGATCTTCCATGCCCGCTGCACGACCCAAGAAAGCGAGCGGTCGAGCCGCGCCGCTTCCTCTTTGATCTCTTGAAGCATCGATTCTGGAAAGTACAGGCTCTGCTTGCGTTTGTCGGTTTTCGAGCCTGGCACGTTCGCCATCGACTCCTTGTCACTCGTAGCCAAGGCGGCCTCCTTCAGGTGAGTAGCGCGAAAGTGCATCGAGACGATCTACGCTCATCTCGGCTCGGCTGCACAATAACACCCCAACTATCGACTGCTTGACGCCGAGGATCAAGCCCAACTCGCGCTAACTTTGCTCGGGCCATGGCTTCCCCCACTGATATACCGTCGCAACCACGGCCGCATGAATGGCCCCATCGACGGCCGCGCCCTGCCAGCCGGTCGCGGCTGCTTTGGCTGCTCGCCGCGCTTTCCGTCGCCACCTTCGCAGCGTGCGCAGGGGCCCTCGGCGAGGGCGGGCGAGGGGCCGCGAGCGACCCGGCCTACGCCCTCATCGACCAGTTTGGCCGCGTGCTCGTGCAGATCGAGAACGAGTATGTCGACCCCGTGGACCGGGCGAAGCTCGTCGGCGGGGCGATCAAAGGAATGGTGGCCGAGCTCGACCCGCATTCGAGCTACATGCCGGCGGAGGAATTTCGAGAGTTCGAGGGCGACACCGAAGGTCAGTTCGGCGGCATCGGGATCGAGGTCGAGCTCCGAAACGGGCAGCTCGTCGTTCTTTCGCCCATCGAGGGCTCGCCGGCGGAGCGGGTCGGCATTCGAAGCGGGGACGTCATCGTCGGCATCGACGCAAGGGATCCGAGCGCCGAGGCCTTCGACCTGTTGGTCAAACGCCTGCGGGGTCCGCCCGGGTCGCACGTCCGAGTCAGCGTTCGCCGAGGCAACGCGGGCGAGCCGGTCAGCTTCGATCTCGTCCGAGAAGTGATTCACGTCGCCAGCGTTTCCTACAAGCTCCTTTCGCACGGGGTCGCATACGTACGCATCAAGCAGTTCCAGGAACACACGCACGACGAGCTACTCGAGGCCGCCGCCAAGCTTCGCGCGCGCTCGGGCGGCGCGATCACGGGCGTCCTCCTCGACTTGCGAAGCGATCCGGGGGGTCTGGTCGACCAAGCCGCGGACGTGGCCGACGAGTTTCTCGACGAGGGAGTCATCTATACGGCTCGGCACCGCGGGCAGATTGTCGACCAAGTCACCGCGCGCGGGGGCGGGGCCTTCACGCGAGAGCCCTGCGTCGTGCTCGTCGACCAGTACACGGCGAGCGCGTCGGAGCTCGTCGCGGGGGCCTTGCAGGACCACCATCGGGCTACGGTCGTCGGCGAGCGCACGTTCGGCAAGGGCAGTGTTCAAGCGATCCTGTCCCTCCCCGGAGGAGCCGGGATGCGCTTGACGGTATCGCGCTACTACACGCCGAGCGGCCATGCGATTCAGGCCGACGGCGTTCATCCCGACGTGGCCGTCGAGCGCGAGCACGACGATTCTGTGGTCTCCTTTCGGGAGAAAGACCTCGAGGGCCACTTGGCGGCCGAGGCGCTCCCTTCAGCGGCCGCACAGCCTTCGAAGCGCATCGTGGTCATCGCGGTCGACGCGGGCACCGCGCCAGATTCGGTCGGGAAGGAAGCGAAAGGCGTGCCCGAGGACCCGGACAACGGGACCGATGCCATTCTCAAAGTGGGATGGCAGACACTGGGGCAGCCTTGGCTCCGCTCGCCGTCTCCGCCCTAGAAAGCGCGACGTGCGCTGCCGACGTTCCGGCTTGCGCGCCCTGCGCCAGGGCACCCAGCCAAGTGCGGGGCGTGTCAGCGACGATGTCTCCGGCCGCGAAGAGTCCTGGCGGAGAGCCGCCGACCGGCACGCCGGCATCGGGCGTCTGCGCGAGTGCGCCGACCGTCTCGACGAGAGCGTCGCGCGAGAAGGGCCTCGCCAGCGACTCGGGCGCAAAACCGAAGAGAGATCCGGGCGTGTCGAGCGGTCGTCCGCGCGCCCCCAGCATCAGGGGCGCTTTCAGGGTCAACCGGATCGGCGGGCTCACGTGCGAAGGGAGCGCCGTCGCCAAGATCGCTTCCGAGGGGGCATACTCCATTCCGCCGCCGATGAGCCCCCCGGTCGCCACGACAACGGCGTACGCATCGAGGACCTGGCCGTCTTCGGCAATGACGCGCCAGGTTTCGCCGTGAGCCTCGACCGTCGATGCGCGGCCCGCGACTTTCACGACGCCCGCGGACGAAAGAGCCCGATCGCGAGCGCGCTCGAAGCGTAGGCCTGCGGGTCCGCCGGGCGAGCCGACCGCCTCACCACACGGGAGCCCCACACGCTCGGAAAGAGCGTCGGCGCACGCGCGCTCCAAGCCGAGGATCGGCGGCAGGACGATGCCTCCCCAGCGGGCTTCGGTTCGAGCCAAGGCCTCTCGAAGTCGCTCCGCCAACCAGCCCAGGCGGCTCGCATCGTCGTGACGAGCTGCGAGATCGACGTCCGGCAGAAGGGATTCGTCGGTGTGGCGCAGCAAGCCCGCTTCGAGCGCCCGGTAGCCCTTGCCCCACGAGAAGGCGAGCTCGCTTGCGTTCCAGCCAGGGCGATTGCACTCCACGACCGCCACGCCATCCCCGTTCAATCGAGCGACGTCGAGTAACGAAGCGTCGCGGCCGTCGGCGCGCCTGACCAGGCCCCCCAGGGTGACAACCGTGCAGCCGGTTGCCGGAACCGCGTATCCGCCCAAGGCGTTCAGCACGGCTTTCGCTCGCTCGGAAAGAGCGTTGCCGTGCGCTGCCGGGTGATGATCTTGCCAAAAGGCGTGGTCGATCGCGCCCGTAGCCAAGCTGGAGGCTCCCGTGCCGCCGGCGAGGACGATCACGGATGGGGCGATCGTCGCGGCGGCAACGCCGGCGGCCGTGCCGGCGACGCCGCTCCCGATCACGATGACGTGGCGCGTCGCGCCCGCCGGACTCTCCTTCACGAGGCGTCTCCGAGCGAAGATCGGACATGCGCGGCGAGTAGAGCCTCTTGCCGTGCTTGCTCGGGTCCGAGAGCTACGACGCGCGAGCGCGCTTGTTGGTCGAGAAATTCCAGAGCCATCGCTCGAGCCGCGGACGGCGCAAGGTCGAGCTCGGCGGCTACGATCTGCCCGCAACGCGCCGCACACCGCATTCCCCCGCAAGCGCCTAGGCCCAGGCGTGTTCGGCGCGCGACGTCGGCGACCGTGCGAGCCAGCTCCTCGCGCAGCACGTAGCGCACCTCGGCTTCCAGGACGGGCTCGCAGGGGCACACCGTGTCGCGCTCATTCGCGCATCGCGCGGTCCGCTCGAGCACACGCAGCGCGCGCTCGCCGTGGCGATAGACCAGCCGCCGTGCTGCCACCGGAGTGATCGCGAAGCGGGAACCGAGCTCCCCGGCGTCCGGCATCCGCTCGCCGCCCGGGAGCGCACGCGTATGCGTCGAGCACGCCACGTTGTTGCCCAAGTCGCTGGGGGCCACGTGGTCGCACAGCTCCTGCGCGAACAATCGGTAGCTGGCGAGCTTGCCCCCGATCATCGAGTAAAGCCCGGGGGCGCCGTCGGCGCCGTGGTCGACGACGCGATGGTCGCGCGAGAGCGCGTCTTCGTTTCGACCGTATTCATAGAGCGTGGGCCGCACGCCCGCGTACGTGCCGATGGCTCGCGCTAGGCGCACTCCGGGAAGGGTCCGCGCCACCCCCTGCACGAGGTAGCGCACCTCCTCGCTCGTGGCGCGCACGTCGTCGAGGTCGCCGTAGTAGTCGTCGTCCGTCGTTCCGAGAACGCTGACGTTCTGCCACGGCTCGAGGAAGACCTGCCGACCGTCGATCGCCTCCGACAAGATCCCGTAATTGGTGATGCGGCGGTCGAGCACGACGTGAATCCCTTTGCCTGGACGCACGCGCACCCGGGCTTGAGGCAGGCCGCCGAGCGCCGCCGTGATGGGCGACCAGGCTCCCGTCGCGTTGACGACGACGCGCGCGCGAACCTCCTCCGCATGACCGCGCAAGCGATCACGCCCGGACACCACGTAGCGGTAGGGGTCGTCGGGGCTCGGAGCGCGCGCGATCGCCTCGACCGTCGTGTGCACGAAAACGCGCGAGCCGTGCTCGATGGCGTCGACCGCGTTGTGAACGCAGAGTCGCACGCCGTCCACGCCCCATTCATCGAACGTGACTCCACCGACAAGGCCACCGACGAGGCCGGGCTCGAGTTGGGCGAGGTCGCTCGCATCGAGCCGGCAGTGGGGCTCGCCGCGCTTGAGAGGCTGGTAGTCGTCGTAGGCGCGAAAGTACGCGTCGACGAGCTCGAGGGCGATGCGCGCTTTCGCGCCGTCGCGCAGCGGCATCAAGAACGGGATTCGGAAGAGGAGATGAGGCGCGATGTGCTGGATGTATCCGGAGTCGCGACACGAGGTCTCGGTCACGCGCGGCGACTGCGACAGGTAGCGCACGCCACCGTGGATCATCCCGCTCGAATTGCCGCTCGCCCCGAAGGCCAAGTCGTTTCTTTCGAAGAGGGCAACCTTCAGACCGCGCAGGGCGAAGTCACGCGCCACGCCCGTGCCGTTGATGCCTCCGCCAAGGATCGCAACGTCGACTCGGTCCTCCGGGTTGCCCTCCTTCGCCCCCTCGGCCCTGCGCATCGCCACGGGCGGAGGCGCGAGTGAAACGGCCGGCTCCGTGGGCACGACAGGCGTATTTAGCATGGCCGGGACGGCTCAGGCGCCGACGAATCAGTCCGAAGCGCCGTCTTTCGCACGGGTCTTCTTGCCCGCGCGCTCGAAGCGATCGAGCACACGGTCGACGATCTTGTAGAGCCGGCGGTTGCCGTCTTGCTCGTGCTTGGCGACGTGGGCCGCGTACTTGTGCGTTTCGCGGAGAAACAGGCGCAAGAGATCCGCGTCGACGCGGGGCGCCTCGAGGCCGTAGCCCAGGTGCTCCAGGTAGCGCGCATTGAGAGTCTGCTCGTACTGGTTTCGCACGGGCACGCTGAAGACCGGCTTCCCCAGGTAGAGCGCTTCGCCGATCAGCGAAAGGCCACCGTTGCACACGACGGCGCGCGCGCTCGCGAGGTCATCGACGAACCCCTTCTCGCTGAACTCCTTGAGCGTGCAATTGCCGCGACGGGCGTTTTTTCGCAGGCCGTAGACGATGAACTCGCGTTCGTGGACGCGCTCGAGCTGCTCGAGGAGCGACGTGTCGCTCGTGGACGTCTGATAGACGAGCACGTGCGACCCAGCACGGGCGCGCTTCTTGGCTTCGAGGATGGGGTCGCGCAAGATCGGCGGGACGAGCGTCGTGTTTTTTCGAAAGCGCCTTCGCACGCTGGGTTGGAAGAATGTCGTCACGATGTAGTGATCGCACCCGGGCAGCTTGGCGCGCACGAACGCCTTGGTCATTTGATAGTCGACCTTGGCCCCCTGCTTGGCGAACTTTCCGAGGCGGAAGCGGCTGATGATCTGCTGGTTGTCGATCGAGAGAATCGGCAGCCCGTGACGTCGGGCGAAGAGATACGCGAACGAGTCGAAGTCACTGATGACGGCCTGCGTACCGAACCGTGCGACCTTGCGGAAATAGGCGCTCACGTTCGCGGCGAGCATGCCCGGCGCCGCAAGCACGTTTCGCGCGAGCGTCCCGCTCTGGTCCATTCGATTGTCCACGTAACGGATCGTCAGTCCGCGGATCTCCACCACGTCGTCGAAGGACTTCGCGAGGAGCGAGTGCGCCCGTCCGCTCACGACGATCTTGACCTTGTGACCTCGCTCGATGAGGTGCTCGCAGACGACTTTGCTGCGGGTCGCGTGGCCCAACCCCTCGCCGACGACGCCGTAAAGGATGCGCATGCGCCCCCAGTGTCTCTCTGGATGTCCGCGGCGTCACCCTCGAATACGGATCGACCAGGTCAGTTTGACGAGACTCTTCAGGACGTTGGGCACCCGCTTGAACAGGTTGATGCTCGGCGGGCGCTTCTCGATCACGTGGACGGGGATCTCCTTGATCGCGATGCCCGCGCGGTAGGCTCGTATGACGAACTCGCTCGCGAACACGTCCTTCTCCACGAGACACGCCCGCACCGTGTCGAGGAGCGTGAGGCGGCGGAAGGCTTTGAGGCCGTGGGTGTCGGTTCCGGGAAATTCCAAGAGAATCTTGAGCAACGTCGAGTAGGCGATGCTGGCCACGTGACGGATGAGCGGTCTCTCGTCGGCCGAGCCTACCGCAAGCTTGCTCCCGATGACGAGATCCACCTCCCCCGTTTCGAGGATCTCGACGGCGCGCTTTTGAAAGTCCGCGTCGCAGAGATCGATCTCGTCGCAAAGAACGATGTCGCCCCTTGCGAGCAAGATACCCTGCTTGAGCGCCTTGCCGTAGTTGGGCTCGCCCAGGCTGATGATCTGGACCTGGCCCTGTGCTTCCGTGTGGTACTTCGCGGCCAGCTCCTGCCCGATTTCGACCGTGCGGTCCTTCGAGCCGTTCTCGGCCAGGATGATCTCGTAGCTCCACCCGAGCGGAGCAAGCCGCTCGCGCAGGTCGACGATGGCCGCGTGCAGGATCGCTTGCTCGTTGTAGACGGGGATGACAATCGAGATGTGGGGGTGGGGGGATTGGACGTCAGCCCCGGGTGAATCTGCGGCTGCCATGGAAAGGGTGCCTAACTACGAGATTATGGGGTCGTTGACCAGGGGTCAGAACCAGCCGCCGACCAGGGCCCGCGCTTCGACGATGTTGTCCTCGATGGCGCAGTACGTCCAGCCGCCGTAGCGCCCGATCGACCAGACGCCGTGTGTGCGCATCCGAGCGGAAAGTCGCTGATGCTCCGCCATCGAGGCCTTCGTGATGTGGACATAGGCCGGGTCCAGCACGACCGAGTGCTCCGCGACGAGGCGCTGGGTGGTCACCACGCGCTCGCGCTGCAAGTCGTCGAGAGCCCGTTGCCTCGCGGCTTCGACGTCGATGGTCGCATCTCTCGGGAAGCCGATCTCGACGTAGAGACTCAGGCGGTCGGTGTCCAGAATGTTGTCGTACCAGCCGACGCGGTAGAAGACCGTTTCGCGCGCAGGATAGTACGTCCAATGGACGCCTTTCTGGCCCTTGGCGTCGAACCCGAAGTTGAAGATCAGGACCTTGTTCCAGGCCCAGACGGAAGGATCGTGGTCGAGCCGGCATAGAGCGGCAAACCGATTGAAAGGCGCGCTCGACACCAGACGCTCGAAGCGTATCTGGCGTCGCGTCGTCGAGGCCACCTTGCGCTCCAGATCGACGGAGACCAGGCCCTCGTTGAGCGCGACGCCGTCGGCCCGTACCGCACTGGCGATCGCGCGCACGTATTCGATGGCCCCTCCCTCCGGATACGTGAAGCTCGCGTTGTAGCTCGCGTTGTCCGGGCGCTTCATGTTCGCGACGATGTCGGTCAAGTCAGCGAACGGGAAAAATCGCCCCATCGCGTCCTTATCGAGGAGCGCGAGGTCGCACGCATAGAGCTTCTCGTTGTAAGGGAAGAGGAACTTGGTGCAGATGCTCTCGCCGAACCGGGCGCGAAGCATCTCCTTGAAGTTGCCTTCGGGGGCGCTCGCAGCCCGTTTCACGTCACTCGATCGCGCGAAGTAGAGGTCGTGTAGGCAGTCGATGAAGTCGCCCTGCGGAAGCTGGTGGATGTTCTTCTGGAATGGAAAGTCGATTCGGTCTGCCCCGTAGGCAATGAAGCTCTTCTTGTCGACCGTACGAATCCGTTGGGTAGGCATCCGATCGCGCAGCCACTTCTCGATGTCGGGGTGTTTGAAGTGGAAGAAATGCCCCGAGTAGTCCCAGACGAAGCCGTCGCTCGTGACGGTCTTGCACCAGCCGCCGATCTCGGCGTCGGCTTCGAGCACGAGGTAGTCGTCGTCGCCCCGCTCCGAGAGGGCGGCCGCGGTCGCGAGACCGGTGATGCCCGCGCCGACCACTAGCGTACGGACGGATTCCATCGAAGACGGCTCGCGATGACCTTAGGATCTGTGGGCTCGCGGATAGCTCCCGAGGTGCTTGACCATCGGGCACTTGTCGCGGAGACGCGTCATGACACGAGCGACGTTGGCGTCCTCGCGGTGCCCGAGCATCTCGGCGAGAAACACGTAGTCCCACGGTTTCTCACGGCTCGGGCGCGACTCGATGCGGCAGAGGTTGATGCCTTCTTCGTCAAGGACGGTGAGCGCC
>Ga0209274_10001506_pt1 | contig 11939 bp, 10 predicted proteins | sample HubBroMetageREF1_FD_188343 | JGI IMG/M metagenome (GOLD analysis project Ga0209274, IMG submission 188343) | Reference soil microbial communities from the Hubbard Brook experimental Forest, New Hampshire, USA - Hubbard Brook CCASE Soil... | ecosystem: Environmental > Terrestrial > Soil >...
TCACTGCGTACGGGCGCGGCGCGGGGTTCGGGCGCGACTTCAGCGCGTGGACCGCGCACGTCGCCGAGCTTAAGGGCACCTACGCCATGAATTACGATCGGGCGAGCCCGCTCATCCAGCCGTACTACGTGCTCGAGGAGCTCAACCGCCTGACGCGCGGCGAGGCGATCATCACCACCGGCGTCGGCCAGCACCAGATGTGGGCCGCGCAGTACTGCGACTTCCGCGCGCCGCGCCTGTGGCTCACCTCCGGCAGCATGGGCACCATGGGCTTTGGCCTCCCGGCGGCCATCGGCGCGCAGATCGCCTGTGCGAAGCGCTTGGTTGTAGACATCGACGGCGACTCCAGCATTCGCATGAACATCGGCGAGCTCGAGACGGCGTGCACCTACGGCCTGCCGGTGAAGGTCATGGTGCTCAACAATTTCGGCGACGGCATGGTTAAGCAGTGGCAGAAGCTGTTCTTCAAAGGCCGGCTGTCGGCGAGCGATCGCTCGCTGCACAAGAAAGACTTCGTCAAGGCGGCGCAGGCCGACGGGTTCGCCTACGCCGCGCGCCTCGAGCACAAGGCGGACGTACCAAGGGTGATCGGCGAGTTCCTGGCGTTCGCGGGTCCCGCCTTCCTCGAGGTGATGATCGACCCCGAGGCGGGCGTCTATCCGATGGTAGGCCCCGGGCAGAGCTACGATGAGATGATCACCGGCGAGCACATCGCCTCGCGCCACAAGGTGGACATCAAACCCCCCGGACCCTCGGAGATGTTCTGATCGCGGAGATGCTCCGATGAAGTACCTGCACACCATGGTGCGCGTGACCGACATCGACGCGTCGCTGAAGTTCTACTGCGACGGGCTCGGTCTCAGGGAGGTATCGCGCCGCGATTACCCGCAGGGACGGTTCACGCTGGTGTTCCTCGCCGCGCCCGGCGACGAGCATGCGCAGGTCGAGCTCACCTGGAACTGGGATCCGGAGCCGTACGGCGGCGGGCGCAACTTTGGCCACCTCGCCTACGAGGTGCAGGACCTGTACGCCACCTGTGCGCAGCTCGCCGCCCACGGCGTGACGATCCTGAGACCGCCGCGCGACGGACATATGGCGTTCGTGCGCTCGCCGGACAACATTTCGATCGAGCTGCTGCAGAAAGGCGCGCCGCTGGCCCCCGCCGAACCCTGGAAATCGATGCCCAACACCGGCAGCTGGTGACGCGCTGGCGTGGTCCACCGGACGCTGCGGGCCATCGCGATCATGATCGCGGCGGTCGCGGTGTTCTCCTTCATGGACATGACGCTGAACCTCCTCGCGGCGCACTATCCGCCGATGCAGGTGGCGGTGCTACGCGGCGCGGCCTCGCTGCCGTTCACGCTGCTGCCGGTGCTGATCTCCGGGCGCCTGCGGGACCTCCGGCCACACCGTTGGCCGATGCACCTGCTTCGCGGCGCCCTCACCGTCGTGGTCCTGGGCGGCTTCATCTACGCGGTGAAGGTGCTGTCGCTCGCCAACGCCTACTCGGTGTTCCTGTCCGCGCCGCTCATCGTGGCGGCACTGTCGGTGCTGCTGCTGAAAGAGCGCCTGCCGTGGGGAAACTGGCTGGCGATCCTCGCGGGCCTGGGCGGCGTCCTCACCATGCTGCGGCCGGACGCCTCGGGCTGGGCCTCGCTCGGGGCGCTGGCGGCGCTCATCGGCGCCAGCGCCTATGCGCTCAGCGGCATTCGTGTGGCACGTGCTGCCCTCGGCGCGCGTGCTGTTCGGCGGCGGCATCGTGATCGCGAGCGGACTGTACCTCGTGTGGCGCGAGCGCCTCGCCGCCAAGCATCCGGCGTTGCAACACTCATGACAGTCGGTGCCGCGACAGGGCACAATGGCCACCCTGTCGTCGACAGTTGGAAGATGTCGCTCGCAAACAAGAGGAACAGCTCATGAGCAACGCGGATCTCCGGGGACGATTCATCTGGCACGAGTTGTTGACGACCGACACGGCCGCCGCCGCCGCCTTCTACCCCAAAGTGGTTCCGTGGCGCACGCACCCCTCCAGCATGCCCGGCTATACGATCTGGATGGCGGGGCAGACCCAGGTCGGCGGCCTCATGGCGCTGCCGCCGGACGCCGCCGGCACTCCGCCGCACTGGCTGGTGTACGTCGGAACGCCGAGTGTCGACGCCACCGTCGAGCAGGCACAACGCCTCGGCGCGCGCATCGTCAAGGCCGCCGCGGACATTCCCAACGTCGGCCGCTTCGCCGTGCTGGCCGATCCGCAGGGAGCAACCTTCGCGGTCTACACGCCCGCCGGAGCCGCGGCCAGCACCTCGCCGTCCGGCGGCGCCGGCGGATTCTCATGGCACGAGCTCGCGACCACCGACGTCGCGGGCGCGCTGCGCTTCTACGGCGAGCTGTTTGGCTGGCGCAAGGGGCCGGGCCACGACATGGGCGCGATGGGCATCTATCAGCTGTTCGAGCACGGCGGCACGCAAGTCGGCGGCATGTGCAACGTGCAAGGCCCCTCGACTCCGCCTTCGTGGCTGAGCTATGTGCAGGTCACGGACACGACGCGTGCGGTGGCTGTTGCCAAGGGCGCCGGCGGTCGCGTAATGCACGGTCCGATGGACGTGCCCGGCGGCAGCTCGATCGCGCTGTTCATGGATCCGCAGGGTGGCGCATTCGCGGTGCAGCGGCCGCCGGCGGCGATGCAGCCGGCACGCCCCGCGGCGGCTCCTGCGCCGAAGCCTGCGGCGCCGCCGCCTGCGCCGAAGCCTGCAATGCCGCCGCCCGCAGTGAAGCCTGCTGCGCCGCCGCCTGCAGTGAAGCCGGCCGCCGCGCCGGCTGCTGCGGCGCCCAGGGCCGCCGCCCCGGCCGCCGCGCCGAAGCCCGCGGCGAAGAAGGCAGCGCCGGCGAAGCCCGCGGCGAAGAAACCCGCGCGCAAGCCGGCGAAAAGGAAAGCGGCAAAGAAGAAGGCTGCAAAAAAGAAGGCGGCGAAGAAAGCCGTGAAGAAGACCGCGAAGCGTGCGCGCAAGGGCGCCCGGCGCGCGCCCGCGAGAAAGTCCGCCGCGCGCCGACGCACCGGGCGGCGCGCCGCACGCGGTGGCCGCGCGCGCCGCAGGCGCTGACGCCGGCCTGGAACCGACTCGGGAGGCTTCCGCCGCGCGCAAGCGCGGCGGCGGCCTTCAGACTTTGATGAGCGGGCGGCCGAAGTTGCCGCCCTGCAGCGCGAGCAGCAGGTGCGCCGGCGCGTTCGCCAGACCCTCGACGATGTGATTCTTGGCGGCGATTCTCCCGGCGCCGTACCAGGCGATCGCATCGCGCAGGAACTCGCCGCGCCGGTGCTCGTAGTCGCCCACATGCATCGACAGCACCCGCACCCCCTCGCTGGGTGAGTAGCCGCCCCGCCCGAGGAGCGCCGCGGGTTGCGCCGGGCGCAGGGAGTTCTGCACGATGCGCCCGCCGCGGGCGAGGTGCCGGCCCGCAACGACGGTCTCGAGCAGCTCGCCGCCGCTGTTGTCGAAATAAACATCCACGCCGCGCGGGGCAAGTTGCTTCAACCGCGCGTGGACATCCTCGGCGGCGTGGTTGAGGCAGGCCGTGAAGCGCGCGTGGCGCACCACCCACTCGGCCTTCTCGCGGCTGCTGGCGATGCCGATCGCGCGCGCGCCCTTGAGCATCGCGATCTGCCCGGCCATGGCGCCGGCGGCGTTGGCGGCGGCGGACACCAGCACCGTCTCGCCCGGATTGAGGCGAGCGAGGTCCAGCAGCCCGAAGTACGCCGCCATGCCGGGGGCGCCCAGCACCCCGAGCGCCGTCGAGGCGGGCGTCTGGCCGGGGTGCAGCAAGCGCGCGTGGTCGCCGGCCGAGACGCACAGCTCCTGCAGCCCGCAATCGAGCACCACGAGACTTCCGGCCGCAAATACGTCGTGGCGCGACTCGATCACCTGCCCGACGCCGCGCGCTGGGACCAGATCGCCGGACCTCAGCACGCCGTACGCCGCGCCGGCGGCTCCGTCCGTGCCGCCGACCACGAACGGATCGAGCCCGAGCCAGAGCGCACGGGCGAGGAACGAGCCGTTGGTGAGTCTCGGCGCCGGGGCCTCGCGTAGCTCGAAGTCACCCGGACTCGAGGGCACGTGCCGGATGCGGATCTGCAGATTGTTCATGGCGCGCTTCGTGTCCTACTGCGCGTCGGCTTCTGCCTTCTGCCGTTGCTCGGCAGCCTGTTGCTGGGCCGCGCCGATCTGCGCGCGCACGCGGTCTTCGGTCTGCTTGGCCTGAGCGGCCTGTTGCGCTTCGGATGCGCCGCCCGCGGTCGCAGCCGCACCGGTCCCGGCAAGCCCGCAGCCGCTGATGAGAAGTGCAACGCAAGTCAGCACGGCGCATCGCATGAGAGTGAATTTACCCGCCTCGTGTGTGAGCGCAAGGGGAGCGTCGATCGTGGCACTATGTCGGACATGCCCAAGGGAGTTACCCCCGCGCCTCGCGCACGGGAGACCGAGCCGCGCGTGCGCCGCGGCTATTTCGAGTGCCGTTACGGTCAGTTACATGTTCACAACGCCATTCCGCCGGGGGGAGGCTTCGAGGAGGGCACGCCGCTGCTGTGCCTGCACGGCGCGGGCGGCACGGGCCGCGCTTTCCTGGGGTTTCTGCCGCACGCCGGCCGGGACCGCTCGGTCTACGCGCCGGATCTGCCCGGCTGCGGAGAGTCGGATCCCCCGCCGCCGCACGCGCAGCTCGAGGATTACGCCGCGGCGCTCGGCGAGTTCCTCGACAGCATGCGACTGCGCAAACTCGACGTTTTGGGCTATCGCGCCGGGGCGCTGCTCGCCGCCGAGCTGACACTGTTGCGCACGGCGCAGGTGCGCAGGCTCGCGATGGTGTCGGTTCCGGTAGCGGCGGCGGTCGCGGCGGCGCACGCGCCGTCGCCGGGACTTGCAGAAGCTGCCGCGCACTATCGGTGGCGCGAGCGCCTCGGCAGGCTGGCCGCGCAGCAGACACTCCTGGTGCGCCCGAAGGACGAGTTCTGGGACGGCAGTGCGCGGGTGCGGGAGGTGCTGCCCGGCGCGCGGCTCGCGGAGCTGCCGGAGCACGGCGCCGACCTGCTCGAGTCGGGAGCGCCGGCGCTCGCACGGACGGTGCGCGACTTCACCGGCGACTGACCCCGTCTCACCGGGCCGTCGGGTGTACCCGGAAAAGCGGGCCGCTGCCCGGAAGCCGGCCGGCCGTAGTGAGAGCATCGGGGAGAAATTGCGGAAAAATTCGCGATTTCCCTCACATAATGTCCGGCAACCCCCGGCTGCTCTGCGCGCGCGGCGGCGGTAAGATCCCCGCTATGGACCCACACCCGGTTCCGCCGCCGCAAGGTACGGCCGTTACGGCCGACCTCGATCGCACCGACGAACTGCCGGTGCTCGATCCGGGTGCCTACGAGGCGCGCGAGCAGGCCGCCGCCCTGGCGGTCCCCGTGGTCGAGGCGGCCGACGAGCCGCGCGAATCCGCCGAACCAGTGCCAGCGCCGACGGCGCCGCGCGCATCCGGCGACCCGCTGCAGACGGCGGCTGCCAATCTGCGCCAGGCGCAGGACTTCCTCGCGAGCCGCGCCGCGCGCTTGCGTGCCCTCGAGAACTCGCTGCAGGAGGCGCATGCGGCGCGCGCGGCCGCGGAGCAGCGAGCCGCTGAGCTCGCGGAGGACCTGACCCAGGCGCGTGCCGCGGCCGAGCGTCGCGCGGCCGAGCTCGGCGAGCAGCTTGCCCGCGCCAACGCCGCCGCCGAGGAGCGTGCGGCGCAGCTCGGCGAGGAGCTGACTCGCGCGCGCGCCGCCGCCCAGGAGCAGGCCGCGCGCCACGCCGACGAGCTTGCCCGCGAGCGCAGCACCGCCGAGCAGCAGGCCGCACAGCTCACCGCGCAAATGGCCCAGGAGCGTGCCGCCGCCGAACAGCGCGCGCGCGAGGAGCGCGATGCCGCGGCGCAGCTGCAGCACTCGCAAGATCGCAGGAACCGGCAGGCGCTCGGCGAGAAAGAGCAGGCGCACGCGGCGGCGCTGGCGGAACTGCATGCCGTCCGCGCGCGCAGCACCAGCTTCCACGAAGCGCTGCAATCGGCCGAACGCCGCCGTGGCCTGCTCGAGTCGCTGATCACGCAGATGCACCTGGAGGCGGATGCCGGTCAGGCGAAGCAGGCCGCGCTCGGCGGCGAGCTGAGCGCGCGCGAGACACGCGCCGGCGAGCTCGAGTCGCAGCTGGTGGAGCGCGGCACACGGGTCGCCGTACTCGAGCAGCAGGTGAGCGCGCTCACTGCCGGCGTCGCGCAGCGCGACGCCGAGCTGCAGCGCCTGCTCGCCGAGCAAGCCTCACTCAAGACCGCGATCGAGTCAGGGCGCGCGGCGGCGGAGGCGGCGGCCGCCGGCGCGGCCGGGCTCGAGGCGGCAGTCGCGCAGGCGCGCGGTCGGACGCGCGACCTGGAGACGGCGCTTGGCAGCGAGAAGAAGCGCAGCAGCGAGCTCGAGGCGGAGCTGACCACCGTGCGCGGGGAGATGGAGCAATGGGCGGGCGCGCTGCGCGTCGCGCAGCTGGAGCGCAACGCCCATCAGGCGAGCGCCACCGCCACGGAGGCGCGCACCCGCGAGCTGGAGATGAAGGTCGCCGCGCAGGAGCAGGAGCTGCGTTCGCTCCAGGCGGCCGCGGCCGGTGCCGCCGAGCGCGTGCGCAAGCTCGAGGCGGAGCTGCAGGTGGGCTCGGACACCATAGGTCAGCTCGAGTTGCAGGTGCGCAGCCGCAACGCGCGGGTCGATGAGCTCGAGTGGGCCAACCAGCAGTGGCGCGAGACGCTCGAAGGCGCACGCGGGACGGGCGAGAGCGGCAGTCACCGCGCGCCGCGCGAGGCCGCGCAGCAGGCCGCCGAGGCGGAGGCGGGTCCGGGGTATGTGCCGGCGCCCGACGGCACGGCGCGATTCCTGATTCACACTGACGGCGGGCGCGAGGTGGTGCACGTGCTCGGGCGCAAGACCACCATCGGCCGCACCCCGGACAACGACCTGCAGCTCGACGCCCGGTTCATCAGCCGCCATCACGCCGTAATCCTCGCCGGTCCCGCCCACACCATCATCGAGGATCTCAACAGCACCAACGGCGTGCTGGTCAACGGTAAGCGCATCAGCCGCCAGGTGCTCAAGGACGGCGACACGCTGGTCATCGGCCGCTCGCAGTACCGCTTCGCGCTGCGCCGCACCGGCGACCGGCACTGAGGCGCCCGCGAGCCGCGCACGTCGCGCCCCGACCGCGCGCTGACAGCCGCCGCCGCGGTCGCTTAAGCTGCGACGGTGGCGAATCCCTACATCGAGAGAATCCTCAAGGCGCGCGTCTACGACGTGGCGATCGAGTCGCCGCTCGAGGCGGCGACCCGGCTGTCGCAGCGGCTCGGCAACCAGGTGCTGCTCAAGCGCGAGGACCTGCAGCCGGTGTTCTCCTTCAAGCTGCGCGGCGCCTACAACCGCATCGCGAACCTGTCCGAGAGCGCCGCGCAGCGCGGCGTGGTGTGCGCCTCGGCCGGCAACCACGCGCAAGGGGTGGCGCTGGCGGCGCGCCGGCGGCAGCTTCCCGCGGTCATCGTCATGCCGCAGACCACGCCGCACATCAAGGTGCAGGCAGTGCTCGATCTCGGCGGCGAGGTGCTGCTGCACGGCGATGATTACGACAGCGCGCTCGAGCGGGCACTCGAGCTGGCGCGCGAGCGCAGCCTGGTGTTCGTCCATGCCTTCGACGACCCGGATGTGATCGCGGGTCAGGGCACGATCGCGGTCGAGGTCCTGAGGCAGACCGGCGGCCGGCTCGATGCGATCTTCGTGCCGGTCGGCGGCGGTGGCCTGCTCGCCGGGATTGCGGTGTACGTGAAGTACCTCTATCCGGCGGTGAGGATCATCGGGGTCGAGCCGCGCGACGCCGCCGGCATGTACGAGTCGCTCAAGGCGGGTCGGCGCGTGACGCTCGAGCGTGTCGGCATGTTCGCCGACGGCGTCGCCGTGCGGCGCGTCGGCGAGGAGACCTTTGGTCTGTGCCGCGGGCACGTGGACGAGATCCTGCTGCTCGACACCGACGAGATCTGCGCCGCCATCCAGGACGTGTTCGAGGACACACGCTCGATCGTGGAGCCGGCCGGCGCGCTGGCGGTCGCGGGACTGAAGCAGTACGTGGCGCGCGAGGGCTGGCGCGGCAAGCGCCTGGTGGCGATCAACAGCGGCGCCAACATGAACTTCGACCGCCTGCGGCACGTTGCCGAGCGCGCCGACCTCGGCGGGGAGCGCGAGGCGCTGCTTGCGGTGGTGATTCCCGAGCGGCCCGGCAGCTTCCTGCGATTCTGCGAGGCGCTCGGCAGGCGCAGCGTCACTGAGTTCAACTACCGCCACTCGGGCGCGCACAGCGCGCAGATCTTCGTCGGCTTCGCGCTCTCGCACGGACGCGCGGAGAAGGATCAGGTGGTGCGCGAGCTCGGTGCCGCGGGCTTCACGGTCACGGATATGACCGACGACGAGATGGCCAAGCTGCACGTGCGCTACATGGTCGGCGGGCATGCGCGCGGACTCGAGCACGAGCTGCTGTACCGCTTCGAGTTCCCGGAGCGTCCCGGGGCGCTGCTGAAGTTCCTGCAGGCCATCGGCGCGCGCTGGAACATCAGCCTGTTCCACTACCGCAACCACGGCTCGGATTACGGCCGGGTGCTCGCCGGCATCCAGGTGCCGCCCGCCGAGCGCGCCGAGTTCCTGCGGCACCTGAACGAGCTGCATTACGCCTACGTCGAGGAGAGTGCGAACCCGGCGTACCGCCTGTTCCTCTCGGCCTGAGAGTGCGTCGCGCCGCTCCCGGCAGCAGCGCCGTCAGCGCGTCTGGCCGCTCCCGAGCAGCCACTCGCGCCAGATCGCGAGCAACACGGCGAGGATCACCGGGCCGACGAACAGGCCCACCAGCCCGAAAGCAGCGAGTCCTCCGAGCACGCCGAAGATCACCACCAGGAAGGGGATCTCCGCCTCGCGGCTGATGAGGAACGGCCGCACCATGTGGTCGGTCCAGCTCATGACGAGCGCCCCCCAGATGAAAAGTGCGACGCCCGCCACCGTGCTGCCTTTCACGAACAGCCACAACACGATGCCGATCCAGATCGCCGGGGCGGCGAACGGGATCAGCCCGCAGACCGTGGTGAGCGCCGCGAGGAACACCGGAGCGCCGACGCCCGCGAGCCAGTAGCCGAGTCCGACGAGCACGCCCTGCACCAGCGCGGCGAGTACCAGCCCGTACACCACGGCTTTGACCGTCTGGCCGATGTGCTCGAGATAGTCGTGCGCGCGTGACCCCAGCAGCTGCTCGAGCGCCTGCGCCATCTGCCCGGCGAGGCGCACGCCGCCGCGATACAGGAAGAACAGGCTGAGCACCGACAGCAGCAGTTTGATGACGTTGCGGCCGATGCCGCCGATCACATGGGCGATCTGGTCGAAGGAATGGTCGGTGATCGCCTTGAGCTCGCCGCCGAGTGCGTGCGGATCCTGCGCGGCGCGCGTCGTCAGATCCTGCAGCTCGTCTCCCAGCCACGGGATTTTCAGCAGCAGCGACGGCAGCTGCACCCCTCCCGACAGCAAGCCCTGGACCTCGTGAAAGGCGCGCACCATCTCGACGCGCAGCACCACGGCCAGCCACGCGAGCGGGACGATCACCGCCAGTGTCACGAGCGCGGTCATCAGCAGCGCCGCGGCGACGCTCCGGCCGCGGCACAGCCGCAGCGCCCGCGTGTAGCCGGGCCAGGTGACGTAAGCGAGGATTCCTGCCCACACCAAAGGCACGATGAACGGCTCCATCACGCGGAAGCCGAGCAGCACCAGCAGCGCGAGCGCCGCCGCGGTGAGCAGGCGACGTAGCCAGGGTGCGGAGGCGAGATCTTCCGTCATGGAGCTACGGCCGGCGCGGGCCCTTCAGCTGAGCGCCGCCGCGTCGGAGGCGATCATGGTGAGCGCGAGCAGCATGCAGATCGCGAGACTCAAGTTGCGCCGCATGTTCAGGTACGGCGGCGGCAGCAGCGTGCCGAGCGCGCGATGCTCGTACAGCCAGAACAGGCCGAACCCGACCACCAGGAGCGCCAGCCCGCGCTGGCCGCCGACGAGTACTGCGCTCGCGCCCACCACCGCCGGAAGCGCGGCCGCGCCGACGCGCCGCGGCTCCCACGGCAGCCGGCCGGCAAGGGCGAGCCCGAAATGCACCGCCCCGGTGAAGGCGAGCAGCGCCGCGCCCCAGGCCAGCGCGATGCGCTGAGCGAGCTCCCGCTCGTGGTAGACCGGCAGCAGGCCGACGCCCGCCAGACTCAGCACCAGAGGTGCGATGCCGAGGTAGCCAAGCCACTCGGCGGCCGTGTTGAGCCGCGCGGCGGCGCTGCCGTTGCCAGTGTGTTCCACGGTACTCGCGATCATGCCAGACGGAGGCCTGGCACGCGCAGCCGGGCCGCAACGACAACGTCGCGACCCGTTATCGGTCGCAGCGCGAACTGAGTTAGGCTTGCCCCTAGGATGACCGAGCCCAGCCCGAGCCCCGCATCCGGCACGGCGCCCAGCGACAGCGAGCGCACCTGGGGCATGCTCGCCCACCTCTCGGCGCTGTTTGGATTGCTGGTGCCGGTCGTCGGCAACACGCTCGCTCCGTGGCTGGTGTGGCTCAGCAAGCGCGAGCAGTCGGCATTTGTCGCGTCCCAGGCGAGGGAGGCCGTGAACTTCAACCTCACGGTGTCGCTCGCAGCGATCGTCTGTAGCCTGCTGATGCTGGTCCTCGTCGGGTTCCTGCTCGGTACGGCGTTGTTCATCGCCTGGCTCGTCCTGACCCTCATCGCCGCCATGAAGGCGAGCGAGGGTGAGGACTACCGCTACCCGTTCTCGCTGCACTTCATTCACAAATAGCGGCCCGCAGTCGGGGCTGTATGCTTTACCAGTAGACTGTATGGGCGTACAGTCTGATCGTGGGCCGCATGAACGCGCCGCCCCGCCGGTACACGGGCCGGGGCGCGTTATCCAATCCGCCGGGACGCTTCGACACGCGCGAGGTCAGCGCGGTCGACGACGGCTGGTACATGGAGGAGGAGCCGGACAGCATCGCGACCACGCTCGAGCCCGAGCGCGCGCGCAGCGTCATCAGCACCAACGATTCGCCCGACGTTCCGTTCGAGAAATCGATCAACCCTTACAGAGGATGCGCTAACGCGTGCACTTATTGTGGGTGGGGCGAGACACCGGTTCTCATGGCGGACGGCCGCACGCGGCGACTGGACAAGCTGCGGGTGGGCGATGAGATCTATGGCACGCGGCGCGTCGGAGTCTATCGCCGCTTCGTGCGGTCGCGCGTGCTCGCTCACTGGAGCGTCATCAAGCCTGCGTTTCGGACGACGCTCGAGGATGGCACCACACTCGTGACCAGTGGGGATCATCGATTTCTGAGCGATCGCGGCTGGAAGTTCGTGACCGGGACCGAGCAGGGCAAATCCCGCAGGCCGCATCTGACGACTTCCAACAAGCTGATGGGCACTGGGGCATTTGCCGAGGCTGTGAGCCAGGATGAGGACTATCGCCGCGGCTACCTGTGCGGAATGATTCGCGGCGACGGCCACATCGGCGTCCAAGAGTACCTGCGCAGCAACGGCAGCGCTGGGCGGCTTTACCAGTTCCGTCTCGCGCTGTGCGACATGGACGCGCTCGTGCGGGCAAGGAACTACCTTCTCGACTTCGACATCTCCACCTGCGGATTTGTATTCCAGGCGGCCGCCGGCGCCAGGCGCACCTTGCACGCCATGCGGGCGTCATCGAGCTCCCGAGTGAATTCCATTTACCGCCTCATTGCCTGGCCGCCAGCGCCGACGCGGGAGTGGAGGGCGGGCTTCCTCGCCGGCATATTCGACGCCGAAGGAAGTTTCAGCCAGACGGTGCTGCGCATCAGCAA
>Ga0209274_10001509_pt1 | contig 11926 bp, 9 predicted proteins | sample HubBroMetageREF1_FD_188343 | JGI IMG/M metagenome (GOLD analysis project Ga0209274, IMG submission 188343) | Reference soil microbial communities from the Hubbard Brook experimental Forest, New Hampshire, USA - Hubbard Brook CCASE Soil... | ecosystem: Environmental > Terrestrial > Soil >...
TGCCCGCGAGGGAGGCGCGGTATCCATCGTAGGCAGCGGAAATGCCGGCGAGGTCGGCGATGTTCTCATCAAGCGTCTGTTTACCATTCACGGCAAGATCGGGAAAGGGTTTGTAGGTATCGTACTGCGCGGCGAGTCCGGCGGCGGCCGCGTTGAAATGCGTCAGGTCGGCGGGTTTCCACCAGTTGCGCATACGCCCTGTGGGATCGAACGCGCTGCCTTCGGTGTCAAAGGTATGGCTCATTTCGTGCCCGATGATGATGCCAATGCCGCCGTAGTTCACCGCCGCGGGAGCCTGCGGGTCGAAGTGTGGTGGCTCGAGATATGCGGCGGGAAAGTTCAGCGCATTTTGCAGGGGTAATTCGGTGGCATCGGCGGTCTGCGGATCCTCGCCCCACTCTCTGCGATCCGCGGGATGGCCGAGACGGGCGACCAGGCGGTGGTAGTCAAACAGGCCGCCGCGCCAGAGATTGCCGAAGATGTCGTCAGCCTTGACTTCGTAAGAAGAGTAATCGAGCCAGGTCTCCGGGTAACCGATTCCCACATAGAGAGTGGTGAGCTTGGCTTGGGCTTCGGCCTTGGTCGCAGGATTCATCCAGGAGAGGGCATCGATGCGGCGTCGGAAAGCGGCGATGATGTTCGCAACCATGGCTTCAATCTGGGCCTTGGTTTCGGGTGAGAAGTAGCGGTGCGCGTAGATCTGTCCGACAGCGTCGCCGAGCACGCCCCGGCCTGCGAGCGTAGGGGCTGCACCTCTGTCCGGGTCGCTGACCAGTGCGACGCCGCGCTGCCGGCGGGGATGCTGTTCCGTTGTGCCGGAGAGCGCCGTGCCGAAGAAGGCGAAGCGTTCATCGGCGAGCGCCTTGGGCAATACGTCGGCGTAGTCGTCAATTAAGTGGAAGGCCAGCCAGTCTTTCCATGTGTCCAGCGCCGTGGAGGCGACGAGAGCTGACTCTCCGGTGAAGGCTGTGGGCTCCCAGACGATGAAGCTGGCTTGGCTGCTGAGACCAGCGCCGCGAAAGTACTCCGCCCAGTCGAGGCCAGGGGCGTTGGCGGCGAAGTCCGCCTGCTTCCAGGTGTTGTTCGCCTTGTCGATGTTGTGCTGATCCGCCAAAGGAATATGTTTTTCGGCGATGGTGTGCTCCAGTTCGATGATGTGCTGGGCGCGGACGTCGGTGTCGGCGAATCCGGCAAACTTGAGCATGGCTGAAACGTGCGTCTCATATTTGCTGCGGAGGTCGCGCATGCTCTCACTTTCAGAAAGGTAGTATTCGCGGTCGGGCATTTCCAGGCCGCCTTGCAGCAGGTAGGCGGTGTAGTGCTCGGGGTCGTTAAAGCCGGGTGCGACCCACAGTCCGAAAAGGTTCGGGGTATGAAAGCAGCCGCAGTTCAGGGCATCGACATCCGCCCGGAGGCTCTCGCCCAAAGCCCGCGCCAGTTCGTGCTTGTCGCGGATGGCAGCAATGGCGTCGAGCTGTGGGCGGAGCGGAGCGAGGCCTTTGGCTTCGATGGCGGCCTCGTCCATGAAGGAATGGTAGAGGTCGGCAATTTTGCGGGTATTGGAACCAGGAGGCGCGTCGGCTCTGGCTGCTTCTTCGATGAGCCCAGCGATGCGCTTTTGGCTCAGATCGATGAGGGAGTCGATGACCCCGATGTCGCTACGGTCGGGGGGAATTTCGGTGCGCTTGATCCAGTCGCCATTCGCGTAGCGGTAGAAGTCGTCACCGGGCTTGACCGAGAGGTCCATGTCGGCGACGACAATGCCGTGGGTCTCTGGCGCGGGCGCGGCTGCATTCTGCGCGAGCATACTGGTTGCAGCGAAAACGAAAACGCCGCCTGTTGCCGCCAGAGCTCGATATCGAAAATTAGCTCTGCATCTCATGGATGCTATTCTCCCCTCAATCATATCGACCGGGTGCCCAGAATCGACAAACGCGTCCAGCCCGGTGGACTACTTCACATATTGATCGAGCCAATCGATCCAGTAGTGGTATATGTCGGATTCCCGCACGGGAGAATCGTAGGGAAAATGCCCAGCCACGGGAATGGCAATGAATTTTACGATGACACCGTTGTCCTTCAGCGCGTGGTAGAGAAGGTAAGCGTCGGTGATCGATACGTTTGGGTCGCCGGTGTCGTGCAGGATCAACGTGGGCGTGGTGATATCGCTGGCGTAGGTGATGGGCGATTGTTCTGCGTAGGCTTTCGCGTATTCTTTTTTCCACGGCGAGCCGCCCCACCTGTAACGCATTAACACCCCCTCCACCGAGAGACTATATCTGTCGACTCTGCTGTTTCCCGCAGCGCCGGAAACGGCTGCCTTCCAGTTGTGATAGTGGCTGATAAGCCACGACGTCATAAATCCGCCGTAGGACCACCCGCCAACTGCGACGCGAGACGCGTCGATGAAGCCCTGTTTTTCGAGTGCGGCAATTCCGGCCATGATGTCGCGACCTCCGCCGTCTGCGGCATCGTTCACGATGGCGCGCTGGTACTTGTTGCCCCGGTTATCGCTACCTCGATAGTTGGGCTCAAAGAACACGTAGCCGTGTGACACAACCAATTGGGTGAAAGCAAAGTCGGGGTTGTCTGTAGTGGCCGCCATTTGCGGGCCGCCGTGAAGGTAAACAAAGAGCGGATACTTCTTTTCGCGAGAGAAATTGGGAGGGTAAACAACGGTGCCATCTTCAACGAAGGCGTCCGGCCCGTTCCATTCGAAGGAGTCAGTACGGCCGAGGTCAAGCGTCGCGATCTCATGATTGAAGTCGGTGAGACGTTTCGCTTTTGCGTCCGCCGAGGCGAGGTAATAGAGTTCGGTGGGTTGGGTCGGCGTGCCTCCGGCGAAAGCGATCGACGAGTCCTTGCCGGCGTCAGCGTCCACCCAAGACCACCAGGAAGGATTGGCGTCGCCCAGGTCGAGTCTTTTCGCGGCACCATCTAGTGGTTGAATCCAGATGGCGGTTCGTGTGCCGTCGTGGCCGCTAACGAGAAGTGAGTTGCCGTCGGGCATCCATATGGCGCGCATCACATTTCGGTCAAGGCCGCGCGTGACATCCTTCCCTTCGCCGCCCGTTGAGGAGGCGACAAAGATTTCATTCTCATTGTTGAAGTCGCCATCACGCGGAAACCAATAGGCGATCTTTGAGCCGTCGGGCGAGAAGAAGCCAAAATCTTCGAATAAAGTGCGCTTCGTCAGTTGGCGGATTTTTCCGCTGTCAATGTCCAGAATCTCTATGACCGTTTGATCGGAGTCCCCGTAATGTGGGTCAGCCTGGCGAGTGAAGCAGATCTGCTTGCCGTCCGGCGACCAGGAAAGCGGGGAGGACGGCGAAGAAGCCTCCGCGGTTTTTGACAAGCTCCACGCGCCGGAGGTTAGGCGCTTTGCTGCGCCGCCTGAGGCAGAGACCAGCCAGATGTGCGAAGGGGTGGGAGCCGCGGTATCGAGAAATGAGTTGTTGCCCACTTCGAAGAGGTCGTGGTGCTTTTCGATGTCGGCTTGGTTGGGTGGTTCATCGGGCGAGACGAAGGCTATGCGGGCGCCGTCTGGACGCCATGCAAATTGCTCGACCCCCAGAGGCGCGCTGGTGACCTGCTGCGGCTCGCCACCGTTCATGGGCAGCACAAAGATCTGCTCGGCGGCTTTCTTTTCTTCGCCCGCTTCCGCAAGGAACGCCAGCCGGTCGCCGGCGGGCGACCACTGCGGCGAGCTCAATCCTTTGCGGATGTTGGTGAGCTGCCGTTGGGCGCCGGTCGCGATATCCACAAGGACGAGCTGGCTGTCGTGACGGTCCTCGTCCCAATTCACGCGGGTCACGATAATAGCTATGGACTTTCCATCCGGCGAAATGGCTGGGTTGGAGACGTTGATGATTTTCTGCACGTCTGCCATCTCGAATTTTCGCGCCTGGGCTTCAGCCCGACCCAGCCCAGCGATTGCAAGGAGCGCCGCTATGATTCCGGCAAGCGACTTTCCCGCGAATGGGGCCGAATTTCTCGTCTTCGTGGGCATGACCGCGAGTCCCACCTCCGCGTCAGGCATGAATTTCGATTGAAAGCTGTCTTCCGGGGATCTGTGATTGGGATTTGTGACTCGGGCATCATACGCCACGCCTTCCCGTGTTACAACGAACTTGCGCCGCGCCGGTTTCGACGAAGTCAGTGGGGTGTCCACGGTCCTCATGTTTAACGGGGCAACTGGAATTTCTCTGCCCCTGACTTTCCGGCTGGATAACGGGCAACCCGGAAGTTATCAGCTCGCCGGTCGGGTTAGTACCGACAAACGCGCTTGTGTCCAGCAAACGATCACTGTTTACCGGTTGGCCAGAAACGGGCTTAGAGGAGATCAATTTACGATCTCCCGAGAGCGACTTCTGGACAACGTCGTCTGAGTCCGCCTGAAAACGTGAACACGTAACTTCCGGTTTGCCCGTTAGTCGTCCGGAATCCGTGACAAACATGGTCTAGCACCGGAAAGAATTGGCTCGACACACCGCGTGGTGGCCCGATCTTGCACGAACTCGCAATTTCCCGCAGGAAACAATAGTTCTGGGAAGATGAAAGTCATCAAAATACATCGTCAGCGGATCCGAGCAACTATTGCGGTCACGTCATCGGACTGCTTTCCAGCGCTGAACTGATTTACCTCTTCCAGCAATTTTGTCAGCAAAGCTGAAATCTCCAGATTTCTGCCTGCTTCCAGGACTTGTATGAGCCGCGCCTCTCCAAATTCTTCTTCGCGGTCGTTGTAGGCTTCCGTTACACCGTCACTATATAGAACCAGGAGATCTCCTGGCCGAAATTGCACTTCGTTGGTCGAACATTGCCATTGTTCAAACAAACCCAAAACTGTGGCCGTCGCCGACAGCCTTTCAACGCTTCCGTCCTGGCGAAGAACCAGAGGGGGATTGTGGCCGCAATTCACGTAATGCAGCCTGCGGCCAGCGTCGTCGTAAGAGCCAGCGAATAAGGTCGTGTATCGGTTGGACTCCGAGTTCTCATAGAAGAGGCGGTTGACGGACTCTAATATTTGCGGAAGGTTTTCGGATGCCACTGAGTATTGGCTGCGGATACTCGCTTGCAAGTTGGCCATCAGCAGAGCAGCTGACATTCCCTTGCCCGCCACATCGGCAAGAACGAAGCCGACCCGTCCCACACTCAATTGCACGAAGTCGTAATAGTCTCCACCTACGGCGCGCGCCTGATTACAGCCACCCGCGTATTCCAGCGTCTTCAAGCGCGGAAGCCGTTGAGGGAACAGCTTCCGCTGCACTTGCCGGGCGATTTCCATTTCCTGCGAAACGGCTCTTTCCGCCTGCAGACGTTCGGCGATGTTCTCGGCTAAATTCAGATTTTCCAGGGTCACACCTGCCTGGCTTGCAACTGATCGCAGAAGCATTTTGTCTTCGCCGGAATAAGGCTCATCGGAGAGCCTGGGGCCGAGGACAAACAGTCCCAGCAGATCGCCGGAACGGCTTGGGAAAGGAACGATGCACTCCGGCAGAAGCGGAGCGAACATGGAAAATACCTCATTGGCAGTCGGACTCAGCGATGCATCCCAGGGCTCGCCGTCAGCACGCAGGTACTCCAGTCCAGGGGAGTTTTTGCGGATCCTCTTCAATGCCAGCGACAGTATGGCGGCGTCGCTTTCCAGGTAATCAGGTCCGGCCTCCACATATACAGCAGACCAACTAGGGTGAAGCGCCTCGCCAATGCTCGGAACCATCTCCAGAGCCAATTCCTGGCGTGCTTTGACGGTGCGCGCCTTCTGAGCTAAGTCCTGAAGAATTTGGCGCGCATCGTACGCGCCGCGGAAGAACGCCCGGTCAATTCGTCCCGTAACCTGCTTCAGGCCTGGGGTCGAGACCCACGCGAGCATCACCCCGAAACCCACGCCGGCTGCCATTGCGGCTGTCGATCCCAACGCAAAGAATCTCGAAAAGGAAAGCGTGAACAGCACGGTTATCGAGACCGCGATGAGCAGCACGAAGACGATCAGTCCCCGCCTGACCAGGAGATACCGGGCACTGCGACGGAGCAGGACTGGAATCGCAAGCACGCGATACTTGACTACCGCGTATGCAAACGACACTGGAAAAACAAAAAGCACGCTGATGTCGAAGAAGTCCAGCCAAAACGGAACATGAAATTGCAGGAAATCCGCGGCGCCGCGCGCGATCGCCGCCGGCGTGACGCCAACCACAGTTCCCCAAAAAATCACCCGGATCTTTCGCCGTGCCTCTTCGGTAGGTAGAACGAAGGCGTTCCATCCTAGTGAGAGCAGACCTAAAACAAGGCAGCCATAGATAAAAGCCAAGACGGCACGGTCGGCGACCCGCTGTCCCATGAAGCTGACTAGCGCCGGCCAGGGCTCAGGTCCTCCTTTATCCAATCCAAAAACGCCGAAAGAGACGCCAGTGCCGAGCAGCACCCATTTCAGCCACGGAAGACGACTGTCGAGGGGAGATCGTGCCGGAAATACCGCAAAAAAATAGTAGAACAATGGCGTAAGGGCACCCACGAACAAAGCTCGGTAGCCCAACATGAACGGCAGAAGCAATCCGTGCAACGCCATGAACGAGCTGGGAAGGTCCGAGACGGCGATAAACCCGGCAAACAGAAGCGCTAGACACCATGCGCTGGGGTCCTCCAACCGCATAAACAACACGGACAAACCGACTATCAGGAAGACGACCGGGTAACTTCCCATGATCTGGAGCGCTAGGCTTCGGGCCAGCGGCAGACTTGGACTAGCGGGGGCTCGGAACGTCGCTCTTATTCAAGAGCTTTGTTGCACTCCCGGCCTTTGAATCGTCAGGGTGACCACATCGCCCGGACGCCCATTGGACCATGCAGAACTCAACCCAGTCGCGTAAGCATCGAGTTTTTTTCCATCTACTCCGATAATACGGTCGTTAATTCGCAGACCCGCTTCGTCCGCCGGGCTGCCTTTCTCGACCTTCGTGATCTCGCTTACCTCGGCCGCGGAAAAAAGCGTTGTGTCCATCCCTAGTTCTACGTGCGGATGCAGCCGAACGTAATACATCCATACGCAGCTATAGACCACGGTTGCAGCGGCGAAAATGAGCGCGGCCGTCAGCAGCAATGTGTGGAGAGCTGAGTTTGGCCGCTGCGGAGTGACGGGAGGCCGTTGCAATTTTGGCGGTAGATACGCCTGCGTTGGCTGACCGTTGATCTCCACCGCTGGAGGCGAAGCGGCTGGCAACATATGCGGAGGATTATAGCGCCGGCCCTCACTTATGAGCCCCATGAAAAGCCTTTATGATCCGCTGAGAACGATCGTTGAGAGCGAGTTGTCGGCAAAACGGAAGCTATCTAGAAACGGGCTTGTAGGAGATCAGTTCGTAATCTCCTCGAAGCCGACTTCTGGCCCAGAACAACTTCCGCATTGCTTGTCACCCCGCCCTCAAGCGAGGGCCAGCAAGCGCGGAAATAGCTTCGAATTCCGACAAGCCGACATCCCAGCACTCATTGGACGAAAACTGGCGTATATTGTTCTGCTGTATTGCCTCGCGTCGCATCCGATTCAGTTCGAAAGGAGATCTGTGATTCTAGGCCTTTTGCTGACGCTCGAAATGCTTGCAGACCGGCAAAGTCCACAATTCTGGCCGACTTAAACACACAAGGAGAATTCCCATGCCTACGATTACAACGAAAGATGGAACGGAGATCTTTTACAAGGATTGGGGCAAGGGTCAGCCCATGGTATTTAGCCACGGCTGGCCATTGTCCGCCGATGATTGGGACACACAAATGCTGTTCTTCGGCAAACGCGGCTTTCGTGTGATTGCTCACGACCGGCGGGGACACGGGCGCTCCAGCCAGGGCTGGGACGGCCATGACATGGATCATTATGCCGACGACCTGGCAGCGCTGACCGCACATCTCGATCTTAAGGATGCGATTCATATCGGCCACTCGACCGGCGGCGGCGAAGTGGTGCACTACCTGGCTCGCCACGGCGAAAGCCGGGTGGCAAAAGCGGCCATCATCAGCTCAGTGCCGCCCCTTATGCTGAAGACGGCGGCCAATCCTACCGGTCAGCCCAAGGAAGTGTTTGACGGATTGCAGGCGCAACTCGCCGCCAACCGAGCCCAGTTCTATTACGATGTGCCGGCTGGACCGTTCTATGGTTACAACCGGCCCGGTGCGAAACCTTCTCAGGGAATTATCTGGAATTGGTGGCGCCAAGGCATGATGGGAGGCACCAAGGCGCATTATGACGGCATTGTCGCCTTCTCCCAGACGGACTTCACCGAAGACCTGAAGAAGATCACTGTGCCAGTCCTGGTCATGCATAGCGAGGACGATCAAATCGTGCCTTATGTCGCCGCTGGACCGCTGTCGGCAAAGTTGCTGAGGAATAGCACATTGAAAATCTACAAGGACTTTCCGCACGGTATGCCCACGACCGAGGCCGACACGATTAACGCCGACCTGCTTGAATTCCTCAAGAAACCAAAGCAAGCGGCCGCATAGGGTTAATCCGGCCTTCACTCTGATGTGAAGGCCGGATGTTCTGACCGGCCAATGCAGCAGGTTCGTATTCCGTCATGCCAGCTTTTTCCGACCGAATGCCGACTACGGGCATTAGACTTTCAGCAGTAGCTGTCCTGAAATCGGCTTGCACGAAGTTTCATCCAGATCGGTATTCGGAATCTTCGCGAGCATCGCGGAATTCGAGCGCGAGTTGATCCGAGGGAGAGTCATTTCTGGATTGGCGGCAGCGCAAGCGCGGGGCGTTCGCCTCGGTCGCCCTCGCACGGTGGTAGACGCCGCAGAGATCGTCCGCCTTCGAAGGTCTGGAGCGTCGTGGCGAGAGGTGTCGGGGCGATTGGGGATCGGAGTCGGTACCGCTGTCAGGGCTTTCCAGCAAGCAACCTCCAGAAACCCCAAGAAATTGTCCCCGCCAAGTAGCTGATTTTAGAGAGTCAGACTTGGGGGATTTTCTGTAGCTGAAATCATTACTAATTGGAATCGTGAATATTGGGCGAACAAAGCAGAAATGGGGAGAAGCTATGATCGAACGTCTGACCAAGGGATTTCTGGTTTCACTCACGACCATGCTTTTCGTGATCGTTCTGCCATTCCTGCTCGGGCTGCTTCTCATTCCCACGGTATCAGCAATTTGGTACTCCACCGCAGAGCAGGGTACTTCATGCAACTTGTGATCTTCCTCGGAACGGCTGCCGCGATCTATTTGCTCCTCGTCAACCGGGTGTACCACCTGTGAGGATTACCAGAGAAGTATTTGCCGAATTGTTCGGCGTTCACCTGCCAACGAGAGCGCCGTCCGCTTGGGTGAAAGGTACCCGGTACAAATTTGTAGACGGGAGACAGCAGGGAAACGACGGGGCGGGCAGGTTCTAGCGTTTGTTTAGTTCTTCCTTGATTCGTTTCATTTGTTTCGGGGTGCGAGGGTACAGACGATACGCCATGTGTCTGCACGATTGGGTGCAAGGCTGCTCATTCGGGGTGCCCGCATCTGCAAACCAGTAATGGGTCGGATCAGCCGAGCAGACCATAAAATCGTCAAACTGGTGGGCAAAGCGCAGAGCCTTTTGGGTCTGATGAAGGCTGAATCCGAATTGTGCTGCGACCTCTTTCATCGGATGCTTGCCCGGTTGATCGTATGCTTCATACATTCGCCCTGCCAGTTCGATGCTGATACCGTTGGGCAAGGAGCAGCCATACTCATAGTGGTTGATAGCTGCCTCGAAATTCGGCTTTTTCTTCGTCATTTTTTCCTTATTTTACTGCGGTTATCTGAAACTTGCAGAGCCCTTCGCTCTTGAGCCAGACCTTAATTTTGTTACGCAGAGCCATCAAGCCGGACTCCGGGTAGACTCATGCTTTTCCCGACTCTCTAGCGCCCCTGTCGCTCTATGAAAAGTATGGTCCGTTTGCAATCGTGTTGGCTGATTATCGTTTCATACCGGGCGTGGATATCCTGTGTCTCGTAGGCAACGATGAATCGGCGTTCCTTGCGGGGATAATTCATCAACAAGTCTTGGAATACTTTGTCCTGCAGCAAGGTCATCGTATCCCCGAAGGCATGGCTCAACCTGCGCGGGAGATCGCTGGCGTACTTCCCAACATCACCAGCCGGAATGTGGGCAGCAAACATGCCACGCGCCTCTCCCGACATCTCTTTCTCGATGCGCTGGAGACGTTTGACCAGTCTGCGGATGTTGTAATCCCGATCCCGGTTACCCCAGATGTCCTCGATAATCTCGACAATCGTGCACGGCTCCCCAAACGCTGGGTAGCAGCCTTCAACTTGGCCATCACGAATCGGATCGCGAGCCGATTTGCAGCCCCATTTGCCCGGCTTTGGCATTCTCACTCACGGGGTTCGTAAGTCAGGCGATGTCTCCCGGACAGTCAGTGAATGTTTTTCAAGCGCCCGAGGGATTCCCGATTGCGCTGCCCTACGGACGAGATAGCGAATGGGTTAAGAATGTATTGGCGGCTGGCAGATGCGGGCTTGAGACTCAGGGCGTGCGGCATCGGCTGGCGGCAAGAACGTACTAAAAGAAACTGGAAGTCCTCGCAGAGGTGGATGGCGACGTCCAGCGTGGCGCGGAAGATGAAAGGATGCGGCGAGGAAATATTTCATCGCGGTTGATTTTGGATGCCGCGAATGTCTGCTTCCATTTCTCTGATGTTCTCCTCAACAGCATGTGATAGGTGCCGGAGTCCTTCTGCGATGTCCTTGAGGGCCGGATCGACCGCATTGTTTCTTGCCTTATCGAAGTGGATTCTTGCTTCGCTATAGCTCATCACTTTTCTCCTTGAAATTCCCCTGCGCCGAGGTCTTGCGCACATTCCGGCTCAGGTTAGGTCAATGCGTACGGCAGTTGATGGCCTCACCCGGTAGGGTGCAATCTTACTCGCAACGGGGGAGCAAGCCGCAAGCGTCCGCAATGAACTGGTGGGCGGCATTGGGCTGCACAAACTGGAATCCATAACGAAAGGCATTCCTTTCTCGCACAACGGCGTGTACACTTACCGGACCCAGCGGCAACTCGAAATCGAGTTCCACAACTTCGCCCATCGACACTTCAATGGGGAGCATTGCAGATATCCCGGATTCGCTGATATCGAGCGCATAGCCTGAGAGAAGTTCCCCGGTGCCAGAATGGATTTTCAGATTCGCATCTAACTTAAACCTCGGACAGAGCCGCGCTTCGACCCCGTGCTGAACTTCCACTCTTGTTTCTCCTCTGCTTCACTACAATATCGTGCGCAGCGAGCGACTCGCAGCGTCAACCAAGGTATCCTTTGTCGCTAGAAAACCGTGGCTACTGTATTCGTCTTTTGGGCTAGCACACGTTCCACTGCCTGAATCAGATGTAATGAAAACGAAAAAGGCGTGCCTCCAAGGGTAGGATACGTGCTCGAAGCACAAGCCCTGAAGGAGGCACGCAGATGATCCACGTTGGCGTAGATCTTCACCAGAGATTTTGTTACATGACGGCGCTGGAAGCAAGAGGCAAGAAGATTCAGTCAGGACCGGTGAGCAATGAAAAGCTGGCGCTGCCGCGCTATTTTCGGCAGTTTCGCGGGCGGGAGGTGCAGGTGGCAGTGGAGGCGTGCGGCTTCTGGCCGGCGTTTCGCGAGGTGGTGGAGCCGGAGGTGACGCGGCTGGTGCTGGTGCATCCGCAGCGGGTGAAGGCGATAGCCTCGGCCAAGCTGAAGAATGATCGGGTGGATTCGGCCACGCTGGCGCATTTGCTGCGCTGCGATTTGTTGCCGGAGTCGTGGAAGGCAGACCGGGAGACGCAGGCGCGGCGGCAGCAGGTTCGCTTGCGGGCGACGCTGGTGCGGCAGCGCACGCGGCTGAAGAACCAGGTGCACGCGGTGCTGCATCAGCAGGGACTGCGTTCGCCGGTGACAGATTTATTCG
>Ga0209274_10001511_pt1 | contig 11922 bp, 10 predicted proteins | sample HubBroMetageREF1_FD_188343 | JGI IMG/M metagenome (GOLD analysis project Ga0209274, IMG submission 188343) | Reference soil microbial communities from the Hubbard Brook experimental Forest, New Hampshire, USA - Hubbard Brook CCASE Soil... | ecosystem: Environmental > Terrestrial > Soil >...
CGACCCGGGCGCCCGCCAGGACGAGCGCCGGCAGAAGCACCGGGTGCTCGGTCGGGCCGACCATCGCTCGAAGCCGGGGGCCACGCCGCGAAAGGGCCGACACCGCGAGTCCCATGACGAAGCTGGCCGTCAGCGTCGACAGCCCAAGCCGGGCGGCGGTCCCCACGACGAGAAGCGACACTCCGAACAGGGCGGCCCACACGTCTTCGACGGGCATTTCGCTGCGCATCAGCAGAGCCGCCCCGGCCCCCATCACCAGCCCGAGACCTGCCGTGATGAGCGACCAGTCTGTCACCGGCATCGGCAGAGCAATGCCCTGGCTCGGATCGAGGGCGAACAAGATACCGACCGGAACGAGAGGGAGAAGATCATCGGCGTGTGCGATGTCGTTGATGAAATCGGCCAGCGGTCCCCGAGTTTTCTGGGGGCCCACGACCCAACCGACCGAGTGTCGCGTCGTCTCGCAGCACACCGCCGCGACCCCGCCGGTCAGGAGGATGCGATCCGTGCGGTTCGCGCCGAGCCCGAGCCGTTCGACGAGCAACCATGTCACGACTGCAACGACGCCCCCCGTGAGAAGGGCGCCGAACAAGCCAAAGGCGATACGACCGAGCCTCACTCGCTTCTCGTTCGCGAAGCCAAAATCGAGCCCAAGCCCGAACGCCAGCCAACCCAACGCGACCTGGGCGACGGGCTCGAAAGCGCTGATGTCCCGGGCGGCAATCAAATCGAGGGCGCGCGGACCCAACGCGAAGCCCAAGGTCACGTATTCGATCCCCGACGGTAGACCAACCCCACCGACGGAGCGACGCGACACCAGGAAGCTGCCCAGATAGGACAACACGAGGAGCCCCATCAGGAGCGCGACGGTATTCACGCGCGCGCCCTCATTCCGCTCCCTGTCGCACGCTCGAGCGCCCCAAGGCTATCCCGGCGTCCGCGACCGCTTTCATGACGGCATCGACCAGAGCGGCAGCCCGTTCGTCCGGAAGCGGAATTCCGGAAATACGCCAGCGCGCGCCATCCGCGTCGACCGCGAGCAGATCGACGCGAAAGCGCTCGCAACGTGGTGCCAGCGCGCCGGACAGCGCGCCTTCGACGATCGCCGGCCGTGCCTTTGGATCCAGCACGATCTCGACCGACGTCGGCGGGGACGTGCCCAGCACACGCATCGGGTGCCAGAGACCGAGCAGCTGGGGCACTCGCAGCTGACACCCGAATGTGTCCTCGAGCACGATCTCGAGGAGGTTGACCTCGCGCACGACGCCGGCTCGCCCGCCCGTCTCGACGTACTTACCGGGGGATACTCGTCGCCCAAATACCGAGGGAACGCCCGCGGCAGCACAGGCCAAGACGGGGGTACACGCCAGCCCAAGCGCTGCCAGGGCCACGACGCCAGCCCGCGAGAGCGCTCCATCGTCCGTTCCTGTGATGAGAGGCGCCGCCAGAACGATCGACGAAAGGACAACCCCCGCGCGAACGAGCACGCTGGTGGGCCCCGCGAGCTCGCGCGGCAGCCACGCGACGTGCGTCTCCCCCCTCCCGATGCCCGCGAAGAACAAGTCGACGAACCGAACGGCGATGCCCACGGCCACCGCGGCGACGGCCGCCAACACGACGAGCGGCAATGCAGACCCCAGCCTTCCGACGAGCGCCGACAAGGGAACGAGCACGAAGCCCGCGAGCCGATCGGTGTACGCGCGGGTCGCGTCGAAGCGCGAAAGCGCGAAAATGAGCCAAAAATAAGCGATCGAGAACTCGGTGATTCGGTGCGCGAGAGCCAGCGCAATCGAGACTGCCCCCCGCACCGCGACAGGTCGGACGACCTCGATCCGCCCGAGCTTGAGCGCCGGAATCCGGTCTGGATGGTCCTTGACCCAGAGCCTCGCTCGACGCGATACGTCGCCGACACGACGAAAGACCAAGAACGCGAGCAGGCCCGAGAAAACCAGGAGCGACAGCGAGAACACGTGCTCGGCAATCGCGCTCCGCTTGCGTTCCGCGCGCAGGGCATCATCGATCCTTGCGCCGATGCCTGCGGCATACACGTGCAGCGTCGCTTCTCCGCCGGCGGCCTCCGCGTCCTCCGGACCCAGCGTGACGATCGGCGTTTTCCCGACGAATACGACGACACTCCCCGGTTGCTCCTCGACTCGAGCGCCTGGCGCGTCGGGATCGTCGAGCTCACTCTCGAGCGCCACGCTCGCAGCGCGCCCGCGTTCTTGCGCGCTTTCCCCCGCGCGCCCCCCGTGGAGGATGAAGACGACGCGCTCGTGGACGCGAACCTCGATCGACGTGACGGTCGGCGCCGTCGCTCGTGCCGATGTCGCTCCGAGCACGAGCACGAGGGCGCTACCGACCGCGAAAACGACGAACCGACGCCATGACCGACTCACACCCGTAGCCTCTTCGCACGAGGCCCATCAGGTCAAGGGCCGAGAGCCGGCTGCCCTTCGAGAGTGAGCAACCAACCGTGCGATTCCCATTCCCCTTGGTCGGGGTTAAAGGGGTGCTCGGTGCTCCCGAGGTTTTGAGCCACGATCAAAATGTGGTCAACGCCATCGAGTTGCTCGATGGTCATCGATGCTGCGGTCCCGTGCTCGGTCGACGTGACGACGAGCTCCGAGAGCGTCGTCTCCGCGGCATCGCGTTTCAGAACGACCCAGCGCATCCGCTCATAGTCTTCCCACTGGGCCTCGAGACGAAGCTTTGCGCCCCGCGCGACATCCCGATGATCGACGCGCACGTAGCTGACGCCCGTGGGGGCGATCGGTTGTGTCGGGGTGATGCGACGTGGGCGAGTCGGCCAGGGCAGACTCCACGTGAGGGCGGGGCGCGGAGCGATCGAAGCCCGCGCCAGAGCAAACTTCACCAGTACGTCGTCGAACGTCGTCTCGCGCCCGATCGCACCGGGGAGCGACGTACGCAGCACATCGAAAGTCGTCGGAGCGGCGGACCATCGCCGCGCGCGAGGCTCGGTCCGCGTCGGGGCGAGCGCCCACCCCCCCACGACGACCGCCCCGGGCTCGGAACCGAATGTAGAATCAACCCACCGCACGAAGAGCGATGCTCCGCGGTCGAAAGACTCGGAGCTCGGGTCCAGGAGGCAGCGCCACGGATCGGCCTGAAACGCCGCATCGTCCTCGCCCTCTGGCGTGCAGGGGGTCGCCAGGCGCGCCAGCTCCTCGCTTTGAGCGCGCGCGTCCGCAAGGTCGGTCGCGGGCGCCTCGCGCCGGAGCGATCCCTCGGCAATCGCTCGCGCCAGGGCGAAATCGAGACGACAGCCGACCGCGGTGCCTCGATCGACCAGAGCGAAGGTCGACTCGCGGTCGAACGTCGACTGGGGATCGCGCTCGTCGGGCACCGCCCTCGCCCCTCCGGGCACCCCGTCCACCAAATAAACATCCCAGGGGTCGTCGAGCGCCCCCGCCGGAGCAGGCACACGCAGCACCCTTGTGATGGCGTCCCAAGCGCGATCCGCGGCCGCGACAGCCGCGAGCTGAAAGGGATGCGGTGTACCGGGCGCTGCGTGGAAACACACCGGGGTCCGAAAGGAGCAGACGCGGACCCATCGGTCGGCCCGATCGGGGCGGAGCTCGGTTGCAATTGGCGGTCCCTCCACACCCGCGCCGCTTGCCGACGACGCCGCGAGCGCCCGCGGCAACACGAACGACAGGATTGCGCTCGCGACCAGCGCCCCTGCAGCGCTCCGAGTCGAATGCACGTTCATTGACACCGGTATTGTCGGATTCGTATAAGCTATAGCGACGTTCTGTCATGGTGGCCCCCTCGTTCGACGCGACGCACTCCATTCAATTCGACCTCGGTCGAGGGAACGTGCGTTCCGGGGACGAGCAAGTACTCCTCGTCCCGGCGAACGCGCTTGCCCATCTCACTGCGGTGGCTCCCGCGCAAGCCAGCCAGGCTCTCGGTCACGCCCTGGGGGCTGCGATCGGTCGCCGCGCTCGCGCTCGATTGCATGACGTCGGCGAGGCTTCCATTGAAGAGGTCGTCACGCAGCTCGCCGGGGAGGCGGCCCTCGCCGGAATCGGTTCCCTCTCCATCGAGCGTTGGGGCCGAGCGGTCGTCGTATTGGTCGAGGGCTCGCCGCTCGCGCACCCCCTGCTGGCTCCACTCGTCGGCTCCGCTCTCGAGGCCATGTTCGGGCGCAAGGTCGGGTGCACGTTGCTCTCCGGCGAAGACCCGGCTGCGCGCGTTCTCGTTGCCAGCGAGCGCGGAACCGAGCGCGTGCGCGATTGGATCGCTTCGGGGGTGCCGTGGGGGAACGCTTTGACACGCCTCCAGGGAGAGCCGGCGTGAACAAGGGCGAAACGCTGTCTCGGCTCGAGCGGCTCTTGGAGCGGGTCCGCACGCGTGCGCGAGCGCGCGGCGGGGCCGTCGCCGCGCCGGCCGTGGGGGCCGCCGGTAGTGCGGAGCTCATCGAAGAGCCCGTGCAGCTCTCGACGTGGACGCCACCTCCTCCTGAGCTGCCCGTGCCCGACGTCGCGATCGCCATCGATGTCGACTACGTCGAAGCGGCCAAGGTGACGCTCGCCGACCGCCGGGTGGAAGACGCCACTGCCGAGCGCTTCGACAGTACGGCGCGCCTCGTAGTCGCCCACGGGGAAGCCGCGGACGAGGTGGGCGAGGAGCTCATACCGGAACCCGAGCCGGGCGACGACATCGAGTCGCCCGCCCACGCGATGCACTTGGCTGCCGATGCGGTCGGCGAAGAGACCGCGGAGCCCGCGCCGGCTTCGTCTCGTCGTCCTGTCATGGGTGAACCGGACGATCGCCTGGAGCGAATGGCGTTTGGGGCTGAGGAGGCCCCACCGCCTCTGCACACTCCGCCGCCGGAGTCGGGTCGTGTTCCGGCCGCGCCCGCCGACGACTTCGACCCGGATGTCCCCGATACGCGCGAGGCCGCTCGCCCCGACGAACGCCTTGTCGCCGAAGCAACGCGCGTGCTCCTCGAATCGGGGGTACCCGTGGCCAAACTATCGGGCACTCCGCGCCGATCCCTGCCCGCAACATTCTCCGCCCTGCTCGACGAGACGCTTTCGCTCTAGAGCCAGATCACTTCAGCGTGCCTCAGCCACGTGCGCTGCCGGCGCGCGAAGACGCGCGTGGCTCGAACGATGACGTCGTCGAGCCCTTCGCGAGGAAGCGTTCCTTCGACGGCAGCGCGAACCTGGGCGTAGCCCACGCTGCCCATGGCTCGCGCGGTGCCGTACCCGCGAGCAAGCAGCGAGCTCACCTCTTCGAGCCATCCTTGCGCGAGCCATTGGGTGACGCGTGCCCGGATGCGCTCCTCGTGCGTGATCGCATCGGTCGCGAGAGCGACGAGGTGGGCTCGGTAAAGGGGCGTGCTGAACCCGTGCTCCCGCTGCCACTCGCTCATGGGCTTTCCCGTGAGCTCGCAGACCTCGAGCGCACGGCTGACCCGGACAAAGTCGTTTGGGTGCAAGCGCAGCGCGCTTTCTGGATCCAAGACGCGGAGACGGAGGTGTAGTGCGCTGCGTCCTTCCCGCTCGGCCAGGGCTCGGTGGGTCGCGCGAAGGTCTGGGTCGGCCTTCGGAGCTTTGGCGAGCCCGAAAAGCAGCGCCTTCACCCAAAGAAACGTCCCCCCGCAAACGATGGGAACGCCCCCGCGTGAACGTACGTCCTCGACAGCGCGCGAGGCGGCATCCGCCCACCAGCCCGCGTCGACCGGCTGCATGGGATGAATCGCGCTGACCAAATGGTGCCGTACGACGGAGAGGTCGTCCGCCGTTGGCTTCCCCGAACCGACGTCAAAGCCTTCGTAGATCTGGACGCTGTCGGCGCTGATGACTTCGCCACCAAGCCGCTGTGCGAGCGCGACGGCGAGCGCGGTCTTGCCCGTCGCCGTCGGACCGACGAGGACCAGGAGGTCGCCCGGATGCGATTGGAAGACGCCGAGGGCGCGCTCAACGGCCGACGCGTCGCTCGAGGTCATCGTATCCTATTCGGGTGACGACTGGACGCCCATGCGGGCAATGGCCCGCGAAGTCGATGCCGTCGAGAGCCAGTAGAAGAGCCACGGCCTCCTCGCGAGAAACCGCGTCCCCCGCGCGAATGCTCCCGTGACAAGCCATCGTCGCCAACACGAGATCCGCCGCATCTCCGAACGGTCGCTTCGCGGCGCGCCCGAGCTCGGCCACCAAATCGCGCACGAGCCGTTCGGGGCGGCTGCGAGCGAGCAACATCGGGACTGCGTGGACGGCGACCGCTTGCGGGCCGACTGCGCGGAGCTCGATTCCAAGCGCCAAGACGTCTTCGGAGCGCTGCTCGAGCGCGGCAACCTCGGCGGGAAGCAGCTCGATCACCTCGGGGAGAAGGAGGCGCTGGGTAGCCATCGATCGGCGCGCGAACGAACGTCGCAAGCGATGGAAGGTGACGCGCTCGGCCGCAGCGTGTTGATCGAGCACGTAGAGCCCGTCGGAGCCCGCGCACACCAAGAACGTCGATCGCACCTGTGCGAGGAAATCGAGCGATCCGTAGAAGCCGGCGCCCTCGAAGAGGGTGGGCTCGATCGAAGGGCCGCCGGGGACGCCCGCGGTCGGGGCATCGAGGCCTGGGGCGGGTAGGGCCGGGCCAAGCTTCCACGGATCGGCGGAACCGAAAGACTCGGCGACGGACGCGGCGACGGGCAGCGACACCCCGCTCGCAGGACGCGAGCCCCATCCGCGCGAGATGCCGGGCGAGGGGATCGAAAATGCCCCGGCCAGCGACCGGTGCAGCTCGCGGGTCACCGCGTCGAACAGGGCCCGCGCATCGGAGAACCTGACCTCGGCCTTTTGTGGATGCACGTTGACATCGACCTGATCGGGAGGCGCTTCGATGTACACGACCCCAACCGGATAACGCCCCGCGGGAAGAACCGAGCCATAGGCCTGCGAAACCGCACGGGCGAGCATTCGATCGCGCACGGGGCGACCGTTGACGAGAAGATGGAGGGCCACGGCTCCAGCCCGCGCACGCTCGGGCGCCGAGAGATATGCCTCGATGCGCATGGGACCGCGCTCTCCCAAACACGGCTCGAGCCTTTCGTTCTCGAAGACTTGAATCGCCCGGTCCCGCCGCGTCGACACGCGCAGCCACTCACGAACCGCGCGTCCGTCGCGAACGAGAAAAAAACTGACATCATGGCGGGCCAGCGCGGCCAGCATGACGGCTTCGGTCACATGCGCCGCCTCGGTAGGCGCCGACTTGAGAAACTTCCGCCGAGCGGGGACGTTGTAGAAGAGGTCGCCCACTTCCAGGGTCGTCCCTTCGGGGGCGCCGAGGGGGCGGACACGGGCGATTCCGCCCCCTTCGACGACGACTTCAGCCGCCTCCGGCGCCTCGCGTGCCCGGGTCAACAGGCGAAGCTTCGACACGGAAGCGATGCTCGGCAGCGCTTCCCCGCGAAAGCCAAAAGTACGCAGCGTGAAGAGATCCTCCTTCGCGCGAATCTTGCTTGTCGCGTGACGCTCGAGCGAAAGCACGGCATCGTCGGGGGTCATCCCCTCGCCGTCGTCGACAACTCGGACGAGCCGTGCGCCTCCATTCTCCAACTCGACCTTGATGCGAGTCGCACCGGCATCGAGGGCGTTCTCGATGAGCTCCTTGACGACGCTCGCTGGCCGTTCGACGACTTCTCCAGCGGCTATCTGATTCGCAAGATCATTCGGCAACCGCTGAATTCGTCCCATAAGCCAACTATGGAGCCCCTATGGCTTCGTTCGCAGAGTCGAGGATCTCGCGTGCGCGACGCCGCGTCAGCGCGAACACGATGAGAGCGCTTCCGATGGTTCGCAGACCAAAGTCGATGGGAGTCGCCGCACGCAGGACGTGCGAACCCTTCCTCGCGATCTCGTCAGCCCGCGGTCGGTCGCTGATTCGCTCGTGAATGTCTGCGGACTGATTGGCTTCCACGAAGCGCAAGTCTGCGTCGAAGACGTCGCGCATGAGCCAGTAGCTCAATGCACTCGTCCCGGCCTGCGCAATGATGAGCTGGATGAGCGCTCTTCTCGCGCTGCCTTTCCCACGCAACGTCCGGATCCCAGCGACGAGGATCGCGCCGCCGAGCAGCAGCGAGGCCACGGCCAGCGGCCAACCTCGCGGCTTCGCAGCATCGAGGGCCTGAAGGTACGACTGAAAGCGCGCGACAACCGCCGCCCGATCCGCCTCATCCGCGATCCTCTGCCCGACGATCGACGGATCGATCGGTTCGCGATAGAGCGTGACCATGCTCCAGCCTCCGCACGCGCCGGTCGACCCAAGGGTGACGGCCCCCACGAGCGCCAGAACTAGATACCAGGGGCGCTTGCGCTTCGGGGCGGCCATCGAACGATGCGGGAATAGCATGGGGCCCGCAGACCGGCGCCTGCGAATCCCCGACGTCCGGCGATTGCCGTGGGGCGGAAAAACCGAGGCTCAATCGGAGAATCGTTTGGGTTTTGCAGCCGAGGACAACCGTAGGTACCGGCCCAGCGGCGTGTCCAGGCAAAAGTTGCTCGGCGACGCCGGGCAGGGCTCGCGGTGCCCCTAGAGCGCGCGAGCGCCACTCGCTATGGTCCGACTCATGCGAGGTCGACCCTTCGGACGTGCCGGGAACGTCGCCGCCATTGGTCAGGGAACCTGGAACATGGAGCGTGACGACAAGTCGGGCGCGATCGAAGCGCTCCGCAAAGGACTCGATCTCGGCATGACGCACGTGGACACCGCGGAGATGTACGGCTCGGGCAAGGTCGAGGAGCTCGTGGGCGAGGCGCTCGCCGGCCGCCGGCAGGAAGCGTTCTTGGTGTCGAAGGTGCTCCCTCAGAACGCCTCGTACGAGGGGACCCTTCGTGCCTGCGAGAAGAGCTTGCGGCGACTGCGCACGGACCACCTCGACAGTTATCTGCTTCACTGGCCGGGGTCCTACCCGCTCGAGGATACGATCCGAGCCTTCGAGAAGCTCGAGCGCGACGGAAAAATCCGCTCGTGGGGGGTAAGCAATTTCGACGTTTCCGAGCTCGACGAAGCCCTCGAGATTGCCGGCCCGGGCCGCATCGCCTGCAATCAGGTGCTCTATCACCTGGACGAGCGAGCGATCGAACACGCCGTGCTTCCGTGGTGCCAGACCCACGGGGTCGCGCTCGTCGCATACAGCCCTTTCGGCTCGGGGAGCTTCCCCCCCGACAGCTCGCCACGCGGCAAGGCCCTGAGCGCGATCGCCAAGAGACGAGGCATCACGTCGCACCAAGCGGCTCTCGCGTTTCTCCTGCGCGACAGCGCGGTGCTCGCGATTCCGAAGGCTGCGCGGGCAAGCCACGCCTTCGAGAACGGCGGATCGCTCGCGGTCGCCCTGAGGGCGGCAGATATCCGGGAGATCGACGCGGCCTTTCCACGCGGGAAGGCGCGGGGGTCGCTACCGATGCTGTAGATAGACCTCTCGCCCGACCCAAGGAGTGTGGCCCGATCGTCGAGCCATGGGCGGAAATAGCGCGCCTCCAAGGCCCCTCGACAAGGGGCGACGACGAAATACAGGTTCGTGACAACCTGATGTGGGGGATGTGGTTGGCTGCCCGCCATGGGCTTGTTCGTGTGCGTTCTTTACGCGGCAGTTCTGTCGATCCTGTCGGTGTACGGCATCCACCGTTCCTATCTGGTTTTCATGGAGAAGCGCCTCCATGAGCGGCTTCGGATCAACAAGATGGGGGTGCCCGCCCTTCCGCCGTTCTCGGGCGACGTGACGTTGAGCCAGCTGCCGACGGTCACCATCCAGCTCGCCATTTTCAACGAGGCCACGGTTGCGCGGCGGCTCCTCGAGTCCGTCGCGCGAATCGAATACCCGCGACACCTGTTGGAGATCCAGGTGCTCGACGACTCGACCGACGAAACACGGGCGATCGTGCGGCGCTGCGTCGCGGAGCTTCAGGCAGCGGGTCGCGAGGTCACCTATCTACACCGCGAAAACAGGGTGGGCTACAAGGCCGGCGCTCTCGCGGCAGGGCTCAAAGTCGCGCGAGGCGAGCTGCTCGCCTTGTTCGATGCCGATTTCATCCCGCCATCTGACTTTCTCCGGAAGGTGATCCCGCATTTCGAGGATCCGAAGGTGGCGATGGTGCAAACGCGTTGGGGCCATTTGAACCGCGACCACTCGATTCTGACGCGAGTCGCAGCTCTGATGCTGGACGGACACCACTTGATGGAGAACCGAATCCGAGCCGCCGCGGGCTGGCTGTTCAACTTCGCCGGGACCGGCGGCGTGTGGCGCAAGTGCGCGATCGAATCGGCCGGGGGCTGGCAGCATGACACGCTCACGGAAGACCTCGATCTAAGCTATCGGGCGCAGCTCATCGGCTGGAGGTTCGTCTACCGCGAGGATATCGTCACTCCGGCAGAGCTGCCCGAGGACGTCAGCGCGTTTCGGGCCCAGCAATTTCGATGGGCTCTCGGTACCGTCCAGACGTCGCGAAAGCTGCTCCGGCGCATCATCCGATCCAATCTCTCGTTCGGGGCGCGCGCCGAGGCATTCTTTCATCTGACGCCGCATTTTGCCTATCCGCTCACTCTGCTCTTGAGTGTCATTTTACTGCCGCTCGTGATCCTGATGCCGGGCTCGAACTCGGCCTTGGTCGTGGCGCTCGACGTCCCGCTGTTTCTCGGAACGACCGGGTCGTTGGCGGCGTTCTATGCGGCCGCCGAGAGGGCTCAAGGGCGACGGCGAAGAGACGCGCTGCTCGTCGTGCCGGCGCTCATCGGGGTTGGCGTCGGCTTGACGCCACTCATTACCGGCGCGCTCTTTCGCGGATATCGGCAAATGGCGGGAGAGTTCGTCCGGACGCCGAAGAAAGGGGCCACCACGGGCGCCCGCTATCGAACAACCGCTCTGGCCCTACCCTTTGCCGAGACCCTGCTCTTCCTCGTCTCGCTTGCCGCGACCATTGCATCGACGCGAACCGGCCATGTCATCGCGACGCCGTTCGCCGCGCTCTTTACCGCCGGCTACGGGTACATGGCCGGCACGATGATTTACGAGCAGGTCCAGCGTGCGATGGCCCAGAGGTCGATGCCACCCGAGCCGCCGATTGCGGTCGTGTCATCCGAGGCCGAATAGGCGGCGACTACAACCCGAACTGCAAGCCCACTTCGGGCGCAAAGCCCCAGAGCGATCCAGCGGTTCCACCGAACGCTCCCTCGAGCCTCACGGCGGCGGTCATGGCCACCGCGGGGGTAAACGCGACCCGCGCGCCGCCGCCCGCGGAAATGAAAATGGGGCCCGCGGTTTGCCAGGCGTTCACCGTGAGACCTTGCTGCGCTGCGTTGTAGGGAGCCGCGGGAACGTGCATAGCGACCGGAGCATTGAGATCGATCTTCACCGGGACGTACGCATCGAACTCCCCTGCACCCAGCCCTGCAAAGAGCATCGGGGCGACGCCGGCCACCATCAACGCGTCCTTGCCGAAGAGGTACGTGAATCGGCCCTCTATGTGTATCGGTGCGAAGGGGCTACCGGCCGTCCCGCTCAGCGGATCCGTGCGAAGCACATACCCTGCGCGCACCCCGACGAGCATGCTCGTATTGAGCGCATAGTCGATGCTGGCCAGAATTCGAATGTTGCCGAACGCCGGACCCGCGGTCACCCGGTCGTGAGTGGGCGCGATGTTGTGGTCGACCAGCGGACCGTTCGTCGCATCCGTAGGGGGAAACCGGTTGCCGGAAGAGTCGACGCAGCTATATCCGGTATTGGTCGCCGTCGACACGATGGGCATCTGGTACATCGCGCCATTCATGGGGCCCGGCACAGCGCAAACATTGGCGCCGGCGGGCATGATGTACCAGTCGGCCTGCAAGCCCACGCCGAGCCACACCCGATGGAACAGCGATGCGCTCGCCACGCATTTGCCGTTCTTGCACTTGTTGCTGTCGCAT
>Ga0209274_10001514_pt1 | contig 11887 bp, 11 predicted proteins | sample HubBroMetageREF1_FD_188343 | JGI IMG/M metagenome (GOLD analysis project Ga0209274, IMG submission 188343) | Reference soil microbial communities from the Hubbard Brook experimental Forest, New Hampshire, USA - Hubbard Brook CCASE Soil... | ecosystem: Environmental > Terrestrial > Soil >...
CGATGCCTCCCCGACCGGGGAGGTGCTGCTCGAGGAGTCGGTGATCGGCTGGAAAGAGTTCGAGATGGAGGTGGTGCGCGACCGCAAGGACAACTGCATCATCGTCTGCTCGATCGAGAACCTCGACCCGATGGGCGTGCACACCGGGGATTCGATCACGATCGCCCCGGCGCTCACCCTCACCGACAAGGAGTACCAGCGCATGCGCGACGCCTCGGTGGCGGTGCTGCGCAAGATCGGCGTGGAGACCGGCGGCTCGAACGTGCAGTTCGCGGTGAATCCCGAGGACGGGCGCCTGCTGGTCATCGAGATGAACCCGCGCGTGTCGCGCTCCTCTGCGCTCGCCTCCAAGGCGACCGGCTTTCCAATTGCCAAGATCGCCGCCAAGCTGGCCGTCGGCTACACGCTCGATGAACTCAAGAACGACATCACCGGAGGCGCCACCCCGGCATCCTTCGAACCCTCTATCGACTACGTGGTCACCAAGATCCCGCGCTTCACCTTCGAGAAGTTTCCGGCGGCGAACGATCGGCTCACCACACAGATGAAGTCGGTGGGCGAGGTCATGGCCATCGGCCGCACCTTCCAGGAGTCGCTGCAGAAGGCGTTACGCGGACTCGAGACCGGTCTTGATGGCCTTGCGCCCCTCATGAGCATGCCGCTGTCCGAGGAGAGCGCGGTCAGTCTTGCGCACGAGCTGCGCTCGCCCGGGGCCAATCGCATCCTGTATGTGGCGGATGCCTTTCGCGCCGGCTGGTCGCTGGCCAAGATCGCCGAGCTCACCCGCATCGACCCCTGGTTCCTCGCCCAGCTCGAGGAGCTGGTGCAGCAGGAGGGCCAGGTGCGCGCCGAAGGCCTCGGTGCACTGACCGCCGAGCGGCTGCGGGTCCTCAAGCGCAAGGGCTTCTCCGACGCGCGGCTCGCGCACCTGCTCGACATGCCCGAGAAGGCGATCCGCGACAAGCGCCACGAGCTGGAGGTGGTGCCGGTCTACAAGCGCGTCGATACCTGCGCGGCGGAGTTCGCCACCTCCACCGCCTACCTTTACTCCACCTACGAGGAGGAGTGCGAGGCGAATCCCACCACCCGGCGCAAGATCATGATCCTCGGCGGCGGCCCCAATCGCATCGGCCAGGGAATCGAGTTCGACTACTGCTGCGTGCACGCGGCGCTGCAGCTGCGCGAGGACGGCTTCGAGACCATCATGGTCAATTGCAACCCCGAGACCGTCTCGACCGACTACGACACCTCCGACCGACTGTACTTTGAGTCCCTCACGCTCGAGGACGTGCTCGAGATCCTGGCGAAGGAGAAGCCGGAAGGGGTGATGGTGCAGTTCGGCGGGCAGACTCCGCTCAAGCTGTCGCGGGCGCTCGAGGCGGCCGGTGCGCCGATCATCGGCACCTCGCCCGATTCGATCGACATTGCCGAGGACCGCGAGCGCTTCCAGGTACTGGTGAAGAAGCTCGGGCTCAAGCAGCCGGCCAACGCCACCGCGCGCACCGAGGAGCAGGCGGTGAGCTTGAGCCGCGAGGTCGGCTTTCCGCTCATCGTGCGCCCCTCCTACGTGCTCGGCGGACGCGCCATGGAAGTGGTGTTCGATGAGGATGACCTGCGCACCTACATGACGCATGCGATGAAGGTGTCGAACGACAGCCCGGTGCTGCTCGATCGGTTCCTGGATATGGCGACCGAGGTCGACGTGGACGCGGTGTGCGACGGGGAGGACGTGCTGATCGGCGGCATCATGGAGCACATCGAGCAGGCGGGGGTGCACTCGGGGGATTCGGGCTGCTCGCTGCCGCCCAACAGCCTCACGCGCGAAGTGCAGGCGGAGCTTCGCGAGCAGACCCGCAAGCTCGCCCGCGCGCTTAACGTCGTCGGCCTCATGAACGTGCAGTTCGCGATCCAGAGCGGGGTAATCTACGTGCTCGAGGTCAACCCGCGGGCCTCCCGCACCGTGCCGTTCGTGTCCAAGGCGACCGGGCTGCCGCTCGCCAAGATTGCGGCGCGCGTGATGACCGGGCGCAAATTGAAGCAGCTGGTGGGCGCAGTCGAGCGGGTGCCCGCCTATTTCTCGGTGAAGGAGGCGGTGTTCCCGTTCATCAAGTTCCCCGAGGCCGATCCGATCCTCGGGCCCGAGATGAAGTCGACCGGCGAGGTGATGGGAACCGGGCGCACCTTCGGGGAGGCCTACGCCAAGGCGCAGACCGCATCCGGTGTGATCCTGCCGCGCCAGGGCGTGTGCTTCATCAGCGTGCGCGACCGCGACAAGGCCCCGGCGGTGCAGCTGGCCCAGAAACTCATCCAGCGCGGCTTCGAAGTGGTGGCGACCGAGGGCACGGCGCGCGCCCTCACCGAGGCGGGTGTCGGGTGCCGGCGGGTCAACAAGGTGCGCGAGGGGCGCCCGCACATCGTCGACATGATCAAGAACGATGAGATCGATCTGATCGTGAATACCACCGAGGGCAAGCAGGCGATCCGCGAATCGAACTCGATCCGCCGCGAGGCGGTGCACCGCCGCGTGACCTACTACACGACGCTCGCCGCGGGGCTGGCGACCTGCGAGGCTCTGGATCATCTGGATGAGGTTGAGGTGAACCGTCTGCAGGATCTGCACAGCGAGGCACTTGCCACATGAAGCGCACTCCCATGACGGCGCGCGGCGCGGTGGCTCTGCGCGCGGAGCTCAAGCGGCTCAAGTCCGAGGCGCGCCCGAACATCATCAAGGCGATCGCCGAGGCGCGCGGGCACGGCGATCTGTCCGAGAACGCCGAATATCACGCCGCGCGCGAGCAGCAGGGATTCATCGAGGGTCGCATCAAGGAAATCGAAGGCAAGCTCGCCAACGCCGAGATCATCGATCCCTCGACGCTGCCGAACAACGGCAAGGTGGTGTTCGGGGCGGTGGTGGAGCTGGCGAGCGAGGCCGACGGCGCGCGCGTCACCTACCAGGTGGTCGGCGAGGACGAAGCGGACATCCGTGCCGGGCGCGTTTCGGTCACCTCGCCGATTGCCCGCGCGCTGGTCGGCAAGTCCGAGGGCGAGGTGGTGGAGGTGGCCGCTCCCGGCGGCACGCGCTCCTACGAGATTGTGGCAGTGCGCCTGGGCTAGCGGTCCGGGATCAGGATACGCGCCAGCTTGGCGTGCGGGCGGTACAGCACCGCTACGTTGCCGATGCGATGCACCAGGGCGCTGCCGGTCTGCCGCGCGAGAGAGGCGAACAGCTCATCGCGCTGACTGCGATCGCCGAGGGCGGCTTTCACCTTGATGAGTTCGTGGTCGCTGAGGAGGCGGGCGGTTTCCGCCGCCAGCGCCGCCGTCAGTCCGGCATGACCGACCCGGATCAGAGGTTTCAGGGCGTGCGCCAGCCCGCGCAGGTGCTTGCGCTGGCGCTCGGACAGCTGCGGAGCGGCGGCGGGAGCGGGAGCGAGCTTATCCATCGGATGAGTATGCGGAACTTATGCGCAAGCGCGGCCAACTAAAATCATGACCCGGCGCTCCAAGAGCAGCGACCGCTGGCTGAAGGAACACTTTGCGGATCCGTTCGTGCAGCGGGCGAGAAGCGAGGGGTGGCGATCGCGGGCCGTGTTCAAGCTCGAGGAGATCGACCGGCGCGAGAAACTGCTGCACCCGGGTGCGGTGTGCCTGGATCTGGGTGCGGCGCCGGGGGCGTGGAGTGAATATGCCAGGCGGCGCGTGGGGGCTCGCGGGCGGGTGGTCGCGAGCGACATCCTGCCCATGGCGCAGCTGCCGGGGGTCGAGTTCGTGGCGGGCGATTTCAGGGAGGAGATGGTTTTCAGCCGCGTGCTGGCGCTTTTGCCGCAACGGGGGGTGGATGTGGTGCTCTCGGACATGGCCCCGAACTTCAGCGGCGTCGATGTGATCGACCAGCCCCGCTCGATGTACCTCGGGGAGCTGGCGCTCGATATGGCCCAGCGCGTCTTGAAGCCCAAGGGTACTGCCCTGATCAAGGTCTTTCAGGGCTCGGGGTTCAAGGAGCTGCTTGAGGGCACGCGGGCCAAGTTCGGCCGGGTGAAGCTGGTGAAGCCGCAGGCCTCTCGCTCGCGCAGTCCCGAGATGTATTTACTGGCCATGCAGTTTCGCTTGGTGTAGGTTGTTTTTCGGCCCGGGTGCGTGCGCGGCTAAGAGGACGTAAACCTTTGAATGACTTGACAAAGAACATCCTGCTCTGGGTCGTAATCGTGATCGTGCTGCTGCTGGTCTTCAGCCGCTACATGCCCACGATGGGCCAGCCGGCGCACCTGGACTACTCGACCTTCCTCGACGATGTGAAGGCCGAACGCGTCGAGTCGGTGACGCTGCAGGGCGAGATGATCTATGGCACCCACAAGGACAAGTCTCAGTTCGAGACCCGTAATCCCGAGACCGATTACACCGCCCTGATCGGCACGCTCTACAACGCGCGCGTCAAGATCGATTCGCGCGAGCCGAAGCAGCCGAATTTCATCGGCCAGCTGCTGTTGCAGATGGCGCCGGCGTTCCTGTTGATACTGGTGTTCCTGTACATGCTGCGGCAGATGCAGGGAGCCTCCGGAGGGCGTGGCGCCATGTCCTTCGGCAAGAGCCGCGCACGACTGCTCGGAGAGGACCAGGTCAACGTCACTTTCGCGGATGTGGCCGGCGTCGATGAGGCCAAGCAGGAGGTGGGCGAGATCGTCGACTTCCTCAAGGACCCGGGCAAGTTCCAGAAGCTCGGCGGCAAGATCCCCAAGGGCGTGCTCATGGTCGGATCCCCCGGTACCGGCAAGACGCTGCTGGCGCGCGCCATCGCCGGGGAAGCAAAGGTTCCGTTCTTCACCATTTCCGGCTCCGACTTCGTGGAGATGTTCGTCGGCGTGGGCGCCTCGCGCGTGCGCGACATGTTCGAGCAGGCGAAGAAACACGCCCCGTGCATCATCTTCATCGACGAGATCGACGCGGTCGGCCGGCATCGTGGCGCGGGCCTTGGTGGCGGCCACGATGAGCGTGAGCAGACCCTCAACCAGCTGCTGGTCGAGATGGACGGCTTCGAGGGCAACGAGGGCATCATCGTCATCGCCGCCACCAACCGCCCCGATGTGCTGGATCCGGCGCTGCTGCGGCCCGGACGCTTCGACCGCCAGGTGGTGGTGCCGCTGCCCGATGTGCGCGGCCGCGAGCAGATCCTGCGCGTGCACATGCGGCGCGTGCCGCTGGCCGACGATGTCAAGCCTGCGCTGATTGCGCGCGGTACGCCCGGCTTCTCGGGTGCCGATCTGGCCAATCTCGTCAACGAGGCGGCGCTGTTCGCCGCGCGGGCCAACAAGCGCACGGTCGGCATGGAGGAGTTCGAGCGCGCCAAGGACAAGATCATGATGGGCACCGAGCGGCGCTCCATGGTCATGAGCGAGGCCGAGAAGCGCATGACGGCCTATCACGAGGCCGGCCATGCCATCGTCGGCATGACCGTGCCCGAGCACGACCCGGTGTACAAGGTCACCATCATCCCGCGCGGCCGCGCGCTGGGGGTGACGCAGTTCCTGCCCGAGCAGGATCGCTACAGTTTTTCCAAGCGCCGTCTGGAGAGCGCGATCGCGACCTTGTTTGGCGGGCGCATCGCCGAGGAGCTGATCTTCGGGCCCGAGTCGGTGACGACCGGGGCCTCCAACGACATCGAACGCGCCACGGAGCTGGCGCGCAACATGGTCACCAAGTGGGGCCTGTCGGACAAGTTAGGTCCGCTCACCTACTCGGAAGAGACCGGCGAGGTGTTCCTCGGGCGCAGCGTGACGCAGCACAAGCAGGTGTCGGATGTCACCGCGCACGCCATCGACGAGGAGATCCGCGTCGTCATCGAGAGCAACTACCAGCGCGCGCGCCAGATCCTGGTGAGCGCGCTCGACAAGCTGCACCTCATGGCCGAAGCGCTCATGAAGTACGAGACCATCGGCGATGATCAGCTGAAGGACATCATGGCCGGCAAGGAGCCCAAGCCCCCGGCCGGCTGGGACGACAGTCTGTCCAACAAGCCACCGCCGGCGCCGGCGCCGGCGGGCGGGCCGCCGATCCCGGCTGGACAGCATTAATTCCGGCGCAACCCGCGGCAGCCGCGGCCGCGGGGGATTTTCGGCGGCGCCGTAGACCCCGAGTTCCCGCGCGCGCCCGCCGTTTAACGCACTGATGTCCTCGCCACCCGTTCTGCTCCATTGCGGCCGCAAGACGCTCGATCTCAGCCGTCCGGTGGTCATGGGCGTTTTGAATGTCACGCCGGATTCGTTTTCCGATGGCGGGCGCTATTTCTCGGTGGAGGCCGCCGTCGAACAGGGCGTGCGGATGGTCGCCGAGGGCGCCGCGCTGATCGACGTGGGCGGTGAGTCCACCCGTCCGGGCGCAGAACCGGTGAGCGCCGCCGAGGAGCTGCGCCGCGTGCTGCCGGTGCTCGAGCGGCTGGCGACGGCGAGCAGCGCGGTGATCTCGATCGATACCAGCAAGCCCGAGGTCATGCGCGAGGCGGCCGCCGCCGGCGCCGGCCTCATCAATGACGTGCGCGCCCTGCGCGAGCCGGGCGCGCTCAAGGCGGCCGCGGCGAGCGGCTGCGCGGTGTGCCTGGTGCACATGCAGGGTGAGCCGCGCACCATGCAGGTGGCGCCGCACTACAGCGACGTGGTGACCGAGGTGCGGGCGTTTCTCGAGGCGCGCGTGGCGGCCTGCCGGGAGGCGGGCCTGTCCGACACGCGCCTCACCGTCGATCCGGGATTCGGCTTCGGCAAGACTCTGGAGCACAATCTGACGCTGCTGCGGCGTCTGCGCGAGCTCGCGGCGGACGGGTTACCGGTGTTGGTTGGCTTGTCGCGCAAATCGATGCTCGGCAAGCTCACACAGCGCCCGGCCGGGCAGCGCAGCGGCGGCAGCGTCGCGCTGGCGGTGATTGCCGCGCTGAATGGCGCCCGCATCATCCGCGCCCACGACGTGGCGCCCACGGTGGATGCCTTGCAGGTGGCCGTGGCAGTGCAGGGGGGAGGGTAAGCGATTGGGTCGTCGGTATTTCGGCACGGATGGTGTACGCGGACGGGTCGGTGAACACCCGATGACGGTGGACTTCGCGCTGCAGCTGGCGAGCGCCGCGGCGCGCGTGCTGGCCCCGGAAGGCGGCGCGGTCCTCATCGGCAAGGACACGCGTCTGTCGGGCTACATGTTCGAGGCGGCGCTGGAGGCCGGATTCGTCGCCGCCGGGGTGAACGTACTGCTCATCGGCCCGCTGCCGACGCCCGGGATTGCGTACATGACGCGCCGCTTCCACTGCGACTTCGGTGTGGTCATCAGCGCCTCGCACAATCTGTACGACGACAACGGCATCAAGTTCTTCGATTCCTCGGGTGCCAAGCTCTCGGATGAACTCGAAGAGCGCATCGAGACTGAGCTTGCGCAGACGCCCCTCACCCGCACCTCGCGCAATCTCGGCCGCGCCACCCGCGCCGATCGCTCGCGCACCGACTACCAGGAGTTCTGCGCCGCCACGCTGCCGCCCGGCATTGATCTGGCGGGCCTGAAGATTGTCATCGACTGCGGCAACGGGGCCGCCTACAAGGTCGGTCCGCGCATCCTCGCCGATCTTGGCGCGGAGATCGTGCCGATTGGCTGCTCACCCAACGGGCGTAACATCAACGACGGCTGCGGCTCGACCGCGCCGGCACTACTGCAGCTGACGGTGCCGGGCGTGCGCGCCAACGTGGGACTTGCGCTGGACGGGGACGGCGATCGGCTCGTCATGGTCGATCATCTCGGGCGCATCGTCGATGGCGACCAGCTGCTGTATGTCATTGCGCGCGCCATGCAGGAGTCGGGCGCGCTCACCGGGCCGGTGGTCGGCACGGTGATGAGCAATCTTGGCCTGGAGGTGGCGCTGCGCGCCGCCGGTATCGAGTTTAAGCGCGCCGCGGTCGGCGACCGTTATGTGCTGTCGATGTTGCGCGATAGCGGTGGCACGCTCGGCGGGGAGACCTCGGGGCACATCCTGTGCCTCGACAAGACCACCACCGGGGACGGCCTGGTGAGTGCCCTGCAGGTGCTGGCGGTGATGAAGCGCACCGGCCGCTCGCTCGCGGAGCTCACTTCCGCCATGCGCAAATTTCCCCAGGTGCTGCTTAACGTGCAGGTCGCCAGGCGCTTCGACCCGGGCGCCGTGCCGGCCGTGCAGGAAGCGGTCAGGGGCATCGAGCAACGCCTGGGCGGGGAGTGCCGCGTGGTGCTGCGCGCCTCGGGCACCGAACCGGTCATCCGCGTCATGGTGGAAGGGCGCGACGAGGCCGAGACGCGCGCCGCGGCCACGGAACTTGCCGCCATCATCAAGGGTATCGCCGACTGAGCCGGGCGGCCGCCGGCCCTGAGGCGTTGCGTCACCCCGCCTGCATGGCTATGATCCCGCGCCCTTTGCGAACCCAGGTCGGTCCATGCGCCGTCCCATCGTTGCCGGAAACTGGAAGATGCACGGGTCGCGAGTCGCGACCTCGCAGCTGATCGAGGAGCTTCTGGCGCAGTGCCCGGCTGATCCGGCCGCGGCGTGCGTGATCTGCCCGCCCTTTGTCTATCTGCAGGAGGCCGCGCGCCTGCTGCGTGGCTCGATGTTCACGCTCGGCGGCCAGGATGTGTGCGCGGACGCGCAGGGCGCCTTCACCGGGGAGGTGTCGGCGACCATGCTGAAGGATGTCGGCTGCGAATACGTGATCGTGGGACATTCCGAGCGGCGGCTGCTGTACCGCGAGAGCGATCAGCTGATCGCCCGCAAGTTCGGCGCGGCGCACGCCAGGGGGCTGCTGCCGATACTGTGTGTGGGCGAGCAGCTGGCCGATCGTGAGGCCGGGCGCACCCGCGAGGTCATTGCGCGGCAGCTGGATGTGGTGCTGGAGCTGTGTGGGGCCGGGGCGCTGGAACAGGGCGTGATCGCCTACGAGCCGGTGTGGGCCATCGGCACCGGCCGCAACGCCGCTCCCGAGCAGGCGCAGGAGGTGCACGCCTTCATCCGGGCCCGGATCGGGGCCCGGGATGCTAGAATAGCCACTGCCACGCGTATTCTTTACGGCGGCAGTGTGAAGGCCGGCAATGCGGCCGAGCTGTTCGCGATGCCCGATGTCGACGGCGGTCTGATCGGTGGCGCTTCGCTCAAGGCGGATGAATTCCTGGCGATCCTGGCCGCTGCCAGATCAGGCTGAGTGAGTATTGCAATGTTGCGCATGATTCTGACTTGTGTGCAGGTGTTTGCCTCGTTCGTGATCGTGGGCCTGGTGCTGCTTCAGCGCGGCAAGGGCGCCGAGGCGGGCGCCGGCTTCGGTGCCGGGGCTTCGGGCACCGTGTTCGGTGCGCGCGGCGCAACCACCGCGCTGTCGCGCACCACCGCGGTGTTCGCCGCGATATTCATGATCAACAGTCTGTGGCTTGCATATCTTGGCACCTCCGTGTCCCGGCAGCAGGCTCAGGAGAAGACGATCCTCGATGAGGCAGCGGAGAAGGGCAAACGTGCCACCGGCGCTCCCGCGCCCTTGCCCGTGACGCCACCGCCCGCTTCGGCACCGCCCACGACGCCGGCTCCTGCACCGGCACCCAAGTAACGCCCGGGCAATGCGCGCGATCCTGATAATGCCGACGTGGTGGAATTGGTAGACACACTAGCTTGAGGGGCTAGCGCCGCAAGGCGTGTCGGTTCGAATCCGACCGTCGGCACCAATAGGGGGTCCCACAGTCGGAAGAGCCCCAGTAAATGGCTACGAGCTTCGAGCCGCACCAGACTCCCGAGAGCGGCTCTGAGGTTAGCCACAAGTGGTACGTCATCTGTGGCAAGCGCTCGTGTCCTTGCTGCCTCCGTGACCATCCGCAGCATGGGTGGAATCACGTAAGTTGGCCGATCACTCCACAGCGGAATCATTTGACGCCGCGCTCGTTCGATTACTTGGGCGTTGTACTTGCTGTCGGGAGTTCCCGCCATAACACCCGCGTAGGTTCGCCCGACGTGCAGCGCGTACAGGCTCACAATGCGTCCGGCGGCGAGCTTGGTTTGATATTCAAACGGGTGCATGTCGGTGCCGTCGCGCCCGAGCATGCCGCCCGTGAAGCCTATTGATCAGCCGCCAAAGTGTTACGCAACTCTGGTGAAAAAGTTCGAGGTGGCACGCAGCATCACGCGGCGCCTGTGAACGAAGCCCAGACCGATACCTGCGAGTGCCAACAGCGCAGGGATGTGCGGCTCGGGCACGGCCGTTCCCTCCCCGCCTATCAGTGCGCCTTCCTGGGAATTATCAAAGCCTAGGTACAGCATCGAGGGGTCGCCGTTGTCGTAGAGGAAGACGCTGCCATTTAGAAGAAGACCCAGCGGATCTTTCGATCCCGCTAATACGGATTGCAGGGTTGCACCAAGGGCGAAATCGGGAACGAAGAAAAAACTGGCTCCGGGCGTTCCAGCACTTACGCCGCCCCCTATGAAGGAGAAGGTTCCCAGTTGAGCTCCGGAAAAACTGAAGTTTGCGAGCGGACTCTGCAGAACCGTCTTACCGTCGAGGCTTAAACTGAAATCAGTTGCCACAAGGTCAGCTGTTATTGAATAGATGGTAGGGCCCGCCGGGGAAGCTCCAAAGGTGTAGCTAACCGAATTAAGTGGGGAAAGCGTGTTGACATCAAACGTCATTTGAAAGGTGGACGGCTCGGGACCCGGACCGTTCCAGAAAGTGGGCAGATTATCGTTAGGCCCGGGGCCGATGTAGCCGATGAAGAGGAATTGAACAGTCTCCGCAAGGCAGAGCGCAGGGAAGAGACCGAGGATCAGGCTGCAGACTATGGCGCGCATAGGCTTGTACCCCTGCTTGTGGCCTTGCTCACCCCAGTGTGAGCGCCTTCGGCCGCGCCCTCAACGCTGGAGCGGCCGTGATAGAAAACGCCGCATCGGCGTCACTACCGGCGGCATTTCCACGCTCGAATTGGCCGTGGCGGGTCAAAAGCAGCCGACTCGCTCCGATTCGCCGTTTAATCAACTATTGGGAACGGAAGGAACGCGCAACTCCCCCGGTGGTCACCATCCGTGGCAAGTCGAAAGCGGACAGGGTGCCGTCGCAGGCGGACAATGTGCGGCGAACGCCTCGCTTGCCCTAGCGAAGCGGACTTCGACATGCGCGCCGCACCCCGCCCCGTGCGCGTATTATTGCAAGCCCGAGTTGGCGTCGACGATGCTTGACGCTGCCGGTCTTGGCGGCTGAAGCTCATGGCCTCGAGACGGGACCGTACAGCGAGCGGTTAATTCATCCCGCTTACCAACCAGGGGGCCGCCATGCGACTCGCGGTAGCACTGGCATTCTTGACTATCGGCTCGAGCCACCAGGCTGTGGCTGCTGATCCGCCCGCAGCAGCTGCCACGCCGACCACGGAAGCACCCTCGTCTGTGCAATCCCCCGCGGCGCCCCCGACGACCCCAGTCCCCTCTGCCGCCCCGAGCGCGCCAGTAGCCGCTCCGGCGGACGCGGACGCGCTGCTGGAGAAGCGTCTGCGTCAGAAAGGGTATACCGCGTACATGAACCATGGTGAGAAGGCCTTCTGCCGGCGCGAGGAGGTTATGGGATCACGTCTTTCAGGTCGTCTGATCTGCATGACACCAGATGAGGCGCGGGCCTTTGCGAACGAGGCGCAGAATGACATCGAGCATTTGCAGCGACTGATAAAGCCCTGCATCGCGGGCGGCTCTAAGGGTACGATGTGCGGCAATTAAGCGGCGATGGCGGATCACGCTGCAGGTTGAGGAGATGTGCGTACCGACGCCCTAGTCCGCGCGCCGGCATAGAAACGATGCTTGCGCCCAGTACCTGGTCGCACCGGCTCAGCCGCTCCTCAGTGAGTCCGGTACTGTGTCCGGCGATTTCCGGGCGCC
>Ga0209274_10001519_pt1 | contig 11855 bp, 8 predicted proteins | sample HubBroMetageREF1_FD_188343 | JGI IMG/M metagenome (GOLD analysis project Ga0209274, IMG submission 188343) | Reference soil microbial communities from the Hubbard Brook experimental Forest, New Hampshire, USA - Hubbard Brook CCASE Soil... | ecosystem: Environmental > Terrestrial > Soil >...
AAGTCGCGCACGCACGCGCTCCCATCGCAGCTCTCTGAGGCAAATGCATGGTCCCCGCTGAATCCTCCCCGCTCCAGAACACCGAGCCCGCTCCGATTCGGCCGGCTTTGTTCGTCGGACTGCTGGCGGCCGCGCTCGTCGCTGGCGTTCTGGCTCGTTTCCTCGGTGGCTGGCTCCCCGTCTTCCTGTCGGCGGGGGCCGCGACCCTATCCGCTCGCGGCAGGAGCTGGTCGGTGCGCGCTCCGCTCGCCGTCATCGCCGCGCTCATCACGCTAATGGTCGTGCGACTCTGGCCGGAAGCTCAAGTCGACTCCACGAGCGCGGCGCCCGTCGAACCAGCTCATCTTTTGACCTTCATCATCGGCGCTCCGATCGCGGGAGCGCTGATCCTGCTCGTTTTGCCGCGTCAGGCCGAGCGCTGGCTCGAGGCCGGAACCCTCCTCGTCATGGGCGTCACGCTGGCGCTCGCCCTGCCGGTCCTTCGAGTCCCGATGGGCCGCACGTACCACTTCAACGAAAATCTGGAGTGGCTCCCGGGCTTCGGGATCCGCTACCACGTCGCGATCGACGGGATCACGCTCTGGCTTGTCCTGCTCACGGTCTTCATCACGCCCCTTGCGACGTACGCCTCGTTCGGCTCGATCCACGCCCGACTCAAAGATTGGTGCTTTGCCCTCCTGCTCCTCGAAGGCGCCATGCTGGGTGCGCTGCTTTCCCTCGATCTGTTCGTCTTCTACGTGTTCTGGGAGCTCATGCTCGTTCCCATGTACGTGATGATCGGCGTGTGGGGTGGAAACGGAAGAATCCGAAGCGCCGTCAAATTCTTTCTCTACACGATGTTCGGGTCGGTCTTGATGCTCGGCGCCATTCTCTACCTGGCGTATGCGTACGCCCGAGCCAACGGCGGCACACCGAGCTTCGACTACTTCGAGCTGCAAAGGCTGATGATCCCGCGCCACGTCCAGCAGTGGCTCTGGGCGGCGTTCACCTTGGCGTTCATCATCAAAGTTCCGATGTTCCCCTTTCACACGTGGCTGCCCGATGCTCATACCGAGGCGCCCACCGCAGGCTCGGTCATCCTGGCCGCCGTGATGCTCAAGATGGGAACCTACGGTTACATGCGCTTTTCGATGGGCCTCTTTCCCGAGGCGAGCGCAGAGCTCGCCGCCAATCTTGCCGGCGTCGCCGTCGTGCTCGGCATCGTCTATGGCGCATTCTGTGCGTGGAAACAGGAGGACGTGAAGCGCCTCATCGCATACTCGTCGGTCGCGCACTTGGGATACGTGATGCTCGGCCTTTTCGCGGCCTCCCAGGCGTCGCTCGAAGGCAGCGTCCTCCAGATGGTCAATCACGGCGTTTCGACGGGCATGCTGTTTCTTCTCTTCGGCGTCATCTACGACCGCCGACACACTCGCCACATCGAAGAGTTCGGCGGGCTCGCCAAACCGATGCCGGTCTATGCGGCCCTGTTCATCGTGGCCACGCTCGCGAGCATCGGGTTGCCGTCGACCAATGGTTTCGTCGGCGAGTTCATGGTCATCACCGGGACCTTCGCGTCGACCCATCTTGGACACTTCGGCGGAATCCAAGCCGCGGGAGCGGCATTCGGCGTGATTCTGGGCGCGGTCTACATGCTCATGGTCGTCGAAAAAATGTTCTTCGGCCGTGTGACGAAGAAAGAAAATGCCACCCTCGCGGACGTGAACGGGCGTGAGCTTCTCTCGCTCGCGCCTCTGGCGATGATGATCTTCGTCATCGGCCTCTTCCCCAACATTTTCTTGTCGCAGATCCGCGGCGCCGCCTCGCGCGTCCAAGACGATTTCGAAGCGCGGGCGCAAACGGTGGGTGGGGGCCGATATTACGAAGGCCCCCTCAAGCTCCTGCCGCTGCGCCCGGAGGCCCCCAATTCACCGGCCTCTGCGTCCCAGGCGAATTGAGAAGGCCATGCTGATCGCTCTCGCTCTCTCTCCCCTCCTCGTCGTCGCGATCGGCGCGCTACTGCTCATGCTCGCCGAGGCCCTGACGCCTCCTCGCGGAGGGCTTGCGCTCGGTGCGGCCGCGATCCTCCTGGCGGGCGCTGCCTTCGCGGCCACCGTATGGATGTTCGGGGTCGAGCGACTCGAGGGCGCCGCCGCCCTCTCGCCGTGGCTCATCACAGATCGCTTCACGCTCTTTTTCGACATGCTCCTCTGCTTCGGCGGAGCCGTTGCGGCGCTGCTCGCCGGCGGATACATGCCCGAGCACCACATCGAGCGCGGCGAATTCTATTCCCTGCTGCTCTTTTCGACGGTGGGCGCGATGATCTTGGCCGCCGCGGGGGACGCGCTGACCCTCTTTCTGGGTCTCGAGACGATGAGCATCGGTGCGTACGCCATGACGGCATTCCGACGCGCCAGCCCCCGATCCTCCGAAGGTGCGCTCAAGTACTTCCTGCTCGGATCCTTCGCGGCGGCGATCCTCATCTACGGCTTCGCGCTTCTCTACGGGGCAACGGGACACACGGATCTCGCCGGCATCGGCACCGGAGCACGGACCGCGGGCGCGCAGACGCCGCTTCTCGTGATGGGCGCGCTTCTGGTTCTCGTGGGTCTAGCGTTCAAGGTCAGCGCAGTACCCTTTCACTCCTGGGCTCCCGATGCGTACGAAGGAGCCCCCACGCCCGCGACGGCGTTCATGGCCGTCGCGGTCAAAGCAGCCGCATTTGCCACGTTGCTTCGCGTCCTCGTTCTGTCGCTCGGAGATGCAGGCTGGACGTCGTGGGCCAGCGGTTGGCCTCCCGTCCTCGCGACCGTTGCCGTTCTGACGATGACCGTAGCCAACCTCATTGCCGGTCGGCAGGAGTCGGTCAAGAGAATGCTCGCTTATTCGAGCATCGCGCACGCGGGTTATGCGCTCGTCGGCGTAACCGCCGTCATGCACGCGCCGCGCGAGGCGGCGGGGGCCGTGCTCTTTTACCTCGCCGCCTATTCCGTTTCGACGGCGGGAGCGTTCGGCGCCCTCATTCTGTGCGGAAGCCGAGGCCGGGAGGCGGTGAGCTACGAGGATCTCGCGGGGATTGGGCGGCGACATCCGGCCATTGCGTTGGCCTTCTCGGTTTGCTTGCTCTCTTTGGCGGGGATCCCACCGACGGCGGGTTTCTTTGGGAAGTGGGTGGTGTTCCGCGTTGCCATTGACTCCGGGCTCTATTGGCTGGCCATCGTGGCGTTCATCAACAGCGTGGTCGGCGCCTATTACTACCTGCGCGTCCTCGTATACATGTACATGCGCGAGCCGACAGCCGGCGGAGCGGTCGCCGTGCCGATGCGGTCGGCTTATGTGACCACCGCGCTGATCGTCACGGCGATTCTTGTCTTGGCGCTCGGTCTCGCGCCGATGCGCTCTCTCACCGCCGCGGTCAATGCCGCGAGCTTCGGCGCCGGAGGATGAGCGCGCACGCCCTTTGCAACGAGCGCTTCCGATGCGGACCCGTCTAACCCGTCTTGCTGCGTCAGCTCAGGCTCTTGTCGCCGCGACGATCAGCTGCCATCCGGCAAGCAAGTCGACGGTCGTGCAGAATGATTCCGGCACGGCCGCTCCCAGAACGTCGCGGCCAGCGTCGGCGCCACCCGCGTTGACGACGACGCCGCCGAATGCTTTGCCCATACCGAGCGCCAGCGTCGACGCGCTCGTGAATCCCAGTCACCTCCCCGCGTACGACGGTTCCACCGGAAGCGTTGAGGGGACGGTGCTCGTCAGCGGCCCCGAGGCGCCCGACTTGCCCGAGCTCGACGTCAAGAGCTGTCCGGCGGCACTCGACACGTACGGAAAACTCTTTCGCGCGGGCGCCCCCCGGGCAGATGGGCTCCGGCCCGTGGCCGATGCGGTGGTCGTCGTTACGGGCTACTCGGATTTCTTCATTCCAGCCAAGGCCGATGCCGAGCGTGTGGTCATCGGTGCCAACTGCGGTTACGCGGAGCGCACGATCGCGATGACGTTCGGGCAGCGGCTCGAGATTGCCAACGATTCCAAGATCGCGTTTGCGCCCGTCCTCTCCGGCGCCCCGCGTGCCGCCATCATGATCGCGCCGCCCTCCCGGAACGGCGACCCTGTAAAGCTCTACCCGCCACGGCCGGGGCACTACATGCTGGGCGATCAGATCCAACCGTTCGTGCGCGAGGTCGTTCTCGTCCTGCGGCAGCCCCTTCACGCGATCACCGACCGCGCGGGGCACTATCGGATCGATGGCGTGCCCACGCGAAAGCTCAAGGTCGGCACGCAGCTCGAAGCGATTGGCGGTCAAGCGCAAAAGGACATCGACGTCCGCGCCAATGTCGTCGAACAGGTCGACTTTGTGCTGACGTACGCGCCGGGCACTCCTACCGGCCCGGACGCGGGTCCGGGGCGCGCCAAGGTGATTCCCTGACGCGCGGAATTTCGCGGTTCCACTTCACCGTACCCCCTGTCCGCGAAAGTCCGGAGGCCACGTCCCCGGTGGAGGACAAATAGCCATTTTACGTGGGGGTCAACTCGTGCGATACGCCGTAGCGCATGAGCTCATCTCTCGCGCATCACGGGCGCCGTCCTGCGATGGCTGCGGTCGCAGGTCTGATCCTGACGACCCCTGGCTTCGTCTTCGCGGGCGATCCGCCGGTGGAGGCCCCTCCGGCGAGCACGCCGCCCCCGGCCGGTACGCCTGCAAGCCCGCCCGAGAGCGACGAAGCGGTCGCGGAGAGTGGACCGACTCTCGAGAGCGCTCCCCCGCCCGCGCCGCTGCTTTCCGGCGAAAAGGGCTGGCAGCTTGGCTTCTTCGGGTGGGCCGAGCTCGACGGAATGTACGACTCGACGCAGAGCCTCACCGATTCGGCGACCAACACCACGCTTTCCCGGCCCCACACGATTGCCGGCGACAACCCGCGCTTTCAGGGGACGGTGCGCGACTCGCGGGTCGGGCTGAAGGCTGTCGCGCCGACCTTCGAGGGGATGAAAGCGTCGGCCTACATGGAGATGGATTTCTTCGGGCAGGAGCCCCCGACCGCGACGCAGGACCAGTTCTTCAGCACGCCGGTCCCCCGGCTGCGCCACTTTTACGCCAAGCTCGAGACGCCCGTCGTCAACCTTCTCGCCGGCCAGACGTACGACCTCTACGGATGGGGAGGCTCGGGCTTCTTCGTGAGCACGCCCGCGTTTCTTCCCGTCATGGGCGAGCTCTTTCACCGAAACGCGCAGTTTCGCATCTCGAAGGTTCTTGGCCCCAAGCCCATCGGGCTGGAGCTCGCCGTGGCCGGCGTCCGCCCGGCCGACCGCGACTCCGCGGTCCCTGATTTGCAGGCCGGTGCGAAGTTCACGGTCGCCGGCTGGCAAGGCGCGTCGGCGCAAGGGCCTCGGCAGCCCGCCGCGGCACCGATGGCCATCGCGGTTTCCGCCGTGGGCCGGCGCTTGGCCGTGGCCGATTTCTCGGCCGTGCCGGGGGACCTGCACGTAGTCTACGCGGGGGGCCTCTCGGCTGAGATCTTCTTGCCCGTGATCCCCGCACACGGCAAAGACCTCAGTAACGCCCTTTCGCTCGTCGGCGAATACTCGATCGGCACCGGCGTCTCCGACCTCTATCTGAACCTTACCGGGGGCGTGCTTTTCCCCGCTCTGCCGAATCCGCACAACGCCCTGCCGGCTCCCACGTACACCCCGAACATCGACAACGGCATCGCGACCTTCGACGCCAACGGCGCTCTGCGCACGATCGACTGGCAAGGTTTCGTCGTCGGGGCCAACTACAGCTTGCCCTTTCGACAGGGCAAGATGCTCTGGATCTCGGGGTGCTATTCGCAGATTTACTCGGACAACGCAGTCACGCTCACGCCGACGCTGGGCCAGAACTTCGTCTGGAACAAGGGGCGGTACTGGGATGCGTCGGCCTGGTGGGACATCACTCCGGCGTTTCAGATGGCGCTCTCGTTTCAATCGATGACCCAAACGTTCGGCGACGGCGTCGACGCAACCAACTACCGAGGCGAAGCGTCATGGTGGGTGTTCTTTTGAGCCGGCCCGTGCTGCGAGCGTTTTCGTCGGTCGCAGCGACCGCGACGCTCGGCGTCGTCTTCGGCGGCGGGTGCGGGGGCGTCGGAGCCGAGGGGACTTGCCCGGCGCTCGACGCGTGCGGGGGCGATCCCACCGGCACTTGGAAGATCATTCAGGCGTGCGAGTACGAGGCCGTCCGGCCGGCCCAGCCGACGGACGTCACCGACTACATGGGCTCGCCGCCCATCCCACCGACCCTGACCCCGCCGCAGCCCCAGCCCACGCAGCTTGTGCCGGCCAACAGCGGCGACTGGTGCTCCTCGCTCGACTACAACGATGGCACGGTCAACAACGTCACGCTGTGGCACGACGTGCCGGTGTTGCAGCCCGGCAGCGAAGTCGCCTTCAACCCCGACCAGAGTTACACGGCCCTCTATCTATTCTCCACCCAGGGTTACCCCCAAGCTCGCAATACGACGCATTTTGCGCCCATCTGCCTGACGGCGAACGGGGGAGACCCGACGTGCACCGAGCTGGCCGCCGGGTTGACGAAGTTCTACGCCCCGGGCGGCGGGACCCCGCCGCCTCCCCCCACCTTCAACAACATCGAGTGCACGACCTCCCCCTCGGACCAAGGGTGCGACTGCACGTACTTCTTCGCGTTGCAGGTCATCGACCAGGGTACCTGGTCCAGGAGTGGCGATACGATTTTCGAGCAGAACTCCAACTTCACCTACAACGGCGGGACGTTAAAGCTCGCAACGCCCGCGCAAACCATGCAAGTCACGTTCTGCCAACAAGGCTCCACGCTCGAACTCTCAGGGGCGAGCGGGGCGAGCCTTTCCGATCTCATTGGTCTCCGAACCATGCGCCTTCAGGCGATGTGAGCGAAGACGAGCATCGGTCATGCGTAGCGCTGCAGACACCTCGCGCCTTGCCGCCGTGACGTTGGCGCTCGCCGGGCTGGGCCTGGCCGGCGCCTGCGGAGGCAAAGGGGCGGGCGGGCCCTGCCCGGTACTAAGCGACTGCGGCGGCGACCCGACCGGCGTATGGACGGTGACGGAGTCGTGCAGCTTCGAGACGTACACCAAGCCGTCGGTCGAAACCGTGCCTCCCGAGTACGCAGTCCCCTCGCCCGCGGCGGGGAGCGGCGACTGGTGCTGGAGCCTCGTCGTGAACCCCGACGGCGCGATCGTGAACGCCACGCCTGCGCCGATGACCGGCGCCACGATCGGCAATAACTCGCTCAACGCCGGGGCATCGACGGTCAACGGCGACATCGTCAATTCCGGCACCGTGTGCTTCAACCCCGATCACACGTACACGTACACGCTCACGGCGGTGTCGCACAACCAGCTCTACCTTGCGCGGTCGTGTCTCGGCGTCAACGGCGCGAACATGACCTGCAGCGCCCTCGCCAGCGCGCTCACGACCTACTTCATCGCCGAAAGCCCGCAGTACTACAACTTCGCGTGCAACCCGGTGGGGGAGGACTGCAATTGCACGTTCGATTACACCGAGAGCCCGACCGCCAACGACAGCCCGGTCGGGACGGCCGGCACCTGGACGCTCCAGGACGGTCTCATCTGGACCTACGCGAATATCGGGCAAGCCTTATCGAATCTCTACTACGGAAGCCACACCGTGATGCAGACCGACTACTGCGTCAGTAACGACCAGCAGACCCTGCAGCTGACGGGATATCGAGGGACGCCCCTCGCACTCCACGCGGGGCTGCGCACCCTCACGCTGACGAAGATGACCGGCGCCTGCCCGCCGCCGTAACAGAGAGCCCAGCCGACCGCGAGGCGGAGGGAGGCTCAGGGGGGTCGTCCCCGAGCCTCTCCGTTAGGGCTACTGCACCGCCTGCCAGGTGCCGTCGTCGGTGTCCTGGATGTTCAGCTTGGTCGGGTCGAGGCCGTCGAGCAGCAAGACGCCCTGAATCGAGGACATCCCCGTCCCGCGCTGATTGTAGTACCAGACGACATCCCCGGCGGCGTTGAACTCAATCACCTGCATGCCGGCGCCGTTATTGCCGTCGCCATGTCCCTGCCAGTTCGGCGTGAGGATGTCGCCGTTCGGAAGGATCTCGAACTCCGAGAAGAAGTTGGGGTTGACGGTCCCGGCCGTGAGAGCCGGGCACGCGCCTCCGGCCATTGACCAGCACAGCGGGTTGGCCTCGCCGGTCGCTGCGGTAGTGTAGGCGCCTTTGTAGCCGTACCGGAACGTCACCTTGGGGGGCGTCTGGGTCCAGTCGATCACGTCGACCGAAGATCCGAAGGCCGTTCCCAAGAGAACCGACCCGTCTTTGCGAACCAGCGGAAGCCAGATGTGACCCCACCCGGGTGCGCCGTTGTTGATGGTCTTGATGATGTTCCCGTTGAGGTCTCCCTCGAAGAGGGCGGTATCGCTCGGGATGAGGAAGGTCTGTCCGGTGAAGATGCCGGTCCTCGCCGGCGCCGGCCGCCCCAGGCGAACGTAACCGTGGCCCGGGTACGTGACCGAGGTGATCTGCTTGTCGGTCGGGTCGAGAATCTTGATCGTTCCGCCCGTGAGGGTCAGCAACGTGTTGCCGTTCGCCATTCGATAAGGCGACATGCTGTTCGCAAACGTGTTGACCACGTGGGTGATCTTGCCTGTGGCGAGGTCGTAATACTCGTAGCCGTCATTACGACCGCCGAGGACCTGGGGAGTCGTGGACCCCGTCGGGATCCCGACGAGCTGGGCGGTTCGCGCCCAGGCGCCGTCGGTTGCCGTGGACCAGTCGTTGGCCGGGGTACCGAGGTCGATGAGGTGCAAGTGCGGATCGCCCTCGTCGCGAAGGATCATGCGCCGCGTGGCGAACGGGTAGCAGCCGTTCGAATCGAGACCGGTCACCGGATTACGGGTTCCCGGCGTGCAGCCGGTCTCCGCGAAGGCCGAGGCCATCGTGCCCGCATCGCTCCCGATGGCAGTCGTGCCCGCGTCTCCGGTCGACGTGCCCGTGGTGGTTTGCGTATAACCCGGACCGCAGTTGGGGCTGACGTTCCCGACGCTCGGACAGTACTTCGCCGCGTTCACCATACGCGCCGCCGCGTCCGCCCCGTCCATCGCCAGATCGACGAGCTCGTAGAAGCGGCAATCGAACGAGTTGTCCATCCCAATCATCGCCGGGGTGAAGTTGGCGCTGAAGTTGCCCGAGGCATAGGTATTGGGCGAGTTCTCCGTGTTGTTCGGGAGCAAGCTCGCGATGCTCTGGCACGTGGCCACGTCCGTATACAAGGCCGGGCCCGTGTAGCCGTTTGCCGCCGTGCAATAGCTGAACGCGACGTTGCAGAAGGAGGCGTGCTCGTCCTGGCAGGCCCCGACCGTGTCGGGTCCGGCCTGCAGACACGAGAGGTAGGTTGCGGTGGCGCCGGCCGCAGGCAAGTGCGAGGATCGGCAGCCGATGCTGTCGCTCGTGTCGCCCGGCATTCCAGTGCCGGCCGGCATGAGGGAGCAATACTCCAAGCAGTCGTCCTGATCTTTGAACTGCGACGAGTTGCCGGTGCATGCCGCGATGATCGCGGTGCAGTATGTCATGCAGACCGCTGGGGGCGCGCCCATGACGCTACCCGTGCCCATTCCCGACCCAGCGACGATCGTTCCTGTGCCGGCGGTCGCACCGCTGCCGCCCGACGACGTGCCGGTGCCGGTAACCGTCGTCCCCGACGAGCCGCCGCTGCCTCCAGCGCCCGAGCTTGCGCCCGTCTGGGCGATGTTCATCACGGCCCCGCTGTTGCCGCCGCAGCCGGAGAGCGCGAGAGCACCCGCCACGAGCGAACCGACGAAGAGCCCAGAAAACCCGACGAGCCCCCTTCGCGTGGTCGCCGACGTTTGCTCAACACATGAACTCATTTTCCGACATCCCTTCTTGCCATCCCCACGGCGAAAAGCCCCTGGCGCGCGGAAGCCAAGTTGGGCTCCGTGCTGAGCGCTGCCCGATACTGTACCTCGGCCTCGTCCAAATGGCCGATCTCAAATAACGCATTGGCCAAATTGGTATGTGCGATAGGGTCGTCCGGGTGGATGGCTAGAGCGGATCTTTCTTCGCCGATGGCCGCCCCGAACTGGCCCGAGCGCGCCAGGAGCGCCCCGAGATTGGCGTGGGCTTGCGCGAAGTCGGGTTGGTCGGCGATCGCGGCGCGATAGCTCGTCATCGCGGGATCGGTGGCGCCCTGCACTTCGAGTGAAACACCGAGATTGTAATAGGCAGTGGCGCGAGGGCTTTCGTCCGTCCCCGGCGGGAGGGGAAGCCAGACGATGGCGCTCGTGGCGATGACTACGACAGCGTGTAGGGCAAGAGGGCGGCGCTCTCTCTTGCGAAACCGGAGCGCCAGGTCGTCCAGCGCCGCTCCGGCGAGCAACAAAAGCACCGGCACCATCGGAAAGCGGTAGCGCGCAAACACGCAGAAGAGCGACGTGCTGCACGCGATGCCGGCCGCGATCAGAACCGGGACGACCAGGCGTCGCCACTGGCGCCTCTGGGCCACGGCGCCCGCCGCCGCGAGGGGGCACACGACGCCGAACACAAAGAGGCTTCCGAGCCCTTTCATCACCCAGGATGCATCGCGGTAGACGAGCGGCTCGTCCGAATCGGGGATCTCCCGTGCGTTCCATACCAGAACCCACTTCTTGCCTAACAGTCGCAGCCAATCGAGCGGATGCGCGCGGATCCACTGCCAGGCCAGACCCGCCCAGTACGCCGAGACTTCGCGAGGCGAGAGCTGCCGGCCGGCGGCTTGCTCGGCCAGCTCGATCGCATCGCGATGTTCTTCGGGGTAGCTCCCGTGACCCCACACCAGGGGCTCGTACAGGCCGTCGGCCGTCTCGTTGTTGCCCACATAGAAGTTGGCGCCGAACTGCGATGTCGTCAGGACCAGATCGTGGCCCACGCGGTAGTTTCGCAGCGCGACCGGCGCGAGAATCAAGCTCGAGCCGAGGAGCAGAGGCCCGACGAGGCGCAGACCCGAGAGGGGGCCTGCGGCGCGGTTGCCAGGCCAGGCTCCGAGCGCCGCGTTTCGCGGGCGAGCGATCCACGCCAGCCAGGCCGCCACGGCGGGGATGAGCACGAGCGCGTTCTCGCGCGTGAGCGAAAGGCACCCCAGGACGACTCCGGCCGCGAACGCGGTGCCTCTTCCGCCGGCCGCGTCCTCGACGCGGCCTAGCAAAAGGACGAGTGCGGTGACGAAGAAGAGATCGAGGCTCGGCTTCTGCACCAGACCGTCGAAGAAGAGGGCGGGCGCATACAGGGCGAGGATCAGCCCCGCGATCCCGGCGGCCCGACGCGACACAAACGATCGACCCCCGACGGCGAGCAAGACGCACGCGCTCGCGCCGAGCGTGATTTGCACGACCCGCACGACGAGTGTGCTGTGTCCGACGAACCGGTAGATGCTTGCGAGGAAGTAGGGATAGAGCGGGGCCTGGTAGAAGATCTCTTTGCCGAGCCAGTCATGTTGGATGTCGACGGCCCACGCGTCGTAGAACGCGGCGTCGCCCACCAGGGTTCGGAAGAAGGGGCTCGCGCTGATTTCGATGAGGTAGGCCGCGCGAACGACCAAGGCCAAGACGAAGAGGCCGACTAGACGCTGCCGCGGCGTCAGGCGGCCGAGCGCCGCTCGCACGATCACTTACCGAGCGCGGCGCGGAACCGTTCGTACGTCGCGCGCACCAAGTCGTCGGTCGGTGGGGGCTTTCCGACGAAATTGATGACGAGCTCGCACGGGCTCTTGTCGTCGTACACGTAAGCCTGACCCATTCCCGCCGCCGTCCCGGCCCACGCGATGAGACCTGCGTTCGGAACGTCCCTCGCGTCGTACGCCTTCTGCGTAAACCGGTCG
>Ga0209274_10001520_pt1 | contig 11847 bp, 7 predicted proteins | sample HubBroMetageREF1_FD_188343 | JGI IMG/M metagenome (GOLD analysis project Ga0209274, IMG submission 188343) | Reference soil microbial communities from the Hubbard Brook experimental Forest, New Hampshire, USA - Hubbard Brook CCASE Soil... | ecosystem: Environmental > Terrestrial > Soil >...
CCTCAATTCTCCGGCCACTCCTTGGGACCAGGGCCCACTCTACGGCAGCCCCACGGTGAATTGTTTCAACAGCCCCTGCCCCATCATGACCGTGGACCGCAATCTGACCACACCCTACGTCTGGAATTGGACCCTCAGTGTGCAGCACGCGTTCACCCCGAACCTTACGTTGGAGATGGCCTACGTCGGAAACCACGGCGCGAATTTAACTGGCATTCGCGACATCAATCAGCCGCCGGTAGGCTCGGGGTGGCCCGCGGCTAACATCGCCGAATGTACGGCGAACCTGACTCCGTCGGGCCAATACGATACCAATAACACGCTTGGCCTTGCCGGTGACCCCTGCCAGACCGCCCCCGAGGTGGGGCCATTCAATACCAAGTTTTCGTATCTAAGTAACATCTTCAATATGGCCAACGTTTACAGGTCGAATTACAACGGCCTGCAAGTAACGTTGAACTCCAGAAATTTTCACGGCTTAAGCATGGTGGCCGGTTACACCTGGTCGCACTCTTCCGATGATGTGGGTGCAAACTGGGATTTCGGCTACGGATCGGGACTGCCGCAAAACGCTTACAACCCTGGCGCTGAATATGCCAACAGCGATTTCGATGTTCGCCAACGCCTAACGCTTTCGCTCACCTACGCGATTCCCGGCAGAAAGGGGTACGGACAGGCCCTGGAAGGTTGGGAAATCAACTCCATTGTCACTCTGCAGAGTCCACAATTCTGGGGACCGATGGACGAAGGAACCGACGCTGCCGGTATCGGTCCGTTGCCCGTCAGTCCTCCCGCGAATACTCCCATCCGATGGAGCTTCTATGGGAATCCAAACGACTTCAAACCGTCGTCGACAGGGATACCGTATTTCGGTGGAAACAACGCCCCGGCCGACCCGAGTGGTAATGCAGCTTGCAATGCCAAAGCTCTAGCTCTCGATGGTGGCTCGCCGGGTGCGTCCACGGAGTCGCTCGCCTTCTTTGGTTGCTACGCCCAGGGCAACTCCATCATGCTTCCACCGCCTTTGGGACAGTTCGGCAACATGGGCCGCAACGCCTTCCCCGATCTTGGCTTCAAAGACGTCGACTTCTCGCTGGCGAAGAACTGGCTTTTTACCGAGCGTTTTCGCGCCCAGTTCCGGGCTGAGTTCTTCAATGTTTTCAATCATCCGAACCTCGCCAATCCTTACGGCGGCCAGAACGGCTTCGGATTCAACGATCCTTCAGTTCAGCCGTTCGGATGCGCCTGCGCCACGCCAGACGTCGCCGCCGCCAACCCGGTCATCGGCTCCGGTGGCAGCCGCGCCGTTCAACTGGGGTTGAAACTTATTTTCTGATCGCCATGTTTTCGTACGATCAGGTTTCGTAAGTCCAGGTTTCGCAAGATCAGGGTTTCGCAAGTCGGGGCCGGACGTCCCTCCGGCCCCATCTTACGTTTCAAACGGAAAGGAATCATCCCGTGGCAACACTGTTAGGGCGTCATAACCTACCCGCGCGAGGGACGATGTCATTCGCTATGTCATTGGCAATGACTCCGGCGCTGATCCTCTCGCTGAGCATCGCTTGCTTCTCGCAGCAGCGCGCCGAACGCACGCTCGATGAGATCAAGACCGAGGCGATTGTTCGCGCTGAAAATGGAATGTATCCGCTCATCGGACTCGATCCCGGCGACGTCAAGGAAGCCTTTGCCTCCATCCACACTCGCGATAAAGACGAGTGGGCGGCGGGCTTTATGGGAGTGGCCGATCGCTACATGAACGAAGCCAGGATGTTAGAGAAGACCGACCCGACCAAGGCGAATGCCGACTACATCCGCGCGTGGCGGCTCTATTCCTTCGGACGCTGGCCCATTCCCGCATCCGCCGGCAAACAGCGTTCCTACGAAAAAGCCATCGAGGCTTTCCTGGCGCACGCGCGCTTCTGGGATCCGCCGCTCGAGATTGTGAAAATTCCATTCGAGGGCAAGGAAATCATCGGCTACCTGCGATTGCCGAAAAATGCGAACGGGCCTGTGCCGCTCGTGCTCGCCGTGAATGGACTGGACAGCCGCAAGGAAGATTTGTCCGAGAGCTTCAGCGCGATTCTGCCGTTCGGCATCGGCTTCCTCGCCGTCGATGGTCCGGGCACCGGGCAGTGTCCCATCAAAGTCAGTGAAAATGCCGAGCGTATGCTCTCGCGCGTTCTCGATTACATTGCCACCCGGCCCGAGATCGACAAGAACCGAGTCGCCATGCACGGTGTAAGTTGGGGTGCGTACTGGGCGACGAAGATGGCCATCGTAGAGCATGCTCGGTTGCGCGGAGCGAGCGCTCAATCACCGCCGACCGACACATTTTTTCAAAAAGACTTTCTGATGAATTCCCTGATCGGCAACCGCGAATATCTCTTCGATCAGGTCCCGGCATTGATGGCGATTTTCGACAACGTCAAAACGGTGGATGAAATGGCGGAAGTCCTGCCAAAAATGTCGCTCGTCCAACAAGGACTGCTCGGCAAGCCGATGGCGCCCATGCTCATTCTTGCCGGAGTGCTCGACACGCAGGTGCCGATCTCCGATATCTACCTGCTCCTCAGCAAGGGCGACGTGCCGAAGACGGCATGGATCAATCCGGCGGGCGGGCACCTCGGCAGGCAGGTCAAAGTGTGGCCCGACCCAGTCATCTTTAAGCAGGTGATCATTCCGTGGCTGGTGCGCACGCTCGAACCGGCTGCGAACTAACGACAAAAAATTAATTTACTACTAACCCTTCGTTAACTCTATGGCTGACAGACGCCGAAGTCCCTAGTCACTTCTTTTGCGTCCCAAACAAGCGTTTTGTCGGCTTCTTTCTGTTTCATTTTCTTGCCCACCAACTGCACTCGATCGCCGGGCTTAATGCCTGCGGTATTTCCGGAGAGCGCGTACGTGTTTCTGTCTTCCTCGTCGGTGATCGTCATCCCGTTCTCTCCTGCCATGACACAGCCCGTGATTACTATCTTCTTGCGCCTATGATGAGCAGTCGCAACCGCTGCGACTACGGCAATCGCCGCGGCGGTCGTGGTTGCGGCAATTGTGATCAGGACTTTCTCAGGGTTGTCTGCCCGAGAGGGCGTGGCCAGGCCCAGACTCAGAGCCACAATCAGAACTCCACGCGACAACTTTTTCCCGATCATGCTGTCCTCGTTATGGGGGTGGCGCATATCGTTCCTCCGTCCTCGGTTTGGATATCGTCTAGTGCGAAGCGACCGCAGGAGCGGCGCGGTACACGGTTGTGTGCGCGGGCAAGCCGGCGCCAATCAGAGCGCCGCCTGGGGCGGCGATCGCGAGGCCGACAAGCGCGTGAATTCCGCGATCGGACCCTCCGAGGAAACCGTGTTTCGAGCCGGAGGCTGCACCCGCGGCCGCCCCAATGGCCCCGCCGACGATCAGGCCAATCACGGCATGCCCGCCACGCCTGGGAGCCGAGGAGGTTGAAACGCGGACGACGTCTTCGCGTTTTAGCGAGACGTCGGAACCGCCTTCCTGGAGCGTGAGCACCTGATCGGTGACCGTGACAAAAGCTCCGGCGTGGCGTTTCATGTGCGATTCGATCACTTCGATTCCCTGGCCGGACTTCAAGCCGTTGAGGTTCGACCACGAATCCTTCTGGGTCTCAGCGCCCAGCGCGGCGGGAAGCCCGAGGAGCAACACTAGAGTTACGAAAAAGGAGCGCCCGGAAAGCTGGCGCCCCTTAGCCCGGTTTTCTGTCATCTCTAGAACTGTCTGAACTGCAAGCACCTTGTTTTTCATTGTGTTCCCTCTCCCGAAACGATCGCCAAAACATCTTCGAGATGGCGTGTGCAGCTCGGCTGCCACATTTCCGGCCACCGGACAGCCTATCGACGAGGATCACGGGTGAATCCATGTTGGTGCTATATTCCCGAGTGCAGGACTGGGCATGACTTTGAATCGAGAGAATCCTTCCGCCGAACAACTGGGTCTTCTCTATCGAGTGTCGCGAGCGCTTCTGAAGGAAGGCGAGTACGGTGAACTGCTTTCCGGGCTTCTCGACACACTGATCGAAGGGTTGGGAGCCGATCGGGGATTCGTAGTGGTGCGCGAAGGCGGAGAGTTCCGGGCGACGGCGGCACGGAATTTTCGCAGCGAGGCGCTGTCCCGCGCCGAAGAGGCGGTCAGCCGCTCCATTGCCCGGTCGGTGATGGAAAGCGGACGAGCGGTGCTGATCGGCGACGCCTCCATGACCGAGCCTTACAGAAAGCAGCCGAGCATTCAGCAACTTTCACTTCGATCTGTTTTGTGCGCGCCGCTGGTGGCCAGCGACGAAGCGTTTGCGTTGATCTATCTGGAAAATCGCGAGGTCACCAATTGTTTTACGGAAGAACAGCGCGACTTGCTGGATGAAGTCTGCGCGCTGGCGGCGCCACGATTGCGCGCAGCGGTAGCCATGAGCCAGGCACAGCGCCGCGCGGAGGCATTGGAATACGCTCACGGCCAATCCGACGGAATATTGACCGCCGACCCCGGAATGGCGCGTGTCTTGCAGACCGTACACCAGATCGCAACTACCGATCTGCCGGTTTTGATCGAGGGAGAAACGGGTACTGGGAAGGAATTGATCGCGCGGGCTGTCTATCGTCATAGCACGCGGGTAAAAGGGCCGTTTATTGCCTTGAATTGCGGCGCCATTCCGGCAACGCTCATTGGTTCTGAGCTTTTCGGATTCGTGCAGGGTGCATTCACCGGCGCCAATCGCGATCGTGTCGGTTTTATCGGGGCCGCCCATCGCGGCACGCTTTTTCTCGATGAGATCGGCGATCTCCCGCTCGATCTGCAGCCTCATCTGCTTCGCGTCCTACAGTCGGGAGAGTTTACCCGGCTGGGCAACTCCCGGACCGAGCAGGTCGATGTCCGGTTCATCGCCGCGACCAACCGCGATTTGGAGGGCGAAGTGAAGGCCGGCAGATTCCGAGCCGATCTGTTTTTCCGCCTGTCGGCGATCACGCTTCGTTTGCCACCTCTGCGCGAGCGGCCCTACGACACCAGGTTGCTGGCCGAACATTTTGTTCGCGCTGCGGCGACACGCTTCGGCCGGCCGGTACCGCGCCTGACGGAGGAGTGCCTATCCGCGTTGTCGGCCTACAGTTTTCCGGGAAACGTGCGGGAACTCGAAAGTGAAATGGCCAGGTTAGCAGCGCTGGCGGCCCCTGATATCCCATGCGGCGCTGATTTGTTGAATGACAGAATTCGTAGTCGTGGCAACGGCCAGTCCGCGGCTTCGCCGCAAGCGGCGCCGCTCGCGCCGATGTCGCTGCAGGAAATGGAAAAACAATTGATCTTGTCCGTACTCGAACACACGGGGGGAAATCGCACGCGCGCCGCCGAGATTCTTGGGATCAGCCGCGAGGGGTTGCGGACCAAGCTGCAGCGGCTTCACCTTCCTGCGGCTGCTGACTCGTAGCTTCAAGCGTCTTTGGTAAGTCTTCCCGCTTCTTCAACCAGCTTTTCCAACTTACTTCTTCGATTTATTTCTTCAACCCGAGGTGTTGCAGCAACGCGGGAAACCTGGGGTCGTTCCGCAGCGGATCTGCCATTGGGTCCGTGGGCAAATAGACCAGGAAGTCACAGTGTTCTTCGTAGGCTTTGTCGAGCCAGGTGAACGCCTGGTTGTTGTCGCCGAGACCGGTGTAGATTATGGCCAGGTAGAGACTCGAGACGTATCTGTCTCCGCTCATTTGCCGCAACTGCGAAATGATATCGCGCGCTGCCTCTTGCTTCCCGGAGACCGCATCGAGGTGCCCCAGAAGCGCGAGGAGAGCCGGGTCGTGCGGCGCGAACGCCAGAATTGACTGATACGCCATCTGCGCCTGCGGGTACATTCCCATCTGCTCGTAGTTACGGCCGATTTGGATTATCGCCACCCCATAATGCGGGTCAATCGAGAGAGCCGCCTGGTACGATCCGATGCTGTCGCTAAACCGATGCGCCTCATAGTACGCCTCTCCCAGCGCGGCGTTGAGCAGAGGAGACATTGGTTCAATCGAAACGGCGCGCTTCCGCTCGGCGATCGCCTGTTCTAATTCCCCCATAGCAGTTAGATAATAGGCATAATATTGATGCGCGGTTGCGTAATCTGGCCGTAACTCAATGGCCCGGCGGAATTCCTGTTCCGCTTCCGGGTAGTTCCGATCGTAGACCAGAGCCGAGTAACCCAGCGAAACATGGGCTTCTGCAAGATCTTTGTCCAACGCGAGCGCTTTTAAAGCATTGACCTTCGCCTTGGGAAAGGCTTCGCTCGGCGGCAGAGCAGTATTGGGCACTGTCCCTAACAGAGCGTAACAGTCCGCCAATCCGGCATAAGACGGCGCGTAAGACGCGTCATATTCGATTGCATGTTGAAAGTAAGAAATAGCCCGCATCAGGCTTTGTGTGGTGCGCAGATTCCACTCAAAACGCCCTTGCAAGTAAGCCTCATAAGCTTTGGGGTTGACTTGATGCGCGGGTTGCACGTCCTTCGGGAGTGCAGCCAATATTTTCTGAACGATATCGTCCACCACCGGACCCATGCCTGACCCCTCGGGACTCATCGCATGCCGGTCGCCCACCACGCCGGTCTGGTCTTTGCATGAGACCAGTTGATCGGTCATGGCCAATTGATTGCCGTCTCGATGAACGGCGCCGGCCAAAATGTAGCTTGGCTTGTGGCTTTCGCAAACTTGCTCAAAACTCAGTTCGGAATCGGCATTGGTTAACTCAACCACTCCCAGCCTTAGCGGGTGAAGTTCGCTCAATCGCGTAAAGATTTCTTCTCTCGCAATCTCGGCAAGGCGTCGGGCATCCGGGTCGCCACCGAGGGTTTTGAACGGCTGGACGGCCAGGATCAGTTTTGCCTGTGCCGGCGGCGGCCAGAAAAGGATGCACGCCGCGATCACGGCGGCGACTGCGGCGGCGAGCGCAAGAAGCAGTTTTGGCCGAAACGGGCGAGGCGGTGAAGGAGGCACCGGAACAGGCTCAGGCGGAGGATGGACGACGTCGAGCCCAGTATCTCTTTGCAAGCCTGCCTGGGTCAGAATCGCCGAAAAGCGCGGATCAGGCCGCAAGCTGTCGAAAATCGATCCGACCTTCAGGTAGATCAACAGCCCATCACGCTCTTCAACGGCTTTTGTCAACCAATGAAACGCGTCGTCGGTCTTGCCCAAGCCGGCGTACACGACGGCAAAAGCGACGGCTGGCACGTAGTGGTTCTTCGCGGCAGCGGACAGCTCGTGCAAGATCTCGACTGCGTCTTCGGTCTTCCCCGCCGACGCGTACACCTGCCCCAGGAACCCTGACCAAAGAGGTCTTGCGCCGCCGACCGCCAAGGCTTGCTTGAATTCGGCGATCGCCTCATCAAGTCTGCCTTTCCGACCGAACGTCAGCCCGAGGACAACGTGAGAGAGAGGAAACTTGGCGTCCATGGCCACCGTGTCGCGAAGCTGTTCGATTGCCTCCTCATTCTGGCTTGAGAGATAAAGCAACAACCCCAGGCTAAAGTGCGCCGCCGGCGAGAAGGGGCTTAGTTGCCGCGCCATCTTCGCTTCCACGAAAGCCTCATCGAAACGCGCCAGGACAGCCAGGTAAGCCGAATACCAGGAGTGCGCCACCGAATAGCCGTGATCGAGCTCAATCGCTCGCTGAAACTCCCTTTCCGCGCCCTCCCAGTCCCAATCAAAGCGAAACTTCACCATCGCCAACGCCAGGTGCGCTTCCGCAATCGAGTCATCAATACTCAGAGCTTTGAGCGCGGCCACCTTCGCTTTCTCCATCATCTCGGAGGGCGCCCTGAGTCCATATTCCCCCGTTCCCATCAATAAGGTACAGTGAGCCAGACCCGCGTAAGTCAGCGCGGATTGTGAGTCAATCTCAAGCGCGCGCTGGTAGTGCTCCACGGCTTTCCGGAAATCTTCGTCACTGACCTGGTTGTTCCAAAAATGCCGGCCCTTCAGGTAGAGGTCGTACGCCAGTGGATTGATCGAGGCGGATGGTTTGCTGCTCTCGGCAGTGGGATTTGCCGTCTCCAGAAGCGCAGGATCGAGAGCAAACCGGTTCGAGGGCGATGCTCCTTCCAAAATCAATCGACCGGAAGGGCTTAGCTTGGCCCTTATCTCACTAGCAATGGCAGCCGCCACTTGCGACTGCAGGTTCAGGATGTCGCTGAGGTCCCGATCATAGCTTTCCGTCCAAAGATGCTGATCGGTGCGGGCCTCGATCAACTCCGCGGTGATGCGCACCCGATCGCCATCGCGGCGCACGGAGCCCTCCACGATGGCATCCACGCCCAATTCGCGCGCGATCTGCGGGAGCGTTTTTGGGGCATGCTTGTACTGCATGATCGAGGTACGCGAAATGACGCGTAACCCCGGAACTTTCGCGAGAGCAGTGATCAGCGACTCGGTCAGGCCATCGGCAAAATATTCCTGCTCGGGAGCGCCCGAAATGTTCTCCAACGGCAATACGGCAACTGAGCGGATGGCAGGCAGTTGCGCCCTTACTCCACCTGACGGTCGCGGAGAGCGGTGATCGGCGTGCGGTTCGATGGCCTCGAGCGCAGCCTTTATTTCGCCGACATGCTGGTAGCGCTGGCCCATATCCTTGCGCAAGCAGCGGTAAGTGATTCTCGAGAGCGACTCCGGCACGTGTTCGGGCAGCGGCAAAGGGGAGCTTTGCAGGATCGCGGAGCCGAGCTCAATCATGGTGGCCCCTTTGAACGGCATTTGCCCGCTGGCCATTTCGTACAGCAACACACCAAAGCTCCAAATGTCGCTGCGGGTATCGCTCGGACGGTGTTTCAGCACTTCCGGAGCCCAGTAGGGCGGGGTTCCCACGATTGTGTCCGAACTTTCCTTGGTATCCGGATTCTGAAGGGAGCTGGGAAGCTCGCTGCGGCGTTGTATCTTCGACAGGCCGAAATCGAGCAGTTTTATCTGGCCGTCGCGATTGAGCATCACATTGCCGCTCTTGAGATCGCGGTGAATCACGTCATTTTCGTGCGCGTGACAAATCGCGTCGGCGATCTGGATGCCGTATTCGACCACAAGATCGAATGGAAGCCCGACATTGGCGGGGATGGCATTGGTGAGAACCTGCCCTTCGACAAACTCCATCACAATGCCGGCCTGGCCCGATTCTTCGATTACATCCTTGATCCGGCATATATTGGTGTGGTTTAGGGAAGAAGCAATGCGGGCTTCGGTATAGAGTTGGCGGCGGGCGGTCTCGTCGGGAATGGTGTTTTCGCTGACCAGTTTGATGGCGACGACGCATGCCAGCGTGGGGTCCCAGGCACGGTAAACCACACCCATGCCGCTGACCGCCACCAACTCCCGGAGTTGGTAGCGGCCGAAGGTTCTACCCTGTAATGGAGCATCGCCCGACAATGCGGCAGATGTTAGATCGGCCCCTTGCGCAAGTCAATCGAATCCGGGGGATCCTTTTATAGAGGCCGGGATCGCTATCATCATTTATAGGAACATCCAGAGAATGGTTTGAGTGATCCGGATGGCCACTCAGTCGTCCGACTTCAAGCTTTGCAGGCCAATTTGTCCTTCTTGCGGAGTGCCGTTCTCTCCCACCCAAATTTGAAACCGTGCTTCGGCACCGTCTGAGACCAGATGAACGACTTCTCCGGCCTTAAGACTCGATGTAACGCCGCTGACACGCGCGCCGCGATGACTGACGTCGATCATGGAAGTATTTTCGGGAGAGGATGCCTCATCATTCTGGCTCCTCACTTCAACCGGCCGCGACACGCCGATTCTTGGTTCCCGGCGCTGATGAACAATCGGCTCGGGTGCACTGAGTTCCGACGCGTTTGCGGGAGAATCTGTCAAATTGTGTTTTTCGAGTTCAAGAAGAAACTGTTCCTTGGTAAGCGCGCCCCAGGTACGGAACAATTCCAGGAGGGAGTCGGGTTCCACGTCTTCCTCCGGCGAAGGTGGGGCGCCTTCCGACGAATCGGCGGCGCCATCGTCCCAATCAAGCCCTTCCGGTTCGACCAGCACCTCGGCAATCGCATCCGGGCTGGCAGTGATTTGCTCGATCAACAGTTCCAATCGTCGCCGGTGCTGGAGCGTCCTGGTCAAAAACTCGATTCCCATGCCGAGTTCCGGATCCATGACCCGCACCTTTCCTTCCATCTTGACCGAACAGTCCGCGGCTCGGAGCAGCAACTCGACCCGCGTCTGGGCGGGGAAGGGAGACTGGGTTCGCAAGAAGCATCCACCAAAGCTGAGTCCCACCAGAGAGCAGCGGATGGGCGGATCGTGCTTCTCTCCGCTTTGCAAACGCAACCATTCTTTCAGGCTCTGGTGGGCGGCATCGGAGAGCGTCGCAAACTGAATGCCGGCACGACGGCGCGAATCCTGCCACGCAATCATCCCAGTGGCTTCGACCACGATCGTGGTGTCGGGCAGCGCAAATGAGAAAGCGATGAGGCCGGCTTTCTTGCCGGGCGAACTGGAAAATCGCACCGAGATTCCGCCCTCGCTCAGTCCGGAGATGGAGGCCTGCTCGCCATCTCCATTCTGGAATCGGAAATATGCGGGGATGTTCACTTCCAGCCGCACCGATCGCCGCCGCTCTCGTTTCATGAGAGCCCGGGCAGCTCGAAAACTCGACTTCACTTTTTCCGTCGAGATCGGTTTGTAGACAACGAAGTTCGCTCCGCGCTTGAATGCCGTCTGCAGATTGGTGCGGGCGTCGATAATCGCTATCGCCATCGACTTACGGTTGTGTTGGCCGGAACGGATACTTGTAAGCAGCCCGAAGCAATGCTCATCTTTGCAGTCAATGATGACCGCTTCGAAACTCTGCTGTGCCAGCCTTTTTGCGGCGCTCACGTGGTCTGGACAGTGCTCGACGTGAATCTCCAATTCACCCAGAACGTTGCACAGAACGCGCAGGGCTCGGTCGTCCGAACAAACCAACAGTGATTGGAAATCCATGCCAGTATCAGAAATGGTAGTGAATGGGCAAGTACATCTAAAGTTACGGCGGTAATGTCATGTGGAGGCGTTGCCTGTAAGAAATCCAGGACAGGTCTAAATTCAGAGACCGATCGTGCCTACGCCGGGCTGGGACGATCACGTCGAAACGGCCCAAACTCACTCGGTTGGCGGGCGGCCATGGCCAGGCCGGTTTCCAGCGACTTGGCGAACTCCTACGGAAGCACAGGCCTACTGAAATCGTACCCCTGCGCCTCGTCACCCTGGCGATCCTGAACAAAGGCCACCTCCGCATGCGTCTCCACGCCCACCGCCGCCACCCTCAGCTTCATGCTTGGCCCCATACTGATCACCGCGGTCACGATGGAGGTCCCGCCCGGAGCCGTGGTGATCTGACGGACGAACGACTGGTGGATCTTGATGGCATCGATGGGAAGCTTTCGCCGATAGCTCAAACTGGAGTAGCCCGTGCCGAAATCATCGACCGCCCCCTGCACCCCTCCGGCTCGCAGGGTCTTGAGGATGGATTCGGTGGACTCGGCATGTTTTCATCAAAACGCTTTCGGTCAGCTCCAGCTCAAGAAATCTCGGCTGCAGCCCCGTATCCTTGAGAATGGCGAATGTCCCTTCACGAAAGCCTTCGTCGCGGAATTGGAAGGCGGAGATGTTCACCGCCATACTCGCCCGGGGCAGGCCCGCTCCATCTCGTCGTCACCCCCGGTCGCCACGATTTCTCTTCAAATCTCACTTCACCACGACCTGGCCAGTCATCTTCGGATGAATCGTGCAATAGTAGGAATACGTTCCCGCCTTGGTAAACGTGTAAGAGAACTTTTCATCTGTATCCATCACTTTGGACTTGAACACGCCGTCCGTGCTGACCGCCGTA
>Ga0209274_10001522_pt1 | contig 11833 bp, 8 predicted proteins | sample HubBroMetageREF1_FD_188343 | JGI IMG/M metagenome (GOLD analysis project Ga0209274, IMG submission 188343) | Reference soil microbial communities from the Hubbard Brook experimental Forest, New Hampshire, USA - Hubbard Brook CCASE Soil... | ecosystem: Environmental > Terrestrial > Soil >...
TACGTCGCAGCCGAACCTAACCGTACAGGCCAGGCGGTTTCAGGATCATGCATCTGTTCGCCTTTTCCGCAAGTCGAAGAATGGGCGGATCGGCCCAACTGAGACGGGAATCGCCTTTATCAATCTGGCTCGACTGGTATTGGATATTCGCGAAGAGGTCATCGACGCTCTTGTCGCCATCGAGCGGGGCGAAATCGGCTTGATTCGTTTTGGATCGACCCCGCTCGTCGATCAGAATTTATTTCGCAGCTTCTGCCAATTGCATAGAGAACTGCTTCCGCGAACCCCGGTGCGGCCCACTCACGGCGATGCAGCGCAATTGGCTCAAGAGATACTCGACGGCATAATTGATGCGGCAATCATCACTCTGCCTCTCGCCCATCCAGACCTTCACATCGAAGAGCTGCGCCGTGACAGGATTGTAGTTTGTCTTCGCAAGGATCATCCACTGGCCGCGAAAGCTGCGCTCCATGTTTCCGACCTGCAGGACAAACTCACCGTGATCTACCACCCACAGCGCCATCCTAGGGCCCACGCGCGCCTGGTTGAGTTGCTGTCCGATGCCGGCGTCACGTTAAGGGAATACTCTTGTGCATCACATCCATCCGAAATGCAGGATCTGGTGAGGGAAGGGTACGGTCTAGCCCTTATTCGCGATGGAACGCCGCTCGGGGAAGGTCTGATGGCCCGGCGCCTCAATGGCGTGGAATGGACAGTAGATACAGCCGTCATTTATCACAAGCAGCGCCACCCCAAAGTCGTTCCAGTCTTGGTCAGAATGCTGAAAAGGGCCATACAGAAAGGAAGCCCAAAGAGCAACACCGCCTCCGGAATTGGTTACTCGAATGGAACTGCGAAACGTCCCATTGGAACTGAGGCAAGGACTGGGGATCAGTTGTCTCATTACCACGGTTCTCGCACTTTGCTGCCACGAGAGGGCCGGCAAATAGCCTGAGACGACTCACACAAATAAGTATTCAAACTTGCGTCTAATGTGCACACGGGCTACTCGTGCGTTCATTTCAAGCACGTTCTCACTTTATTTACAGTTGTTCAGCGATCGAATTGACGATTCGACCTTCACTTTCCTCTTTTTCGGCGATTGAAGGGTGGAAGCTGAGAATGTCGCCGGACGTCAGTGCGCTTCATTGGTCAGAAGCGAAATGACCGATCGTCGAAGAAATGGCTGAGCGAAATTCCAAGCGAAGCGACGATCCGTTCAAGTACTCTCGCACCGATTTCCTTCTTACCATTCTCCAATTCAGACAAATGTTCGCGTGTGATCTGTGCATGGTCGGCAAGGATAACTTGCGTCATCCCGCGAGTTAACCTGAGATGCCGTATCCGTCTGCCGATCCGAGTGCAGATATCGTTTGCCACAGCCCAAGCATCGATGTAAGCTAAGGCATACATGTAAGCTATGGCTTACAATGATTCAAAAATTCGACTGAGTGACCCCAAAAACTGTCCGTCTCTTCAAGGAATCGCATGATTAGTCTGTTTTTTGGCAGGTGCTGTTCCGCATGCGCTGGCTAGAGCGGACAACCAATGGAAAGTGTCGATGCGTTCCTCTCCAGGGATTTGGGTCGACCTGTCAGACTGCTAGTCGTAGTGTCAGAACTCAATACAGTGGCATGAGTGTTATGCATTGACCCCAATAGGCATGGTTCAACATGTGTTCCGAAGCAGCTTATTTCCCTGAGGCCATTCGAAAGCTAGATGCAGAGGAAGAGGGGAAGCTCGTCGAACAGAGCGAATCAAATGCCGCAATTGAGACTTCTCGTGAGTCGCCATCTGACGAGCAACTTCTGGATCGAGTCCGTCGGGGCTCGAAGGAAGCGTTCTCGCTGCTGTTTCGAAAGTACCGCCACTCGGTGTTAAACGTCGCAAGGCGCATCCTGAAAGATGCTCCCGAAGCCGAAGACCTGTGCCAGGAAGTCTTCGTTTACCTTTTCCAAAAGGCAGAACTCTTCGACACTAACAAGGGCAGCGCATCTTCCTGGATCATCCAGATTGCCTACCATCGGGCGATCAACCGCAGGCAATACCTGGCGCACCGGCAACACTACAATACTCAGGAGCTTGACGAAGATGAGGCTAGTTCCGGGCACCAGTCGCCGCTCATTGATGAGATTTCCGCACGCGATCTCCTTTGCCGCCTGCGCGAACAGCTCACCGCAGAACAAATTGAGACTCTGGAACTTCATTTCTTTGAAGGGTATAGTCTCCGTGAGGTCGCGGAAAAGACAGCCCAGACGCTCGGCAACGTGCGCCACCACTACTATCGGGGGCTCGAACGGCTCCGCTCAAACCTTTTCCCCAAAAAAGACAATGAGTGAGAGAATTGGTACGAAAACGCTCCAGAGCCGCGGTTGAACCTTTGAATCCTCAATTCCATGACGAGTTCGTAGCCCTCTCAGCTCTCTACTACTCGGGCGAAATCTCGGAGGAAGAGTGGGCGCTGTTGCAGATTCACATGGGCTACTGCGACGCCTGCCATGAGAGGTTCCTCGAGTATCAACAGGTCGCGTCCGGTGCGATCCCGGCCCTAGCCGCTGCTGCGGCATCCGAGATCGGCAATCAGCCGCGTGAATCCGCTGAGTCACTCGAAGCGGCTGAACGACGGCTGATGAGCCGGCTTGACTCTTTGCCTGCCGGGAAGGAACCCCGGCGTGCTCCAAAATGGGGACGGCATTTGGGTACAGCCTTGATCGCCGCATGCGGGCTTGGCCTGGCATGCATGTTCGGGTTTGAAATCGCCCGCATGAAGCCTCAAACAGATGCGCAACGGAATCAGGCTCTGCCCCATTCCGCCCAGGTCCAGGCGACCAATGGAGGGACCGCCCGGGATCAGGCATTGGAGCGCTCGCAGGAACAGATCGCGTCGCTTCAACAGCAAGTCTCGGCCGCCGCCGGCCGTCTCAAACAGGCAAATCTGGTGACATCGAGAATCGAAACGCAGCTCTCGGCCGAGCAGAGCGCCTACGCTCAGCTGAGCGAGGAAAAGGACCAGGCGATCCAGAAACTTGCCAGTGTACAAACGGAGCTTGATTCCTTGCGCAACAAATGGGCCACAGCAGGCACGGATACCGCCCAGCAAGAGACTGAAATGTCCGCCCTTGGAGAGCAGGTGAGGGAACTCAAGGCTTCTCTTGAGGAAAAGGACGTCGAGCTGAGCGAAAAGGATCGGATGTTATCTCTCGACAAGGACTTCCTCGCTCATGACCGCGATATTCGGGATCTGATCGGCGCTCGCAATCTATATATAGCCGACATCTTCGATACAACCGAGAACGGAAAAACCGCAAAGCAGTTCGGGCGCATCTTTTATACCAAAGACCGTTCGCTGATCTTTTACGGGTTTGACCTCGATAGCCAGGCGGGCCGTACACGCGACGTATCGTTCCAGGTCTGGGGAAGCGGTAGTGATCGGCCAACGCCGGTGAGCCTGGGACTGTTCTATCAGGACGACACCCATAAAAGGTGGGTACTGAGGTGCAACGATCCCAAAACACTGGCTCGCCTCGATATGGTCTTTGTGACCGTCGAGCCGTCAGGCGGAAGCAGCCGGCCGACGGGCAAACAGCTCCTGCGTGCCTATCTGCAGATTCACCCGAACCATCCCTGATCGCCATAAATTCTTTGGTACACATTGGCAAGCTCAGCGGTAGACAGAGTGAACCCGAATCATTCTCGGTCCTTCGGAGCGCCGCATGAAATATGGAGTCCTTGTCCTTTTCCTCTTTTCCACATTGGCCTTTGCTCAGTCAACAAACGCAACCATCAGCGGCGGCGTGACCGATGCTTCCGGTGATTTTATCGTCAATGCCGAAGTGGAGATTGCCAATGACTTTACGGGCGTCGTCTATTCTGCTGCGACCAACAACGAGGGCATGTACATAGTGCCGATTCTCCCCCCGGGACACTACCACGTGCAGGTATCAAAGCCCGGTTTCAAGACCATCATTAAAGCCGATGTCGTGCTCAACGTCCAGAGCGCCCTCGCGCTCAACTTCACTTTGCCTGTCGGCGCGACATCAGAGAGCATTACCATCGACTCGGCTTCGGCCGCGATCAATACAACGGACGGATCGGTGAGCACAGTTGTCGACCGGCAGTTTGTCGAAAACATGCCGCTGAATGGCCGCAGCTTTCAAGACCTGATCTCGATGACACCGGGAGTGTCAACGGCATCCCCCCAGTCCGGCAGCGGCCCCGGTGCAATTGGTGCGACGGGCGATTTCAGCGTCAACGGACAACGAACCGAATCGAATAGCTACAGCGTAGACGGTGTGTCGGCCAATGTGGGTGCAGGCAACGGATATGGAGTTTCAGGTGCCGCGGTCGGTGGCGCGGTTGCGGCGTCGAGCGCCCTCGGGACGACGCAGGGTCTGGTGTCAGTAGACGCACTCGAAGAGTTCCGGGTTCTCAGTTCGACGTACTCGGCGGAATTCGGCCGCAGTCCGGGCGGACAATTCAGTTTTCTGACTAGATCCGGAACTGATCAGTTTCACGGCAGCGCCTTTGACTACCTGCGCAACAACTACTTCGATGCCAACGACTGGTTCAACGATCACTACGGAGTTCTTGCCAGCGCTCTGCGTCAAAACGACTTTGGCTTTACGGTCGGTGGACCCGTTGTGAAGCATCTGCGCACCTTCTTTTTCTTCTCCTACGAGGGGCTCCGCCTGACGCAGCCGCAGGCGGCTTCAGCTGAATTGGTTCCTGACCAGTATCTGCGGGACCAGGCGCCTGCCGCGATTCAGGCGATTCTCAATGCGTTTCCGGAGCCTACACCGGGGGGGACAGACTACGGAAGTGTGTCCCAACCGAGTCTGGCTCAGTTCCTGAAGTCCTACTCAGTTCCTAGCCAGATCGACTCAACGAGTCTGCGGTTGGACAAGGCCTTCGGGGACAAACTGGCACTTTTCCTAAGGGCTGCCTATAGCCCAAGCTCTGCGGACACAAGGAGCCTCTCCGCGTTAAGCCAACTTGGGTTTGGGACGCAAACCTATACGCTTGGTGCGACCAGCCAATGGGCCAGGAAGCTTAGCGACGATTTCCGCTTGGGATTTGCCCGATCTGACTCCCGCGTGCTTGGAACTCTCGACGGCTTCGGCGGCGCGATGCCGATCAACCTTGCTGCGGCAGTTGGACAAGGTGCTTCGCCTGCCGCAACCCCCGCGATCTTTCTGGACTTCGGCGGTGCGGGGTACAGCGAGCTTTCGAGTGGCGTCAGTGCAAATGGTTTGCGGCAATGGAACGCTGTCAATACCTGGGCCTGGATTCCCGGCAAACATACTTTCAAATTCGGGGTGGACTATCGTCATCTCAACTCGCCGATTCTACCTTCGACTCTTCAGATGTACCCGCTGTTTTTCGGAGCATCCGACGTTCTGAACAACTCTGCGACCGAAACAAGTGTGGTGGCGCTCTCGAGCGCAACCCCTATATTTAATCAATTCGCCGCATTTGCTCAAGATGAGTGGCGTCTCAGGCCTTCTCTTACGCTGTCGCTCGGTCTTCGTTGGGAACTCAGTCCGCCCCCATCCGGCGCGGACGGACATGATGCCTACACCATCTCTGGAGACCTGTCGGAGCCTTCTACGCTCGGAATTGCTCCACAAGGCACACCCCTTTGGCACACGCCCTGGCTCAATTTCGCGCCTCGGCTCGGCGTGGCCTGGCAGGCGAGAACCAGGCCGGGATGGGAGACCGTGCTAAGAAGCGGTGGCGGCGTTTTCTTCGATGGCGACAATCAAGTAGCCGGCAGCGGATTTGGCGGAGCGGGATTCGAGGCCGTTACGAACTATTTCGGCGCCCCGCTCCCTCTCTCTCCCCAACAGATCAATCTTACGATCGGAATTGCACCACCCTACGGAACGTTATCCGCATTTCCCGCACACCTTCAATTGCCGTATGTACTTGAGTGGAGCACGAGTCTCGAACAGGCGCTCGGTCAGGCGCAATCGCTCACGGTCTCTTATGTCGGCTCGAACGGACGGCGTCAGCTCGGAGAGAAGGAACTCTCTCTGGCTCCGCTCAATCCGAATTTCACATATGTACTCTACTTCGATAGCGGGCTCAGCTCCAGCTACAACGCGCTGCAGGCAAAATTTCAGCGTTCTCTCGCCCACGGGTTGGAGGCGCTGGCTTCCTACACCTGGGGCCACGCGATCGATTTCGGCTCCACGTATGCGGCCCTCTACGTGCTTCGCGGAAACGCGGATTTCGATGTCAGGGACTCGTTTTCTGCGGCCCTGAGCTGGAATCTGCCCGAGAGAGCCACAGGCCGCTGGTCACGGACCTTCTCCAATGGCTGGGGAGTGGACGGCCGCATCCTTGCACGCTCTGCCTTTCCGGTTACGATCGAGGGGAATTTGAACGTCGACAACGCGACTGGCACTAACTACTATACTGGCGTGAATCTCGTGCCGAATGAGCCGGTCTACATTGGGGGCAGGAGCTTTCCCGGGGGGAGAAGTTTAAATCCCGCTGCATTTGCGGCGCCGTCCGGCACCGAACTTGGAGACGCGCCCCGAAACTTTGCCCGCGGCTTTGGCGAGACGCAGTTGAACCTGGCACTTCGGCGTGAGTTCCGGCCGTGCGATCGTGTTCGAATCCAGTTCCGCGCCGAATCGTTCAACATGGTCAACCATCCGAACTTCGGCTATGTGGACCCGTTCCTCTCGGATGCAACCTTCGGGCAGGCAACCGCGATGCTGAATCAGAGTCTCGGTACGCTTGCTTCCCAATACCAGCAGGGCGGTCCGCGTTCCTTCCAATTCGCCCTGAAAACTCTCTTCTGAAAAGTCGATCAGGCATTTTCCCCCCGCGCCTCGTGCCGGAGGGAACCCGAACCTTGCCCGGAGGTCTATGAGACTGCGTTTGCTTAAAGCTGCGATCCTCGTCTTTATCTCAACTGTCCCACTCTGCGCATCCTCGTCCCAACAGAGAAACATCACCGTCAAAGATTCGATCGAGATGACCCGCTGGGCAGATGGCGATTATCATCTGGGCGCCGATCCGGAGAGCAACATCGCGAATTTCTCGCCCGATGGGAAGCACTTCGTCATCGCCTTACGAAAGGCGGACCTGGCCAGGAATGTGAACGTATATTCGGTTTATCTTTTCACGACAAGCAAGGTGTTTGACGCCGAGGTTCCTCGGGTATTGATCCGGATGAGTTCAAGCTCCAATGACCCTTCCATCCGCGGCGTCAAGTGGTTGAATGACAGTCGAACGATCGCCTTTATCGGCATAAGGGGCCACGATGATTCTCAGGTATACACGCTCGACATCGGAACGGGAAGGCTGACCGAGAGGACGCACCACTCGACCAGCATCGATCAATTCGATATCGGCCCTGACGGAAGGAGAATTGTATTTACAGCGAAGCCCGAAGAAAGTCCCGATCTTACCGAGGATCAACGCACGTTCGGAGTCGTGATCGAAGATCAGATTCGAGCAGGTTGTCGCGCCGGAAAGTTCAATCAACCCTCGTTCGCGGAACGTCTCTTCTGCCAGGAACGCACCGAACATGAGGTTAAGGTCCCCTCGGATCTCCAGATCAATCCCTTCACGCGCATATTCTTTTCGCCCAATGGCGAGTTTGCCAGTTTCACTGCCTTCTTTCGAGTAACTAATCCCTCGTGGGCAGAGTACAAGAACGATGACTTGAAGTTCTGGAGCCGAAACCCCGCGCCAATCGGCGGCACCGCTTCGGTTTCCCAGTATTTCCTGCTCGACTGCTCGAAGCTCTCCGCCCATCCCCTTCTCGAAGCTCCAGCGATCTATACGGCCGCTCTAAGATGGGCGCCGGACAGTCACGCCGTCTATCTGAAGACGTTTCTGCCACTCGAAGGAGTCTCCAACCCGGAACTGGCCGAACGGCAGGAAAAAGAGCTGCCGGCCGAGATTTCAATTCCCGATCTTCGGATGAATCGCATCACTTCCTCCGCATGGGATCAAACGCTGCCGGAGGCAAGCAAGGACCGCCCAGAAATTCTGGTCAAGGAGGACATCAATACCGCCCCCAAGATCGTGGCTCAAGTTCGAGGGTCAGCCAAGAGCACAGTGATCTTGGAACTTAATCCCCAATTCTCTCAACTGAGGTTCGGCCGCGTGGAAGAACTCCACCTTTCAGTCGACGGCGTGCCCATTCTTGCGGGCATATATCTGCCGCCGGATTACGTACCTGGAAGGCGTTATCCGTTGGTCGTGCAGACGCACGGGTTCGATCACAGGCGATTTTCCATGGATGGGCGCAGCGAATGGAGTAGCGGGTTTGCGGCTCGCGCTCTCGCGGCGAGCGGCATCATTGTCGCCCAAATGTATGATTTCGCGGATCCGGCAGACCACGACAAAGTCGGCGCAGACCGATCGCTTGGAAGAAACCTTGAACAATCGTTTCGAAACTTCTCGGACGATTGCTTTAAGCAGGTGGTACGCGACCTCAACGACAAGGGACTGATCGATCCGGATCGCGTCGGTATCAGCGCATTCAGCCGCACAGTGTGGTTCGTTTCTTATCTGCTTACGCACTCAACAGAGCCGAAGTTCCGAACCGCGGTAGTGACCGACGGGATAGATGGAGGGTATTTCGAATACATCGCCGGGAGGCTCACCGAATTCGATGAGGACAACGGCGGGCAGTCACCCTTTGGGCCGGAGGGACTCAAACTATGGATGAATGAGTCGCCGAGCTTTCAGGTAAACCGCGTCTGCATTCCTCTACGCCTGGTCTCGATTGAGGACCGGCTCTCGCAGTGGGAGTGGTTCTCCGCAGGCAAGATGCAGCGGAAGCCCGTGGAGCTGATCGAAATACCCGGGGGCAGTCATTTGCTCGAACGCCCCAAGGACCGTCAAATTGCTATGCAAGGTATCGTCGATTGGTTCCGATTCTGGCTTCAGAATTCCGTTGACCCTGACCCGGATAAGCGGGAACAATATGCCCGTTGGGAGAAGCTGAAGACTCTGGAATCGAAGGAGGATCGGGCCGGTTGTACGAGGTGATTCAGCCTGTGTCCTGCACGGCAAAAGGAAGGACAGTCCCCATTCCGGATTGCTGGAGGGGGACCATCCGGTTTGTGCGGGTTCACTTGTCAATCGGCCGTCCTATTCGTCGGCCTCATAGGCATTGGGCGTCCCTATGACACCCGCGTGGCCTCCGTCATCCCGCTCGCTGAGTTTCCAGACTCCGTTGATGCATTCGTGCGCACGGCACGAATCGAGTATCTGCGGTTTTGTGTAGATCATCTGCTTTCTCCTTGGACTTCGAATTTCCGTGCCGGAGCGTTAACGGGCAGCGCTGCTGGCGCGGATCTCTTCTGCGCCGCGATCCCGGCGCAAACTTTTTAAGTTCGAATGGCAATTGCGAGTATCCTTCAGGTAACCGGCTTGCATTTGAAGCCAGAACTCCATTTGCACCGCCTTGATGACTGCCGGCCACCACCGTGGCGAGGTTCCCTTGGCAATTTCGGCTACTGCAATCCGGAGCTGCTTCTCATCGACGAGACCCATGTTGCCGGCGACCGATCCCGTGAAGATCGCCTGAATGGCTGCTTCCGAGCGCTGAAGTGCGATCAGTGGCGCACGGATGAGAGATCCCTTTCTGGGGCGCTCCAGGATGTCGGCAGGCACGATTTCTTTGAGGGCGCGCCTCATCAGGGAGCGTCTTCGGCCCGGCCGCACTAGCTGCTCTCGTGGAATCCGGTAGAGGAACTCAACCAGATCGCGATCGAGGTAGGGATAACGGTATTCGAAGCGGGGCGTGACGGAAGGGTACAAATGCGGCATGGTCTCTAGAATCTGCCACCAGCTAATGCCATTCTCGATCCCGCTTGGAGCGAAGCCGAATCTTGGTATTCTCACCGCATCGTCGATCCGCCCGTCGTTAGCGGTGCGCCTGAGGTGCGACGGAATCCACGGCGGTACCGGAGCTCTTGCCGGCAAAAGCGTCCAGTACGCTGCTGCGCTCGAAACCACAGTTCTCGCGAGCATAAGGAGAAGCGGTGTTCGATCTGTCATGCAAAATGCAAGAGCGCGCCAGACCAAGCTTTTAAGTTCAAACGAAGTCAAGTAGTCGGCTAGCTCCGGCAACGGCGTCGGCACGCCGCCCAGCAACTCATCGCCCCCGATTCCAGAAAGAATTACTCGATAATTCCCAGCTGTGATGGCCTCCGCGAACTGCTTCTGTCGCGCGGCAGCATAGCGGTCGATGCCAGGCATTGATGGTCGCGCATTTTCACTCGCATCCTCAGGTTCGAAAGTGTGGTCTAGAGCTCCGATGTTCAAATGGATCCCTGATTTGCCACGTTGAGCCTCCACAATAGTGAAGTAGCGGCGCTCATCCCAATTGGGTTCCGAGTCATCGAAACGGGAGACCGTGTCCAGGAACTCGCTCGCGGATGCTCCGCTCTCCAGGCGAATCTGATCGGAGACGCACACAATGGAAGAGGAATCCATCCCTCCGCTTAATTCGGCAACAATGGGCGCGCCTGGGCCGGTCCGGCGCCGAACGGACTGGCGGAAGAGGGACAGGAAATGCTGCTCGTATTCGAGATCGGATTGATAGCGAATTCGCTCTTTGATCGTGGGTTCCCAGTGCCGTTGCCTTGCCACTCCGGTCGGATTCACGGCAAGATAGTGAGCCGGTGGAACGGCTTGAATTCCCCGGTACGGGGTCAGGTCCCGAAGGGGAAGACAGCTGAGATAGCGGGCAGCATAGATCTCCGAAAGATCAACGCTTTTGCCTTCGCAAACCAGGGTGTCGAGGACAGTTGACCAAAGGACGTGCTCATGGGAGATCTCAAAATAGAGAGTCCTGGTACCGGCATGGTCGCGCGCGAGGTAGAGTGTTTCGTTCGAGGGGGACCAGAGAGCAATGGCCCAATCACCGATGAGCTTCGAGAAGCAATCGGGGCCCCAACGCCGGAACAGGTCCGCGGCAAGGAAGGAATCAGCAACGTCTCCGTGAGCGACGTCAAGCTGTTCACGAAGTTCAGAATGATTGTCGATTCGTCCGTCGAGTGACACCATCAATCCGTCGGCAAATAGCGTCGGCCGCAACTCAAGCCGTGACCTCTCGTGCGTGATTAAGGGCTGAAGGCCCATGCCGACGTTCCGCCGGCAGACCGCAAACGTTCCATCGGTGGCGTGGCGCGCACTTGCCTGGCCAAGCTCAAGCATCTCTCGCTCATCAATGGCGGGCCCGAAACGCCGCCAAAGGCCAAACTGAATGCTCATCGGATACTCCGGATCGTTAGCAGCGTTCAAGCACCTGATAAATCGTGTGCATGTAAGGTTTGTCGTTGATTACTCGCCCGTTGAATTCAACCCAGGCATGAGAACGGAAGGGTAGCAACATGGCGCCGATCACCAACTCGGCATCGAACCCGTGCCGGCGCAATAGCAGCGTCGTTGCTGCGGAGCGCTGCAGGCAGAGCACATGTTTGAAGTAGAGAACACAGGCATAATCCATCCCGCGGCACAGATCTTCTTTGGCAATCAGCGGGGCCGAGGCAACACAACAAACCGGTTCTTCGTGAACGACGCGGCAAAGTGCATCGAATCTGCCGAGGCGCATGATCCACTCGAATCGGATCAACAAGAGCCAGCTCTCAAGGACAAGTCGTTTCACTTAAAGCCTCCTTCGGGGACCGAGATTTTTAGTTCGCGGCACAGAAAGGCGATCCGGCGTGCCAATGCGGGGATGCGAACGGATAATGGCAAAACGGGAGAATGTCCGCGTTCCTGGCTGTAGTCGACGATCACAGGAGACCTCTGCGCAGATCGTCCCTGAAGCCGAGCCGCCATCTTGCGCACGTGGGCC
>Ga0209274_10001523_pt1 | contig 11810 bp, 10 predicted proteins | sample HubBroMetageREF1_FD_188343 | JGI IMG/M metagenome (GOLD analysis project Ga0209274, IMG submission 188343) | Reference soil microbial communities from the Hubbard Brook experimental Forest, New Hampshire, USA - Hubbard Brook CCASE Soil... | ecosystem: Environmental > Terrestrial > Soil >...
ACTCGAAAGATCGCCGCTACCGGACCGAAGAATTCCTCACCATAAGCCGGCGAGCCCTTCGGGATGTTGGTCAACACCGTCGGCGCATAGTAATTCCCTTTCTGCTTCAACGCATGCCCGCCGGTGAGCAGTTTCGCTCCCGCCTGCAAGGTTTTCTGCACGTCGGCATCGAGCGTCGTAACCGCATCGGCCGTGGCCAGCGGCCCCAACTCGGTCTTCTCGTCAAATGGATCACCCACCCGCAAGCTCTCCATGCGCGCGACAAACTTCTTTTCAAATTCCGCCGCAATCGGCGCAGCCACAATGAAGCGTTTCGCTGCAATGCACGACTGCCCGTTGTTGAGGATGCGCGCTTCCACCCCCGTTTTCACTGCCAAGTCAAGATCCGCCGAAGGCATCACGATAAACGGATCGCTCCCACCCAGCTCCAGTACAACTTTCTTGACCCGCTTCGCCGCTCCAATGCCCACCTGGATGCCAGCCTGCTCACTGCCGGTCAGCGTCGCTGCCACCACCCGAGGATCGTTCAGCAGCGCGTCCACTTGCCCCGATCCGATCAACAGAGTCTGAAACGCGCCCTCTGGAAAGCCGGCTTCCAGAAAAATCTGCTCGATCGCCAGTGCACACTGTGGCACGTTCGAAGAATGCTTCAACAATCCGACGTTGCCCGCCATCAGCGCCGGCGCGGCAAACCGCATCACCTGCCAGAACGGAAAATTCCACGGCATCACCGCCAGAATCGGCCCAATCGGCAGATAGCGAATAAAACTTTTCTTCGCTCCCGTCTCGACCACTTCGTCAGCTAGGAAGCGCTCGGTGTTTTCGGCATAGTAGCGGCAGGCGGTCGTGCACTTCACCGCTTCCGCTACGGCAGCCTTGTAGGGCTTGCCCATTTCGAGCGTCATCAGGTGCGCGAACTTTTCCTTATCGCGCTCCAGAATCTCGGCCGCTTTGAGCATGCGCTGGGCCCGCACCGCGAACGGCGTCGTGCGCTCGGCTTTGAACGTGCTAACCGCCCGCTGCAGCTTCTTCTCAATTTCGGCTTCCGAAAGTGGCTGGAATGTCTTAACGACTTCTCCCGTGGCGGGATTAATGGTTGCAATGGCCATGATGACGGTGCCTCTTCCTGTCGGACGCAGTTCCTCGCCCGCGACTTTCACTTGTGTGTCCTCGAATTGGATAGCCGATTGTTCGCTTCCAATGCAAATCGAGGGCCAACTTTCGCGGTCATACCACTATACCACTGGCGGCATTCGGCTTGGCAAAGGCTCTTGTAGATACTCGTATTATTTGTATATACTCGCTGTATATACATTAGCTGGAGGGACGTCTATGGGAACTGCTCGCGTATTCCGCTCTGGCAACAGCCAGGCAGTTCGACTCCCGAAGCAATTCCGCTTCGAAGGCAAAGAAGTCGAGATCTTCCGCCGGGGCGACGAGGTTGTCCTCCGCGAGAAGTACAAAAACCTGGCGAGGGCGTTCGAACTGCTTGCCTCTCTGCCCGATGACTTCGATCTGCCCGGCCGCGAGAACGAGCGACCCAAGAAACGTAAGGGGCTCTAGACCGTGGATCCCCGCTTTCTGCTCGATACCAATATCTGCGTCTACATTGCGCGGAAAAAGCCGGAGAAGGTTCTGCGCCACTTCGGCGAGATCAGTATGGGAGAAGCGGCAATCTCTGTGATTACTTATGGTGAACTGATCTATGGCGCGACGAAGAGTTCACGGCGTGAGGCCTCGCTAGAGGCGCTGCGCGAGTTCGTTCGTCTAGTACCTGCGGTGCCCATGCCAGAGAAGGCAGGCGACGTCTACGGGTTTATCCGCGCAGATCTTGAGGCCAGAGGCCAGACGATCAGCGCCAACGATCTGTGGATCGCCGCCCACGCTCTGGCGGCAAAACTAACGCTGGTCACCAATAACGAAAAAGAATTCCGACGAGTGCGCGGGCTGAAGATTCAAAACTGGGCTACATAGCACGGGAGTTCTGAAGCCGTAACTCCACTACGAGTCGCTCGCGTCCCAACACCGCTTTTCCCACCGCATTGGTTTACAATATTCGGTACTTCAAAGCACTCATCTTCATTCGCATTCCGGAGGAATCTATGAAAATCACACCTGGCAAACTTGCCGGTCTCAAGAAAGTATCCAACGAACGCGGCATCATTGCCGCCGCCGCCATGGACCAGCGCGGCTCCCTGCAAAAATCCCTAGCCAAGGAAAAAGGCGGCGAAGTGACCGACGCCATGATGGAAGAGTTCAAAACGCTGGTCACCGAAGTTCTCACCCCGCACGCCTCGGCCATCCTGCTCGACCCCGAGTGGGGACTGCCCGCCTCGAAGCGCCGCGCCAAAAACGCCGGCCTGCTGCTCGCCTATGAGAAGACTGGATATGACAAGACCGGTCCCGGCCGCTTGGGCGACCTGCTCGACCACTGGTCGGCCCGCCGCCTGAAAGAGGCTGGCGCCGACTGCGTCAAGATTCTGCTCTACTACACACCCTACGATCCCAAGGACATCAATGACAAGAAACATGCCTGGGTCGAGCGCATCGGCGACGAATGCCGTGCCAACGACATCCCATACTTCCTCGAGTTCGTCGGCTACGAAGAGGGCGCCGACGAGAAAGGCGTGGAATACGCTAAGAAGAAGCCGCACATCGTCACCGAAAGCATGCGCGAGTTCACCAAAGACCGCTACGGCGTCGACGTCCTCAAAGTGGAAGTGCCGGTGAACATGAAGTTCGTCGAAGGCGTGAAGTGCTTCGGCGGACAGAAAGCCTACTCCAAGCAGGAAGCCATCGACCTGTTTCACAAGGCCGCGAACGTTGCCACCAAGCCGTTCATTTACCTCTCCGCCGGAGTCAGCAACGCCGAGTTCAGCGAGACCCTTGAACTGGCCGGAGAATCGGGCGTGAAGTTCAACGGCGTGCTCTGCGGCCGCGCCACCTGGAAGGACGGCATCCCCATCTACGCCAAGCAGGGCGCATCCGCGTTCCGCAAGTGGCTCGAAACCGAAGGCGTGAAGAACATCAACAACGTCAACGACAAGCTGAAAGCCGCGACCTCATGGCATTCCATCTATGGCGTGGAATTAGTGCACGCCTAAAGCTGAACCGGTTGTGTGGGCGCGGGCGACTCGCCCGCGCCTTTTTTCTGCTCACGTGAATCTCGCGAACTCTCTTTTCGTCTCTGCCCCCAGAACTGTCAACCCACGCAATTCCCGCTAGAATAATTGCATGTCCACCGTCCTTATTACCGGCGCCTCCGGCGGCATCGGATACGAGCTCGCCAAACTCTTCGCCCGCGATCATCACAACCTCGTCCTCGTCGCCCGCAGCGCCGACAAACTCGCGCAGGTCGCAACCGAACTTCAAACCCACGGCGTCACGGTGAAGACCATCGCCCTCGATCTCACCACGCCACCCGCGCCTAGCTTTCTCTTCGACCAACTGCAACGCGAAGGCATCGCCATCGACATCCTGGTCAACAACGCCGGCTTCGGCATCTACGGAGAATTCGCGGAAATGCCCGAAGCAGAAATTCTGGGCCAGATCGATCTCAACATTCGCGCCCTCACCGAGCTAACACGCCTGTTTCTGCCGCCCATGATTGCCCGCCACAACGGCCGCATCATGAATGTCGCTTCCACCGCAGGCTTTCAGCCTGGCCCCCTGATGGCCGTCTACTACGCCACCAAGGCGTATGTGCTTTCGTTCTCCGAGGCCATCGCCAACGAACTGCGCAACACCGGTGTGACCGTGACCTGCTTCTGTCCCGGTGCCACGCACACGGATTTCGCGCAACGCGCCGGAGTAGCCAACTCGCGTCTCTTCAAGCTGGGCGCCATGTCGGCCGCAAACGTCGCGCTCGACGGCTATCGCGCAGTAATGGAAGGCCGCACCTTGGCAATCTCCGGCGCGCACAACTGGATCGTCGCGCAGTCCACCCGCTTCGCGCCACGAAAAATGGTCACTGCCGTCTCGCGCTGGGTCGCCGAGAAAGTCGGCTCGTAGAGACGTTGCTTGCAACGTCTCTGCCGGCGGCGCCTAAGACCAAGCATTTACGCGATGCTCCAGCAAGACGTAGCAAGCTACGTCTCTACGACCGAAGCGGTGATGCTAATTTCATCACTTCCTCGTCCACACCTTTACAAATCCCGACCGACTCTATGCAAACCTTTACTTGCGAAAGCGATACCTTCTCGCTGGGCGAGGGTCTAAAAAAATGGGAGCCGGATTTCTTTTCTGAGTTCGGCAGGAAAGTTAGGAGCAGGAAATTCCCAGCAACCGTAAGTACCAAGACGTCCGCACAAATCGAAGCCCTTGAGCAACGAGGGCTTTCGACAGGAGGTAGCAAATGGCGAACATCAGTCGTACGTCCGTTTCGGCCATCAATGCCTTTCTGACTCTGGCCGGGACCAACGCGAGGCGCACCCTCGCCGCAGTTACAACGCTCGCTCTTGCCGCCGGGTGCCTGGCGCAGGATACCCCCCGAGCTCAACGTCAACCCCAACCGCAACCACCTTCACCGCCGGACTCGCAGACCATGCAAGCCTCGGCAGCACCTCCGCCCGCCATACAAGTGATTCCCGCCGGAACCAGAATCGCTCTGGTGCTCACGCATCCCATCCAAAGCAGATACATCCATCGCGGCGACGACATCTATGCCCAGATTATTTCTCCCGTCAACGCCGCCAACGAAGTGCAGATTCCACCCGGCACATTTGTGCAGGGCACGGTCGACAAGCTCGCGCTGAAGTCCGGTGGACGCGCCGAGCTTCGGCTTCAATCCATGTCAATCACCTTCCCCGACGGCTATGTCGCTCCCATGTCGGGAGCAGTAACGCTCGAGAGCAACGAGGGCTACGCTCTGAAAGATCCGGGCAATGGCCGCGCCCTTGGGGGATTCGCCCTGGCGGCCGGAGGCGCAGGCCTGGGCGCATTGATCGGCCACTCGATCGGCAGTTCGCAATCTACCCTCACCACAACTCTGCCTGCCGGCTGCAATCCAGCGCTGCCGAATTGCCTGTCTTCGAGCGTTCCCACGTCCGGCAGCAAGGGCATCGACACTGGAATTGGCGCCGCAGTGGGTGGAGCAATCGGCGGCATCGCATCGCTCGCAATGCTGTGGAGTTCGCACCACTTTTTCCTCGATGTCGGCTCGCCCGTCGATATGGTGCTGCAGCAACCGCTGTCGCTCGGGCAAGGCCAGGTCGCCGATGCCGTCCGCCGCTCTGAACAGCATCCGGTGGCGATCCAGCCAATCGTCGGGCGCCCGGTGCCGCCGCCTCCGCCGCCGGATACTGGCTTCCCACCGCCCACACCAGGTACCCCGCCGACGATCATTCCAGGAGTGCCGGGGCCCGGCGGTATTCCCGGCCCACCGATTATCATTCCCGGCACGCCCCCCGGCGCATAAACGAGCCAGCGGATTAAGCTGCGGCGGAAGACCGGAGAACATGTCTCCGGTCTTCCACGCGATTCCTGAAATTTCTCCTCGCTCTGCGATTCCTTCGCGACCTCCGCCTCAAAAGCCTTTTGTTGTACCCTTGTTTCCGGAACCCCAGTCGCCGACTCGACTCTACCGGAAGGCGAGAGCTGGAAGCCGAGCGCCGGAAGCCCAAACCCATGCCCACCCTCATCCCGCAACCCACACGCATCACCTCCGCCGGCAACAAGCCGAAACTCATCGACGAATACGTCGGCCGCGTCAACACAAAAACGTCCGGCGCCAGCGTCGCCCACATGCGCAGCCCGCAAGGCTGGATCGAGCCCGGTCAGACTCCCGAGTTCGATGAGTTCACCATCGTGCTGAAGGGATTGCTGCGGGTTGAGCACAGAACTGCGAATGGAACCGTCAGTTCACTCGACGTCGCCGCGGGCCAAGCCGTCACCGCCCACGCCGGCGAGTGGGTGCGCTACTCCACTCCAGAAGAAGGCGGCGCCGAATACATCGCCGTCTGCCTGCCCGCATTCTCCATGGGCACCGTCCACCGGGACGAATAACCACAGGTCTTGCCATACACATAATTGTGGTATATTTACACATAGCAGTGGCGGATCCCATGCGAACCAACATCGACATCGACGACCATTTAATGCGCCAGGCAATGCGGCACAGCGGTGCCCGAACCAAAAAAGCGACCGTGGAAGCTGGGTTGCGTTTGTTAGTCGAGACCCATGCCCAGACCTCAATCCGGCGACTCAAGGGCAAAGTTCATTGGGAAGGCAATCTTGACGAGTCCCGGCGCGGCCGAGTGCAGGAGTAAGGGCGCATGGTCATCATCGACACCACCGTATGGATCGATTATTTCGGAGGCGTCGTAAACGACGAAACCGTGTGGCTGGATGGAGCACTCAGTCGCGATCGCTTGGGCTTAACGGACTTGATTCTGTGCGAAGTCTTGCAAGGAGTTCGCGGTGAGGCCGCCTTCACTCATGTGCGCGACGATCTTATGAAGCTGCGGGTGTTCACCACCGGCGGCCCCGAACTGGCCGTCACGGCGGCTCGCAATTACCGCACCCTCCGCCAGCGTGGTTTCACCATCCGCAAGACGATCGATTGTTGGATCGCCACTTTCTGTTTGCTCTCCGGCCACAAACTTCTGCATCGCGACCGCGATTTCGATATGTTCGAGAAGGTGCTCGGGTTGCAGGTTGTCCATCCTTAGACAACATCCCCGGAAGCCACGAAGTTTTCCTAAACGATTCTCCCCGTAGTCCGGCTTTGGCTGGGAGCTAGAAGCTTTGCTCACTCCCACTCAATCGTCCCCGGCGGCTTCGACGTCACGTCATACACCACGCGGTTCACGCCCTTCACTTCGTTCACAATCCGCGTCGAGATCGTCTTCAGCACTTCGTGCGGCAGCGCGACCCAGTCGGCGGTCATGCCGTCTTCCGAACTGACGGCGCGGATCGCGCACGTATACGCGTAAGTCCGCATGTCGCCCATCACTCCGACCGACATCACCGGCAGCAGCACGGCAAACGACTGCCAGATTTTCGTATACAACCCGGCTTCCTTGATTTCGCTGACTACAATGTCGTCGCACTCGCGCAGCAGCGCCAGGCGATCGGGTGTGACTTCGCCCAGCACGCGCACGGCGAGTCCGGGCCCGGGAAACGGCTGCCGATGTAGGATTTCGTCTGGCATGCCCAGGTCGCGCCCGATCTTTCGCACTTCGTCTTTGAACAGATCCTTCAGCGGCTCAATCAGCTTGAGCTTCATCTTCGCGGGCAGCCCGCCGACATTGTGATGCGACTTGATGACCTGCGACGGCCCCCGCACCGACCGCGACTCGATCACGTCGGGATAAAGCGTCCCCTGCACCAGCCACTTGACCTTGCCTTCGGTCTTCTCGATGCGGCGAGCTTCCTTCTCGAATACTTTGATGAACTCGTTGCCGATGATCTTGCGTTTTTTTTCTGGATCGCTGACGCCCTTGAGTTTTCCGAGAAAACGCGCGGTAGCATCCACCGCGTCCAGCCGCAGGTTGAGCTTGTCGCGCAACGCCTTCTGTACTTTCTCGAATTCGTTCTTGCGCAGCACACCATTGTTCACGAAGACGCAGGTCAGCCGCGACCTGCCCCTGGCGTCGCGCAGTGCGCGGTCGACCAACACAGCCGCAACCGACGAATCCACCCCGCCCGACAGCGCACAGATTGCCCGGCCCGTGCCCACTTGCTTCTTCACCTGTTCAATCGTCGATTCGATGAAGCGCTGCGGAGTCCATGTCGGCTTCGCGCCGCAAATCTGGAAGATGAAGTTCTTAAGTATCTGCGTCCCCTGCGGCGTGTGGTGCACCTCGGGATGAAACTGCACCGCATACCATCTCTTCGCAGTATTCTGAATTCCAGCCACGGCGTAATGAGTCTTCGCCATCAACTCGAAACCCGGCGGCAGTTCGAGCGCCTCGTCGCCGTGCGACATCCACACCGCAAGTTTCTTGGCCAGCCCCTGAAATAAAAGAGAATCCGAAACGATGTCGATCTCCGCATGCCCATACTCGCGCTTGTCGGCAGGGCGCACCTTGCCGCCTAACGTGTGCACCATGAACTGCAATCCATAGCAGATGCCGAGCACAGGCACGCCCAGCTCAAAAACGCGCGCATCGGCCGGCGGCGCGTCTTTGTCGTAAACCGACCAAGGTGCTCCCGACAGCACGACGCCCACCGGCGCGTAGCTCTTCACCTCATCGAGCTTGGCCGTACAAGGCAGCACGACAGAAAAGACATTCTGTTCGCGAATGCGGCGTGCGATCAGCTGGGTATACTGCGCGCCAAAGTCGAGGATAACGATGCTCTGGCCGATAGAAGAGGGGAAGTGCGGGGATTTGTTTTCCACAAATGAGTTTCTCAAATTCGGGGAGACGGTGTAAAGCGACGATCGGAAGTGTGCCGGGATCATTCTGCCTGGATCATTCGTATGGACGTTGCTTGCAACGTCTTCTCGCCATCGCCCGAAACCCTCCAGCAGAGACGTAGCCAGCTACGTCTCTACGGCAAGATTTGGCAGGTCGCTCAAAATCGGTTCGTCGCGGTCGATGGTGGTCTGCACCGGCGGCGCGGCCTTCGGTTGCGGCGGCAACTGCATTAACAATTCCTGCGGCATTTCCGCGATGCAGACATATCCCGCCAGCCGCGCCATGTAGATCCAGTCGGCGAGCGCGAAATAAACCAGGGTCACGAGAATCACAACCACCACAACCAGCCGCCAGGGCACAATGGCGGCGGCGAAGCCCAGCGGCATCGTCACGACCGTGGTCGCCCCGACGAACAAGACCAGGTGTGCCAGGCCCGTCCAGGTGCTGACTGCGAAAACCGGCCCTGTGCGTTCGCGGCAGAAGTCCACTGCGGCAGCGAGCGCGCCCACTGCGTCCTGGCCCCCGCGCACGGCAAACATTTCCGCCAGAGACAAGAGCCAGTTGAGCGTCGACCATACCAGGCAGATCAGTCCCGCTAGCGGCAGAAAAAGAAACAGAGTCAACTCCGGTCGAGGATTAGCCGCGGGCGAAGCCAACCCGGACAGAATCGACGCTCCCAGAAATCCCAGAATCGCGGCCAGGGCCACGGCGGCGCGCAGAAAGTTGAGGCGAAGCAGCGTCGCCAACGACGCCCCCACGCCATTCGTAGAAACGTTGCTTGCAACGTCTATCTCGTCATCGCCCGAAATGCCGCCGGCAGAGACGTAGCCAGCGACCTCTCTACGAAAATAATCGAGCAGGCCGCATACAGTGGCAATGCGTCCCACCGAAGCGGCGACGATCCACAGCACGACCAGCATCACCACCGCAAGCAACCCCGCCATCACCACGCGGTTCAGACTTCCGCGGAGAATGTGGGCAATCGCCTCGCTGACCAAATAAGGCTGCCGCGTACGAAGAAAAAGCAGTTCGCCGTTAGTTACGGGCAGCGTGTCAAAATATTCGACGAGGCCAAAAGCGACCAGCGCGGCGGCGGTTGCGCCCGCCGTCCAGCGCCACAAGATTTCCGCCAGCGTCAGCGACGGCCGCCGGAACGCGGCGCGAAACCCTTCCGTGGTGGGCGAGATGGCCATGGTGCTCAGGATACCGCATTCGCTGCCGCCCATCCCTTCAACTGTCATCCTGAGCGCAGCATCGGCTCCACGAAGTGCAGCGGATGCGGAGTCGAAGGACCCCTTTCGGCTTAAAGAGAAGGAGGCACCGTCAGGAGTTCTCCCGATGAGGACTCCGGCCCAACGCATGGGGAGAATTCCTCGATGCGTGGCGGGCGCTGCAGTCAGAGTAGGGATCCTTCGACTGCGCTGCTGCTTCGCATTCGCGAAGCGACCACTCCGCTCAGGATGACAGGGACGGAAGGACGATCTACTTCACCACGAGATTCACCAACTTGCCCGGCACATAAATCTTCTTCACAATCTGCTTGCCGGCGATCGCGGCGTGCACCTTCTCATCGGCCAACGCGCATTCGAGAACCACTTCTTCCGTGGCGTCGGCGGACACAACGATGCGGCCGCGAAGCTTTCCGTTGATCTGTACGGGGATCTCGAGTGCCTCTTCCTTGGCCAGTTCAGCGTCAAACTTCGGCCACGGCGCTTTGAGAAGATTCCCTTTTTCGCCCAGCATCTCCCAGAGTTCATGCGCGAGGTAGGGAGCGAAAGGCGCGAGCAGCAAAACCAGACTGCGCTGAACTTCCGCCAGGAACGGCACTGGAACCTCGTTCCGCGCGATCGCTTCCTCTGCGCCGTACAACACGTTCACCAACTCCATGATGGCCGAGACACATGTATTGAAATGCCAGCGGCCCTGGAAGTCGTCGCTGACGCGCTTGATCGTCTGGTGCAGCTTGCGCTGAATGGCGCGCGCCGCCGGCGGCAATTCCGTGGGCGTTGGCTTACGCCAATCAGAATGCTCAGGCCTCGCGTTGCGCACAACAAACCGGTACACGCGCCCCAAGAAACGCTGAATGCCTTCTACGCCTGAATCCTGCCAGTCGAGATCGCGGTCAGGCGGCGCAGCAAACAAACTGTTGAGACGCGCCGCGTCAGCGCCGTAGCGCGCCACCATCTCGTCGGGCGAGACCACGTTGCCCAGGCTCTTCGACATTTTTGCGCCGTCTTTGATCACCATACCTTGCGTGAAAAGGCGCTCGACCGGCTCGTCGTTGGTAATCATTCCCAGATCGCGCATAAACTTTGTCCAGAAACGCGAGTAGATCAAGTGCAAAATTGCGTGCTCGACCCCGCCAATATATTGGTCGATGCCACGATCGCCGAACCAGTATTGCGCAATCTTCCCATCGAAGGGCGCGCGGTCGTTGTGCGCGTCGGTATAACGATAGAAATACCAGGACGAATCGACGAACGTGTCCATGGTGTCGGTCTCGCGCCGCGCCGGACCACCGCACTTCGGACAAGTAGCGTTGACAAACTCCGGCACCCGGCTGAGAGGCGAGCCGCCGGTCAGCGTAATGTCGACATTCTCCGGCAAAATCACCGGCAAGTCTTTTTCTGGCACCGCGACAATGCCATCCTTCTCGCAATACAACATCGGAATCGGCGTGCCCCAATATCTCTGCCGCGAAATCCCCCAGTCCTTCAGTCGATAAGTGACCGTCGCTTTGCCGAACTTGTTTTCCTCGGCGTACGCCGACATGGCTCGAATCGCTTCCGCGCAAGCCATACCGCTGTAACGCCCGGAGTTGATCAGCGTGCCCTCGTGCGCCACGAACGGAAGCGGAGGTTCGGCGCTGGTCTCCTCAGGATCGTTCGCGACCGGCACGACCACCAGCCGGATTTCAAGGTTGTACTTCTTCGCGAACTCGTAGTCGCGCTCATCGTGCGCGGGCACACTCATGATCGCGCCGGTGCCATAGTCCATCAAAATGTAATTCGCCACCCACACCGGCACGCGCTCACTGTTGAACGGATTAATGGCATAGCGCCCAGTGAAGACACCATGCTTCTCGATCTCCCCAATATCGCCAGCTTCCCGCGCCTTGCGCTGCTCGGCGATCAGTTCGTCAACTTTCACGCGCAGCTCAGGGTTCTCCGCCGCGAGATCTTTCACGATAGGATGCTCAGGCGCAAGCTGCACCGAAGTCGCGCCGAAAATCGTATCCACCCGCGTCGTGAAAACCTGGATAGTCGATCCCGCCGGCCCAAACCCAGTATGGTTTTCCGCGTACTCGAGTTTGAAGTCGACCAGCGTGCCTTCGCTGCGCCCGATCCAGTTGCGCTGCATGGTGCGCACTTTTTCCGGCCAGCCTGGCAGCTTGTCGAGACCATCGAGCAATTCGTCGGCGTACTTCGTGGTGCGCACGAACCACTGCTC
>Ga0209274_10001532_pt1 | contig 11784 bp, 10 predicted proteins | sample HubBroMetageREF1_FD_188343 | JGI IMG/M metagenome (GOLD analysis project Ga0209274, IMG submission 188343) | Reference soil microbial communities from the Hubbard Brook experimental Forest, New Hampshire, USA - Hubbard Brook CCASE Soil... | ecosystem: Environmental > Terrestrial > Soil >...
GGGCTGTAGATGCATATCATGCGACATGAAACGCGGAACATAGCCGGGCTCTGTTCCAGTCCGTGACTGGCTGCGGCGGGACTACGGTGAACTGATCTGGAACTACTGGTGATCCACTAGACTACCAAGACGGAGTATTCTGCTGGAAGAGTCCTCGACGGCGTTGCAGGTGGGAATGAAGAACGATCACCAGAATCAGGCGGCCTCCTCGTTTCCGTATGAAGTGCTAACAACGGCAGAGCTTGCCCAGCGGCTGAAGGTAAAGGAAAGCTGGGTCATCGACCAAAGCAAGCGTTCGCGTACCGCTGATCCCATCCCCGTTTTCAGGTTGGGCAAGCATCGGCGCTACCTCTGGGGCTCGCCTGCGCTCAATGCGTGGCTCGCTCGTCGCAGTGGTTCCCCTGCTCCGAAGTCAGGAAAGGGTGGGCAGCAGGGTGACAGAAGATTGACGCGGGTTTCGAGCGGGGATCGGCCGTCGTGAACGGCTGAAAGGAGCGACCGCCCATCTCAGCCAGAAAGCTACACGAAAGCTACAAGAAAGCTACAGACAGGCGTATATTTGTTTCGCCATCAACGATGGCAAAATTGCTAGGTGCTCTGAGCAAGTCGTTTGAAATCAGTGATAAGTAGTTTTGGATTCAACGCAAGAATCGAATCCCACTCTCTCCGCCAGTTCTTTTATTTTGTTATATTTAGAATGCTGTGATACCGTTGGTGATACCTAAATTCCGAGGTACACCCGGTGAACAGACAAGTTAATCTCACCAAACGAGTGCGGACCAGAACTGGTGTTCGCTACTGCGCCGTAGTTCTCTCAGCCAATGGGCGGGTCAGACCCGATTACGTTTTTGTCGACGGGAAACAGGAATCCCACCCCGAGGGTGCGTACTACCTGGAGTGGCGAACGGGCACTCACCGCATTCGCGTATCGGTCGGCAAGGACGTGGCCGAAGCCGCTGCGAAGAGACACCGTAAAGAGGCAGAACTCAACGCTATCAATAGCGGCGTCACCGTAGTTTCTCCGAACGCCCAGAACGGGCGAAGATCGCTTCCTACGACCATTGCGGACTACCTCTCTGAAATAAAGCTCACAAAGAAACCGAAGACTCATTCCGCATACTCAAAGGCTCTCGAATATTTTCAGGAGAGCTGCCCAAAGTTCTGTCTGGAGGATCTTGATCGGAAAGATCTTCTGAAATTCTCCGCATTCTTGCGGGACGACAAGGAGCAGTCCCAGCGGAGCTGCTGGAATAAATTTGCGAACGTGATGACGTTCCTGAAGGCACAAGGAATTCGCGGGCTCGCCGGCAAGAACGACTGGCCCCGCTACACCGAAGAGGAACCGGAGGTTTACGAACAGGAAGAACTCGATGAGTTGTTCGCCGTTTGTGATGCGGAAGAACGGCTCTGGTATGAATTCTTTTTGATGACGGGCGAGCGCGAGCAGGAAGTGATGTATACCGAGTGGCGAGATATCAACCTCGTCGGATCAATCGTTCGCGTTACCCATAAGCCGGACAGAGGATGGACCCCGAAGGCATACAAGGAACGCGAGATTCCTATTCCTGCCAGGCTCGTGAAGAATCTGAAAGCGTGGAAGGCCAAGGCAAGCAAAAAGTGCAATCTGTTATTTCCTACGTCAGGGTGCAACCCAAAGCTCAATTTCCTAGACAGTCTGAAAGCCGTGGCGGAACGCGCGGAGCTCGATCCAGAGAACTTCTGGCTCCACAAATTCCGGGCGACCTTCGCGACGCGGTGTCTGTGGGCGGGTGTCGATCTCCGCACCGTTCAACAATGGCTTGGTCATTCCGACATGGAGAGCACGATGCGCTACCTCAAGCCTTCGCGCAGCCAGCATGTGCGTGCGAAGGTGAATGAGATATTCGCCTAGTGCTGTCGTTCGCGCCATGCCGTGGCGTCACAGTGATATTTTGTGCGACGACTGGTACCCGAATCTTGATGCAGGGGCGTTCGCCGCCTGACTCCGGGGAAGGATGGTTCCCGTGCTGGTCCATACGGGTCGTGTCTCCCAAAACACAGAGAAGACGTTGCAGTGGAAGTGTGCAGCTCGTATTGGGGGCTTCAACTTTCCAGAAATTCGAAGAGATGGAATAATCCGGGCTTGTGCTTGGAGCGGGAGACGGGGATCGAACGCGCGACCAACGGCTTGGGAAGCAGTGACTCTACCACTGAGTTACTCCCGCTTCCAGATCGCCTAGCAACAGTACTGTAGAGGTCGTCGTCGCAGTCAGGCACCCCTCGTTTTAGCCGGAACGCAGAAAAAGGATGATTGACCCAAAGACATGCTCCTTGGGCAGTACGTTGCTCGCAAATCCGTTCAAGTCCTATTTCGCCACTTCGCTAGCCGAATGGCTCTCTGTGAAGGTCGAGAACCATGCGGCAGCCATGGCGATGGCAGACGAGGGCCCGGTACTTTTCGTTGGGTCCATACGTAGACTCTGATAGCGGAAAACGGCTATGTGCTGGTCAATGCCACTCTGGCCATTGCCGCAATTCGCATTCCGCCTGGGATCTGCCTGGCTGTTTCGAAGACTGGCGATGTTTGAGCGTCAAGAGTTGCGCACCAGAGCAGAAATCAATTTCAAGAGAACGAATGACCCAGACACGAATTCGCCTGACGCGGGCGGAACTATACGAAAAGGTGTGGGCGACACCGGTGCGGACGCTTGCCAAGGAATTCGGCATGTCCGATGTCGGTCTGGCGAAAATTTGTCGCAAGCACGATATTCCCGTTCCTCCACTTGGATATTGGCGCAGAGCAGAGACAGGTCACCAAGTCGCCCGGCCTCCGTTACATCCTGCCAAGAACGGCCCTGAAACTCTGGACATTTATGTTCGAGAACGTCTAAAGCCTGAACTCGCAGCGCTGGCCGCCGAACCGGCACCCGAAATAGCGATTCCCGAGGAAGTCTCCCACGCGCTCGTCGTGAGAACGGAAAAGCTGCTGACACATGGGAAAGAGAGCGAGAAAAAACTAATCGTGCCAAAGAACGGAGGTTTGGCGCATCTTCTCGTTTCGCGGGAACAGATACGCCGCGCCTTACGAATCATGAACGCACTTTTTCTGGCGCTTGAAGAAAGAGGTCAATCAGTTTCGTGGCCAAAGGAGGAAGAGGCAACCTTGACGTTGGCTGTGGACGGGGAGACGGTCAGGTTTTGTGTGCTGGAAATCACAGAGAGCCTGCGCCACGTCTTAACTCCTGAGGAGCAAAAGCATCCCTGGATGGCTCCCAAATGGGATTACAAGGTCACGGGCAAGTTGCAGTTTCGTGTGAGCAACCTTCCTTATTCCGCAGGAGTGCGGGGGACCTGGTCGGACGGAAAATGTCAACGATTGGAGAACTGTATTGGAGATTTCATAGTTGGCCTTAGGGTGGCGGCTGCCGCGATCAGGAAGAACCGGCAAGAGACCGAGGAACGGGAGCGGCGGTGGGAGGAAGAGCGGAAACAGAGAGAAGAGCAAAGACGGAAGGCGGAAGAGCATAAACGAAAGGCCGAGTTCGTTACCGAGCTGATGCGGAATTGGGAAGAAGCCCAGTGCGTGCGAACGTTTGTGAAAGCGCTAACAGAACGTGCCGGCCGACTGGAACTGCCCGAGGTGGAAAAACTTGACATTCAGCAGGTCGTGGAGTGGACAACTAAATATGCCGAATTTCTTGATCCACTTTCCGATCTGCCAGATTCCATTGCCGAGTTTGTTCATCCGGAGCGAAGGTATCCATGGCTGAACTGATGATGATTTCACAATGCCCGGCTCAACTGTCTGGTACACGACAAGTCCGCCTGACGCTGTACGGCTCGTCGCGTAGACGAAGGCGAGGACACAACAGGACTCAATATCAACCCTTCTGACTTGCTTTGTGGCGTTTCAATTGTTGGGGCTATGAGCTCGATCTCCTGAGTGGAGGATCTATGAAGAATCTCGAAGATGCTCAGCGAGAGATGCGGGAACGCCATGCTCGGAAAAAGCACGCAGAGGATCTCGTTCAGCCTGAAATTGCCGCTTCGGATGACGGTCCCGCGGTCCTTCGGCTGAAGCGCCAGATTTCGGCGTTGAAGGAGCAAGTGATAGCCCTTCAGATGGAGAACAACCGACTGCGAGAGCAAAAGACGATGGTCGTCGAGCGACCTCGTGGGCAAGACAAATCTTACAGCGATTCCGTTAAGGAGCAACAACGCAACTTCCTTAAGTACAGCAACGTGCGGAGATTCTAGGCTTACTCATCTTTTAGATGTTATGTTCGAAAAATGTCCTGTACGTCAATTTCATTCACCCACAGAGTAACTTGGGTTCTGCTCCCACAGCCGTGGGCAGATCCGGAGAAGTGACTTCGGATGCGTCATGCTCCGCACCGGGGACGGTTTAATGTTCAAGGGCGAGACGGCGGGCTTGCCCTTTTCCAGCCCAAGACTCGGGCGGACGGCGACAATTTCACCCGCTTTGGTGGCAGGCGCTGCGGCGCATATTTGCGGAGGAACACTCGAACATATTCATTTACGAGCCGGGAGTCATTATCAGCTCTCATGATCACGCATGTTTCGAAGCACAACGACTTGTCGGAAAGCGGCTTTACGACCACACCGTCAGCATGAAAGCCTCTGGCCGTAGCTTGCGTAAGGATGGCGACCCCCATGTGGTCCGATACTAGGTCCACCGCTTCCTGTGGCGCAATGACATCATGAGCGTGGCTGGGGGCGATGGACTCACGTCGTGCTGTGTCCATAACCGCCTCATATAGAAGTGGATGAACCCGTTTCGGAAACAGAATCCACTTGTCCTTTGCGAGATCCTGGAGAACCATGGGCTCCTTGTGAGCAGCGGGGTGGGTCTCTGGAAGTGCAGCGTAGAGTTGAGCGGGAGCAAATGGTACAGCCGTGATCTGGGAATCTTGCGGTGGCGCCGTCACTAGGGCGAGGTTCACTTCGCCTACAAGGACGCTCCGGACCGACTCCATTGCGAACTGAGTCATTAGCCGAATTCCGAGCCTCGGATATAAAGGAAGCTGGATCGCGAGCATCGCCGAAATCCAGTCGTGATTGGCAAAGGGTGAGTGCCCAATCGTCAAAACGCTATTGGACCCGTCACGTGCAGCATGAGCGAGATGCACAGCCCGCTCCGTATGGAAGAGCGCAGAGCGAGCCTCTTCGACGAAGGCACGTCCGGCATCCGTGAGTTCCACAATCCGTCGTGTGTCGCGTGTGAACAGGCGAAATCGATGCTCTGCTTCGAGGTCAGTAATTTGTTTGCTGAGCGCAGGCTGGGTTATGTGCAATCTGTCCGCGGCCCGCGTGAAGTTGAGCTCTTCGGCCAAGACGATGACTGCCTGCAGATGGCGGACTTCGAGGTTGGGCAACATTGCTAAAACCCCAGCTGGTTGGCACCTCGCGGTTCGTCCTACGAGGAAGTCCATATTCTGAGCGATTTCCGTACAGGACTGATTGGTTTTTTGTTTGGTGGCCTGGATTCAGGACAGAAGATTTAAGAAGGAGCAGGATCTAGACGTCCATGACCAAGGATCGGAGCTTCGGAACGCTCAGTTATTGAACGATTTGTCGTTGTCCGGAAGATCTTCTGAAACGGCAAGAATGCAGGATTCGCCGTCGAATTGGATCTTGTCTGCGGAATACGCGATAGTCTTGACCTCACCCGACTTGGTCCGAATGCAGGTGATGACGTTCCGAAGGGGCCCCCGTTGCTGCAACTGCGCGATCATCAAGGCTCGATCCTTCGGGTCCTCCCAGATTCTAAGTTCCCCAACAGTACGTCCGATCACTTCGGTGCGGGAATAGCCGTACCTGCGCTCAAATGCGGCATTGACATCGATAAATCTGCCTTCGTTAACTGTCGTAATGGAGAATGCAATGGGACTGGAACGGAAAACCTTTTCAAACTTGTCTTCGGATAGCCTGCGTGCCTCCTCTGACTGTTCCAGTGCATTCTCTGTTTCGCGAAGATCCGTCAGGCGCCGCTGGAGTTCAGACCCATAGATTTCAGCACGCTCGTAGAGACGAGAATTTTGGATGGCTGCAGCGGCTGGGATCGCCAATAACTGCGTGCGCCGAACGTGGTCTTGAGTGAACGTGTTTGGCTCAGCATGGCCGACTGAAAGAAGCCCCAAGGTCTGCTGGGACGCAACCAGTGGTACGCAAAGCCATGATCGTGTGTCGGAATGGCCCTTGAAGCTGGGCCATTCCCTCTCGCTTTTGGTGTCGGCAAGCAAGACACTGTTCTGGGTCGTCAATATGCGCAACAGGAACGGAGAGTCTGCTGCATCGAGAGTCAGTGGATAATCGGGAACTTTCTTGGGAACCTTGTGACGCAGTTGTTCTCGTGCTACAAGAAGCTGTGTGTCGCCCTCTAAGAGCAACACGCGTGCGCACTCACCCGGAACAAGTTCCAACAAGGACTGAAGCAGTGTGTCCAGGACAAAGTCCATCCGAAGATCTGCGGTCAGAGCAAGAGTGGCCTTGCATAGAGCATCGGATTCTGCCCTTGCGGACTCGGCTGACGCTAGGTGCTTGGCAATCTTTTCCTCTGCTTCCTTGAGTGCAGTGATTTCCTGAGCCGTTCCGACAAGACGGTAGATTCTGCCTTCGTCATCCCGTGCCGGGAAACCATGCACCGTCACCCATCGCACTTCCCCGTCGGCACGCACGATCCGAAATCTTTCATCGAAGTGTCCCGTCTTCGTTGCCTCTCCAAGCTTTGTAAGCACATGAACTCGATCTTCGGGATGGATGAGATCTTCGTACGAAGACGGATTTTCCAGCAGACTCTGGCACGAACGCCCGGTAATCGTCTCGTAAGCCGCGTTCACGTAGAGGGCCTTCTTGGTCTCCGCGTCAATCATCCAGACGACTTCCTGAATGTTGTCTGCCATCTCCTGGAGCCGTTCTTCGGTATCGAGTTGTATTTGTTGTGCGCGCCGCAAAGATCTGGTGTAGAGGACAATCAGGACAGAGAGAACAGCGGCTCCGAGAAGCAGGAAAGCGGAGAATACATCGAGCGTTCGGAGCTTGGTCCTGAATACTGCTAGAACCACAGCGAGCAATACAGCGCAAACAACTATCGAAATGAAGGGCCAGCGAGGATAAGCCATCCATCTGCGGGAGAATGCTCGACGGGGTGTGTCAACTTGACGCATTGCATTTTCGGGGGAGGTGCGTTCGCGAGCACGACCACTTCGGATCAGCAATGAGATGCGCGCTTGTGCCGAAAGCTTTAGAAAACGCCACAGTTTGGGCCGATACTACGCGCCCGTATCCAGTGGGTCAAGGAGGCGGACTTAGAGGCGGCGGCCAGTTTCCGAGTAGCCGACAAACCAGACAGAACTGCCAGGACATGCCGGCATTGGTAAACCTCACACTTCTTTCCTTTCGCCCTTATAACTCCCTCTTGATTTCCTTGAGGAGGCTGAGGATGCGGTGAACAAGCGGGTCTACATTGCCACGCGACCATAGAGCAAATGTGTCCAAAGGTCCGATAGAAAAACCTGGAGTTCGTAACACGACCCCATCAGGAACAAAGTCTTTTGCAGAAGACGGAAGGAACATATATCCCACGCGGGCCTTTGTAAGGTTGACCCCGGTCTGATAATGTTCCGCCATTTGATACCTGTCCAGCGGCATGCGATTCTTTAGAAAGGCAGTCGCGATCATTTGGTGCACACTCGGCAACAAGTCTTTCGAGGGCATGATGAGGAGCTCGCCTTTGAGGTCTCTTAAGCTCACGTACTTCTTGCGGGCTGCCCTATGCCCTTTTGGGAGAGCCACAACAAGTCGCTCCCGAATCAGCAGCATGTTCTCGATTTGGTCGTAGGTACGGCTCAAATGACCAATACAGATATCAAAGGTTCCCGAACGTAGTCCTGTGATTTGAGGGTCTTCAGGTCCTTCTTTAAGCTCCACGTTCACAAGAGGAAGAGTGCTTCTGATCTTCTCGAGAAGCGTGGGAAGAATCTGGAAGGTCGCCGTCGGAATAAACCCGAGCCGGATTGTTCCTACCTCACCGCTCTCTGCATGAAGTGCTGCTGCCGATGCCTGCTGAAGTCTCAACAGGATTTCACGTGCCGCAGACAAGAAGACTTCGCCCGCACGGGTGATTTCAACCCTCCGCTTTGATCGTCGAAAAAGGGCAACACCCAGTTCGTCTTCAAGTTGTTTGATTTGGACGCTTAGAGAAGGCTGGGAGACATGTAGCTGTTTGCCTGCCTGCCGAAAGCTCAAGGTTTCGGCGACCGCAACGAAGTATCGCACGTGCCGGAGTTCCATGGCTGATAATCCCCACCTATCAGAGTGACATGAACAAACTACCACGCCGTATCACCATGCAGACTCATCTTTCAATCTGTAACGCCGATGAAAGTGGCGAAAATCAGTTGGGAGGTGGGTTATGAAAATAGGTTTTCTGGGAGCCGGGAACGTAACACGCACGTTCGGCCGTCACTTGATAAACGCTGGTCACACCATAGTTGTATCCAATTCCAGAGGTCCGGCGACACTGGCTGATTTCGTCGCCGATCTCGGTCCAGGCGCCATCGCAGGAACCACGGAGCAGGCGGCCGAGTGCGACGTCGTTATTCTCGCTGTCAATTGGGTGAAAGTGCCTGAAGTATTGAAAGGTATCGATTGGCGTGGCCGGATTCTGATCGATGCGACTAACGCGCACATGGATCCTAAACCCGACATCAGTCTGGCGGGGGTCACGAGATCGCGGGCCGCGTTGAAAGGGCGCACATCGAGCGAGATGGTCGCTGAGATGGCGGTTGGCGCACGGCTTGTAAAATCGATCAGCAACATGCCGATGGCCTGGATACAGGACTTCTCGCCGCAAAAACCTCGTACTGTCATCTTTACATCGGGCAACGACACCGAAGCCAAACAGCTGGTAATCGAATTGGTCAACAGCACTGGATTGTTCGCAATTGATCTCGGATCGCTGGCAATAGGCGGTGCTATGCACGAGGTCGGCGCTCCTTTGTCCGGCATCGATCTCCACTTCGTCCGCCAGCTTCGTTGATAGCGCCCGAACGCCGACTGACAATTCTTTGCGGGCGCCAAAAGTGGAAGGAGAAATCACGTGACCGGTTGTGACGATGACTTCCGACAAGCCGACCTCCCGTTACCAATCCGGCCAATTTCCCCGAAGCCCGTTTCAGAGCCAACCACTGACGACGACTTATGAATCCTAAGATCACTCCAGATGGAGGACAATTATGGGCACTCTCGATTCCCTGTTAGAACGTAACAAAGACTTTGCCGCTCGTCAGTCTGTTAGGGGCACACGTATGCCTTCGCTTACACGGGCGCTGCCGAATGTAAGAGCAATCATCATCGGGTGCGCCGATATGCGCGTGGATCCGGCTCACGTACTTGGAATTAAACCCGGCGAAGCCGTCGTGATCCGCAACATCGGTGGTCGAATCACCCCAGGGTTGCTGGAGCAATTAGGTCTACTCGGGCGAATTGGTGAAGTTGCCGGAGAGGTTCCTGGGGGCGGCGGAGAGTTTCACATCATCGTGCTGCAACACACCGATTGCGGCATCACTCGCCTGGCCGGCGATCCCGCCATGCTGGCGCGCTATTTTCAACTACAGGAAGCGGAGCTCAAGACGAAAGCCGTAACCGATCCCCGCGCGGCGGTTGCCGTCGACGTTGCTTTGCTTCGGGCGATTCCCGCATTGCCGCCAGAGTGGCTCATTTCAGGCCTCGTCTATGACGTGGCGACAGGACTCGTTGAGATCGTGGTACCGCCAGCGTGGATTCGTGCTGCGTAGGATGCACAACTCGGAAAGTGAACGGCAGGAGGGCTGGCGCGCCATAAGTCCGTTGTTCTCATCTCGCCCGAGCCGTTTCGGGTCAGCTTCCGGGTAGCTGACCAACCGGACGGAGCCCGGAAATAACCCGTCATGAAGCGTCGTGTCCCTCGGAAATTGCGTCGAGGCGCCAGTGGGTCAAGCTCGTCAGATCTGGGTCATGCCGCCATCGACGACCAGTTCGATGCCGGTGATATAGCTACTTTCGTCAGAAGCGAGAAACGACACCACTTTGGCAATTTCGTCCAAGGTTCCGGTGCGACCGAGGGGTATATTGCCCACGGTGCTGTCTGCGTACTGCTTGACTTGTTCTTCCGTCATCCCCAGCGAATTGCGATAGCCCGGTGAGGGAATTACGCCAGGACTAACAGCGTTCACGCGGATTTTGCGGTCTTTAAGATCCGTGGTGAAGGTACGCGCGAAAGAACGCACGGCGGCTTTGGATGCGCTGTAGACACTCATCGCGGGCGCTCCAGTACTGGCAACGATCGACGCATTCAGAATGACGGAGCTTCCATCCTTCAGGAGCGGAAGCGCCTTTCGCACGGTGAATAGAAGACCCTTGACGTTCGCGTTGAAAGTGTTGTCGAAGTGCTCTTCGGTGATTGCGGCGAGCGGGGCGAATTGTCCGGTGCCGGCGTTGGCGAAGAGAACGTCGATGTGCCCCTTCTGCTGCTTCACAGTGGCGTACAAGCGATCGAGATCCGCAAGGTTTGAGACGTCGCCCTGCACTGCAGTAATACTCTTTCCGATCTGCTTCACTGCTGCGTCGAGTTCGCCCTGACGGCGGCCCGTGATAAAGACGTACGCGCCCTCCGCGACGAAGCGTTGTGCCGTAGCAAGACCGATTCCGCTATTGCCTCCGGTGATGACTGCTACTTTCCCTTCCAGCTTACTCATGAGCTTTCTCCTGTTTGATTTTAGATTTCTCGCGCCATATTTCCGTACTGCCTGGTACAGATGTCACGGGCGACTGAATGGTTACAATATTTGTACCGATAGGTACGGAAGAGGCATCATACATAGGTATGGAACGGAACAAATTCCCAAAACGAATGGGACGTCCCCGCTCCTTCGATATCGACCGAGCGTTGGACCGCGCGATGGTGGTGTTCTGGCGAAAGGGATATGAGGGCGCGTCTCTATCGGACCTGACCAAAGCTGTGGGCGTCAATCGTCCGAGTCTGTATGCCGCCTTTGGCGACAAAGAAGCGCTGTTCCGCAAGGCGCTCGACCGTTACTTGAAGGGGCCAGCAGCCTACACCCAAGAAGCATTGAGGGAGCCGACAGCCCGCGCAGTCGCGGAGCGATTGTTGCTGGGTGCAGCCGATTTGAACACAGCCCGGCGCAATCCTGGCGGGTGCCTCATGGTGCAAGGTGCGCTTGCGTGTGGCGAGGCGGCCGATTCCATCCGGCAGGAACTGACTGCCTGCCGCGCGGCGGGTGAAGCTGCGATGCACCGGCGTTTCAAGCGTGCGAAATCAGAAGGTGACCTGCCGGCCAATGTGAACCCTGCTGATCTCGCTCGCTACATCGCGACGGTCCTCTACGGAATGGCAGTTCAGGCAGCGGGCGGCGCAAGCCGAAGTAAATTACAGCGCGTAGTCGAGATGGCGCTGCGAGCGTTGCCGATGTGAGAACGAGCGGCAGCATTGCGGCCTGAGCATAGTGTATTTACACTGAAGGGCACGGAGTGTGTTCCATGTCGGGCGACCAGATACAGGTAGAGATCGACAAGATTGGCCGCGAGTGTCTATGCCTGCAGTCGCGTATGACGACACGCGCCATCACCAGGCGATACAATGCGGTGCTTGCCCCGAGCGGCCTTGAGGTGACGGAGTTCTCTCTCCTGGCCGCGCTTCATGTCGGCCGACATTCTTCCATTACGGAACTGGCCGATCGCTTGGCCTTCGAGAGGACTACCCTTGTACGAAACCTCAAGCACATG
>Ga0209274_10001533_pt1 | contig 11782 bp, 8 predicted proteins | sample HubBroMetageREF1_FD_188343 | JGI IMG/M metagenome (GOLD analysis project Ga0209274, IMG submission 188343) | Reference soil microbial communities from the Hubbard Brook experimental Forest, New Hampshire, USA - Hubbard Brook CCASE Soil... | ecosystem: Environmental > Terrestrial > Soil >...
CGCCGCCGCTGCAGGTGACCGCCGGTAAAGCCACGCGCTACGACTTCACGATGAGCGGCTCCCCGGGAGCCCCGCCGCCCGCAATGCTCGCCGCGACTCCGGTCGCGCCAGTCACGCCCGTCGCGCCGCCCCGGACTGCGGCAGCCGCGCCGCCTGCGGCCGGCACCGTTCCCGAGGCGCTGCAGGCGCCCGAACCGGCACCCGCGGTCGACACGCAGACGCCGTTCGCGGTCGGGGACCTCGGCTGGATGAACGGCACGCCGCGCGAGACCACGCCGGTGTTCGACACCAAGTTCTTCACGCCCGAGATCCGCTTCGACACGAGCTATCTGCAGGACTTCAACAATCCGGTCGATCACACGATCGTCGGCTCGACCGAGGAGTTCCGCTCGGGCGAGTTCCAGGTCGAGCAAGTCAGCTTCGGCGGCAACTTCCACTGGAACAACGTGCAGGCGCGCTTCCTGTCGATGATGGGACTGTACTCGGTGACCACCCCGCGCAACGATGCCAGCCTCGGCGTCGGCGAGTGGGACCTACAGGGCGCTTACAAATATCTCTCCGAGGCGAATGCCGGCTATCACTGGGACGTGAACCACGGCCTGAACGTCGATGCCGGCATCTTCCTCTCCTACATCGGCCTCTTCAGTTACTACAACTTCGACAACTGGACCTACCAGCCATCCTTCGTGTCGTCGAATACGCCGTGGTTCTTCAACGGACTGCGCGTCCAGTGGTTCCCGACGCAGACACTGAAGATCGAGCCGTGGCTGATCAACGGCTGGCAGTCCTACGCCAAGTACAACCACCTTCCGGGCCTGGGCGGGCAGATCCTGTGGATCCCGAACGACCGGTTCAAGCTGGTGCTGAACAGCTACAGCATCGGCGAGGACAACCTCGCGAGCGGCAGCGGCTACCCCGCCAACGGCGGTAACCCCAACGCGGCGATCGGCCTGCCCAACCCCGGCGGCACCTACGTGAACTATGCGCACGTGCAGCGGGTGCACGAGGATGACAGCATCGAGTGGAAGTACTACGACGCCGCGCAGGACGGCTGGCACATGCCGGCCGGCATCTCGAGGATGGCGACCTCCTTCACCTGGGACCTGGGTTGCGAGTATGGCGGGGGCGTGCACTGCTCGCGTGACCCCAACAAGGCCAACTTCTTCGGCCTGATGCTCTACGACCGGACGTGGTTCGACAGCAACCTCTACGCGGTGACACTCGGCGGCGGCTTCATGAACAACCCCGGGCGCTACCTGGCCCTGGTGCCGCCGATCAATGGCGCGACCGCCGTGACCGGCACGCCGTACTTCACCGAGAATCCGGGGCAGAAGCTCTACCAGTGGGACACGCAGCTGAACTTCCAGTACATGCCCCGTGACTGGATCACCTGGTGGACGGAGGCCACCTTCCGGCATTCGGACGTGCCGTACTGGTCAGGAGCGGGCGGCGTCACGCCGCCCGACGGCAACAACGGCGCACCAGGGTCTTACGTCTGCAACAACGGCAGCGCCATCGGCAGCGACAACTGCGCCACCGAAGGCGGCATCTGGTATCCGGATCTCGTCAAGCGCGAGATCATCTGGGGAGTCGGCGTGCTGGTCAAATTCTGAGCGACCCGGCGAGCGGCGCGGGCGCGCAGCCGGGAAGCGCGCTCAGTGAGGCGCCGCCGCGGCCGGAGCGCGGGTCACGGCCAGCGTGAGTGTCGGCGTGATGCCGCCGCTGAATTGCAGCGTGAGCGGCGTGTTTGCCGGCAGCATGAATTCGACGATCTTGTGCGGCGCTGCGCAGCCGCGGCGACCCTCGAAGTCGCTCGACTGGATCGACACGCCCTTTGCGACCACGTCGATCCAGAACGCCTGGTTGAGCGCGACGCGATAGAGACCCGCCGCGTTCACCTCGAGGGTAACGAGTCCGGCGTAGCCGGCCGCAGGCGGCGGATGCCGCTGGGCGGGCGGTGCGGCGAAGGTAACCTCGGCGCGCTGGTGCAGCTGCAGTTGGTAGAGATGCTCGGGGGTCACCGCCGGAGCTCCTGCGGCCGCCTTGGCCGCCGCGAGCGGCTGTGCCTGACCGGCGAACAGGGCGCGCTCGTGCCGCACGTCCGAGTTGAACGTGGCGCACGGATCGACGGCCTCGGGAGCGGGGTCGGCCAGGACGGCGGTCGCGGCGGCGCTCAGCGCAAGCAGCAGCAGCCAGCGTCCCCCGGCGCTGCCGCTCATAGGGAGCCGCTCGCGTAGACCCCGTAGGTCATGGGAGCCGATCATATGGAGATCTGCCGGCCGATGTCGATCAGCTGCTCGCGCGGCACGTTCACGTAGTCCGGCAGATGCATTGAGTTGCGCAGCATGGCGCTGAACGCCGCAGCCATCCAGCGCGGCAGGCCGCGCCCATCGGTGCGCGGCACGATCCGCTCCGAGCCGACGAAGTAGGTGAGCCGGGAGGGGTCGACGCTGCAGCCCCGGGCGGCGAGCTCGCGCGTTACTTCGGGGATATTCGGCTGCTCCATGAAGCCGTAGCAGGCATTGGCTGCCCAGAAGTCCGCTGCCAGCTTGGTGACATGCAGGCGTTCCTCGCGAGCGATCCACGGCACCGGGGCGACCTCCAGGGTCAGCGCGATGACCTGCTCCTGCAGCGCATGGCTGTGGTGCACGTACCAGCGCAAGACCGCGGGCGTGCCGGACCTGACCCGTGTCAGAAACACCGCTGTTCCCGGCACTCGTACCACCCGCTCACCGGCGAGGCTGGCGAGGAACTCCGGCACCGGCAAGGGATTTTCGTTGACGCGCTCGCGGATCGCGCGCGCGCCGCGGTGCCAGATGTACATCACCGCGTACACCGTCAGGGCGAGCAGTAGCGGCACGTAACCGCCGTCCAGCACCTTCGACATGTTGGATATGAAGAACGCGCTGTCGACGCTCACGAACACGCCGGCCATCGCCAGACTCGCCGCCAGGTTCCATTTCCAGATCTCGCGCATGGCGATGTAGAGCAGCACGCTCGTCATCAGCATGGTGGCGGACACGGCGATGCCGTAGGCGGCGGCCAGGTTGTCGGACTTGCGGAAGCCGAGCGCCAGTCCGATCGTGACCAGCATCAGCAGCCAGTTGACTGCACCGACGTAGATCTGCCCGTAGCCCTCGCCGGAGGTCTGCAGGATCCGCAGCCGCGGCATCCAGCCCAGCAGGATCGCCTGGCGTGTCATGGAGAACGCGCCGGTGATGATCGATTGGCTGGCGATGATGGTGGCGACGGTTGCCAGCGCCACCAGCGGCACCAGCAACGCTGTCGGGCACAGGCGGTAGAAGATGTTGCCCGCGGTGGGAGCACCCGCCAGTACGATCGCGCCCTGGCCTGCGTAGTTGAGCACCAAGCTGGGAAACACCAGGGTGCTCCAGGCGAGCTTGATCGGGCGCGCCCCGAAGTGGCCCATGTCGGCGTACAGTGCCTCAGCACCGGTGACGCACAGGAAGACGCCGCCGAGCACGAGGAAACCGCTGCCGCCGCTATGCGCGAGGTAGGCATAGCCGTAATACGGGTTGAGCGCGCGCAGTACGCCCGGGTGGCGCGCTATGCCCCACAGGCCGAGCAGCGCCATGGTCAGAAACCATACGGTCATGATCGGGCCGAAAGCGCGGCCGATCCTCGCCGTGCCGAACGGCTGCAGCGCGAACAGCGCGAGCAGAATGGCCACGGTCCCCGGCAGGATGTACGGCTGCCACGACGGCTCGACGATCTTCAGTCCCTCGAGGGCCGACAGCACCGAGATGGCCGGCGTGATCGCGCCATCGCCGTAGATGAGCGCGGCGCCGAACAGCCCGACCGCCACGATCAGCGGGCGCCGGTGCCGCTTCACCCCGAGCAGCGCCATGAGGGCGAGAATGCCGCCCTCGCCGTCGTTGTCGATGCGCATGGCGAAGCCGACGTATTTCACCGACGTGACGATGATCAGCGTCCAGATGAGTAACGACACGACACCGAGGATGCTGGCGCGGCTCGTGCCGCCGGTGAGATCGAGCACCGTCTTCAGGGTGTACAGCGGGCTGGTGCCGATGTCGCCGAACACCACGCCGAGGGCGCCGACGCCGAGCGCCAGCAGCGCTGGGCTTTTCTCGTTGTTGCCTTGCATGGAAAGAGCGACGATAGCTGCAGCGGAGGATTCGCGACAGGCGACATGCCCAACGCCAACATAGCAAACTGTGACTGCCCGGTGCTGATCGTCGGTGCGGGTCCCACGGGACTGGTGCTGGCGCTGTGGCTGACGCGCCTCGGAGTGAAGGTGCGGATCATCGACAGAAGCGCTGGCCCCGGCAGCACCTCGCGGGCGCTCGCGGTCCAGGCGCGCACGCTCGAGCTCTACCGGCAGCTCGATCTGACCGAGGCGGTGTGCGAAGGCGGCCACCGGGTCCCGGCGGTCAATCTATGGGTGAAAGGCGAGCGCGCCGCGCGCGTGGCATTCGAAGCGATCGGCGCGGATCTCACGCCGTACCCGTTTCTGCAGATCTTCCCGCAGGACGAGCACGAGCGGCTGCTGATCGAGCGGCTGCGGCGCGCCGGGGTGTCGGTCGAGCGCGAGACGGAGCTGGTCGCCTTCAGCGACGACGGCCGGTGTGTCACTGCCCGCCTGCGCACCTCCGCCGGCAAGGAGACCGATTGCGTGGCCGGTTACCTCGCCGGTTGCGACGGCGCGCGCTCGCGAGTACGCGAGGTGCTCGGCACGGGATACCCCGGCGGAACCTACCGGCAGCTGTTCTACGTCGCCGACATCGACGGTGAGGGGCCCGCATTCGACGGCGGCCTGCACATCGATCTCGACGAGGCCGACTTCCTCGCGTTGTTCCCGCTCGCCGGCGCGGGACGCGCGCGCCTGATCGGCACGGTGAGCGACGAGCGCGCCGAGCGCGCCGAGACGCTGCGGTTCGAGGATGTGAGCCACCGCGCGATCGAGAGCCTCAAGGTGGGGGTGAGGCAGGTCAACTGGTTCTCCACCTATCACGTGCACCACCGCGTGAGCGAGAGCTTCCGCAGTGGCCGCGCGTTCCTGCTCGGCGATGCCGCGCACATTCACAGCCCGGTGGGCGGGCAGGGGATGAACACCGGCATCGGCGACGCCGTCAACCTCGCCTGGAAGCTGGCCGCGGTGCTCGAGGGTCGGGCGCCGGACGACCTGCTCGCGAGCTACGAGGTCGAGCGCGCGGCGTTCGCTCGGCGACTGGTGGCGACCACCGACCGCGTCTTCACGTTCGTCAACGCCGACGGTCCGATCGCCGAGTTCGTCCGCACGCGGGTCGCGCCGACGATCGCCTCGCGAGTCATGAAGCTCGAGGCGGTGCGCGAGTTTCTGTTCCGCACGGTCTCGCAGATCACCCTCAACTACCGCGGCATGCCGCTCAGCACCGGTGTTGCCGGCGCGGTGCACGGCGGTGACCGGCTGCCGTGGACCGGAGCAGGCGAGGGCGACAACTTCGGATCGTTGGCGCAGATGTGCTGGCAGGTACACATCTACCGGGACCTGCACCGCGAAGCGAGCGGCGTGCTGGCCGCGTGCTGCGCGCAGCGCGAGGTGCCGTTGCTGACTTTCCCCTGGGGGCCCGCCGCCGAGCGCGCGGGCCTCGGACGCAACGCACTCTATCTGCTCCGTCCCGATACCTACGTGGCGCTCGCCGACCCGGCGGCGGATCCGGCGACCCTGGAGCGCTACTTTGCCGAGCGCGCTATCCGCCCCGGGAGTCGCAAGTGAGCGCGCCACGGCCGTGCCGGCTCGCGCTGCCGATCCTGGCCTGTGCGCTGCTGCTCGGCGGCGCCGGCTGCTCGCTCCTCTCGCTCAAGACCCCTGAGCGTCCACTCTCGGCTCGCGACCTCAACGCGCGCCTTCTGACGCGCGAGCTGGCCGCCCAGTTCCAGACCGCCGTGACTCGCTGCGCCGCCAACATCGAGGCAACCGAGCAGGATCAGACGGTGCTCGACAACGCGCTGCGCTGGGAGATCGCGGCGTTCGCCGAGAGCCGCCGGGCCTCGACCCAGATCGCGCCGACGATGAGCCTGCTCGACACCTGGGCGCTCGCGGCGCAGATGCAGGCGTTCATGGCCGCCGGTGCCCCCGGCGGCGCGCTGTTCGGGGCCCATCAGGAGGCCGTGCGCCAGGTGTCCGGCGACTTCGCCGAAGGCGCCGCTGGGCTCGCCAGGAGGTTGCTTTCCGCGCCCGACTTCGCGCGCTACCAGGCCTTCGTCGAGCAGTACGCGCAGCAGCATCCGCTCGTCGACCTGACTTTCGCTCGCGCTTCGGTGCTGGAGCTATGGAGCCGCGAGCAGCGGGGCGACGCCAAGCTGATCGACTCGCTCGGCACCATCCCGGAGGCCATGGCGGATGCCGCACAGCGGCTGCAGATCTACGGCGACACCGTGCCGCCGCAGCTGATGCACGAGACGGAGCTGGCGCTGCGCCAGTCGGGCTACTCGCGCGCGCAGGTCAATGCGGCGCTGCAGAGGCTCGATGAGCGCTTTGCGCGTCTCGCCGACGTGGCGCAGTCCGCGCCGCAACTGGTGCAGGGCGCGATCGGCGACGTCCGCCTGAGCCTGCGCGAGGTGGTCGATCGTCTCGATGCGTCCTCCAGGGAGACCACCGCGGCGCTCAGCGCAGAGCGCACGGCGCTGTTCGCCGACATCCAGTCCGAGCGCGAGGCGATGGTCGCGGCAGTGAACACCCAGCGCACGGCGTTCGCCGCAGACGCCACCCGGGTGGCCGATCGCGTGGTGACGACCGCCGGCGAGCAGCTGCGGCGGCTCATCGCCCAGACACTGCTGCTGCTCACCCTGTTGTTTGCCGTGGTGCTCGGTCTGCCGTTTGCGGCCGGCTATTTCCTCGGCCGCGCGCATCGCGCCCGGCCGCAGGGGCAGTAGCCGCGCGTCCGCTCACCCGGTGAGCGCGCGTCCGGTGGCGTTGCCCGGCGTCGGTCGAGCCGTTATCCTGTGCGTGCTCATTGGGGAGTAGCCGCCTTCCGCAACGCGGAAGGGGACGCGTCAACATACCTGACCGGGTCCGGTCATGGCGCGCCCAACCCCGAGGTCCGGCGAGACCTTTGATGCATGGCCCGCAAGTCCGGCAGGTTGGGCGGCGGCCATGTGTCATTGGCCACCGCCGCCCAACCTGTGGGAATGTCCGATGGAAGCCTTCCTGGTCTCGACGACCTCGGTCGCCCTCGGTGAGCTCGGCGACAAGACGCAGCTGCTGGCGCTGGTGCTCGCCACGCGGCTGCGGCGGCCCGCGGCAATCATCGCCGGCGCTTTCGTCGCCACGCTCAGCAACCACCTGATCGCCTGCTGGGTGGGACAGTGGGTCGGATCGCTCCTCACCCCAACGGTGCTGCGCTGGGTGCTCGGCCTTTCATTCCTGGGCGTAGCGCTATGGGCGCTGATTCCGGACCGGCTGGACAAAGGCATCGCCACTCGCGGCGCCTATGGCGTGTTTGCGTTTACGGCAGTGACCTTCTTCCTCGCCGAGATGGGCGACAAGACCCAGATCGCAGCGCTGGCGCTGGCGGCCAAATACGCCAGCCTCTGGCAAGTCGTTGCCGGCACGACGCTCGGCATGATGATCGTCAACGTTCCGACGGTGATCTTCGCCGAGCGACTGACGCGCCACATTCCGCTCAGAGCGGTGCGGCTCGTAGCTGCCGCGATCTACGCGACGCTCGGCGTGGCGACGCTGCTCGGCTATTCGCACCTGGGGCTGTGAGGGCCAAGCGGTCGCGCGGCAGGCGGCGCTCTATCTCCCGCCAACGCGGTAGCGGCAAAACCCTCTTTCGGCAGAGGCGCGCGGCGCGCGCCAGGCCCATGCTTGCGACACGTATTCATCCGTTTGCGCGACGTTAAAGCATGGATAGCATAGTGGTACTGCTTGGGATGCTGGCTGGCGGGGCGGTCCTCGCCGGGATCCTCGCCTTCCTGGTGCTGTCGGCCATCGCCTCACTCGTGGAGATCCTGCCCCGCGGCAGGTGGCTCGATGTGCGCGGCGGCGAGCCAGTCACGCATCCGGCGGCGCTGCCGCTGCGCGGCACGTCGCGCGCGATTTGAGCGCGCCTGCCGGCGACGCATCAGGCGCGCCGCGCGAGCCTCAGGCGCCGCGCGGCTGTGTCCGGGACGGGCGCAGCGCGAGGTTGCGGTGCACCGCGAGCGCCGTCCCCCCGAGCACCAGCACCGTCGATACGGTGAGGCGCAGCGTGATCGGCTCGCCGAACAACGCCACGCCCGCGAGAGCCGCAATCACCGGCACGGAGAGCTGCGCGTTCGCGGCGGCGATCGCCCCGAGCCGCGGCAGCGCGGTGTACCAGGCGGCGTAGCCCAGGCCCGAGGTGATTGAGCCCGAGAGCGCTGCGAGAATCAGCCCGGCAGGATCCGCGGTGCGGCGCGCCCAGAGAAGCGCGCTGATCAGGAGCGCCACCGGCACCGCCCGCACGAAATTTCCGGCGGTATCTGCGAGCGCGTCGGTCGAGCCTCGTCCGCGCAACGAGTAGACCCCCCAGGCGGCGCCTGCGATGAGCATGCAGAGCGCATCCCGGGGGGGCGGCGCGGCGACCCCCGGCAGCAACAGCAGCGCCAGTCCTGCGACCGCGAGCAGCCAGCCGACGATGATTCCCGCGACGATGCGCTCGCCGGCGAAGAACCCCGTCGCGATCATCACCACCTGCACGGCCCCGAAGAGCAGCAGCGCGCCGGTGCCGGCCGTCAGTCCAAGGTATGCGAACGAGAACGCGATCGCATACGCAATCAGTGCCAGCGCCGATGGCCAGCTGCCCCCGGTGCCGCTCCCCCGTGCGCGCGCCCGCCCGATCAGCCACAGTGTCGCAGCGCCCGCAGCTAGACGGATGCTGGTGAAGCTCGCCGGATCGATGTGCGGCTGCCGCAGCGCCATGCGGCACAGGAGCGAATTGGCCGCGAAGCACAGCAGAGCGAACACCGCCGCGGCGATGGCGCGGCTCACTGCGACGGCTCCGCCGGACCCTCCATCCGCCGGCACTCTACACCATGGCCGCGCCGGGGCCGCGCGCCCTGGGCCCATTGCGGCGGTGACATTGAGCGCGGCGCCTTTAATAATAAGAAGATGCACTTGCCGTTACACCCTCGAATCCCCGGCAGCGTTTGCGCCCTGGCCCTGGCGGCCGGCGCAACGGTGCACGCCGACCCCGCGCGCTTCGACCTGGTGGGACCCACCATCGAGATGAAGGTCACGCGAGGCGCGACCACTCTGCCGGCGGCCGAAGTGCCCAATCTGGTCGCCGGCGACCGCGTCTGGCTGAGGGCGGACCTACCGCAGGAGCAGGCTGCGCCCTACATCCTGATCGCCGCGTTTCTGCGAGGCTCGACTAATCCGCCGCCGCCGAAGTGGTTTTCGCGCTGCGACACCTGGAGTGAGAAGTGCGCCAAGCAGGGCCTAACGCTGACCGTCCCCAAGGACGCCGGTCAGTTGCTGGTGTTTCTCGCGCCGGAGACCGGGGGCGATTTCAAGACGCTGATGAACGCGGTGCGGGGCCGCCCGGGCGTGTTCGTGCGCAGCTCTCAGGATCTCAACCAGGCGACGCTCGATCGCGCCCGACTGGAGCGCTACCTCGCGGCGGTGCGCAAGCTCGACGAGACCGACCCGGCGCAGCTCAAGCAGGCCGCGCCGCTGCTCGCGCGCAGCTTCGCCATGAAGCTCGATGAGAGCTGCCTGCAGAAGATTCCGGAGCTGCAGGCCGCGTGCGTGATGGAGGGTCGCGAGTCACTGATCATGGACGACGGTCACAGCGTGTCGCTCACCCAGACGCTGACCTCGGGGCCGGCGGGCGATCTGGCGATGGAGGCGAGCAATACAGCGCAATTGCGCTACGGCTACTACGGCCCCTACATAGGCTCGGTATTCGATATCGCGCGGCTGTTCGACTCCTTTCGTACGGCGCAATACCAGTACATTCCGGCGCTCGCCACGGCCGAGGGCCAGCAGCTCGCGCTGGTACTGAACTCGCCGCCATCGTTCCACGATCCGAAATCGGTCCTGGTCATGGCGCTGCCGGCAGTTGCCGCCCCGCAATTCCCGCCATTGCGCCCGGTCGATGCGGCGCAGAGCTACTGTGCGCGCAAGGACCCGCTGGTGCTGCCGGTCGAAGGCGCCCCGCTGGTGTTCTCCGCGAGCTACGCGCGCGACATGACGCTCGCGGTGACCGACGCCGAGGGCAAGGTGATCACGCTGCCGGCGCACGCGGACGCGGAGCGCGGCGGCTTCGTCGTGGATACTTCGGCGCTGGCGCCCGTGCGTCTCGCCGACAACGCGCATGCATCGCTGCGTGGCTACTGGGGCTTCGACCCGTACCAGGGCCCGGTCTTCCGGCTGGTCGGAGCGCGCGCCCAGCCGTGGCAGCTGCTCGCCGGGGACGAGGGCGCGCTGGTCGTCGGCCGGATCGATACAGCGCACCTGCGCGCCGGCGACGTCAGCTGTCTCGACAGCATCACCATGCAAGACGCCGCCGGCGACAAACACCAGCTCGAGTGGAAGAGTGTCAAGCCGGATGAGGTGGAGATCAAGCTGCCACTGCAGGACGCATCCCCGGGCGACCTGACGCTCGTCGTCAGGCAGATCGGTGTCGGTACGCCGCAGTCGCTCGCGTTGCGAGCCTTTGCCGAGGCTGCCCACCTCGACAGCTTCGTCCTGCATGCCGGCGACACCGATGGGACCCTGAGGGGCAACCGTCTGGACGAGGTGCAGGGCCTGACGCTCAAGGGGCTGGCGTTCGGGCCCGGCGCGCTCACGAGCAGCGCCGGCAACGATGAGCTCGTGATGTCGACGGCGGACGCACAAGCCGCCGGCACGCTGCGGTACGGCGACACCTCGCAGGCCAAAGTGACTCTCAAGGACGGGCGCGTGGCCGACCTCAAGGTGACCGTGGAGGCAGCGCGCCCGAGCGCCCTGTTGATCGCCAGGAGTGCACGTCCCGTCCAGGCCGCGGACCCGGGCAACATCCAGCTCGCGGGCCCGGACGAGCTGCCGCAGCAGTCACAACTGACGTTCTCGCTGCGCACCGGGTCGCCGTCGGTGTTTGCCGCGAATGAGCAGGTCGAGGTCGCAACCGCCGACGGATCATCCTCGGCGGTTCTGGGCGCCGTCACGGGCGGCCTGACGTTCGAGAACTCCAGGGTCGCGATCGCGACCATCGAACCCGCGCGCACCCTGGGACCCGCGGCATTCGGTCCGTTGCGCTACCGCATGGTCGATGCCGGCGTTGCCGGCGACTGGCATCCGCTCGCGACGCTGGTGCGCCTGCCCGTGTTGAAGCAGCTCGAGTGTCCGCCGCAGCCGGCCCCGGCATGCATGCTCGTCGGCAACAACCTGTTCCTGCTCGCGGCCGTGTCGGACGACCCGCAGTTCCTCCGGCCGGTGACGGTGCCCGACGGCTTTCCCGGGCAGGAGATCGCCGTGCCGCGTCCGAGCGGCGCGCAGCTGTACGTGAAGCTGCGCGACGATCCATCCGCGATCAACATCGCGCACCTGGAGGTGCAGACGCAGGCGACACCGTCCTCGCAGATGCCGGCCGGGCCACCGCCGGCGCCGACTCCCTCATCGCCGTCATCCATGCCATCCCCGTCATCTCCTTCAGCGCCGTCGCAGACGCCGCATGCCGCGGCGCCGCCGCCGCAGGCGCTGAACTCCGCTCGGCGCGCACTGTCCGAACCGGGAGTGCGGTCATAAGGAAGTGGCCGTGATCACCCTCCTTGCGCTGGCGCCGCTGCTGCTGTCGCCAAATGCAGCCGCGCC
>Ga0209274_10001534_pt1 | contig 11771 bp, 8 predicted proteins | sample HubBroMetageREF1_FD_188343 | JGI IMG/M metagenome (GOLD analysis project Ga0209274, IMG submission 188343) | Reference soil microbial communities from the Hubbard Brook experimental Forest, New Hampshire, USA - Hubbard Brook CCASE Soil... | ecosystem: Environmental > Terrestrial > Soil >...
GCGCGCCTGCCTGGGGGCTGGGGGCTGGGGCAGCCGCCGCGGGTGCTGGTTTTTTCGGTAAGACAAAGCCCGCAGGCAGGCGCGCGGGCTGCAAGCCTGTGCCCAGCGCCAGCGACCGCCGCGGCTTGACCTTTTCAGTCACCGGCCGCGGCGCACGCCGCGCGTAAAGATGCTCCAGCTTGGGATTCAGCCCGTGCGCCACCAACTGTCCCAGCATGTGGTGAAGCTGCACAATTCCCGAACGATGCTGCACATTCGATGGAATCGCCGCGTGCGGCTTGGAGCGCAGCACATCGTCGGTAAAACCGGTCAGGTTGCTCTTCGGACCAATCTCCAGGAACAGCCGCACGCCATCGCGATGCATGCCTTCGATGGTCTCGCGGAAGCGCACCGTGCTGGACCATTGCACCGCCGCCAGCATGCGGATCTCCTCGGGGTCGTGCGGATACGGCCCGGCCGTCACGCAGGAATATAGCGCGGTCTGCGCGTTGCCGATACGCACCCGGTCGAAATGCTGTTTCAGCGGCTTGCTGAACACTTCAAACCAAGGCGTGTGATAGGCGCGCGCGAACGGCAGCTTCTGGCAAATCGCGCCCTTGGGCGTCAGCACGGTAACCAACCGGTCGATCACCGATTCATGCCCGCATAGCACCACCTGATGCACGCAGTTATCGAGCGCAATATACAGTTCGCCGTCGCTGGCGGCCACCTGCTGCTCCAGAAAAGCATGGTCGGCGCCCGCCACGGCCAGCAGCACCGCCTCGGGAATATCGCTGGTGGAATTCAGCTTGTCGAAGACTTCGTAAACACCCAGGATGTGCCGGATTAGCTCTTCATCGTCCGCCACCTCTACCACCCGCGAGGCCAACAGGGCGGAATGCTCGCCGGTCGAGTGCCCCACCATGGCATCCGCGCGTATTCCTAGCTTCTCGATCAGCGCATAAAGCGCCTGATTGGCGCAAAACACCGTCTCCGCGCCGGAGTCCATGTTGTACAGGCGCTCCTGGCTGGGGGAACCCAGGGGCGGCGGGAAAATGACGTCGCTCGGCAGATAATCGCGCGGATGGTTTTCGTAAGCGCGATCCATCAGGTCGAAAACCCGCCGCACTTCCGGAAAGTGGATGCACAGATCCCCCAGCATGTTGCGGTATTGAGACCCTTCGCCGGGAAACAAAAAAGCCAATTTACCATTCAACCCCAGGGGTTCTTTGAAATGGTAGATGCCTTCGATTTCCTTGATGTTGCGCGTCTTCTCGTCGCCCAGACGCTTGATGGCGCGTTCCAGTTTGGCGATCAAGTCCGTGTGCGACAACCCCACCACGGCCATGCGCACGGGACCCATCGGCCGATTGCAGTTGAGCGTCCAGGCCAAGTCTTTCAGCGAAAGCCCATCGCCGCCCGCGCGCAGAAGTTCCAACGCCTGCTGCGCATCCTCTGCCACGGCCGCGCGATTCTCGCCCGAAAACACGCACAGCTCGCTATCCCAATCGCGCTGCATCCACGGCGCTTGATTGGGCCCCGTGTATTCTTCCAGAATGGCGTGCGCGTTGATACCGCCGAATCCAAAAGCGTTCACCCCCGCGCGCCGCGGCGTCTTGGACGACCCGTGAATCCACGGCCGCGTCTCCGTGTTGATGTAAAAGTTGCTCTTCTCGAGCTGCAGCTTGGGATTGGGATTCTCGCACAAAGTAGGCGGCAGGACTTTGTGGTGCAGAGCCAGTGCCGCCTTGATCAGCCCCGCCACGCCGGCCGCCGGCACCGTATGGCTGATCATGGACTTCACCGACCCCAGCGCGCAGCGTGGCGACTCCGTCTGGCGCGGCGGAAATACCCGCCGCAGCGCCTCTACTTCCACCACGTCGCCCACCGGAGTGCCCGTGCCGTGCGCTTCCACCAATCCCACGCTAAGCGGATCGATGCCCACCGGGTCATAAGCGCGCCGCAGCGCCAGTTCTTCCCCTTCCACGCGCGGTGCAAGCACATGCGTGGCTCGGCCGTCGCTGGCAATGCCGATGTTTTTCAAAACCGCATAAATATGATTACCGTCGCGCTCTGCCTCCGCCACGCGCTTCAGCACCACCATGCCGACGCCTTCGCCCAGCAGCGTGCCATCCGCGTCTTTGTCGAACGAGCTCAACTGGCCGCGATGCGACAACGCCCCAAGCTGCGAAAAAATCATCATCAGCACCGGTGACGTGTTGCTGTTGACGCCGCCTGCCAAAGCTAAATCGCAGCGGCCGGTTTGCAGTTCTCGGGCCGCCATTTCGACAGCCACCAGCGAACTGGCGCACGCCGCGTCAATCAAGTAATTCGGTCCCATCAGGTCCAGCCGGTTGGCGATGCGCCCGGTGATGATGTTCGGCACCAGCCCGGACGAAGTATCCGCATTGAACGGCGGCAGCGTGCTCTGAATGCTCTTCTTGATCTCGGCCAGTTCCGCGTCCGTGTGCTCCGGATGCAATTGTTTCAAAATGCGCAGGATACTCTCGACCATCACCCCCTGTTGCAAAGCCGCCGCATTCCCCCGATTGACGTACGTGCCGCGCCCGATAATCACCGCCGTGCGCGCCTTCACCGCCTCCAGATCCAGCTTGCCGCAATCCTGCAGCGCGTCTTGCGACGCCTGCAGCGCCATGTAGTGATCCGGTTCGCCGCCATCCACCGCGTTCGGCATGATGCCGAAGCTGAACGGATCGAACTGCGCCAGCTTGCCCAGGAATCCGCCGCGCTTGCAGTAGGTCCGGTCGTCGGCCTTGGTGTCCTGCTCGTAAAACAGTTCGGCTTCCCACTCCGGCGGAGCGTCCGAAATGGAGTTGACCTTGTGCAGGATGTTTTCCCAATAGCGTCGCGTGTCCGGCGCGCCAGGCAGCACGCAGGCCATGCCAATGATGGCGATGTCGTTGCTTCCGTTGTTGTTCATTTCACCCGATTCGATCTTTTAATTGTCCGCGATGTGGTGGGGCGGTGCAAATTGGTGGGTTGTTTCGCCTGCCAAAGCAAGCGAAGCTCGCCTCTGGAGATCGGCCTTTTTATGGGGGGCGGGCTTCAGCCCGCGCGGGGCTTGAGCCCCGCTCTTCGGCGAGCGGAGCTCGCTTCCCGCGAACCTGAAAGTTAGTTTGCGGGAAGTACGCCATTGAACCTCGACGCACCCGGTTCTCAGCCGATATCGACGCTTTTCACGATCGCGAAGAACGGGTTTTGCAAGCGGCTGAAGACACCGCATTTCTCCAGGAACATGGTTACACCCCGCGATGGCTTCGACGGAGCCCGCTCATGTATACGGTTTTGGCCGCCCGCGGGGTGAGACCACGAAGTTGGAATGGGTTATGGACTGCCGCTTTTTTCCGACGATCCGCGACGAGGTGTTCGGCTACGTTCTGCACCCGGTTGACCTTGCCACCAACAAAGTAGCCGCGGCCTACTGGCGTCGCGAGCCGCGCGATGTGGTCGATCTTCTGACGATCCACGAGCGGATATTGCCGCTTGGCGCCGTGGGCGTCGGTGGGCAAGACATTGGGATTTACCCCGGAAGGCGTTATCAACGAAATTCGGCGCACAGCGCGCTATACCGAAGCCGACCTTCGTCGTGTCGCCAGCGATCCGCCGATTGACCCCACGGCAACGATGACGCGCTTGCGGGATATTCTCAGTGAAGCGGAAGCCTTTGTCGCGCGCATGCCTACCGGCAAGGCGGGACTCCTGCTCCTGAAAGACGGTCACGTGGCGCAGCCAGACCCCGAGCGGCTGCAGGAGTATCAAAACCACGCTGGACAAAGGCGAGGTCAGTGGCCGACCAGTGCGGAAATCTCCGCCGCCATGGTAGAACGCTACAACAAACCGCCGGTGCCATAGGGCGCCCCAGCATCCGGCACGTTCGGTCTGAATTTTACGGCACCCGGAAGGGCACATTGCTCGAAAGCGTGCCGTTGGGTGTGACCACCTGGACCGTGCCGGTGGTCGCGTCGGTTGGAACGGTGGTGGTGATTTCGGAACTAGAGACCACTTCGAAGACAGCCCCAGTGCCGTTAAAACTGACGCTGGTCGCGCCAGTCAGATTGGTCCCCAGAATCTTGACGGTCGCTCCCACCTTACCGGAGGTAGGCAGTGTTTCCACAAACGGCCCCAGGCCTACGTATAGGCTGAAGACGGTCCCTTCCGTCGTCCCGTAGAGGTCCCCATTGGTGGCCTGGACCAGCCCGTTGGGGTCTTCGCCGTCCGTGCAGTTTGTTTGGTAGCAGAAGCTGTATAGCGTCGTCAGCGCACCACTCGGGGTGATTTCGAAAACCGTTCCCACACTGTAAGCCCCGCCGGAGAGCGTTGTCCCGTAGAGGTTGCCGTCGGTGGCCTGGACTAGCCCGCCTGGGCCTTGGCCGTCCGGACATTGGCTCTGGGAGCAGAAGCTGTACAGGGTTGTCAGCGTGCCGCTCGGGGTAATTTTGAAGACCGTCCCCCCGGTGTACTCCGCTCCGTCGCTGTTTGTTGTTCCGTAGAGGTCCCCATTGGTGGCCTGGACCAGCCCCGCGACGGGCCTGTTACCGTCCGTGCATCCGCTTTGGGAGCAGAAGCTATACAGAGTGGTCAGCGTGCCACTCGGGGTGATTTTGAACACCGTCCCTTCGCTGTTCGCCCCGCCATTAAAAGTTGTCCCGTAGAGGTCCCCATTGGCGGCCTTGACCAGCCCCGCATAGGGTTCGCTGCCGTCCGTGCATCCGCTTTTGGAGCAGAAGCTATATAGGGTCGTCAGCGTCCCGCTCGGGGTGATTTTGAAGACCGTCCCCCCATAGCCGTAGGTGCCGGCCCCGTATAGCGTAGTCCCGTACAGGTCTCCATTGCTGGCCTGAACCAGCCCCGCATAGGGGTTATATCCGTCGGTGCATCCGGTTTTTGAGCAGAAGCTATATAGGGTCGTCAGCGTGCCGCTCGGGGTGATTTTGAAGACCGTACCACAGCCGTAGGGGGCACAGTTGGCGCCGCCGTAGTTCGTTGTCCCGTAGAGGTCTCCATTGGTGGCCTGGACCAGCCCCGCAGAGGGTTCGCTGCCGTCCGGGCATCCGCTTTTAGAGCAGAAGCTATATAGCGTGGTCAGCGTCCCGCTCGGGGTGATCTTGAAGACCGTACCACAGCCGTCGAACGGGGCACAGTTGTTATTGGCGCCGCCATAGTACGTTGTCCCGTAGAGGTCCCCATTGGTGGCCTGGACCAGCCCCGCATAGGGAACCAAGCCGTCGGTGCCGTTGAAGCTGGCAAGCACGGTGAAAGCCTGCAGCGAGCTAAAGCACGCCGCCGCCGGGCTCGCGGCGTTGCTCTCCATAAACTCGATGGCCGGCGACGCCCCTCCGTAGGGACAGCAGGGCGACACCAAGGCCAGACTGTCCGTCTCGCCGGTAAAACTTTCCGCCGCGCAGTAGGGAGCGTCCGCGGTCCCGCTGCCCACGCTGACCTTGACGACGATTGTCGACCCGCTGCTCAACTTCGCCTCATTTGGCTGACTGTCAAAAACACTGTCGCCGAAAATGTTGAACTCGGCGGCTTGCCAGCCCTGCGCCAGACCGAGGACACCGTCCGCAGCACTCACCGCGTAGAGATGGTCGCCCGGCGTCGTCAAAGTGACCATATCCATGCCGCCCGAGACGGCCGCGCCCGCCAGTGTCATCTGGGCCAAGTCCGCCATTGTCTGGACGGGGATGCTCGCGGCGTTGGGACTAAAATAGCAATTGTTACTGTTCGGAAAATTGGTCCACCCGTTGGGGCACGTTGGTCCGTAGTTTAGCAACCAATACTGAATGTATGCCATGGCCGTGGCCGACCCGCCGTCGTTGACGAACGCAAACTGCTGCCAGCCCAGGCAGCCTGCGCCGCCATTCTCGCAGGCCGGCGTCGTAAAGGTGTTCGTGTTGAGTTGGAGCGAGAAGGTGTTGGCGGAGGTTTTGCCCGTCGGGTCCTTTCCCATCTCGGTAATCCCAGGGGTCACGCTCATGAACGAGCCTACCGCCGTAGAGATGAGGCCCGACGCCGCCTGGGCCGCGTAATCGTTGCTGCCGCCCCCGCCCACGGTATCGGGATCGATCCCGCCAAAGCGAGTCCGCAGCAATGGATATGATGGCGGGGTCGTGCACGGAACCTCCTGCCACTCAGTGTCGGGATACGAGGCCTTGAAGCACCCCTGCTTAGGCAGAGGAGTCCGCACCATGGACTCGTGCCAAGCCTCTCGGCTCTCGGGCGTCGGTGAAGGGGCCTGCGCCATGACGGGCGGAGAGATTGACCACAGCAGGCTTGCAAAGACAATGGCACCGCAGACCCTGGCGCGTCCGCGTGCCGCTTTGCAAGATGAAGATATCATGGGTTACCTCCTAACCTAGGATTTGCGCATCGGATTTCCCAGCAGCTAGATTATACATCCGATTTCGCATGACCTCGCCCAAGGCCAGGAGTACTCAATCCGGCTCACTCCCTGCCTCTGAGGATTGCCGCCATGACGCGGGAACTGCGGCGTCCGTGCATGACTGCCACAACCCAGAGGGGCTTTTCGTCCGGCGCGTAGGCTATCAGGTACTCACGCACCCGGATGAAACGCAAAGGGCGTGAGGTTAGGTCGGTGCGTCTCTGGCCCTGATGGGGAAATGGAACCAACCGGCGAATGGCGAACAGAATCTCCGCAACATCCTGTCGGCGGCGTCGAGATTATCCGCACGAATAAATTCCCAAATCTCGGCGAGGTCGACACGGACTTCCGGGTGAAAGTCGTAGCCGGTCATGAGCCGGGCTGGGAACGACGCGCGGCCGCGCTCTTGTCGCGGAAGTAGGCTTCAACCTCCTCGCCGGGAATGGGTTTCACCCTGCCGCTTTTCAGGTCGTCGTAACGGCTGTTGAGCATGTCGCGCGTTTCCGCGAGCTCCGTAACGTATCCGGCCATCGTCTTCAAGCAGCTGCTCGGGGGCACGTCCGGTTTCTGTGACCAGTTGATCGATCTTGGCTTGCAGGTCGGGTGCGAAATGTACTTCCATGTTCTCCAAGATACTGGAAAACCGGCCTTCGGGCAATGGCGCGGGGCAACAGTCGAATCGAGCACTTCATTATCGATGCGGTTGCGAGGGCGGTTCAAGGCGATCTGAGGTCAAGCGCCTCCGATGCGGCAACGCGCGGTAACCGGGAGGTTGAATTAGCGTTGATCCACGATCATTTTACAAAACAAGCACGCAAGAGCAGGCTGGAGCGAAATCGTCTACGACCGCTCCCGAGACGCGTGAATCACTCTGAAGATGTGTAGCACTTCACGCTCGACTCCGTACACGATGATGTATGGCATCGGCGCGACGATCAGTTCCCGTGTGCCTTCCTTCTGCCCGATACAACCGCAGTTGGGGAAACGCTTCAGCGACCGAGCCGCCTCGTACAGTTTCCGGATTGTAGGCTGAGCCATGGAAGGATGATGCTCACAGAGGTAGTTATGAATCTCCTCCAGGTCGCCGGCAGCTGGGGGTGCCCAGCGGATGCGCCTCAAGAGTCAAGCATCCGCTTGACGCGGGCGTCCATCTCTTCCTCTTCGATGAATTCACCCCGCGCAATCTGGTCGATCCCGATCTGTACCTGTTCCTTGAACCACTCGTTGTGCGCAAGCAGGCGGGAGACGGCCTCTTGGATCAGTTCATCCGTTCCCCGTCCGGTTCTGAGGGCAAGGTCGTTCAGTTGGGCTTCCTGGCTATCAAGTAATGACACTTCCATCGTCTCCAGGATGGAGCACGCGCACGTCAAGCCGGTTGCCGGCCAACAGCGCCGGTCGATCCAACATGTCGCCGCCGAAATAGCAAAGGCGGTGAAACGGCCGGATGGATGGACTCCCGTTATCGTCGTAACCCACTGAGCGGGCCGTTTGACATACCAGCTCAAAGTAAGCCGAGCTGGAGCCATGTCCGACATCCAAATCCTCACAATCGCGCTGGCGATCATCGTGCCGCTGAGCTTGCTGATCTACTCAAACGGCCGCGTCACGGACGTGAAGGAAGTACTGCGGGCTGAAATGCACAGTCAAATCGCCGAGCTCCGGGCTGCTGATTGAGCGGAACCATTCCGAGATGATGCTAAAGCTGGCCGAGATGGATGGGCGCCTGACGCGCATCGAAAACGAGCGGAGAATTGTGCAGTGAGCGGGCCGGTTCGCACCTCCTTAGACTTCCTATTTGACTCAAAACAAACACCATTCGCCAATTTGCTGCCATTCTCCGGCCATTCGCCGTGCTACCCTTGAAGTTAGATAGGCTGGGGATAGGTGACAACGCCGCCTGATCGGCATACAAGCGCCCGGGACAAGGGGTGCCTGGGTTTCATCGGGAAGTCGGCGCCTCTGGCCCCTGGCTGCCATAATATCTTGTAAGTTATTGATAAAAAATGATTTATAACAAATTGGCTTCGTCTGGCCAAAAAGCGTTTTCGCGTCTGAATCCGAGTTCCGTGCACCATCCTGCACAATTCCGCACAACCGTGCCTAGTCCGCTCCCGAACCATGGCTAGATTCCTGATCACCTGCTGGTCTTTCCCCGGCCATGTCTTCCAACCTCTGGCGATCGCCCGCGTCTTGCGGGACCGCGGCCATGAGTGCGTTTTCTACTCCGGTCCGCGCGCCGCGCGCGTGGTAGAAGGTGATGGCTTCCCGTTCTTCCCCTCCGACAAGGACGAGGAAGACGCCATGTACGACTTCATGTTCGCCCCCGGCCAGACCCGGACCGTGAATTGGCGAACTATGCTGGAATTCAGCACCACCATACAGAGGTGGCTGCTGGACAGCATCCCCAGCCAAGTCCGCGACATGGAGCGGATTGTCGCCGATTTCCATCCGGACGTGGTGGCCACCGATCAGAACATGTGGGCGCCCATGCTGGTCTTATGGGAGAAATATAAGATTCCCGTAGCCGTGCTGGCGTACTTCTCCTGCATGGTTCCCGGTCCGGATGCGCCGCCTTTCGGGCTGGATCTGCCGCGCCCGCAAAACTGGTATACGCGGCTACTCTCCACTTCCGTGTGGACCGCCACCGCCCCCTTCCGCGCCCGTTTCCGGCGGGCGGCCGACGAAATCCGGCGGCGTTACGGTTTGCCGCCCCTGCGGACGTCCGTCCTCGAATTTACCGGTACTATGCCGCTTTACCTTGTGCTGGGCACTTCCGAGTTCGACTATGAGCGGCGGGATCTGCCGCCCTCGGTGCGTTATGTGGGGGCCTGCATTTGGGACAAGCCGGGCCACGAGAAGTCTTCGGACTGGTTAGAGCAAGTGCCAAAGGGTCAGCCTTGGGTGCATGCCAGCGAGGGTACCGTACACGTCTTGTCGCCATTTGTGCTGACAGCGGCCGCGCAGGGTTTGGCCAACCTGCCCATGCAGGTGATCCTGACAACGGGGGGGAATCGTGAGCCTTCCGAGCTGGATTTAGGGCCAATCGCTCCGAATGTCCATGTAGTGCGTTGGGTGTCCCACACGGAACTCCTTCCACGTCTAGCAGTTATGATTACTACGGGCGGCTCTGCCACGGTACAATCCACGCTCAAAGCAGGGGTACCGTTGATTATCGTCCCCACCGAATGGGACAAGCCGGATATCGCGCGCCGCGTGGTCGAGACCGGCGCGGGCGTCCGGCTGGAGCCCAAGCAGTGCACGCCGCAGGGGCTGCGCGCGGCGGTGGAGCAGGTGCTCGGTACGCCTTCGTTCCGTCAGAACGCGCAGCGTATGGCCGCCGCCTTCGCCCGCTATGGCGGACCGCAGGCCGCCGCCGACCTGCTGGAAAAGCTGGCCTCCGGCCAGATTCCTGCATAGGTCGGCTTATATACTAGTACCCCCTCTTCCATCGTTCTGTGGACACTCCGAAAGGTGAAATGGTAAGGTTAAACCGTTCAGCGATTTCGCGTTAGTGCAATATTTGCTTTTTGCAGTACCGGTGTGATTTCCGCACCTGCCTAAGAAAGAGGATTCCATGTCACGATCTGTAAATTTCCGTCGTTTTCGGCCCGCTTTGTTGACCGTCGCCCTGGCAGTCGGGTTAGCGGCCCACGCTTCGCCGGCAACGAAGGCCGCCGCCACGCCGCAGCCCGCTCCACCACTAACCATCGATACCACCTATCCCAACCTATTCTACGGCGCGGTCCGGCAGTCCAACCCTGCGGGATACGACTTGCCGGTTTTGGTGTTCGTGCATGGGCTTGGCGGCAGCTATATAGACTGGATCGAAGCCAGCAACTGCCCAGCCAACGTGGTCGGCGGGTGCAAGTCTTCTCCCACAAGTGGCTTGGGCTCCAACAACGACATGTACGACTGGGCCTACCAGAGCGGGTTTCGCACGGTCTTCTTGAGCATGAGCGCCGATAATTCGAACAATAGCTTGAGTATTCAGACTAATGCGGCGATGCTCCAGACCTTGTTTCCTGCAATCCTCAGCCACTACGGCGTGACCAAAGTATATTTCGTTTGTCACTCTAAGGGAGGGCTGGATCTCGAAGATGCCATCGCCAATCCGCAGTGGATCGGAATGGCCAGCGCGGTGATCCAGCTCGGTACTCCGAATCAAGGCGATGCGCTGGCGGATTGGATCTTCAGTCCGGCGGGCAACGCGCTGGGAGAGCTCTTGGGCTTGCTTACCCCGGGCGTGCAGTCGTTGGAAATCGCAAATGTCCTGCAACTGCGTACCCAATGGGATCCGGTTTTCCAAAATGCGCAGATTCCCTTTTATACCGTTTCCGGCAACACCTATGCGTGCAACGGTGGCACGAGCTGCCCGACCGCGGAAACCGGGCCAGTTCTGGTGTCGATCACGACGCCTCCGGGAGGCAAAGCTACCCCGTGTGGCGCGACCGGAAATGCTCCGTGTAACGACGGGTTGGTAACCCACCCGGAATCGCTGCTGCCCACCACCTACGCCATGGAGCTTGGGGTCCTCGCTTTCAACCACTATCTGTTGCGTATGGGGGATAATTCTTACCCTTTTATCAACGGAGTCGTCCAAGAACTGTCCCACGAGCAGCCCGGCGTCACCAAGGTGGCTACCGGCGGCTTCGGCGATCAGAACAACAGTTGGTCCTGGTCGATGGCATGGTTTAATAACATGCTTTACGTGGGTACCGGCCGGGAACCCAACTGTGTGACTTCCGCCACCAGCGCCATACAACTCGCGTCCCCCAGTCTGTATCCGCCAAGCATCGGCGATTGCACGCCGGATTACCACAATCTGCCGTTGCAGGCCGAGATCTGGCAATACAATCCGGCGACCAATATCTGGACCATGGTCTTCCAGTCTCCCAACTCCCTGAGCACCATCGATGACGCGGGCAATCCCGTCGCAACCGCCTGGGACATTGGCTTCCGCGGTCTGACCGTCGTCAACGAACCCAACAACGTGGTGGCCTTGTACGCCGGCGGCGTGACTTCCGGAGAGATGTTCGAGTGCCATCCCCCCAACATTACGAAAAATTGCACCACGCAGGGACAATGGCCGCCACCGCGCATCCTCCGTACCACCGATGGCATAAACTGGGCCCCGGTTCCGCAGAATGGCACGCTCAGCAACAGTAGCGGTACCAGTGCCTGGACCCCGGGAACGTGCAGCGGCCAGCCCTGCTTCCTCGGTTCTCTCACCGCCAGCGGCGTCTACACCGTCCCGGCGAATCCTCAATACAGCCTCCGCTCGGCGGCGCAACTCTGCAGCACGCCTGGGCCGTCCTTCACCTGCGCCCAGGACGGCGTGCTCTTCTTCCAGGTCGGAGATTTTCCGGGCGTGGGCCGCGCATTTGCCAAC
>Ga0209274_10001536_pt1 | contig 11768 bp, 7 predicted proteins | sample HubBroMetageREF1_FD_188343 | JGI IMG/M metagenome (GOLD analysis project Ga0209274, IMG submission 188343) | Reference soil microbial communities from the Hubbard Brook experimental Forest, New Hampshire, USA - Hubbard Brook CCASE Soil... | ecosystem: Environmental > Terrestrial > Soil >...
CTCTTGAGCTGTTCCAGGCTGCGCGCGTTCATTCCGAAAAGCTGCCCGAAACGCACGCTCGAGAATCGAACCCGCCCCGCCGAATCGAGCAACAGAATTCCCGTCGACACGGAATCGAGAACGCTCCTCAACTCCGCATCCACCTGCCGCCATTTTTCCTCCGCGCGCCGCACGAGCGATCCTTCTTCCAGGCACAGGAGCAGCGAATGCGATTCCGGCAGAATCGCGCGCAACGTGATCCTCACGGAATGGCCGGTGACCAGAGACGCATCTATGGCGGAACTCTTGTCCGCCTTCGCCGAATCGCACAAACGCAGGAGCTGCGCCCCGGAGGATTCCGCCAGCACCGTGCCGAGGCCGATGCCGTGCGGGTTCGAAAGTTTCAGTCCCAGCAAGTGTCTTGCGCGGGAATTGGCTCGCTGAATGATTCCGGACGTGTCCGTGAGCAGCAAGGCCTCACCCGCCGATTCGAAGACGGCGCTGAATGAGCCGTCTCCCGGAACACGCGAGGGCTTGAACTGCGGCTTGAACGCTGGGCGGGAACCCGGGTCGGTGTGTTCTTTCACCCCAGAAGAAGAGAGTCCGTTCATGTGCTTGGGGGGCTGCGTCACCAGCGTCCCTGAAGGATCCAGTAGCTGCACAGCAGGGCCGTGCCTATGGCGACGGCATACTCGACGCCGTGGCGCAGCGCGCGCTTCCAGCGGAACTCGCGAATCTCGATCGTCTGTGCAGACACGCCTCTCTGTTGTGCATGCCTCTGACCAAGTTGCAACTGACCGATTCACCCTCGTTTCAAAGGGGTTGGCGCTTGTTGCGGCCGAATTGGAACAGACGGCCTTCCCAGTTCGATACAAACCTGTGCCTGTCTAGGAATTCGGGAACGGAGGGGAAATCCTCAGCGCGGGAAAATCGAAAACGGGGGAAAAAGATTAGAGATTTTAATTTTGGCCGAGTTGCGACTGCGATTCGTATTGTTTCAGTTTTCGATACAACGTGGTTTTTCCGATGCCCAGGAGGCGAGCTGCGGCCAGCTTGTCGCCGCCCGCTTCGCGCAAGGCGCGCAGGATGGCGCGGCGCTCAAGCTCGTCCAGGGGAACAATTTCGTCGCTGTGCGGCATGCGATCGGCTGTTCCGTACTGCAGGTTCGTGGGGAGATCCCCCACGTGCAGAATCGGACCGGAACCGAGAGCGACGGCGCGCTCAATCACGTTCTCCAGTTCGCGGACGTTTCCGGGCCAGTCGTAAGCGATCAGCCGCGCCATAGCTTCTTCGTAAATGGTGCGCACGCTGCCGTCCGGGTCCGCAAATTTTTCGAGGAAAAAATTGACCAGAAGAGGAATGTCGCTCTTTCGCTCGCGCAGCGGAGGCAGCTTGATTTGCACCACGTTGAGCCGGAAGAACAGATCCTGCCGGAAAGCACCCTGCCGCACCGCCGTTTCCAGATCGCGGTTGGTCGCGGCAATCACACGCGTCGAAATGGAAACGCGGTCGGTGGATCCCACAGGTTTCACTTCCTTCTCCTGCAGCGCGCGCAGCAGCTTCGCCTGCAAATCGACGGGCAAGTCGCCGATCTCGTCGAGAAACAGGGTGCCGGAATCGGCCGCCTCCATCAGACCGGTCTTGGCGTGCACGGCCCCGGTGAACGCACCCTTCACGTAGCCGAACAACTCCGATTCGATCAGAGTGGGAACCAGCGCCGAGCAATCCACGGGCACGAACGGCCGGTTGCGCCGCGGGCCTGAAAAATGGATGGAGCGCGCGATCAGCTCTTTGCCCGTTCCGCTTTCGCCCAGGACCAGCACGGGATAGGTATGCTGGCTGACCTTCTCGACGAGCCGGTACACCCGCTGCATCTTGGGCGATAGCCCGATCAGACCCGCGAATCCAGGGCGCGTGCGAAGCTGCTCGCGAAGGACGCGGTTTTCCTGCGCGACTTCGAGTGTGCGCGCGACGCGGTCCAGTTTGCTTCGCAGCTCGGGAATATGAAACGGCTTTGTGACGTAGTCGACCGCGCCCATGCGCGTCGCTTCGACGGCGCTTTCGATCGTGCCGTACTGCGTCAAGACCACGACCGCCGTCTGCGGATACAGCTCGCGAATGCGCTTGAGCAGCTCGAGGCCGCCCAGTTCAGGGATTCGCAGGTCGGTGAGAACGATGTCGATCGGATACTGATCGAGAATTTCGAGCGCTTCCTCGGTGGTCGAAGCGGTTCGTGTGCGTAATCCTGATTCGGTGACGACATCACGGCACAAATCGCGCGTGGTTCCTTCGTCATCCACAATCAGAACCGTTCCGGACATGTGCCGTTCGTACGCTATGGCGGGCTCGGCTCCACTGGCCAATGTTCCATTCTCCTTTTCGGGCTTTTCCCTAAATTAGAAGCAAGGGGGATTCCAATTGGGGAACGCCGCGTTTTCCGCTGATTCGAGAGCCGTTAGCGCGGAGAATTGTCCGGATGGGCTGAAAGTCTAGTTCCGAAATGAAACCGCAAGCAAGTCAGTAGTTGTACCTACAGGCGTAAGTCGCTCTTATGCAATGGGATGCCGAAACGAGACAGCGAAAATCCCGAAATGGGAAGCGAGACGCTCTTGGGACCTTCCGCGCCCCAAAAGTTCGACAAGCGGCCCTAAAACCACCTTGTCAGGCAAAACGTCATCTCACATAATCGCATTCCGTAATAGCGCTTTCTTGCCAGCAGAAAGCCGAAGACAAATTGGGAAAAGGAGAACCAAATGAGACGCATGGGTGTGCTTCTGGCAGCGGCAATTCTGCTGGTATCGGTTGCGGCAAGCATTCAGGCTCAGGAACAAGCGGGCTTGCCGTCGAATGGTCCTTCCGCGACGATTCCTCCCGGCACGCGATTTCTGGTCGGCCTGGATGATGCGATCAGCACGAAAGAGGTCAAGGCAGGGACCCCCTTCAAGGTGCATACCCTCGAACCCATGTCGGCTCCCGACGGCGCCACATTGCCGCCGGGCACCGAAGTTCGGGGCCACGTGGATAAGGTTGAGCAGGCGCATCAGACCGGGCGAGCCCGGATCTGGCTGACTTTCGACGACGTGAGAACGTCCGACAAGTGGCAGCCGCTGGTGGCTTTCGTGTCCGGCGTGCCCGGCGTGCACTCGGTCCACGTGGTTTTCGAACGTGAGCGCGCCATCGAAGCACGCGCCAGCAAAACCCAAGATGAGGCAGAAGCCGCGGCGGCAGGAGCGTTCGTCGGCGCTGCGCCTGGCGTGGTGGCCCACAACGGCAAAGACGCGGCAATCGGAGCGGCCGCAGGCGCCGTCACTGCTTTCATGCTCAGTTCGGGCTTGGGCCAGGAGTTGACGCTCGACAAGAACACCAAGCTGGAGCTGAGTCTCGATCACCCACTCTACGTAGGCCGGTAACCAGGACGCAATCCGTCGAGCGTTTTGGTTTCGCTCGCGTCCCTCGGAGTTCGAGACTTCGAGGCTTTGAGATCTCGAAAACTGGCGAAGCGGCGATTCTCGCGGACTGCCGCGCTGGAGCGCCGTTCCGTCGGCGTTCTATCGGTGTTCTACGGGGGTTCTCTTGGCTTTCCGCCCGCACAACTGGTAGATTTAGCTTCTGATGGCATCGAACAGTCAGTCCCTCCAGCGAATCCTGATCGTCGAGGACGAAGAAAACGCCCGCAAGGGATACGAAGCGCTGTTGCGCAAGTGGAACTGCGAAGTGCTGGGAGTGGGCAGCAGCGAAGAAGCTCTGGCGAAGTTTCCGGAATTTCATCCCAACGTAATCCTGGCCGACGTCGAATTGCCCGGCATGAATGGCCTCGAGCTGTTGCGCCATCTGGGCGACGAAATTCTGCGAATCCCGGTGATCATCATCACAGGGCGCGGGAGCGACGAGCGCGTGGTGCAAGCCATCGACGCGGGAGCCTTCTGGTACATCGAAAAACCCCTGAAACCGCCGGTTCTGCGGGCGCTTCTGGATCGGGCGCTGGGCCGGTCACGCGACCAGCAAGCGGTGGCCGCACTGACGCGGCAACTGCGCGAGGCGGGAAAGCTGGGAACCCTGGTGGGCGCTTCCGCGCCGATGCAGGACGTGATGCGCCAGGTGGAGATGGCCGCGCCATCCACCGCGTCCGTGCTGATCACGGGAGAGACAGGCTCCGGAAAGGAAATGGTGGCGCGCTCGATCCACTTGCTTTCGCCGCGCGCCGATCATCCGTTCGTGGCCATCAATTGCTCGGCGATTCCGGAATCCCTGATGGAAAGTGAAATTTTCGGGCACGAGCGAGGCGCGTTCACCGGCGCGGCGGAGCGGCGCATCGGCTGTTTCGAGCTGGCCGACGGCGGCACGCTGCTTCTGGACGAAATCGGCGAGATGCCCGCACCCACCCAGGCAAAATTGCTGCGCGTGCTTGAGGACCGCAAGGTGAGGCGCCTGGGCAGCAAGGTGGAAACGCCGATCGACGTCCGCGTTCTGGCAGCCACGAACAAGAATCCAGAACAGGCCGTGGGGAGCGGCCACCTGCGGCAGGATCTGTACTTCCGGCTGAATGTGTTTCACATTCATTTGCCCCCTTTGCGCGAGCACAAGGACGACTTGCAGATCCTTGTGGACCATCTGCTTTCGGAAATATCGGAGAAGCATGGACGCAAGGTATCGAGCGTGGGCCTGGATGTGATGGAACTGTTTCGGTCGTACCCGTGGCCGGGAAACATTCGCGAACTGCGAAACGTGCTCGAGCGGGCCTCGATTGCATCGGATAGAGGTTCGATCGCGCGCGCGCACCTGCCGTCGGACTTCGGGCATGCTCCCGCCATCGGCGGCTCGGAACTGGGCGCCCTGCGCTTCCCGGTGGGCACCACCGTGGACGCCGCGGAGCGCGAACTGATCTTGCAGACGCTCTCCGCGACGAGCCAGAACAAAACGCGCGCGGCGGAATTGCTCGGCATCAGCCTGAAAACGCTGCATAACAAATTAAAAGAATACGAGGCGGGGCGAAAACATGCGTCTCAGCCTAAAAACTAGATTCACGCTCGCCACGTCGCTGCTGGTGTTCGCAGTGGTGACGGTGGTTTCGGGCCTGTACATCGGGCGGCTGACGCGGCAGACGCTGCGGCAAGCGGCGCTGAAGGCGAACTTCGTCGCGCAGCAGCTGCTGTGGGGCTGCCGCAGCGCCATCCGAGAAGCGAACGAGCGCGGCGAAACGTCGCCGACCGACCCCAACGAACTGCGGACCTATATCCAGAGAGCGTTCGACAACAGCAGCACCCTGAATTCCTTGATCGAGGCCGACATCGGCTACGATCCCAGCATCGTCGAAATCACGATCACGGACAACAATGGCGTGGTGATCGCTTCGAGCGACGCCTCATTGCGGGGCGAGAAAGTGCCGCCGCGTCCGAGCATCAATTCGCTGGCGAATGCGGGGTTCTTCCAGCAGCTCCAGGAACTCTTCGGACCGCCGCAAAACTACGAAGATTCACTGCCGTTTGACCTCGACGAAAACCCATACGGCGAGGTGCGGGTGGGATTGTCGTCGGCGTTCCTGCGAGCCCAGATTCGGCCCGGGCTGGTTTCGGCCGCGTACTGGGCACTCGGCGCCGTGCTGGTGTCCACGTTTCTGGCGCTGGTTGCGAGCGGCTTCTCGCTGGCGCCCCTCGAACGCATCTCCGCGCAACTCGACCGGATTTCCGCCGGCCAGTTCGACCTCGAGCCGGCAGTGGCGCGCGGCGACGAACTGGGCGTCGTGAGCACGAAAATCGTGGGCATCGGAAAACAACTCCGCGACGTGCAGGAAATCTTCAGCACCTTGCGCGAAAACCTGGATCAGGTGATGAGCGGCCTCGAAGATGGATTGCTGCTTTTCAACGGCCAAGGGCGCGCCGTGCTGGTGAGTCCGGCGGTGGAGAATTTTCTGGGCGGACGCGCCGAGGAGTTGCGCGGCCGGCCCGTGAGCGAAATCTTTCCGCCGGGACATCCGATTCACGCGGCGCTGCGCATCGACGGCGAAGAAATCGAGCCCGTGGACGGAAAAGAAACGATTCTCGAGGGCCGTAACGGGCCTCAGCGAATCGGGATCAGCGCGCAAGCCATTCGCGAACACGGCGAACGCATGGGAACCCTGGTAACGCTGCGCGACCTCGAGTCGCTGGAACGCATCGGTAACCAGCTCCAAGTTTCCGAGCGGCTGGCGGCCCTCGGGCGCGTCACGGCCGGCGTGGCGCACGAGGTGAAAAATCCGCTCAATTCGATGCGCCTGTGGCTCGAAGTGCTCAAGGGCAACATGCCGGTTGACCCGGAGCATCAACAGGCAGTGAAGATGCTTGACAGCGAAATCGACCGGCTCGACCGCGCCGTGAAGACGTTCTTGAGTTTCACGAAACCCGTCGAGCTGCGCCTGGAGGAAACCGATCTTCGCGTGCTGCTCGACGAAGTTCTCGACGCAGCGAGACCATCCATCAAGAAAACGGGGCTCGACCTGAGTTTCGATTATCCTCCCGAGTTTCCGCCGGTGCTAGTGGACCGCCAGCTGATTCATCAGGCCGTGCTCAATCTGGTTCTGAACGCGTGCGACTTCACTCCGTCCGGCGGCCATCTCGGGATTGACCTGCGGCGCAGCGGCGAATTCGCCGTTGTCTCGGTGACGGATTCGGGCAGCGGCATCGCAGCCGAAGATCAGCAGAAAATCTTTCAGTTGTTTTTCACCACGCGTCCGGGAGGAACCGGAATCGGGCTGGCGAACACGTTCCGGTTCGTGCAGCTTCACAATGGCCGGATAGAATTTGATTCCGAGGCAGGACGCGGAACGACGTTCCGCGTGGAACTGCCGCTGGCGCGCCTCGTGGACGTGCCCGCGGAGAAGGTTCGAGACTTTAGTCAGCCGTTCGTCCAAGAGAAACGCTGATGCCCAGCCGGAAACTCGAAGGCCGAATTGGATTCGCGCTCGCCGTTCTCGCGATACCGTTCGCGCAGACTGGGTGCCTGGGCAACAAGGTGCAGGCCAGCGCGCCGGTGACGGCGGCGCCGCAACCTGACGCCGAGCGGCCGATGAGCGTCGCGCCGGACACGAATGCTTTGCCCCCGAAGCCAGCCGAGGCGCCTTCTCCTGCTCCCGCTATCGCCACCAGCTCGTCCCCTCCGCCTCTCGGCTCTATCGCCAAGCCCAAAAATCCACCCGCGCCTCCGAAGCCGGCGACGGAGCAACCGGCCGCGTCGGAACCCGCCGCCGACTCATCCGCTCATCCTCCTGTGCCGCTGATATCGCCGCAGCTCTCCGCGGCAGACCAGCAAAACTACGAGCGCAAGATGAATGACGACGTCGGCGCGGCGGAGAAGAACTTGCAGCAGGCCAATGGAAGGCAGTTGAGCGCCGGGCAGCAGGATCTGGTAGAGAAAATTCATAGCTTCATTGAACAGGCCCGGGATGCGAGCAAGGGCGGAGACTGGGCACGCGCGCAACTGCTGGCGCAGAAGGCGCGACTCCTCTCGACCGACCTCGTCGACTCCCTGTGAAAGTTCGAGCGAAACCGCACGTCCTCCCTGGCAGCGCCTTTGACTCGCGTTTGACATGAACAACCCGAACACATTCGACGTCGCGATCATCGGCGGCGGCCTGATCGGCAGCGCGGCAGCTTTCGAGTTGGCCGGGCGCAATCTCCGCGTGGTTGTCCTCGACCGCCAGCAGCCGGGGCGCGAGTCTTCATGGGCGGCAGCGGGAATGCTCGCCCCTGGACCGGACTCTCCGGGCTCTCATGGCTCGACCATGATGGTCCCCCTCGCAAAAGAGAGCTTGCGGCTTTATCCGCAATTTGTGGCGGCAATCGAAGAAGCATCCGGCAAGCCCACTGGGTTCGCGCGAGAAGGAACTCTCGAAATCTTCCACGGCGCTTCCGGCGAAGCTGCGCGTGACAACTTCGTGGCGGAGCACCGGCGGCTGGGATTGTCCGCGGAGCCGATTCGTCTTGAATCCGCGCGGGGAATGGAGCCTTCGCTGAACAGCGAGGCCGGGGCGTCCGCTTGGCTCCCCGACGAAGCCACGATCGATCCGCGCGCGTTCATGGATGCGGTACTTTCGGCGGCCGCGAATCGAGGAGCGCAGATTCGCGCGGACTGTGCCGCCACATCGCTGCTCGTGGACGGCGGGCGGTGCGCCGGCGTCATCGCAGGCGGCCAAAGAATTTCCGCGGGTCACGTCGTGATCACGGCCGGTTGTTTTTCGGGCGCGATGGACGATGGAATCGCTCGCCATGCGCCAACGCGCCCGGTGCGTGGCCAGATGATTTCACTGCGGCATCGCGACGTGAGGCTGACTCACGTCTTGCGGTCGGCGAACGGCTATCTTGTGCCGAGGCTGGATGGCCGCATCCTCGCGGGAAGCACTCTGGAGGACGCAGGATTCGAAAAAAGCGTCACGCTGGCAGGACTGCAAAAAATCCTCAGCGCCGCTCTCGAACTCGCGCCTGCCCTCGCGAGCGCCGAAATCCTCGAGACCTGGGCGGGCCTGCGGCCGGGTACTCCGGATGATTTGCCGATCCTCGGACCAACGGACACGGAGGGGCTGATCGTCGCTACGGGGCATTACCGAAACGGGGTTCTGCTCGCACCGATCACCGCGAAACTTGTTCGAGAATGGATTACGGACGGGAAGGTAAGCGCGGATGTCGAAGCGTTTTCGCCGCTACGCTTTCAGAATTGCGAGGCGCGTTCCGCGTCCGCGAGAAACACGTCAGCTCGACCCTGAACGAGACCGGGCAAGAGAAAGCAAAAGCAGATCCCTCACCCCGCACAAACCGCGGAGATTCGGGATGACATCGTGGGGACGAAGTACGCGGGGGCCCAGGGCGATGCAAATAGCTTCTAGAAGGGACTCTTGTTGCGCACCGGTTCGCGATTGGGCGGCCCAGGCAAGGCCGAAGCCTGACCGGGACTCGAGAACTGCACCTTATCCGCGTCCAGCAGAATGGGATGATCGAGAATGGCGTCGAGTGTAGTGCCGCGCGGAAGCTCCGCTTCGGGACCCCGCGACAGCAACACCGTGGCAAGGCCGACGGCCGCTCCAACTCCAGCGCCGATTCCCGCACCCTTTGCGCTTTCCGCCGCGATTCCGCCAATTCCGGCTCCGGCTGCCGTCGTCTTCATCACCGTACCCACATCCGCGCCTTTATCCGTATCGCCCTTAATTTTCCCTTCGTGATCGGTGGTTTCGTTGCCGCCGGTTCCGGCATTGCCAGGAGAAGCCGCCAAACTGATCATGTACGCGTTCGGAAGGATCAGCGTATTCAGGCGAACCATCAGCTCCGCGCGTCCCTTCACGCGCCCGGGGCGCTTCGCCTCGGTCACTTCTCCGCTCACCCACGACCCTGCCGGGACCACCACTTTGCCGTTGAGCATCACCGGAAACGAAGTCTCGAAGTAAACGGGATCGCCGGGCTGGGCGCTGCGGGTGGAGACTGCGTTGTGGAGCACAAGCGGGATGTGCGTTCCTGTAGGAAGCTCGATCTTCGAAGGAGCAGCCGGGGCGGCCGGCACAACCGCGGCGGGGGGAACGGCCGGAGTAGGTTGATCGGCCGGTGCTGAAGTGGCCGGCGCAGCCGCAGCTGGAGCATCCGCCTTGCCGGCGTCACTCGCGGCGGCAGATTGTTGTGCGGGAGGCGCGGAAGACGGCGGCCCCGTCTGAGTCTGACTCTGCGGCACCGGCGGCGGTGCGGCCTGCTGCGCCAGCACAGGCGCTGCAAGCGCCAAGCTGAGGATCGATCCAATCGCTGCCACCAAATGGAAGGTCTTTGTCATGATTCCCTCCGACGCGTTCGCTCGTGGGGAGATGCGTTCCGCTCAGGCTTGGATGTCCTTATATATGGTTGAGGATAACCCTTCCCCGCCCCGAGCGCCAATGCTTCTTGGCGTGTTTCGAAGTCGGGTCGGCCGGCCTGCTTCGAACCGAGCGTGTACGACTAAGACACCTCAAACGTCGTCCCCACCACTTGGCGAATATACTGTATATCTGAGGCAAATCCCCTTTGGCCTTCATCGCCAACCACTTCCGTTTGCCCCATTCCCTCCGGCGCAAGACGCTTCTCATCATCCTCGTCACGATGTTCGGGCTTGTGGGCGGACTCTATACCCTCGCTCGCGTTCTGCTTCTCCGCGGGTATTCGAATCTGGAGACGGACTTCGCTCGGCGCGACATGGACGAGGTCTCGAGCGCGCTGACGGACGAACTTGCAGCGCTCGACCGCAGTGAGATCGACTACGCCGCGTGGAATCAAACGTACCTGTTCCTGAAAGGCAGGAATCCTCACTACGGCGCAGCTGATCTTCCTCCTATCGCGATGGGGCAGCTGAAACTGAGTTTCGTGGTGATTCTTGACAACTCTGGCCGGGTCGTTTTTTCTCGCGGATATAATCTGGTGACTCTCGACGAAGTGCCTGTTCCGTCGGATCTCTTCGATCACCTGAAGCCGGGATCCCTTCTCCTTACGCACGAAAACGTATCCGACAAGCGCTCCGGAATCCTGGTGCTCGCGTCGGGTCCGGAGCTGGTCGTTTCCCGTCCGGTGGTAACAACGAACTCCGAGGGACCGATCGTTGGAACCATGATCATGGGACGCGCTCTGGATGCGGACGAAATTCTGCGTCTCTCGGAAATGACGCACCTGTCCGTGGGCGTAGCGCGTCTTGATTCCGCGACGTTGCCCAAAGATTTTCGCGACGCTGCCAACGAACTTCCCGATTCCAATTCGACGCGGGTCAAACCGCTGGGCGTGGATTTCGTCGCTGCGTACAGAGAACTCAGGGACGTCGACGGCAGGCCCGCAATCATCCTTCGGGTCCGGATGCAACGGGTCATCTATCAGCAGGGCCAGACAACTTTGCTGCAGTTTCTGCTGCTTCTTCTCGCTGCCGGGCTCACTTTCGGCGCGGTCACGCTCTACTTGCTCGAGCGAACCGTGCTTTCGCGCGTGGCCAACATGAGCGAAAGCATTACGAGTATCGGAACCAGCGGCGACCTCTCCGCTCGTCTGGCGGTGCCCGGTAACGATGAGCTGGCCTTCCTGGGCAGCGCCATCAACGGCATGCTCGAGGACCTGGATCGCTCGCAGATCGAGCGCCACGAGGGCCGCACGCGTCTCGGCATGATGATCGAGAAGGTGCCGGCGATTCTCTGGACCACCGACAAGGACCTCCGCTTCACGTCGTCGGTGGGAGCGGCGCTCGAGTCTCTGGGGTTGCGCACAAATCAAGCGGTTGGGGTTTCACTGACGGATTTTTTCCGCACCAACGACCCCGGGTTCCCGGCCCTTGCGGCCCACAAGAAGGCGCTCGCGGGCGAATCCGTCGCCTTTGAACTGGAATGGGCGAAGAGTGTTTTCGATTGTCACGCGCAGCCGCTGCGCAGCAGCGAAGGCGAAATCATCGGAGTGATCGGGGTCGCCCTGGATGTGACCGACCGCAAGGTACTCGCAGATCAGCTTCGCCAGTCGCAGAAAATGCAGGCGATCGGGCAACTTGCCGGAGGAGTGGCACACGATTTCAACAACCTGCTGATGGTGGTGAAAGGCCATGCCGAAATCCTGCTCGACCGGCTGGCGGAAGCGTCGCCGTTGCGGCACAACGTGGAGCAGGTGGACAAAGCTACGGACCGCGCCGCAGGGCTCACGCGCCAACTGCTGGCTTTCAGCCGGATGCAAGTGCTGCATGCGCGCGTCCTGGACCTGAATGAAGTGGTGGGTGGAATGATCAAAATGTTCTCGCGCGTGATCGGCGCGGACGTGGAGATGACCTTCCTTCCAGCCCCG
>Ga0209274_10001537_pt1 | contig 11742 bp, 10 predicted proteins | sample HubBroMetageREF1_FD_188343 | JGI IMG/M metagenome (GOLD analysis project Ga0209274, IMG submission 188343) | Reference soil microbial communities from the Hubbard Brook experimental Forest, New Hampshire, USA - Hubbard Brook CCASE Soil... | ecosystem: Environmental > Terrestrial > Soil >...
GTAGTGCGCCACCACTTCGGTGCCTTCCTTGAGTCCGTGAAAGGTATCTTTGGCGCCCATGGCTGTGTCGTGAGCGCCCGCTTCGACACCATGGACAGTGGTTTTGTCGACAAACTTGACGCTATGCTCGGTGCCGTCCGCGGTCTTGATGGCAACGGTCTTGGTGGCTGAATCCAGTTTGGTGATGGTGCCGTGGACGGCGCTGACTACGTCGTCCGCGGCCCAGCCCAACACACTCAACAGCAGCAACACCAGAGATGCCCGGATAATGCTTTTCATTTCCAGTCTCCTTCAAAATTTGATCGAAATGTTTTTTCCCTTAATCCCGAAGGCAAACAGTTTACAACAATCTTTTCGTCTTTTCTGGATATGGGCCATCACGCCATCGACCTGATTCCGTTCCTGTTTCCGCTGCGATGACGAACGGCAAGATCCGCCGACCACAGTGGCCGCGCCCCACAATCGCTTCGCTGCACCCTGCTAGAATCGGACTAACATTGAACGATCCTCATGGAAGCTGCTCGCATCCGCAATTTTGCGATTATTGCGCATATTGACCACGGGAAATCCACGCTGGCCGACCGGCTGCTGGAGCTGACCGGGTCGCTCGCCATGCGCGAAATGCAGGAGCAGGTCCTGGACTCGATGGACCTGGAGCGCGAGCGCGGCATCACCATCAAGGCTCATGCCGTCCGCATGCTGTACCCGGCGCAGGATGGACAGATCTACCAGCTCAATCTGATCGATACTCCCGGCCACGTGGATTTTTCATACGAGGTCTCGCGCTCGCTGGCCGCCTGCGAAGGCGCGCTGCTGGTGGTGGATGCGTCGCAGGGCGTGGAAGCGCAGACGCTGGCAAACTCCTATCTGGCGATCAATCATGGCCTCGAAATTATTCCGGTGATCAACAAGATCGACTTGCAGAGCGCCGACGTTGCGCGCACCAAGGAAATGATCGAGACCGCGGTCGGGCTTGATGCTTCCGATGCGTTGCTGATCAGCGCGAAAACCGGGCAAGGCGTGCCGGATGTGCTGGAGGCGATCGTGAAGCGGGTTCCGCCGCCCAAAGGCGCGCCGGAGCGGCATCTTCAGGCGCTGTTGTTTGATTCGTGGTTCGATCCTTATCGCGGCGTGGTGGTGCTGGCTCGTGTGTTTGAGGGGCGGTTGCGCAAGGGGCAGAACATCCGGCTGTGGTCGAATGGGCACGTGTACCAGGTGGAAACTCTGGGCGTGCTCACTCCGAAACCGGTGGAGATCGACGAGTTGGTGGCGGGCGAAGTTGGCTTCATCATCGCGGGTATTAAGAACGTCGCGGATACGAAGATCGGCGACACCATCACCGACGATGACCGGCCGTCACTGCAGGCATTGCCGGGGTTTGAAGAAATCAAGCCCATGGTTTTCGCCGGACTCTACACCGTGGACGCGCATGAACACACGCAGCTGCGTGAGGCGCTGGAAAAATTGAAGCTGAACGATTCGTCATTTTTCTTTGAGCCGGAGAGTTCGGTGGCGCTCGGATTCGGCTTCCGGTGCGGCTTTCTGGGGCTGCTGCATATGGAGATTATCCAGGAACGGCTGGAGCGCGAATATAACCTCGACCTGATTACCACGGCTCCGGGAGTGCGGTACCAGATCACCAAGACCGATGGCTCGGTGATCGAAGTGGATAACCCTTCGCGCTGGCCCGATGTCAGCGAGATCGCGAAGGTGGAAGAGCCGGTGATTCTGGCGGTGATTTTGACCAACGAGGAATATGTGGGCGGCATTCTGAAGCTGGTCGAGGAAAAACGCGGCAAGCAGAAGAGTTTTGAATATGTCAGCTCATCGCGGGTGATGCTGCAGTATGAATTGCCGCTGAATGAAATCGTGCTCGATTTTTATGACCGGCTGAAGTCGGTTTCGCGGGGCTATGCTTCGCTTGACTATCATCTCTCGGGCAACTGGGTGTCGCCGATGGCGAAGCTCGACATCATGGTGGCGGGCGAGCCGGTCGATGCGCTGTCGACCATCATCCATCGCGACTTTGCTTATGATCGCGGGAGGTTGCTGGCGGCGAAGATGAAAGAACTGATCCCGCGGCAGATGTTTGAGGTGGCGATCCAGGCGGCGATTGGAGCAAAGATTATTGCTCGCGAGACGGTGCCGGCGATCCGCAAGAACGTGATCGCCAAATGCTACGGCGGCGACATTTCGCGCAAACGCAAGCTGCTGGAGAAACAAAAAGAAGGCAAGAAGCGGATGAAGCGCATCGGGCGGGTGGATATTCCGCAGGAGGCGTTTCTCGCCGTGCTGAAGGTGGGCGAGGGGAGCGGCTAGGCACTTTCGAAAAACGTAGCCGGCAGCGGCAAAAAGTCGATGCCCTTCGTCAAACCCCAGTTTTCTCGCGCCTTGACGGGCCCGGAAGCGCGCGCCAGCCGCTGCCGATGCGGGCCCCAGCCTTTTGGATTATGTGCAAATCTCACATTCTGTGACGAAAGTACTGATTCGCAAGCGGTTCCGTCCATTGCACTGTGGGAGATCGTTAACCAACTTAGAAACATAGCTTTAGGAACCCTTTGACATCGCCGATACATCCCTACCGGCCGGCCGGTGGGGCTGGAATCGTGAGTTCGGTCTTCGCATCCACATATTTTTCCACAGGGTGGAGGTGTCCCAGGGTCGGATTTCGAGCTTCGCTTGCCGGGCCGGGACGAATGCGTCCGGGGCTACGGGAACCTTGGGCGATCCGGCTACTCGCTCGGCTCGTTGTTGCCTTCGAGCAGGTTCGCAAAGCGGGTCGAATTGTGCAGGAAGGCCAGATTGAACTTGCCGATGGGACCGTTGCGCTGCTTGGCGATGATGATTTCGGCTCGGCCTTTGAGGTCGGGGTCGTCCTGTTTGTAGATCTCTTCGCGAAAGATGAACATGACGACGTCGGCGTCCTGCTCGATGGAGCCGGATTCGCGCAGGTCGGAGAGTTGCGGGCGGTGGTCGCCTCCACGGCTTTCGGGAGCGCGGCTGAGCTGCGATAAGGCGAGGACGGGGACCTGGAGTTCTTTGGCGATGGCTTTCAGTCCGCGCGAGATGGAGGAGACTTCCTGGGTGCGGTTTTCGAAACGCTTGCTGCCTCCGGACATGAGTTGGAGGTAATCGACTACGAGCAGGTCGAGGCGTCCTTGCGATTGCTTCAGGCGGCGAGCCTTGGCGCGCATTTCGCTCAGGGAAATGCCGGGTGAGTCATCGATGAACAGGAGCGCGTTGGAGAGTTCCTCCATGGCGCGGACGATTTTTTTCATGTCGTCGCCCCACAGCGAGCCGGTGCGCATTTTGTGCGCGTCGACGATGGCGCGCGAACAGAGCAGGCGTTGCAGTAGCGCTTCCCCCGACATCTCGAGCGAGAAGATGCCAACCACTTTGCCGTCGTCGATGGCGGCGTTCTCGGCGATGTTCATGGCGAAAGCGGTCTTGCCCATGGAAGGGCGCGCGGCGAGAATCACCAGGTCGGACTTCTGGAAGCCGCTGGTTTTCTCGTCGAGTTCGGTGTAGTGGGTGGCGAGGCCGGTGATGCGCTGGCCGCGTTGCAGCAGGGCGTCGACCGACCCGAAAGAGTTGCGGACGATCTCCTTGATGCCCTGAAATCCCTTGCCGATGCGCTTCTCGGAGAGCTGGAAGACGGCGGCTTCGGCATCGTTGAGAATCTCGTCGGCGGGATCGGCTTGCTCGCTGGCTTTGGCGATGGCGGTGTTGGAGACGTTGATCAATCCGCGCAGGATGGACTTGTCGCGGACGATTTTGACGTAATGATCGATGGAAGGGCGGTCGGGTACGCCGTCGAGCAGGCTGGAGATGTAGCCGACATCGCCGACGGCTTGCAGGTCTTTCTTTTGCTCCAGTTCTTCGACCAGGGTGATGATGTCGATGGGGCGCGAGGATTCGGCCAGATCCATCATGCGCGAATAGATGCGGCGATGCGCGTCGATGGAAAAGTCTTCTGGCTTAAGATGCTCGGCGGCATCGTTGAAGGCGTGATTGTCGAGCAGAACGGCGCCGAGGATGGAACGCTCGGCATCGATGTTCGCCGGCAAACGGCCGATGTTGGTTTCGAGAGTCGCCACGATGTTCAGGTGAGTGTGTTGCATCGTAATTTATTTCCGCCTGTGGACGTATGAGGAGCACAGCAGGAAAACCGGGTCCGAAAATAAAATATTTCGGACGACTGAGCTTCCGCCATCATTTGCGCAGACCACGTGGGGACAGGCGCCTGCTACGCAGTATGTCACAAGGCGAATAAAAAGCAAATGTTTTGCGTGGTGCAATCGGGCGCTGACGGCCCAAGAAGTCATCTCCGAGATAAGCGGGCCGGTGGTTGTTGGTGTAATGGGGGAGCAGAGTCGAGAACAGGCGCAGTGACTGTGGTCTCCCGGTCTTTGATTGACTTGGCTTTCGCCGCGCCACCGCAGTCCGGTTCGGCTTGGTTCTGTTTCCTGTTGCCGCTCGTCGAACCGGACCGGCAGATTTCCGGGCATCCGGCTCTCGGAAACGACACACCAGGTACCGTGGGACGCCGTCTGCGACTTCCCCTCGGGTGAGCGCGCACCCGCTGAAGTCCAGCGCCCTTCACGGCGCACGGTTTCGCCAGCTACTCTGGATCGCTCGTTCCCCGCAGTGAGGTTCGGCCCCAATGATCGATGATCGATGATCGACGATCGACGATCGACCAAACCCATCTCGCGACCGCCCCAGCTCCGATCGCTCGCAGGGCCTGGATCCTCAGAAAACGAAAATTATCCACAGGTCACGGTGCCACGAACCCTCAACTGGGCATATACTTCGCCACGCGTAGCAATACGCGCAAGGAGACTCCCCCATGAACAAAGCAAAAGCAATAGAAGTCCTGCTAACCGTTGTGGCACTGGCTGGTTTGTACAGTGCAATCTTGACGAGCACCTCGCCGCCTAGAAATTCTGCCAATCGAGCAGAACAGGCTGTGGTCGTTGCCGATGGCAGTGACCCGATGCCCTTGTGCCGCGGCAAAGGCTGCGCCAAATAGGCATAGGAAGCTGAATTCATAAGATCGACGTTGGGCCGCGCTAAATAGATGTTGCAGAGCGGTCGAGGGATAGGTATGCTTTCGAGCGTTACGTCTATGTAATGCAATGAACTGGTTAACATACGTGAACTGGCTCGCCGGTCCGCTGTTGCAGATCACGCTTGTGATCTTCATGATCCGGCGCAAGGTCCACGGGGTATTTCCCCGATTCTTCTCCTACATCGTGTTTCAGACCCTCAAGTCGGCATGCTTGTTTGTCGTGTACCGGTATTTCCCCGAGAACTACTTCGACGCTTACTGGGCCGGAAACGCTCTCAGCGTGGTCTTCGCGGTCGCGGTGATGGATGAAATATTGCACAGTCTCTTCAAGGAGTATGGAGGGATTCAGATTTTGGGAACGACCATATTCCGATGGTCGTGCGGGCTGCTCTTGCTGCTTGCTATCTTCGGTGCGTGGTCCGGTAGCGAAACCGGTGGAGACAGGGTGGTAGCGGCGGTATTTGCCTTTGATCGCAGCGTACGCCTGATGCAGGTTGGGCTCTTCCTGCTCCTGATGCTTCTTTGCCGCATTCTCAGAAATTGCTCGCGGCAACAGGTTTTCGGCATCGCGCTGGGATTCGGAGTCTTTGCCAGCGTTGAGCTAATCCTGGTGAGCTTCGTGATGTGGTACGGCAACAGTCACGCCGCGACGATCAGTCTCCTGAAGAGCACCTCATATAACGCCGTCACTCTCGTCTGGATCGGTTATCTGAAACAGCAGCCGCATCTGGTGCCAAAGGTTGAGCCGGCTGCTTCGCACGCGAATACCTTCGGTATGGCATTGTCCATGACAGCCGCGGTGGCGGACCCTGACGCGGGCTTTATGTTGAGGGTAGAGCAGGCCGTGGACCGGGTCTTGTCGCGCAGCGATTGGCCGAGACCAGCTACCCAGGGATCTCGGATCGTCAGCCGCAAACCCAATCCGGAAGAGAGCAACTGAACCTGATTTCCCCCGGTGCGCGAATGATGAAGTCCACGGCGAAGGAACTACGTACCGCGGCGAACTGGCCGCCAGAAGAAGGCCAGGTCGTTTCGTTAAAATCTTCCATCGCATCGGAAACGGCAATTCTCAAAGAAGTGCGTTGGGGTTTGGTCTGGCGAGATTTCATCCTTGAGGACGGACGAGTAATACCGGAGCACAGGATCGCGGGCTGTCCCCAGCCACAGGCGTGGCGCAAAGTCAGTGAGGTCACTGACCAGGAGCGAGAGGAGTGTGAGGAGCGGCTCCTTTCGATGGCGGGGGCCGGGATGGATCCTCGCAAACGGGACCAGTCTTTCTGGGCGGAGCTGAACCAGTATCTGGCATACACGTACCTCAGGTTCAAGCCGACAAGAGCAAAAGTGCAAGACACAGAGCGATGAAGGACTGGCCGGGAGCTGGAGTCTCAGGTCGAGGGAATGGAACGAGGTTTCGAACGGTGAGCCGATCCGATGATGAACCCGACGAGCTGCACGCTTGGAGAGTGCTCTCCGACGCCGGTCTGGTAGAAATAGGACCCGACGAATTTGCGGAAAGAATCAAAGACGTCAAACGTATCGTCACGGTACGCCTTCGCGAATTGCTGGATTTCAACACCGGCGTTCAAGAAAGGGAGTCCGCGGCGTACTCGCTGGGCACGCTCAAGGGATTAGAATTGAAGGTACTGGCGAGTGCTCCGAAGCCGCCAGACTCATCGAAGGTATGACCTTGTTCACGCAGGTAAACTCCCGCCGTCGCCCGGAGCATGCTTCTTCAACTGCTGATGCCGCCGCGCGATTCTCCACGCTGAAAACACTTCCGTGCCTGCAGGCCGTAAAAACTGCTACATGATCAAGGAACGCCCCCTCCGTTCCCGCCGGTAAGGAGGTCACTATGATCAGCGATGGTTCGAAGAAGCGATTCGAGAAAAATTGGGAAGAACTCGTCACAACCGCTTCAATGGAAACCGACCCCGAGAAGCTGGCAACGATGTTTGAGGAGATCTTTGCCGCTCTCGAAGAGCGGGAACGAAACCTGCCCCAGCGACAAGGTCCACCTGCCTGCTGAGAGTGTCCCACAGAGACTTGTCAACAATTCTTTTGGGATCATTTCCTCCAATCCCATGACTTTAGAAGCTGGGCCCGCGGAACTGCGGGTTTTTTTGTTTCTGATGGGGAACCGAGACCTAAAAAACAAATGCGGCTCGGGCCAGCCACCCAAGCCGCATTGTTATCGCGGACGTTCTGCCTGCCGTCTTTCGCCTTGGCGAAAGATCATCGCGCAACCTGCACTCCGAAGAGTGCTGCATGCTTTCGATGCTCACCTGAGGCTTGCGCTTCAGGGTTACGATTCAGCGCTCCCATCCTTCTTGGAAGAAGGATCGGGGAGGCCGCAAGGCCCGGGCACCAGCGCACTGGACATGCGCCAAATTTCCCCCGGTGACTCACTCTCGAGAACCACCGGCGACGCTGAATCCTTGTCGGAACAGAATCAGAACATCTCACGCTTTTGACTGCGAGCACTCTGCGGCAGCGGAAGCGTTAACGCAACGTTAAAATGCGGCTCCACTGTGTAAAAACTGTGAAGCGGAGGAACTTCCTGTGGAAAGGGAAGGAAAAAGCGGATGTTTATTCGCGCGACGACTGGGCGGGGGCCAACGGGCGGGCTTCGCCCGCCTGAACCGCTGACCACCCCAGCCCGCAAAAAGCGCGCGGTCTGGGGACCCCGGCGAGGGCGGCTGTCCCTACGCGAACTGTACAATACTTCCGATGATTGCTCACCTTCGCGGAACTGTTCTGGCAAAACATCCGAACCAGGCTATCGTCGAAACTCACGGGGTTGGTTATGACGTTGCGATCAGCGTGCCCACGTTTACGGAAATGCCGGCGGCGGGTGCCGAAGTCGCGCTCCACATTTATACGCATGTTCGCGAGGACGCGCTCAGTTTGTACGGATTTTTGCGTCTGGCCGAGAAACAACTTTTTGAGAAGCTGTTGACGGTGAGCGGGATTGGTCCGACGCTTGCGATCAAGATCCTGAGTGGAATGCCCGTCGACGAAATGGTGGGAGCGATTCGCGGAGGCGACCTGGCGCGGCTCACGCGCATTCCGGGGATTGGCAAAAAGACGGCGGAGCGCATGGTGCTGGAGCTGCGCGACAAGCTACCGGCGGCTGGAGCGACGGATACTTCAACGAGCGCTCGGCCGGCGAGTCCGGTCGAGGAAGACGTTATTTCCGCGCTGGTAAATCTGGGTTATCAGCGCGTGGCGGCAGATAAGGCGCTGTTGGCGGCGCGCGGCGGCAAGGGGCCTCAGAGTTTTGATGTGCTGTTTCGCGAGGCGCTGAGATCGCTGTCGAAGTAGGGCGTTAGTTGCCGACGAAGCGCAGATACAGGTCGCGGTCGTGGCGGCAGGTTTCCGCCATCTGCTTCACTTTTTCCCAGGCTTCTAGTTGGCTTTCATCGCGGACGCGATCTTTCGCGCGATCCCATTCCTTGAGAAACACTTCCATCTGCAGATGGTTGAACACGGTTTTGCCGAACGGATCAATGCCGCTGAGCAACAGGAAATCCGCATGGCCGGCATCGGGAACCACTCCGTGCAGCACAACCCATTCGCTGCGTTCTCCGAGATTGTCTTCCAGCTTTACCACCAGGGACATTGCTCGCCTCACGGCATGATGCAATCGTACTGGGCGCAATGTAACAGCCTCTGCGGGCGTTGTCCAAGCTGAGCCGCGTATCGAAAGTAACTGCGGATTGGTCACCGGAGCAGGTGAGCAATCCGTGGGCGAGGGCGCGCCGAGCTGCGCTCGGCTTGGGCAGCCGAGGGCGGCTGTCCCTGCGCCTTACGCTTCGTTTACGTGGGCGCCGTGTTGGAAGTGGTATTGCAGGATCTTCGCGGCTAAGGCAGGAGTTACCCCCTGGCCGCGTGCTTGCGCTTCGAAGGAGCGGACCACCTCTCCTCGACAGATGACTTCGGTGGCGGCGAGCCCGGCAATTTCTGTCGGCAGCACCAGGCTAATCTCCAGCTGAACGTGCGGAAGAAGTGATTCCTGTGCCTGGAACAGGAGTCCGGAGCGGCTGATGTTCTCGGTCGTGCCGGGGCGCCAGCTTTTTTCTCCGAGCGGACGATATTGCAACGGAAGATGGAGATTGAAGCGGCGAGCTCGGAACGGCGGAATTCTCTTTTCCGCTTGAACGCTTGACTCAGTGCTGCGGGATGACATTGCGACCTCCGCTGGAACGGGTTCGGAATCCAGCACTTCGCGGACGCGGTCTCGCAGAGCGGGAAGGCTGAATGGTTTCTGGAGCAAGTTAATGCCGGCATCGAGTGTGCCATCGTGACCAATGGCATTCTCGGCGTAACCCGACATGTAGAGCACGCGGACTTTGGGCAGCTGATTGGTCACTTGTGTGGCCAATTCGCGGCCATTCAGGCCCGGCATAATCACATCCGTGAGCAGAAGGTCGATCGAGGCGTGGTAGCCGTCGACGATCTGCAGAGCGGCGGCACCGTCTTCGGCTTCGAGAATCTTGTAGCCCTGGGTTTCCAGATACTGGCGGGCCAGGCGGCGCAGATTGATTTCATCTTCCACGAGGAGGACGGTCTCCTGCCCACGCTGGGCGCGGGGAAGGCCGGGAGACTCCGGCGCCGCGATGGCGTCCTCGCGGCTATCGACTCGCGGAAAATAGGCACGGAAGGCGGTGCCGCGTTGGGGCTGGCTGTCGACGAAAATAAAGCCGCCGCTCTGTTTCACGATTCCGTACACCGTAGAGAGGCCCAGGCCGGTGCCCTTGGCACCCTTGGTGGTGAAGAAAGGCTCGAAGATGCGCGACTGAGTTTCGTTGTCCATGCCAACACCGGTGTCGCTGATGGCGAGCATCACGTAGTTGCCGGCGGTGAGCGGGGCGTGCGTGCGCGCGAAGCTTTCATCGAGCGTGACGTTAGCCGTCTCGATGGTCAATTTGCCGCCCTGAGGCATGGCGTCGCGCGCGTTCACGGTGAGGTTCATGATGACCTGGTCGATCTGGCCAGGATCGGCACGGACGGCGCCGAGGACGGGGCTGGGAACCATGACCAGATCGATATCCTCGCCAATCATGCGGGTGAGCATTTTCAGGTTCTCGGCAACCACTTCATTCAGATCGAGCACCTTGGGAGCCAGCATCTGCTTGCGGCTGAAGGCCAGCAATTGCCGGGTGAGGGAAGTGGCACGCTGCGTGGCGTTGGCAATTTCCTGCGCCGGCCCGCGCAATCGGACATCGGGTCCGAGACGCTCGAGCAGAAACTCGGAGTAGCCGGAGATCACCATCAACAGGTTGTTAAAGTCGTGGGCGATGCCGCCGGCGAGGCGTCCGATCGCTTCCATCTTTTGCGCCTGACGCAGTTGCAGCTCCAGCATGCGGGTCTCGGTAACGTCTTCCATAAAAATCTCGTAGGTGCTGCCTTCTTTGCCGTTGGCAATCGATCGTCCGGAAATACGCGCTACGATGGCGGTGCCATCCTTGCGCACGCACTCGGTGGTCAGGTTGTTGAATTCCTTGCGCGCATGAAAATAATCGGCGGTTTGAAACCATTGCTGGGCATCGGCGTAAAGGCTTCCCAGATGTCTGCCGGTGAGTTCGGCGGCGCTGGTATAACCAAACATGGCGACCATCGCGGGGTTCGCGTCCTGCAGGGTTCCGAGGGCGTTGCAGCGGCAGATGCCGTAGGGCGCGTTCATGACCAGGGAGCGAAAGTTGCTCTCGGAGCGGCGCAGACGTTCCTGGGTAGCGCGGAGCGCGGCGTTGAACCAGCAGATCAGCAGGGCAACGGCAAAGAACAAGGCGAGATGGGCGATCGCCTTGTGATACTCGTGTGGGGTCTGGTCTCCAGTCAGCGAATAATAGGCGCTGACGGTGAGCGCAAACGAGGTGGCGGCGAGTCCGGGCTTCCATCCTCCGTACCACGCGCTGACCATCACGGCGACGGCGAAGACCACCAGGCGGCTCTCCGCCATATCGGAGAAAAACAAGGTTGGGATCAACGCCAGGACGGTGCTGAGCAGAGCGACTCCGTAGCGCAGGATGGGAGCGCGCGCCGGAGCGACGACGAAGCTGCGGATGAGGGGGAGTTTCATTCGCATAGATTCATGTTATGCGCCGGTCCCGCTAGCGAGCGAGTTACGGCAGTCCACCGCATTTTCCCGGCGGCACAGTGGCCAGAGGTACACCTCCCCGGATGAAGCGGCCAGACACCACCTGGGGAGCAAAGTCGAGAGACAAGCAAACGTCTTGCCCACAGCCTAGTCTCATATGATGTTTTTCGCAAAACTCGCAGGTACAAAACGGCGGCAGAGGAACATAGTCTTGCAACAGGACTTGCAACATAGCCCGGCAAACGACGAAACTAACGGGGCATCGCAGGGACTACGGCAGGGAACAGTACGGGGAAAACCGGAATGAATATCGGCTTTTTCGGGGGCAGCTTCGACCCTATCCATCGTGGACACCTGGCACTGGCCCAGGCGGCCGCCAGCCGCCACTCTCTGCGGCAGGTGCTGTTTGTGCCGACCAACGTTCCACCCCACAAACAGAAACAACCGCTCACCGCGTTCATCCATCGTTATGCCATGGTGGCCCTAGCCACGCGGGACGAACGGGGATTTGTGCCGTCGCTGCTCGAACAAGCGGAGACAGCTGCCCCGCTTCGCTCCGCTGCACAACGGGGGG
>Ga0209274_10001538_pt1 | contig 11740 bp, 12 predicted proteins | sample HubBroMetageREF1_FD_188343 | JGI IMG/M metagenome (GOLD analysis project Ga0209274, IMG submission 188343) | Reference soil microbial communities from the Hubbard Brook experimental Forest, New Hampshire, USA - Hubbard Brook CCASE Soil... | ecosystem: Environmental > Terrestrial > Soil >...
ACTTGCTTGCCAAAATCGGTCAGGCCGTTGTGCGCGGGCTTGTCCGTGGAAGCGTCCGCCCAATCGGTATTCACGGTGTGCGTCAGCGTCATATAACGCACGCCCAGCGCGAAAAATTGGTCCAGGTTCGCGAGCGAGTTGTTGATCATGTGCCCGCCCTCGACGCCCATCAGCACCGCGATCTTGTTCGCAGCCTTGGCGCGGCGAATTTCGTCGGCCGTGGTGCACAAAACCAGATCATTCGGATGCCGCGCCACGGTTTCGCGCACCGCGGCAATCTGATCGAGCGCGCGCTGCACCGCCGTGGGTCCCGTAACCGTCCCGGGTATCCAGATCGAGAAGAAAATCGCGCTCAGGCCACCTTCGCGCATGCGCGGGATGTCCACGCTGCCATCGCTGTGCCGCACGCCGAAATCGAATTTCGGATCGAGCAGCCGCTGCGTGGTGTCGTCATGCGTATCCACCACGATGGACTGAAAATGCAGCTCGCGCGCCGCCGGCGAAATATTCGTTTGCGTTTGCGATCTAGTAGTCACCGCCACCAGCGACAAAACTCCTCCCAGCAGCACACAAATTGCAAGCAAACCGCTACGTTCCATTCATCCCCCACAGCACGAGCATTCATTGGGATTCTACAACCCGTGGCGATAAAACAGAAAGACCGCGCGACGCGAGGCTCACGAACCTCGGAAGAAACTTTTCACCGCGTGCAGCAGCACCTGGCCGTTCACCGCCGCCAAAGATTCCGTCAGCGGAATGCCTTTGGGGCAAACTTTCACGCAGTTCTGCGCGTTGTCGCAATCTTCGATGCCGCCGGGCCCCATCAGCGCATCCAACCGCCCGCCCGCGTGCATTTCGCCCGTGGGATGCATATTGAATAGACGCACCTGGCTGACGATCGCCGCGCCCACAAAATTAGAATGCTCATTCACCTTGGGGCAAATTTCCAGGCAATTCCCGCAAGTGATGCACTGCGAAAGCGCGTAGCCCACTTCCTGCTTTTCCGGCGCCATGCGCGGGCCGGGACCGATGTCGTAGGTCCCATCAATCGGAATCCAGCACTTGGTGCGTTTTAAATTCTCAAACATTGAACTGCGATCCACCTGCAAATCGCGAATCAGCGGAAACTTTGTGAGCGGCTCCAGGCGAATCGGCTTCTCGAGATCGTCCACCAGCGCCGTGCAGGCCTGCCGCGGTTTGCCGTTGACGATCATCGCGCAGGCACCGCAAATTTCTTCCAGGCAGTTCGCTTCGTAGCTCACTGGAGTGGATTCGCTGCCGCTTCGGGTGAAAGGTTTTTCGGCGATGTCGCGGAGGCAGATGATCACATTCATGTGCGGCCGGTAGCGCAGCTCGTATTCTTCCCAGCGCACGACTTCATCCGGCCGCTGTTGCCGCTTGATCTTCACGATGAAAGTCTTATCGGCCATGATGCCTCGCTTTCCCGGCCCGCTACTTCGCCGCCGTATATTTCCGTTCGCGCAGCGGAATCAACGAAGTGTCCACCGCTTCATAATCCAACTTAATTTTTCCGCCGTCCCAGCTCGCTATGGTCGTCTTCAACCAATTCGCATCGTCGCGATTCGGGAATTCCGGCTTGTAATGCGCGCCCCGCGTTTCGTTGCGCGCGATCGCCCCCAGCGTGATCACTTTGGCGAGGATCAGCATATTGCCCAGCTCGCGCACGAAATTCAGTGTCTGATTGGACCACTGCGTGCGGTCCTGCAAATTAATGTGCTTGAAACGCTCGCTCAGTTCGTCGAGCTTCACCAAGGTCTTTTGCATGGCGGCGTTGTAACGGATCACAGTCACGTTCTCCGTCATAATGTCGCCCATCTCGCGCCAGATGGTCAGCGGATTTTCCGTGCCAGTATGCTGGTTCAGCAGTGCATCCGAAATATCCTGCTGGCGCACGCGCTCGCGCTCATAGACGGCAGGCGAAGTGTTCTCGCAACCCGATTCCAGGCTGCGCGCATAACGCACCGCGGCAGTTCCGGCAATTCCCCCGCCGTAAATGCACGAAACCAGCGAATTCGCGCCCAGCCGGTTCGCGCCGTGATATTGGTATTCGCATTCACCCGCGGCGTAAGCCCCTGGAATGTTGGTAGCCTGGTTTTCGTTGTCCACCCACAAGCCGCCCATGGTGTAATGCATCGCCGGAAAGACTTTCATCGGCTCCACGTGCGGGTCCACGCCTACGAATTTCTGGTAAATTTCCAGGATTCCTTCCAGCTTGCGCTCCAGCACTTCGCGCGGAATATGCGTCACGTCCAGATAGACGGCAGGCTCGCCGGCCAGACCCAGCTTCATCTCGTACACAACCTTGTGAATCGCGCGCGTGGCAACGTCGCGCGGCACCAGGTTTCCGTACTTCGGATACCACTCCTCGAGAAAATAAAAGCGTTCGCCGTCCGGAATATGTTTCGCCGGCCGCGGATCCTGCGCAGTCTTGGGCACCCACACGCGCCCGCCTTCTCCTCTCGCTGATTCGCTCATCAACCGCAATTTGTCTTCGCCGGGAATCGCGGTGGGATGCACCTGGATGAATTCGCCGTTCGCGTAGTACGCGCCCTGCTGGAATAAAGCCGATTGCGCCGAGCCAGTGCAAACTACGGAATTCGTCGAGCGGCCAAACACCGCGCCGATGCCGCCGGTGCAGAAAATCGCGGCGTCGCAAGCGAACGTCTTTATCTCCATGGTCTTCAAATCCATGGCGCAGACGCCGCGGCACACACCGGCATGATCCAGCACAGCCGAAAGAAACGTCCAGCCCTCGAATTTTTTTACTTTGCCTTCGGCTTCGAAGCGGCGGACTTGTTCATCCAGCGCGTACAACAATTGCTGCCCCGTGGTCGCACCCGCAAAAGCTGTGCGGTGATACAAAGTGCCGCCAAATCGCCGAAAATCCAGCAATCCCTCGGGCGTGCGATTGAACATCACGCCCATGCGATCCAGCAGGTCAATAATCGCCGGCGCGGCCTCGCACATGCCCTTCACCAGCGGCTGATTGGCCAGAAAATCGCCGCCGTAGATGGTGTCGTCGAAATGCTTCCAGGTGGAATCGCCTTCCCCCTTCAAATTCTTCGCCGCGTTGATGCCGCCCTGCGCGCACACGGAATGCGAGCGCTTCACCGGCACGATCGAAAACAGTTCCACTGGCACACCGGTCTCGGCCACCTTGATCGCAGCCATCAACCCGGCCAGCCCGCCGCCCACAATGATAATTTTCGGCTGCCTCATTGGACGTAGCTCCCCAGCGGGAACGCCCCGTAATGCAGCGCGAGCGCGATCGCGACGCCCACGAAAGTAAATGTCACCGCGACAGCCGCGCCGAACCATCCCGCGGCGCGTTGCGCCGAAACGCTGACTGCAATTCCCCACTTGCACGCAAAATTCCACAGCCCGTTGCCCAGGTGGAACGAAGCGCAGGTGATTCCGACGATGTAAAACGTGAGATACCAGGGATTCATCAAGTTCCGCTGCACGTCGGCGTACGTCGTGACGCCGTGTCCCAGAAACCGCTCAGTGTACAAATGCCAGCCGATGAAAACGAAGGCGATCAGGCCGGTCCAGCGCTGCAGCACGTACAGCCAGTTGGCCATCCAGGGATGTCCGACGGCGTTCGACTTCCCTGTCCACCAAATGTAAATGCCGTAAAGCCCGTGAAACAGGATGGGAATGAATAGCACGCACGTTTCGACGATGATGCGCCAGGGAATCTGCTGCAGCTCACGCGAGACGTCGTTGTATTTGCCGACGCTCACCAGCGCGTAGCTGTTCGACCAGAAATGCTCGGCCAGGAATGCTCCAATTGGTATTACGCCGCTGAGGGACTGCAATTTGTCGAGGAGATAACTCGTCTTAGAATCAGTCGCTGCAACCGACATGCACACTCCAAGCGCGTCGAACGCTAACCTGCAGAAGTTTCAGTATAGTTGCGCCCGCAAAAGTTTGCAAGAAGCTGAGAGCAACGGTAGCAGCTCAATTTCTGGTTTGATTACGCGACGCTCTTGGAGTTGGCACGCTCGAACTTCCCAGAAGCTGACTTTCTGGCCCGCAATAACTGTCGCGGTAGGGACGACCATCGCTGATCGCCCCCCGCACAGATCCGTACGAGCGCGTCTACGCATACGGCTCTTAGGAAGGATGCGTGGCGTAGAAGCGTGCATCGGGATAAGGGTGCAGAACGCGGGGGGGCGGAATCCACCGATTCAAGACTGGGCTTAAGCGTTCCCAACGCATCTTTGCGCGCTGACTGCGGCGGACCAAAACGCTCTGCCAGAGCCTGCACACACGAAGTTTGAAGATGCGCAACTGTGTCGTGTTCCCGGGGACTGCGTGGTATTGGTAATAACCCAGCACAACCTTCCGGAGCCATGCAGCGACTTCGGCCATGCGATCATGCATCCGGCGTTGAAGCTCAACCTTGATGGCTTTGAGTTTCGCAACCATTCGCTTTTTCGCAGTGATCCGCCATACGGTGAAGGTTCCGCTCTTGTGGCGTTGCCCACAATAGTGGGTAAAGCCCAAGAAGGTGAAGGTCTCTGGTTTTCCCTCTCCCCGCTCTTTCCGGTCGCGAGCTGCCAACCGCCCGAACTCGATCAGTCGGGTCTTGTCCGGATGTAATTCCCAGCCGAACTTCGCCAGCCGTTCTCGGAACTCTTTCAGACAACGTTCGGCTGAAAGCCCGCCACAAGATCGTCGGCATAACGGACGACTATTACGTCGCCCTTTGCCACCTTCTTGCGCCAGACATCAGCCCAGAGATCGAAGAGGTAATGAAGGTACACGTTGACGATCAGCGGTGTTGCCACTGCTCCCTGCGGCGTACCCAGTTTCGTCTCTGACCATTGACCATCTTCCGATACTCCCGCCTTTAGCCATTTCCGGATCAGGCAAAGTATCCTCCGATCGGCCACCCGGTGTTCGATGAACTTCATCGTCCCGTCGTGGCTCAGGTTATCGAAGAAGCCACGGATGTCGGCATCAAGCACCCAGTTCACCCGCGTCCGCTGAATGCCCACCGTCAGCGCGTCCAGCGCCTGATGCGGGCTGCGACCGGGACGAAACCCGTAAGAGAAGCCTTTGAAGTCGACCTCATATATCTGGTTGAGGATCGTCACCACAGCCTGTTGAACAATTTTGTCCTCCAGCGCCGCGATGCCCCACGGACGTTGCCGTCCGTCAGCTTTCGGAATAAAGACTCGCCTCGAAGGTTTTGCCCGATACGCTCCACGGTGCACCCTGCTGTGCAGATCGACGAGTCGATCTGCCAGCCCGGATTCATACTCCTGCCAGGTCACCCCGTCTACTCCAGGCGAAGCCTTACGGAGAAGCGCGTAGAAGCTGTCGCGGAGTAACTCGACGCTCAGGTGGTGGAGCAAAGCGGTGAACCGCTCCTGCTTTCTTTCCCTTGCTACTTTCCGCACACCGTCCAACCTCTGGGACATGAGCTTCCCGCTCTGTGTCGGTTGAGTGTTGGGTTGTCGGGTAGGACGATGGCGCGGAGCGGGCTTCGAATGATGCCACCGTTTCCATCGTCCCCCCTAAAATTCCGTACGGCGAGTTTTCCTCAGTACGGCTTCAAGGCCGGCATTTGGGTGAGGCCTTCCCGACCAACCAGAATCCTCGGATCATCGGTTTGCCATCGCCCATCGTGCCAGCGCCCAGAGCGTTGACTCCCCGTTCTGTGCCGGGAAACGCGCTGCGATTGTGCACGTCCGTTCGAGCGGCTTCTGCCGCTCTACCCCAGGGCCCTCGCTCCGGACCGGGTTATGCTCTCTCGGTCCATCATCACTTAACTGGTCCCATCCGTCCCACTCGTAGGCACACCACGATTTCACCGACTTAGCGGCTTATACCTGATGCCCTCGCTGTGCGCCAGATACTTCGGCGCCTAGGCGACCCACGAGTGGATCCGAGCTTTCGCTGGTGTTCTCTATCGGCATGTCGCCCTCTGAGACCCCGGGAAGTCCATCGGCTGCCTGCACCCAGTTCCTTTGCCGACGACGCTGCCCTTCGACCATCGTTCACGGTCTCGGCACTTCCTTCTTCCCCCATCCTCCGATTCTCGTGGGGGGGAGATTTTCGGGGCTTGCCTACGGTTCGCTTTCGCTACGACCTGTCGATTTGCTCGCCCCCTGTCGGAGCTGACCAGGTTTTCACCAAGCCAACGGGGACTTTTACTCCCGGGCTTCCGACGGATTGGTCACCCTTTCCGCCGCCGGATATAACTACAGGGCAACTGGGCAAGTTTCCCTGACGGGTCTTTCACCCGCTAGATCACCAACTAGCTTCGCTGCACGAGCGATGTTCTCCTTCGTCTGTGCCCTTCCCTCCCCGGCCTCCGCAGAAGGTCTCCCTCCTTTGTTCGGCTGGCTCACAGGTACTACAGCACAGTCCGACTTTTCCAGCACGTCCATGTCCGCGGTGCGGCTGGTGGCCTTCGCGGACCGGTCTTGATCATCTGACCATGGCGCCCTGGCGATCTCCAGGTTCTCGTGCATGTTGTTTCTCAGCGTGCGCGGGTTCTTAGACTACGCAGGACCGACAGTCCCCTCGCGATTTGCGTGGGCTGCCGTTTTGCCTTCCTCCTACTCGGAATGAAGTCGGCATCCTGATCTACGGGCTTTTCGCAGCTCAATCGCCCCGCCCACCGATGCCTCTGTCTACGCTTCAAGCGTCGCCTCGCGATGACGCCTGCAAGACTCGAGGTCAGGATGGATTCGCTACTTCCTTTCCTGTAGGGCTCTTTCATCCTCTACAACATGCCGGTTTATCTCTGCGCTCTCCGGTTTGCCCGTCATTCGGGAGGAATCGGGAGAGCTGAAATCTTCGGAAAGTTGAAATGGACTACAGTACGCCCGAAGCTGCATCGACCCCCGGACGTGACATAGTAGAGCAGCTTGCGGCGAAGGGCCGTCTCCCAGTCAAGAGTTATGAGCCAAAGGAGAGCAGGTGTGAATTCAACCAAACAGACAGCGAGAGTCGCGGGCGTGCTGTACTTGGTGAACGGGTTGACGGGCTTCTTCGGCATCATCTATGTCCCCAGCAGACTGATGGTATCTGGTGAGGCCGGTGCAATTGCCCAAAACATCCTCGCTTCCGAGAGGCTTATTCGCCCCGGCATCGTCTCCGAACTGATCTGTGCGGTCGAATTTATCTTCCTGCTCTGGGCTCTGCACCGACTACTTGCCGGCGTGAACAAGACTCATGCTTCGCTGATGGTGATTCTGGGTCTGGCCTTCGTTCCCGTTATGTGCGTGAATGTGCTGAATGAGATCGCGGCCCTAACGCTTTTGCGCGGTGCGGACTTCCTGTCGGCATTGGGCCGAAGCCATGGCCATGCTCTTCCTCGATTTGCATCGCTACGGATACGTTATCGGCTGGATCTTTGGCCCCTGGCTTTTCTTCTTCGGGCCGCTTGTATTTAAATCGGGTTTCCTTCCCCGCATCCTGGGCGTACTGCTGATCGCGGCGTGTTTCGGCTACTTGGCGGACGGCCTTACACCGTTGCTTCTGCCGAGTTTCGCGAACCTTGTGGGCCGAATCGCGAACATCCCGCTGACGCTGGGCGAACCAGCGATTATTTTGTGGCTTTTGATTATGGGAGCAACAGATCCATCATGGGAAGCCGCGGAATAAAGTGAGTCGAACCCCCGGCGCTGGGATTCACGTGCGATGGAATCCGGCCGAGTAGTCGGCAAACCGGAAGTTGGCCAGAAACAGGATTCGCGGAAGCACCCACAGGCTTCTTCGAAGCGGACCAGGAGGCGCGTTTCAGTTCATTTCTCTCGCTTGAAAAATCGAATACAGAACAGCCGCAATGATAACCGCGGTAAAGAATAGCCAAAGCAGGGGAACCTGTCTAAAGAACCAGTGCATTTTCTGTCTCCGTCGATTCTGCACACCTGTACCGTCTCTAGTTTGATCGTCGGGACGCCGATTCCGTTGACCGGGATTTTGACCAACGGCGCGAAGTATCCAACACCCCCTGCCAGTGTCGCCGGACTACCACGCAAGCGGCCAGCCCTGGCGACAAACGCGGTTCTGGGAGGGCCCGCCACTCATTCCGAGATGTGCTATCTTGCCAAGCAAGGCGGCTGCTGAGTTAAAAATGAATCGCCCCGGAAACGCTGCGTAGTGCCGATGGAAGGAAACGCTCATGGATCTACAACTGGTAGGCAAAAAAGTATTGGTGACGGGCTCCACCGCTGGAATCGGTTTCGCGACGGCCACGGCATTCGCGGCCGAAGGCGCGTCGGTCGTCCTGAACGGCAGAACGCCGCAGCGGGTGGACGCCGCCATCGCGAACATTCGGAAATCGCATCCCAAAGCGGATGTGTCAGGCGTCGCGAGCGACGTTGCGAACGCGGCAGGTTGCGCGAAACTCATCCAGGCCCTGCCCAGAGTCGATATCTTGGTCAACAACATGGGGATTTTTGAACCGATACCTTTCGAGAAGATTCCGGATGAAGATTGGTTCCGTCTCTTCGAGGCCAATGTGATGAGCGGCGTGCGGCTTTCGCGCCATTATCTTTCGGGAATGCGCGAGAAAAATTGGGGACGAATCCTGTTCGTCTCCTCCGAATCCGCGGCGCAGATTCCCGCTGAGATGATTCACTACGGTATGACCAAGACGGCGCAAGTTGCCGTGGCGCGAGGCATTGCCGAAACCGTCGCAGGGACCGGGATCACCGTGAATAGCGTTCTCGCAGGGCCTACCCGTTCCGAGGGAGTGGAAACTTTCATCGCCCAAATGGGAGCGGGCGGCGACTCCAAGGCCTTCGAAGCGGAATTCTTCAAGAGTGTTCGCCCCACGTCTCTCCTGAAGAGATTCGAAACCGTCGAAGAAGTCGCCAACATGATCGTGTATCTCGGCAGTCCGCTTGCTTCCGCGACCACCGGATCCGCCCTCCGCGTTGAAGGCGGCGTAGTGCGAGCAATCCTCTAATCATGATTCCTGAGCCACGGCGTCCTCGGAAACTGGCCACCACTAGTGCGGCGCCTGTCGTCCAACACCGGTCCAGCACCAAAACCCCGGCTTGCGGCACATGCGTCGAAACAGACCCCGAAAGTAGTTGTTATGTCTTGCGTCTTGCGTCTCACGTCAACTGGAAGTTGTTGAGAACCGCTAAAGCGCACACCTCAATTTCCACAGATGCCCTTCACCAGCCGGTTTCCTAGAATTTCATGGGTCCGGCGGCGTTTTACGTCCGCTTTTGCGCGCCGCATATATCTCGCGGTTGTTATTTTGGTGTTCGCCGTCACCGCCCCAGCGCGCCTGCGAACATATGTCCGCACACGAAGAATCCACGCAGCTTTGAATGGCTTGCAGCGCCTGCAAATCGATCAAACCACAGAGGACGAACTGCTGCGAACGGTTCCCTATCTGGTTCGCGGCCAGCGGGACAGGACGGAGGGAACGAGTACGGTACGGACCTATTGCGTGGTGATCTCGAATGAATCCAATTTGGAATTCTTGAACAGATTTGCGTTCGACGGGCCTGGCGATTGGTTGCCGCGCGCATGGCTGTTCACCGTCGCGGATTGGCTGGGCTTCCGCTTTCTGAGATTCAGTGCCGCAGTAATATTGCTGGACGGAAAGGTTTCCAGCATCCGATTCGGAATAGCTCCTGAATTCATGGCCCCCAGGCCGTTCGGCGAAATCCTCGCAGTGGAGAGCTTTCACGGATTCTGGAGTTCGCATCACCGTCCGATCGACGTCACTAGTTCCGACGACGAGAGTCCCCAGTATCGAATCGCGGGCGGGAACGAACCCAGGCGCATGGGACCTAGCGGCAGTAAGGACTCTCTGCACGTCACCTCCGCTTTCGATGCGTCGGCCGATCTGACGTCTCGCGCTTTCAAGGTCGACTTAAGCTGCTTCTGGGGCTTGCTCGGCTGCCGCACTCCCGGACAAATCGCGCCGCTCGCGTGGCAAGACAAACAAGCGATTGACGCCGCCGCAGTTGCTCGTTTGAAGAGCGGCGAACCTTGCCCCGATCGCATTCTAGCCGGAAGAGTACGATATCTGCTCGGTCTTGACCTGCTTCTTCTGGAAGTAACGAATACTCGAAGGGAGAAAATCAATGAAGAGGGCCAGGACCTGGACGAACATTACTCGGACTATCGCGTCGTAGAAAACTTGCGCGGAAATTTTGAGAGGACCTGGAACTCGGTACGTTGCAGAGAGTGGATCCCCTCTCCCGCCGATCCGGGCCATATGATTTTCAACCCCGCCAGAAACTTGCCGCTAAGGCCCGGAGATCGTGAACTGATGTTTACCAACCTCGATTTCAATTCCTGCGCCGCGGTTCCAGCGACGCCATCTGCATTGTCCGTTGTGCGCGGCGCGGCACCCGCCCCAAAGCGCGCGGAGGATGAAGCGCTTCCCCGCATGCTGCTGTAGTGCAAACTCGATTCGCTGCGCCAAAGCGCCAGAGCAACTTGGCAATTGGCCCGCTTCCCCACGATCTGATTCCACGCGGCCAGCTCCGTGCGCTAGTCACTAGCTATCCTTTGGATACAAGCCGCCGATTGCGTCGTAGCGGCCTCCGCGCGCAATGCTAGACTGACCCAAAAGAGAACATCATCGACATGTCCAGCGAATCTATCAACGACTTGAAAAGATGGGTCGGCGAAGTTATCCGCCAAAGTTCGGATGGCGAGTTCGTGGGACTAAACCGCGTGGTGGACATGGTCAGCAAGAACTTCGCGGTGCACCCGCACGAAGTGGCGATCCTGGTGATCACCGAGGACGACCGCTTCCTTCGCTTCGTCGTGCCCGAGAAGCTCCGACAAGTGGGCCAGATTCCACTCACCAGCACGAATTCCCTGGCGGCGCGCACCGTGCGTGAAAAGCGCCCCGAAGTAATCAATCATTTCGCGGTGGTCCCGCACTCTTCCGTGTTTGAAGCCGTGCCCATCACCGAAGACGAGCGCGGCGAAGCCATCCAGAAGATCATGAGCGCGCCCATCCTGCAGGAGCGCAAAGTCGCCGCCGTGATTCAAATTTCGCGCAAAGGCAAGACCGCCGCCGACGCCGGCCCCGATTTCACCCATCCCCAGCTGCGCGAATTGAAGATCGTCGCGGACACGCTCGCGCCTTGCGTCCCGCTCTTCAGCAAGCAATAATCGGATGTCGCCGGCAGCCCGCACACGCTCCCGCTGGAAATTCAGCCACGCGAACACCGACCGAAACTTTTCCGGCTGTGGCGGGTTACATCGCACGGAGACAACTCCGGGCGGACATTCCGCCATCAGGTATAGGGGATTCTGGAACAGGCTCGCGGGTCCGGTGATGGTTGCCGGCGCCTGAAGCCTCCCGTGGAGTTGGCGCATCTCCATAGGCGTACCACAGGAGTAATCGATGAACGTCGAACAAATCAGCCGCAAGGCGCGCAATCAATGGAGTAGCCGGACGATTGGCGTCCTGGCATTAGGCGTAATGCTGTGTGGCATCCCCGCTCTCGCGCAACAGGACCCGCAGAGTCCGCCCGCGACGGCACCTGCCAACTCGCAGGCCGGCGCCCCGGCGAACGTCCCGCAAACTCAGCCGGACCAAGCGATGCCGCCGCAGCAGGAGCAGCAGGATCAGCAGCAGCAACAAAATCAAGCCGTGCCACCGCAACAGAATCAGCAGGGCCAAGACCAGCAACAAGACCAGCAGGCAGCACCTCCGCCTCCGCCACCGGATCAATCCGGGCCGCTACCTCCTGCTCCCGCACCGCAATATGAG
>Ga0209274_10001544_pt1 | contig 11721 bp, 10 predicted proteins | sample HubBroMetageREF1_FD_188343 | JGI IMG/M metagenome (GOLD analysis project Ga0209274, IMG submission 188343) | Reference soil microbial communities from the Hubbard Brook experimental Forest, New Hampshire, USA - Hubbard Brook CCASE Soil... | ecosystem: Environmental > Terrestrial > Soil >...
GTATGCGGACTCGCTGGAACGCCTACTGGAGGAAACGGTGCTGCTGTTGCACCGGCCCGAAGCAGAGCTCTCCGAATCGCAACGGGAGCTTCTAAGAGCCCTGCGCCAGAGCGCCTCCGTGCTGGCGGGCAAGAGGGTTTTGGTGGTGGACGACGACGTGCGCAATATCTTTGCGCTATCGACGGTTTTGGAGCAGCACGGTCTCCAGGTCGTGCACGCTGAGAATGGCCGCGCGGGCATCGAAATGCTCCTCAAGACGCCGGGCATCGATGGCGTTCTAATGGACATCATGATGCCCGAGATGGACGGCTATGAAACGATGCGGGCAATCCGGCAAATTGCGGAATTCCGGGCGATCCCTATCGTGGCGGTGACGGCCAAAGCCATGAAAGGGGATCGGGCCAAGTGCATAGACGCGGGCGCGTCGGATTACATTACCAAGCCCGTCGATCTCGAACAATTGTTTTCCGTGTTGCGCGTGTGGTTGGTTCGGGCGCATGACTCGCCGCCGGCAGCCATGACGGTCGCTGGATAAATAACATGCCGGCCAATGGAGTGCAACTCGCTCGAGAGCCCGCCCCTGAACGGAGGATGAAGATCCTTCTGGTGGACGATACGCCGGAGAACCTGGTTTCCCTGGAAGCGACGCTTAGTGGCTTGGGTCAGGAATTGGTGCTGGCGAATTCCGGAAGGGAAGCGCTCCGGCACGTTTTGAACGACGACTTTGCGGCGATATTATTAGACGTGAGAATGCCCGATATGGACGGGTTCGAAACCGCCGAACTGATTCGAAGCCGCCCGCGATCGCGCGAGATCCCTATTCTCTTTCTAACCGGGTACAGAAACGAAGAACACTTGTTTCGAGGTTACGATCTCGGCGCGGTCGATTTCCTGTTCAAGCCCATTGTTCCCGAAATTCTTCGTTCCAAAGTGGCTGTTTTTGTGGAACTCAGCCGCAGCAACGCCAAGCTGAAGGAACAAGCCGGAGTGCTGCAGAAGGCGGAGCAGCGATTCCGTTCGTTGCTGGAGGCGGCGCCCGACGCGATGGTGATGTGCCGTGTCGACGGCGAAGTGGTCATGGTCAATTCGCGGACCGAGCTCCTGTTCAACTGTGGCAGGGACAAATTGATGTCCAAGAATTTCAGAACTTTGGTGCCAGGTTGGGGATTCCATTTGCCGGAGGCCTGGGACGACGACTCTGGCGCGGCGGCGGTTGAACCCGTGCAACAAAGAGTGGAGTTGCATGCTTTCCCGGAGGGCCGGGCGCCGTTTCCGGTAGAGATCACGTTCAGCCCATTACACACCGAGGAAGGGGTGGTAGTTACCAGCGCCATACGCGACATCAGCGAGCGCAAGAGAACCGAGGAGCAGATTCGCCAACTGAATACGAGCCTGGAAGAACGCGTCCTGGAGCGAACCGAAGCATTGATGCGTTCCAACGAGGAGCTGCAGCAGTTTGCGTACGTCGCCAGCCACGACCTGCAGGAGCCGTTGCGCACTGTCTCGGTTTACGCCCAGCTTTTGGCGGCGCGGTACAAGGGGCAGCTCCAGGGAGATGCGGACCAGTTCATCAGTTTCATTGTGGAGGGCGCGGATCGCATGGAGAGACTGATCCACGACTTGCTGGATTTTTCGCGTGTGGAAGCGAGGGGCGCCGACTTCTTCACTAAGATAGGTTGCGATACGGTGTTGGACGACGCAATCCGCAACCTGAGATCGTCGATCGAAGAGAGCGGTGCGACGATTACACGGGGGGGCCTGCCGGTGGTGAAAGGCGATGCGATCCAGTTGACGCGGCTATTCCAGAATCTGCTGGCCAACTCCATCAAGTACCGAAGCGGGGAGGCGCCGCGCATCCACGTGGCCGCGGATGGCACGGGTAGCGAGTGGCGCTTTTCGGTAAGAGACAACGGAATTGGAATCGAGCCCCAGTATACGGAGAAAGTCTTCGGTATTTTCAAGTGTCTGCAGCCTCGGGATAGAAGCTCTGGAAACGGGATGGGATTGGCCATTTGCCGGAAGATCGTAAGCCGCCACGAAGGACGCATCTGGGTTGAATCCGAGTTAGGCAAAGGCGCGACATTTTTCTTCACATTGCCGGGGAATGCCTGAAGGATCCTTGTGGGGCGGGCTGTCCTGCCACAACGCCACTTACTTTTCTCATGACCGAACACCTACAGTTTATGAGTATCCCGAGTTTTGAGAAAAGTAAGTGGCATTGGGCAATTATTACCAGGCGATCCCCGCCATAGCTTCGGGCTTCACCCACTCGTCAAAGTCCTCTTCGGTCAAATATCCCAACCGTATGGCTACCTCGCGCAAGCTGCCGCCCTCGCGCTGCGCGGTCAACGCGATTCGGGCCGCCTTCTCATACCCGATGTGCGGGCTGAGCGCCGTAACCAACATCAGGGAACTCTCTAAGTGCTCTTGAATGCGGCTGGTGTTCGGCTGGAATCCTCGTGCGCAGCGCTCTTCAAAGGAGCGGCAGCCATCGGACAGAAGTTCGATGGATTCAAGCACGTTGTGTAAGATGACCGGCTTGAACGCATTGAGCTGGAAATTGCCCTGCGAGCCGGCGAAGGCCACCGCGTGATCGTTACCAAAGACCTGTACCGTCACCTGGGTCAGAGCCTCACACTGCGTGGGGTTGACCTTACCGGGCATGATCGACGAGCCGGGCTCGTTGGCGGGCAGACTGAGTTCACCGATTCCCGCGCGCGGGCCGCTGGCGTACCAGCGCAGATCGTTGGCAATTTTCATTAGGGCGCCGGCTAAGGTACGTAACGCGCCGCTTGCCGTCACCATGGCATCGTGCGCCGAGATCGCGGCGAATTTGTTCGGAGCGGCCACGAATGGACTGCCGGTTTCCTCGGCGATCTTGCGCGCAACAGCCTCTCCGAAGAGCGGTGGCGCATTCAAACCGGTGCCGACAGCGGTGCCGCCGATCGCCAGTTCATAGAGACCAGGCATGGCTTGGCGGATATTGCCGATCGCGCTATCCAGTTGCGCCACCCAGCCGGAAACCACCTGCCCGAGCGTAACAGGCGCCGCATCCTGCAAATGCGTGTGGCCCACCATGACCAGGCGCGCGTACTGCTCAGCCTTCGCTGCCAGAGTGTGGCGAAGAGTGGCAAGCGTCGGGATCAGGGCGGCCTCCAGTCGATCCACTGTAGCCAGGTGCATCACAGTTGGAAACGTGTCGTTGGACGATTGGCTGCGATTGACGTCGTCGTTCGGATGAATAGGCGTTTTCGATCCCACGACGCCGCCCAGCATTTGAATCGCCCGGTTGGCGATTACCTCGTTGGCGTTCATGTTGGACTGTGTGCCCGACCCGGTTTGAAATACGACTAGGGGGAACTCGTCGTCCCACCGGCCGTCGATCACTTCTTGTGCCGCGCGCACGATCGCGGCGGCTTTCTCCTGCGGGACTTCGCCGAGTTCGCCGTTCGCCAAAGCGGCGCACTTCTTCACCATACCGAGCGCCCGGATCACCGGACGCCCCCACTGAAAACGCCCGGTCCCGATCGGGAAATTCACCAGGCTGCGCTGGGTTTCCGCGCCCCATAGCCGGCTCTGCGGCACCTCGACCTCGCCTAGAGTATCCGCCTCAATTCGGTTCATTGGCCTGCTCCACTCCATCCGAATATTCGGTCAGCGCTTGGCGGTTGCGCACGGCCCCGCTATCGCCGAAGTATTTCCTCGTCGCTGAGTCGACCGCGGTATCCGCGGCGGCGTCCTCAATGTGGACGTGCACGTCGATGGCTTTGAGTTGAGCGATGTTCATAATTCGATTCCGATGACGCGCGGCGATCCGGCGTAGAGTTCTTCCACCAAAGCCGCACGGTTGCGCAGCACGGCCTTCTGATTGATGGTACCCTTCCCGGTGAATTCGCCGGCATCCATGGAAGGCGGTTGTTCCAGCAGGATGGCGCGCTCGACGCGGGTCGAGATGCCGGTGTTCCGACAGGCAAAGCTTTCGAGGAGCGCGCGTACGGCAGCGGCTTGGGCGCCGGGTTGCGGGAAGATAAGGGCGGTCAAGTAGCCGCGGTCCGGAGCGGCGAAAACCACATCCTGCGCCACACCGTCGAACCAGGCGAGGAACTTGGCGCGGAGCGGTCCGACGCTGACCCACGATCCGGTGGAAAGCTTGAAGTCTTCCGCGATCCGGCCGTCGAACAGAAAGCCTTTGAGGGGATTCGCGGGGTCGGCCAAGAGTACTGCGTCTCCGAGTCTGTAGTAGCCCTCCTCGTCGAATGCCGCGCGGGTGAGATCCGGATCGCCCCAAAACGCGGGCGTCACGTTGGGCCCACGAACGCGGGCTTCCAGTTTATGTTCCACCGGCGCCACCTTGAGTTCGACGCCAGGGACGGGGAGACCCACTCGCCCGGCCGCCGCTCCCTCCACGCCGGTGGAGAGCGCCATGGGCGCAGTCTCAGTAGCGCCGAGACCGGTCATCATGAGAATTTCTTCGCCGCAGGCGTCCACCGCGAGATCCTGCAACTCGTCCCACAACTGCTGTTTGAGACCGGCGGCAGCGTAAAAGAGAATCTGCACGCGGCTGAAAAAGCGCCTTCGCAGCGCCTCGTCGACGCGCAGAGCCGGCACGAGCATCTCGTATCCTTTGGGGACGTTGAAGTACGCTGTGGTGGCGATGTCGCGAAGGTTGGCGACGGTCGGGGCGAAAGCGGAGGGCGTGGTGGGCTGGCCTTCGTCGATATAGAGAGTGCCACCGTTGTAGAGGGCGATGCCGAAGTTGTGGCTGCCGCCGAAGGTGTGATTCCAGGGCAGCCAGTCGCACAGCACGGGCGGCTCGTCGGCCAGGAACGCCATGACGGTGCGCAGCATTTCCTGGTTGCAGCAGAGCATGCGTTGCGTAGTGACGACGCCCTTTGGCCTGCCGGTGGACCCGGAAGTGAATAGGATCTTGGCGACGGTGTCCGGGTTCACCCGGTTGTGCGCAACGTTCACCACCGTGCGTGGCGAGACACTGGTGAGGTCCTCGAACGGGGTCGCCGCCAACGACCCAGGCGGAGTGACGCTCACCAGCTCCGTTTTCGAATCGAGGAACTGCGACAGCGGCCATTCGAACGCAACGCCGTCGGCGGCGAACGCCAGGGCGGGATGCAAACACTGCCACAGGTTACGTAGAGTGGTGAGTTCGGCGGACGCCAGCGAGTACGATGGTGCGATGGGAGCATAGGGTACCCCGGCATACATGCAGGCGAGCGCGAGCAGGGCGTGCTCGATGCCGTTGCCGGATAGGATCGCCACCGTCGTCTGCGCGGTCAGGCGCCGGTCGAGCAGCGCCTGTGCGATGGCGCGCACGCGCAGGAGAGTTTCCGCATAAGTGATGCGGCGCCAGTCCGGTTGAAGTGACGGCGGACTAACGCGCTGCGCGAGGAACACACGCTCGGGTGTGCGAACGGCCCAGTACTCGAGGCGCTCGGTGAGTTTGTCGGGGTAGGGTCCCAGCCGGCGCGGAGAGTGGACGTAGATGGCGCCATCGCGGCGCTGTTCGAAGACGGCCTCGGCGCCAGCACGTTCACTGTGCGCACCCGTCGAGCGATCATTCTCCCCACACGTTGCGCGCCACCTCGACGATGCGTGCCAGCTTGGCCCACTGTTCGTCCTCGGTAAGAACGTTGCCTTCCTCGGTGCTGGCAAAACCGCACTGCGGGCTGAGGCAGAGTTGCTGCAGATCGATGTACTTGGCCGCGTCCCCGATGCGCCGTTCCAACTCGGCGGCCGATTCCAGCGCGCCGGCTTTGGATGTAACCAAGCCGAGGACCACCGTCTTGTTTTTGGGTACGAAGCGGAGAGGCTCAAAGCCGCCGGCGCGCTCGGTATCGAATTCCATGAAATACCCGTCCGCGGCGATCTGGTTGAACAGAATTTCAGCTATGGGTTCATAGCCGCCCTGCGCGATCCAGCTTGATCGAAAATTGCCACGGCACAAATGCATTGTGATGGTCATGTCCGCCGGCGGTTGGCCGATCGCGGCGTTGATCATGTCCGCGTAGATGCCGGGAAGGCGGTCGGGATCGTCGCCGCGTTTGCGCAGAATCCGGCGCTGCTCGGGGTCGCAAAGGTACGCCAGGTTGACTTCATCGAGCTGCAGATAGCGGCAGCCAGCATCCCCAAACGCCCGGACGGCGCCACGATAGGCCAACCCGAGGTCGCGATAGAAATCCTCCATATCCGGGTAGACCTCCGGGCTGACGGCGCGCCGCCCGCCGCGGAAATGCAGCACGCTCGGCGAAGGAACGGTCATCTTCGGCGTGGCGCTGGTGTGTTCGCGCAGGAATCGGAAGTGGCCGATCATGGGATGCACGATGGGGTGCGTAGGGAAGCCCAGCTTGCCGGTGACGCGCAACCCTTTGGCCTGGGTTTCGATGCCGCCCTGGAACGCGATACCCTGATCGGAGCGGAACGATTCGACGCCATCGAGATGTTCGAGGAAATCGAAGTGCCACATGGCGCGGCGAAACTCGCCATCCGTAGCGCTGCGCAACCCGATCTCCGCCTGCCTGGCGATGATGTTTTCGATGGCCGTGTTTTCGGCGGCGCGCAGATCCTCCGCGGAGATCTCTCCGCGCTGGCGGCGGGCGCGTGCCTCTTTCAGCGCGGCAGGGCGGAGCAGACTGCCGACATGATCGGCGCGAAAAGGCGGAATGCTGCGGGTCATAACCGTTCTCCGGGTAAGTTGAAGGGCAATCCTGTATAGTTCTCGGCCAAGCTGGTGGCCGCGGCGCGCGAGGTGGTCACGTGTTCCAGTTCGGCCAATTGCCGGCGATAGTCGAAGCCGTCGCCGCATTCCGATCGATGCAACATCGAAGTCATCCACCAGGAAAAATGTTGCGCCCGCCACACACGGCGCAGGCAGATTTCGGAGTAATGTTCGAGCAGGTCCGTGGCGCCGGAGCGATACCAGCCGGCGATCGCGCGGGCCAGGATGCGCACGTCGGCAGCCGCGAGATTGAGGCCTTTTGCGCCAGTTGGCGGCACGATATGCGCGGCGTCTCCGGCCAGGAAAAGGCGTCCATGCTGCATCGGCTCCGTGACGAAGCTGCGCATGGGCGTCACGCCTTTTTGAAGGATAGGACCCTCGTTCAGGCGGAACCCTTCGCAGGTCTCGAACCGCCGCTGCAACTCTTCCCAGATGCGGCTGTCCGGCCATGCGGCCAGGTCTTCGTGGGGCCTGCACTGCAGGTAAATGCGGCTGAGTTGCGGCGTGCGCATGCTCAGCAAGGCGAAGCCTCGTTCGTGGTTCGAATAGACCAGCTCCCGGGATGCCGGCGGCGCTCCGGCGAGAATGCCCAGCCAGCCAAAAGTGTAGATCTTCTCGTAACAACGGAGCGCCGCGGCGGGAATGGAGGCGCGGCAAAACCCATGGGAACCGTCGCATCCACCGATGAAATCGCAGACAATCTCCAGGGCGCCTTCGGCATGCTGAAGAGTGAGGCGCGGCGATTGTCCCTCAATATCATGGATTTCGACTTGGCCGGCATCGAAGAATATCTGTGCGCCAGCCTCGATCCTGGCGCGAATCAGATCCTTGACGAGTTCGTGCTGGCCATACACGGTGATGCTGCGGCCGCCCGTGAGTTCGTGCATATCGATGCGATGGCCGCGGCGATTGAACCGAAGTTCGATACCGCGATGAACCAGGCCTTCGCGCCGCATGCGTTCCCCGAGGCCCGCTTCATTGAGCAGATCCACCGTGCCTTGTTCGAGAACGCCCGCACGGAGCCGTTCCTCGACGTGTTTGCGGGCGCAGGCTTCGATGACAATCGAGTCGATGCCTTCGAGGTGCAGCAGGTGGGAGAGGATGAGGCCAGCAGGTCCGGCTCCGACAATGCCGACCTGCGTGCGGAGTTTCGTAACTGTCGGCATGGCTATGTGCGCTTTTCGCGCTCGGCTAGCTCCTCGGTGGCGATTTGAAAGCCCGTGTTGGCTGCCGGAACACCGGCGTACACAGCGGTCTGCAGCAGCGCCTCTTCAATGTCGCAGGGTTCGAGCTCACGCTCCAGACCGGTGCGGACGTGCAGCCGGAACTCCTCCCAGCGGCCCAGCGCGGCCGTCGCGGCCAGCACCAGGAGCCGTCGGGTGCGATCGTCCAGACCGGGCCGCTGCCAGACTGCGCCCCACGCATAGCTCGCGATCAGATCCTGGAAGGCGCGCGTAAAATCGGTCGTGGCTGCCATGGCGCGGTCCACATAGGTATCGCCCAGGATCTTGCGGCGCTTTTCCATTCCCGAGGCGAGCGTATCGGCCGGCGCCTGCAAAAGAAACCGCAGCAGCGCGGCGGTAAAGGAGCGCGGTTTCTCTACATTTGAGAGATGCGCCGTTGGCAGGCGCGCAACGCGGGCTTGCGGGATCTCCCGCGCCAGCACGTCTCCGTGCCCATCCCACGGTGTGGAGACGTCGCGGTCGCCGGCCACGATCAGTGTCGGGGTGCGAATCGCCCTCAGAATCGACGTCTGGTTCAAGTCACGAACCGCCGCGCAACAGCCGGCGTATCCGGCCGGACTGGTGCAGAGGAGGACGCGGCGGATGTTCGCGACCACCGGCGGATTCCAGGCCAAACGCTCCACTGTGAAAAACCGCTGCATGACCGCGTCCGCAACCGCTGTCATCCCGCGATCGAGCACGTTTCGCCGGCGATTCTCCATGACGCTCGGATCGGGAAAGCGGGAAGTGGTATTGGCCAGGACCACGTGAGTCAGGCGGTCCGGCGCATTTGCGGCGAGCCATTGGCCGATCATTCCTCCAAGGGACAGCCCACAAAAAGCAAACCGCGCAATATCGAGCGCATCCACGATCGCGAGCGCGTCGCGCGCCAGCGCCTCTATGCTGTAATCGCCGGGCGGCGCATCGCTCGCGCCATGGCCGCGAGTGTCGTAGCGCAGCACCCGGAAATGCGGCTGCAGATCCGCCGCCTGCGCATCCCACTGGGTGTGATCGCAGCCGAGCGAATGCGAGAACATCAGCACGGGCTGGTCGTCATTCCCGTCGATTCGGTAGTAGTGGCGTAACCCGCCGGTTTCAATCAGAGGCATAGATGCATTCGATCGAGCCGGCTTCAGCCGGCTCTGGCCGCCTAAAGGCGGCCTGCAGCCAAGATTGGCTGCCCCACAAGCCAAACATTCTAGTCCTCCAGCAACTGCTTGCGAAACTGCTCAGCCGCGCCGAGATAATCCGCGGGACGATCGATGGCTTCTATCTGCTCGGCACTTAACAGCGAAGCAATCGCGGTGTTCCGTTGAAGTATCTCGCGCAGGGGCCGCGCGGACTCGATAGCCTCGCGCGTGGCATCCGCCAGCAATGCCTGCGCGGCCTCGCGCCCGATTCTCGCGGCGACCAGCATGCTCGCCTTTTCGGCGAAAATCACGCCCTGTGTCGCTGCCACATTCGCCCACATCCGATCGGGATAAACCGTCAGCCCGTCTATAACGGCGGCGACCGCCGCCACAGCACTGCCGGTGGCTTCGATCACTTCGGCCAAGGTCTGCCACTCCGCCTGCCAGCCGCCGACGGCGCGTTCGTGCTCCTGCACCATACCCGCCAGAAACGCGGCCACCAGCCCCGGTGTGCGATTCGCGGCCGCCAGCGCGACCACGCATCCGGATGGGTTCCGCTTGTGCGGCATAGCCGACGACCCTCCACCCGCTTCCGCGGCCTCCGCCACTTCCTGTTGCATCAGTAGCGCGATATCGCGCGCGATTTTTCCCAAGGCGCCGGTATAGATTCCGCAGTGCGCCGCAAGGGCTGCCAAGCGGTCGCGATGCGCGTGCCAGGGCGCGCCTGACGCGGGAAGGTCCAGTTCCTTAGCAAGTTGGCTGGCGAGCGCCGTGCCATGGGGGCCGTAGGCGGCGAGCGTCCCGGCGGCGCCGCCGAACTGCAGCCGCAGAGCCTCGTCGAACGAGCCGCGGAGTCTTCTCCAGGTCCGATGAACCGCGCCGTACCATCCGGCCGCCTTTAACCCAAACGTAATCGGGGGCGCCGGTTGCAACAGCGTCCGCGCGAGCATAACAGTTTCCGCATGCCGCTCCGAAAGCGCACGTAGCGAGCTTTCCAGGCGCGCGTGATCGCGGGCGAGAATGCTCTGCGCGCGGCCCAACAGCAGAACCATCGCCGTGTCCACGGTGTCCTGGCTGGTGGCGCCCCAATGCACGAATCGGGCGCTCGGTTCATGGATCTGCCGCACGCGCGCGATCAGCGCATTCACCAACGGAATGGCGAGGGTTGCGGACTGCCTGGCCTCGCGCGCGATGGCCGCAGCATCGAAGCCATCCGCCACCGCGGCCCGCGAAATGGCGTCGGCGGCAGACTGCGGGATCAGCCCGATACACGCCTGCGCACGGGCCAGGGACGATTCGAACGCCAAGAGCGCAGCGAGCACGGAGCTATCGGAAAATAAGTCCGCGAGCTCTTCCGTAGTTCCGAGGCTGGCGAGCAATCGCGAAGACATCATCGATTCCCCGATGGATTCCTATAGATCGAAAAAGACCGTTTCCCGTTCGCCCTGCAAGTGAATGTCGAACTGCCAACACGCCGGCGACGCGGGATCCGGCTCCGCGATGAGCGTTCGGCGCCGGTCCTCGGGCACCAGCATCAACAGCGGATCCTCCTCCAGCGCGGGATCGCCATCGAAGTAAAGACGCGTGCAAAGCCGGCCCAGCAACCCGCGCGCGAACACCGATACGAGGATATGCGAGGCTTGGCAACTTCCTTGCCCATCCGGCACGCGTCCAGGGCGGACGGTATCGAAAGCGCAAGTCCCATCGGCGCCCGTGGCCAGTCTGCCGAATCCGCAAAACGCCGGATCGGGTTCACGATCCTGAGTGTCGGCCGGGTGATTGTACTTGCCCGACGCGTCGGCTTGCCACAGCTCGACGATTCCGTCCGGCACCGGCAGTCCATCGCCATCGAAGAGCCGGAGTCGCAGGCGAATCCGCTCGCCTTTTGCCCCGGCGCTGGCGAGGCGGCCGAGCGCAGTTTCCGCGGTCAGGCCAAGGTGAAAGAACGGCCCGACCGTCTGCGAAGGCAGACAGCTCAGGGCATCGGGAGCACGGCTCATAACCGGCCCTCGAACGGCGTAGCTTCGCGTCCGCGCAAAACAATATCGAAGCGATACCCAAGAGCCCACTCCGGCTGGGTCAGATCGAGGTCGAGGCGCGAGACCAGACGCTGCCGCGCCCGCGGGTCGGGAATGGATTGCGAAATCGGGTCGAACGGCATCAGCGGATCGTTCGGGAAGTACATCTGGGTCACCAGCCGGGTGATGAAGCACGGCCCAAACAGCGAAAAGTGAATGTGCGCCGGGCGCCAGGCGTTAGGATGGTTACGCCACGGGTAAGCGCCGGGCTTGATGGTGACGAACCGATAGTTCCCGTCCTCGCTGGTAATGGTCCGGCCTGCGCCGGTGAAGTTCGGATCGAGCGGCGCCGCGTGATTGTCGTTCTCATGAAAATACCGGCCGGCGGCGTTGGCTTGCCAGAGTTCGACGAGCGTGTGCGGGATCGGGCGGCCATCCTCGTCCAGTACCCGGCCGGCAACGACGATCCGCTCGCCCACGGGATCGCCCGCGCGCTGGCGTGTCAGATCGTTGTCCGCGTCGCCAATCGGATGGTGGCCGTACAGCGGCCCGGTGAGTTCGGAGAGCGTGTGGGGCGCTGGGATCGCCGGCATTGCGGGAGCCCGCCGGATGGTCGCCGT